>Ga0105049_10008154_pt1 | contig 12154 bp, 10 predicted proteins | sample MAT06_FD_78087 | JGI IMG/M metagenome (GOLD analysis project Ga0105049, IMG submission 78087) | Freshwater microbial communities from Lake Fryxell liftoff mats and glacier meltwater in Antarctica - MAT-06 | ecosystem: Environmental > Aquatic > Freshwater > Ice > Liftoff microbial mat | place...
CGGGTAGCGCGTGGTAGTTAAAATCCTCTGGCAGATCGGTGACTGTCTTGAGTTCCCAAAAGCAATGTACCAGTCCAGCGAGGCTGCTGTCAGGCTGTGCTTCTGAATACTGTACGGATCGAACTGATTTATCTATGCCGTCGTGTATGGGGCTGTACATCGCAACGGGCCTCATGAGTTTTAACAATTACTTAGGAGGCTAGCCTCTGCCTATCTACCCTGTGGAGGGATATTAGGCTGAAATCTGTCTACCTAAGATCCCGATTGGTGCATTTAGGCTGACTGAGATCTGCCTAAGATCCGGATTTAGGCAGATAGGTTGCTGATTTTCTGGATATTAACCCTGATCTCGGGGATTAGACTGACTGCTTCAGTAAATCTTCAGATGAGTCAGTCTGATGGGTGCGTGGGTAGTACTACGCAAGTAATGATGCGTTGTAGTAATGGATGAAATGCCAGATCGCGCCTGCATGATTTTCCACTGATTTTGAGGAGGATAAGGTTTTGCAAACCAGGCGAGACAGTCGTTGCCTGGGCATATTGTTGAATTGCTCAATGCAGCTAGTCTTGCCGGTTTCCTTCCCAACAGCTCGATGACGCTTGCTCGGTAGCACGTGCCCAAAAATCGGTGTATACCATCGCACACTGGTTGCGTTGAAGCTTGTCATAGCTCAGTTTCATCAGGTCTCTCCCTGAAACTCTATCCTTTAGCTTACCAACTTAATTTCTGATGAGATCTAATGCTATTCGGGTGCAGCGCAGTCAATTAATGTAGAAATGCAATCTTGGGTTAGAGTGCTGCCCGTTCGGTCATTACCCCCTTTGGGTGAGGGGTTGCCCGTTCCCCCGCCCGAAGAAACGCGGTAGATTATAAGGAAATGATTGTGAACAGACGCGACCTTATGGCTAAAAAACGTTTTGCCTGGCTCCAACCCCTACTAAAGCCCTTGGTAATTTTTGCCTTGGTTTTTGCCCTTGTGTTTAGCCATGCGAGTGGTGCAATGGCCGCTATGCGCGGTGGCGGACGCATTGGGGGAGGCGGTTTTCGTTCAGCACCCAGTCGCTCCTATACGCCCAGTCGCCCGTACTCTGCACCCAGCGGTGGCTATTATCCCCGAGGCGGCGGCTTTGGCTTTCCCTTCTTAATTCCATTTTTTGGCTTTGGCGGCGGCTTTGGTGGTTTGTTTACGCTATTGCTATTTGGCTCCTTGGCCAGTTTCCTCATCCGCAGCTTCCGCAACGCTTCGGCTACGGATGAATTTGGTGGCTACAGCGCGCCGACGGTTTCTGTAGCCAAGGTGCAGGTAGGGTTGCTGGCCGATGCGCGGCAGCTTCAAGCAGATCTCAACCGCTTGGCTCAAACGGCGGATACTGGATCTAGCGCGGGCTTAGCCAAGGTTTTGCAAGAAACCAGCTTGGCTTTAACTCGCCACCCCGAATATTGGGTCTATGGCGGTTCTGAAAGTAGCAAAACTCGCCTAGAGTCGGCAGAGGCTCAGTTCAATCGCCTAGCGCTGACCGAGCGCAGCAAATTTAGCGGCGAAACCCTCTCAAACGTCAATAGCCAGATTCAACAGGCTACTACGGCGGCAGCATTGCTAGAAGGAGATGCGGCCTTAGCTGAGGCTCCGGGAGAATATTTGGTTGTCACGCTGGTGGTTGCGGCGCAGGGTGAGATGGATCTACCCAAAATTAACAGCAGCGAAGATCTCCGCCGAGCTTTGAATACTGTGGGTTCTGTGGCAAGCGATCGCCTTTTGGCTTTAGAGGTTCTGTGGACACCCCAGGCAGAGGGTGAGACCCTCTCGGCAGAGGATGTAGTCGCAGAGTATCCTGACCTCAGACTGGTATAGCCAACGGCTGCTTAGAATTAACGTTGCCGCAACGAGTTCTTTCGAGTGTATCTGTTGTCTATCGATAGTGGGATATCGCGTTGGGGGCTAGATGCCCCCAATTTTTTTATGGCATGATTCCATCGAAGATAGGCCAGCGTTAGTGCATTCGCAATCGCTAGCTTCTATCTCTAGCGAGTCTATCTACAAGAATCTAGCAGAGAATTTGAGGAGATCTAAGCCATCCATCCGTCCCTTAATCCGATGGCCTAAAAACAGCCAATAACGACGCGAGGCTGGGTTGGCGATAGCTATGAGCCATTTTCTGTGGCGATCGCCCAAGGGCATACCCCAGCAACATAGCCTGATTCAGCAGAGTGGTTTGCCACAAACCGAGGGTTTGCCACCGTCGGGCAGAGGTGCAAACGGCAGCAGGGGCGATCGCCACTTTTCCCCGTTGCTTCAGGGTACGCACCAGCGCCAAATCTTCCATAATCGGCAGATCTGAAAAGCCTCCGATCGCCCGGAAGGTTTCGGCAGAGAGGAACAGAGCTTGGTCGCCGTAGGGCAATTGGTAGAGGCGCGATCGCCACTTTACCCCCCATTCCACCCAACGATAGCCCCACCCCGCAGCGGCGATCGCCAACTCAAAGGCTCCGGCGACGACTCCGGGTTGCGCGAGGGTCTGCTCCGCTAACGCTGGAAAATTGGGCGGCAATCGTGTGTCGGCATGGAGGAATAGCAGCCGCCCCCCCGTGGCGGCGGCGGCACCTTGGTTCATTTGCAGGGCACGGCCAGGGGCGCTATGCAACACCGAAACGCCGTAGGATTGGGCGATCGCCACCGTGGCATCGTGACTGCCACCATCCACCAGCAACACCTCCACCGTTGGGGTTTGCCGCAGATGGTCTAACAACGCAGGCAACGTCTCCGCTTCATTCAGCACTGGGATAATAACCGACAGCAGATTTTGCCGCACAGCATCCCAGACCCCCAAGTTTTCGGGCAAATCCACATCTGTTTGCGGCGGCAGCAAACCGACCGACTGACGCAGATGCTGGGCGATCGCCTCTGTTTGTTGCCGCACCACCGCCGTGCTCCAGGTAATCCCTTGAAAGAGCGCAGGCAGTGGGTGATGCATCCCAATTAGGTAATAGCCGCCATCTTCGGCAGGGCCAATCACCACATCTTGGTGATTCAGGCTCTCGAAGGCGGCGAGGAGTAACGTGGCATCGAGGGTGGGGCAATCGATCCCAACCATGAGGACGCGCTTGGCTCCGGCGGCAAAGGCTTGCTCCATGGCAGCGGTGAGGCGATCGCCCAAATCTCCGTCAGCTTGGGGGTAATAATCCCAGCGATCGCCCAGCCACGCTTGCATGGAGGGGCGATCGCCCCCAGCAAACTGCACCGTCACCTGCACCGCTTGCAGTTGTTGCAACCGTGCCACTTGGCGCATCATCTGCTCCGTCATGCGACGTTGCACCTCAGCGGCTCCGGCAGCACCCAGCGCCGGAATGAGGCGCGTTTTGGTGCGCCCTGGCTCTGGGTAGCGGGTAAACACAATCACATGATCGGCCCCTCGACCGACCAACGATGCGGCGGCGGGCGTGGGGTGTGGCAAGCGTACAGAATCTACCATAGCCGTTAGGAACTCACCTCAAATAACGGATCCACTGATGAGCGATCCCACACATTGAACGGCGACTAGACGCCCCGCTTAATACCCAGAGGGCGATCGCCATCCCGATCAAACCACGGGTACAGGATAAAGCCGTACCTCTAGGGCACAACGGCGACCGGGGTTCCCATACTGACCTGAGAAAACAGCGATTGGATGTCTTCGTTATATAGCCGGACACAGCCATGGGAAGCTTCTGTACCCACGCTTTCGGGGTTCGGGGTGCCATGCATCCCCACCCAATTGTCGCCATCTGTCCAAAAGCCGATCCAAAAGCGCCCTAGGGGGTTGCGCGGATTTCCACCCCCAATCACTTCCTGGGTGAAGGGATTCATCCAAGCCGGATCGCGCACCATTTGGGTGACTTCAAATTCCCCAGTCGGGGTGCGCCAACCCGATCGCCCAACCGCCACAGGATAGGTCGTGACCACCTGTTCTCCTTCGTAGAGGGTCAGACGGCGATCGCTCAAGTCGATCACAATCCGCCGCACAGAGGCCGCTGGAATCGCCGAAACCCCATCAAAGTCGCGCTGGACTTGCTCCCAATCAACCTGAGCCAACGCCGGACGCAGATCGCCCAAAGCTCCTAGCACCAGCACCCCACCCAACAATACAGACCGGGAGAGGATGGCTGACCATGCCAAGATCGGCCCCATCCAAGCAGACGGGCGGGCAGAGCGGTGAGCAGCGGTAGCAGAAAACGGCAGAGTCATAGAAATCACGGTCTTAGCAGAAATGATAGACGGATGAGAAGACTAGATAGTTGCTGGAAGAACCCGATGGCAGCAACAATACTTAAAAAGCAAGCATAGAAAACTAGGCGCTGCTACATCAAAAGATGAATCGTTAGCTGGAATCTCTGAAAACCCATTCATTTTTTGGGAATCATCCCACTATTGAGCAGTGCCGAACAACGCAGAGGTTACAACGCAGGCGAAAGGCTCTAATCAATCTACGAATGAGTACGTCTGGTAGATGAGTTTGGTAGATGAGTTTGGTAGATGAGATCTGGGGGGCTTCAGAAACGGAAAGGCGCGTTGTTGCCGATAGTAGGAACTGGGGGCGATCGCCGCTCAGACTCCACCCTCCTTCAGTCAAGGCTCCAAGCTAGAGACCGTACTCACAAACGTACCCATTCCGCGCCACACCTGAAACAGTTTGAGGCAATAGGTTTGAGGCAGTGCATTTAAGTCAGTACGTTATTGATAGCAAAAAAATAGGCATCCAGACGAGGAATTTCTGGGGTGCCTACTGGTGTTACACGGGTTTTATGCCAGTTCTTTAAGACTCAAAACGGATAAGACTCATCCATTTCAAACGTCAGTGAAGTGACCGAGAGGGCGATCGCCCACCATTCACAGACAGCGATCGCCCAGCCACATCACACCATCACCGCATCCTATCGCCAAAGAATCGCCAAAGAATCGCTAGAGAAACGTTAGCAAAAAAGTTGGTAAGCGACAGTCGCGTTAGGACTTCGTGGATGGGTCGTCTTGATCGTCGCGTTTTTTCTGCTGCTCACTCACAACCTGGGTGGAGTAGACCTCCACATCCCGCTGAATCAAATCTTCGACCTGCACGGTAAAGGCTCGAAAGGCATCGCTATGGGTCTTGTAGGCCGAATAGGTACCTGTCATCTGAGAAAACTGCCACCCTTGGGTTTTGAGAGACTCAACACTGCGACGATAGTGCCGCCAACGCTCCCCGTAATGGAAAAACTCTTCTACCGCCGAGCTAATCGCCACAATTGATCCCAAGCCAATGGTAATGCTACGGATTGCGGTCGAGAGATTGCGTTGATTGTCGGCCATGTTCAAACTCACCAAAATGGGAATAATGACCCCCCCAATAATGGTGGTGAGCCGCAGTCGATAGTACCAATTACGCGCCTTAACCGCACGCCCTTCCATCCAAAGAACCTGATCCATCCACCGACTCCGCAGATAATGCTGCTGGTTTTCTTGGAGTTCAAGGGATTCAAACAGTCCACGTAATTCTGCTTCGACTTGCTGGTGATAGTCTGAGGATTTGGACATAGCTAACTCTAGCGTTGGGTAGATAATACAGGAGTAAACAAATGAACTAGAAAAATATGAACTAGTAAAGATAATTTAACCATGATCTGTTGTAGACTCTAGCCCCTGCTGCTCTCATTCCCCCCCTGATTTAAGGAGGGTATGCACTCAGTTTCTCTTGCTTTCAGGGGAGTGGAGAAACCCACTGGTTTTGCTATCCAGCTAATCTCGTCCCTATCCTCTAATCGTGCGGTTGCTCCTTCAAAATTATGAGATGAAACGGCCAAAAACTGGAAGGAAGCAGAATAAAAAAATTGAGGTAGGCTACTTTCTGATTATCTTTTAACTAGAAGATTAGCAGAATGTTGAATCTGTGGAGGTTTGCACCCTCTTTATTTTGGGGCACCCCGATCGCAGTCGCGAGTTTGGGTAGATCTGTCGTTTCCAGCTTTGACGTCGCGATTCATCGATTAACCGATCTATCCAAGCAGATCCAAGGTCTAGGGAGAGCCTTTTATGCGGCCATTCAGATCATTTGGACAGATCGCGTGGAATATAAGGGGCTAATTTGAGACTGGCGGTTTAAGTATCATCACGGAGGTGCCACTAAACATCATGGCTGAATCGATCGATATGCCTGGATCCCTTGCTTATCCCCGCGATCTGGTGGGCTATGGCCGCTATACGCCCGATCCGCAGTGGCCAGGGAAAGCAAGGATTGCCGTGCAGTTTGTCATTAATTACGAGGAAGGGGGAGAAAATTGCATTCTCCATGGCGATGCGGCATCAGAGTCGTTCTTGTCAGAAAGTGTGGGCGCACAACCCTTGCTGGGGGTTCGCAATCTCAATATGGAGTCGATGTATGAGTATGGTAGCCGGGCAGGGTTTTGGCGGTTGCATCGGCTGTTTACCCAGCGGGGCTTGCCCCTGACGGTCTATGCGGTAGCTATGGCGATCGCCCGCAACCCCGAAGCAGTAGCCGCCATGCAAGAAGCCGATTGGGAAATCGCCAGCCATGGCTACCGTTGGATTGACTATCAATATATGGGAGAAGATATGGAGCGATCGCACATCCAAAAAGCCATCGCAATCCACACCCAAGTAACTGGCTCACGCCCCCTCGGCTTCTACCAAGGCCGGATCAGCCCCAACACCCGCCGCTTAGTCGCCGAAGAGGGTGGCTTTCTCTACGATGCCGATAGCTATGCCGATGATTTACCCTACTGGGTATACGACTATGACAAGCCCCATTTGGTGATCCCCTACACCCTCGATACCAACGACATGCGGTTTGCGAGCTATGCCGGGTTTAGCTCTGGCGAACAATTTTTTGCATACCTCCGTGATGCCTTTGATACCCTGTATGCCGAAGGTCAAGAGGCCCCCAAGATGATGAGCATTGGGTTACATTGTCGTCTGGTCGGGCGACCGGGGCGCACCGCAGCCCTAGCTCGTTTTTTAGACCATGTGCAAAACCATGACCAGGCATGGATCTGTCGGCGGGTGGATATTGCCCACCACTGGCGCACGGTTCACCCTGCCCAACAGCCCTCATAAGATCGCAGAATCGCGCAGGGGTGCCCATAACCGAAGGGAAACCCATAGAATAGATAGATATTGAGAGATAAACCTTGTCGATAAAAATCAATTTTCTCTAGGGTGAGGAGGGTAAGGTTCTCTGCCCGTAACGCCCTTTTCAGAGGAAGGAGACGTTAGCGATGTACCGCCCATTGGGGAGGGTTGCACCGAGTTGCAGTGTGAGTGGAGGCTTTCTCAACCCTCACCATAAGGGAGTAGAAGGGCAAGCCCTCTAAACTTGAGGAAAATCTGATCCCTGAGATGCCATCCCGGCTCCTTTTTGAAACAGAGCCTTTTTGAAACAATGGCTGAGGGCGAGGGATAGGGCACTCGGCCTGGGTCAATCAGGAATGAGACAAGGTTTAGGTACGATCGGAACAAGCCGCTAGGGGTGGCTCGAAGGCTAGCCTGGGTTGCGCTGTTCCAGTTGGTTAGGTTGATGTGCTGTTTAGATTGAGTGTGCTATGTCGGTTTTTGCGGCGATCGCAGTTTTATTGCTTTTGGTGGTAGTTCATGAACTGGGGCACTTCTTAGCCGCCCGGTTGCAGGGCATTCATGTGAGCCGATTTTCCATTGGGTTTGGCCCCATACTCTGGAAGTATCAGGGTTCTGAAACCGCTTATACCCTCTGTGCATTTCCGCTGGGTGGGTTTGTGGGGTTTCCAGATGATGACCCCGACAGCGACATCCCATCCAATGACCCCGATTTGCTCAAAAACCGCCCGGTGATGGATCGCGCCATCGTCATCAGTGCCGGAGTCATTGCCAACTTGGTGTTCGCCTATCTGGTGTTTGTCACCCAAGTGGGGTTTGTTGGGGTACAAGAGTTTACCCCTGCCGCCGGCGTGTTGGTTCCTCAAATTGTGTCGGCGGAAGTTCCGGCGGCTCAGGCGGGGCTAGAATCTGGCGATGTGGTGCTGGCGGTCAATGGCAACCCCCTCGGCCTTGAACAGGGCGTTGAGCGGCAGTTGATGGATGTGATTATCGCTAGCCCTGATCAGCCCATTGCGTTGCAAGTGCAGCGGGGCGATCGCCAACTCAACCTAGAAGTCACCCCCCGCCCTGATAGCGAAGGCATCCCCCGCATTGGCGCTGTGCTCACGCCCAACGGCACCGTCGATTTCCGTCGCCCTAACGGGGTCGGCGAAGTAATAGGGAAATCGGCACAAGAGTTTCAAACAATGTTTGTGCGGACAGTACAGGGCTTTGTTTCCCTCGTTACTAACTTTTCCTCCGTCGCAGGCCAAGTGGCTGGCCCCGTCAAAATTGTGGAGCAAGGAGCCAGTTTAGCCGCCGACAACTGGGTTTACCTCTTCCCCTTCACGGCCATTATCAGCATCAACTTGGCCATCATTAACATCTTGCCCCTGCCTGCCCTTGATGGCGGTCAACTGGCGTTCCTGCTGATCGAAGCCCTGCGGGGCAAGCCATTGCCCGGTCGTTTTCAAGAAAACGTCATGCAAACGGGGATTATGCTGCTGTTGGGGTTAGGGATCTTTCTAATTGTGCGAGATACGACACAGTTAGGAGTCTTCCAAAATCTCTTCCGGCAATAGGGGGGCGATCGCGCCATTATGATCACCCGCCGCCGCGCCTCCAAAAAGCAGCGAGCCTTGGAGATTTTGGTTCGGATCACGCGCCTCTATCCCGATGCCACCTGCTCTCTTGACTACGAAACCCCCGTGCAATTGCTGGTGGCCACCATTCTTTCGGCCCAATGCACCGACGAGCGCGTCAACAAAGTCACCCCAGAACTGTTTCGGCGCTTCCCCGACGCCCCCGCCATGGCGGGGGCGTCCTTGAGTGACCTCGAAGATCTGGTCAAATCTACCGGGTTTTATCGCAACAAAGCCAAAAATATCCAGGGTGCCTGCCACCGCATTGTGACCGTTTTTGGGGGCGAAGTCCCTCCGCGCATGGAAGATCTACTAACGTTGCCAGGGGTTGCCCGCAAAACCTCCAACGTAGTGCTAGCCCATGCCTTCGGCATCAATGCTGGGGTCACTGTCGATACCCATGTCAAGCGGCTGACCAATCGCCTCGGCCTTACTCAAGCAAGCGACCCCATCAAAATTGAACGGGATCTGATGAAACTCTTACCCCAAGCCGATTGGGAAAACTGGTCAATTCGCATTATTTACCACGGACGCGCCGTATGTAACGCCCGCAAACCAGCGTGCGATCGCTGCGAACTCGCCGACCTCTGCCCCTCCGTTGACCTATCCAAACTCCCCCCCCTCAACTCCCAGGCATAACCTTTTAAGTAGGAAGACGTAATTATTTGTAAGATGCATTTCGACTACGCTCAATGCTCAACCCCTGACGAGAAGCGGGTTGAGCGGAGTCGAAACCCGGTAACTAAGCTTAATTTAATTCAGCCCACTTACTCAGCACTTCCCAACGCTCTTTTTGGCAAGCTTAAGAATAAATAGATAGCTATGAGCCTTGAATTCCTACAGCGTTGGCTGCCTATTGCAGGACTGCCCAGCCTTGGTAACACCCTAAGCAAGAAGTAAGGCTCCTTGCTTAGGGACAATTAATGGACAGGGATCTTTACAACCCAGCCATCACCGTGCGGGCAGCCGCGAGGGTGCGATCGATATCGGTCTCTGTGTGGGCGAGGGACGTAAACCCAGCCTCAAACTGAGAGGGAGCGAGATAGACCCCCTGCTCCAACATGCCGCGATGGAAGCGGGCAAACTTTTGTAGGTCTGACTTCTTGGCATCTTCGAAATTGTGGACAGGCCCTGCGGTAAAAAAGAACCCAAACATGGCGCTAATATGCCCACCACAGGCGGCATGTCCAGTTTCCTGGGCGACATCCAACATCCCACTGGCTAACCGAGCGGTGATTTTTTCGAGGTGCTCATAGGTGCCAGGGCGCTGCAAGATCTCTAGGGTTTTGATGCCTGCGGTCATGGCCAAGGGGTTGCCCGAGAGGGTACCCGCTTGGTACATTGGCCCAGCCGGAGCGACCATTTCCATGATGTCTTTGCGACCGCCGTAAGCACCAACCGGAAGCCCTCCCCCAATGACCTTGCCGAGGGTGGTCAGGTCGGGGGTGATGCCAAACTTGGCTTGGGCACCCCCATAGGCGATGCGGAAGCCCGTCATCACTTCGTCAAAAACCAGTAGGGCACCCTGTTCGCGGGTGATCTCGCGCAAACCAGCCAAAAACCCTGCATCGGGAACGATAAAGCCAGAGTTTCCAACGACAGGTTCGAGAATGACACCCGAAATCTCGCCGGGGTTTTCGTCAAACAGCGCTTTCACCGCTTCCAAGTCGTTGTAGGGAGCGGTGAGCGTGTTGGCTGTAGTCGATTTGGGCACGCCCGGCGAATCAGGAAGACCCAGGGTGGCCACGCCCGAACCTGCTTTGACCAAAAACATATCGGCGTGGCCGTGGTAGCACCCCTCAAACTTAATAATTTTGTCGCGCCCCGTATAGGCACGCATGAGGCGCAACACAGACATACAGGCTTCGGTGCCAGAGTTGACGAAGCGCACCATCTCAATGCTAGGGACGGCATCAATCACCATTTCGGCCAGCACATTTTCTTGATAGCAAGGGGCACCGAAGCTGGTGCCTTTGTCTAAGGCTGCATGGAGCGCTTGGATAACATCGGGATGGGCATGGCCACAAATAGCAGGCCCCCAAGTGCCGATGTAATCAATATATTGATTGCCATCGACATCCCAGGCATAGGCTCCATTCACCCGATCAAAGACGATGGGCTGCCCCCCCACGGAGCGGAAGGCACGAACGGGGGAACTTACGCCACCGGGCATGATCGTTTGGGCGGCAGCAAAGATTTCTTCTGAACGGGTGGTTTTTAAGGGGCTGGTAGCAGTCAAAATGCTCTCCTAATTAAAAAGTTACGAAGATCGAGGGGAAGCGGAGCGGTGAGGGGGGTTAGCCCAGGGAAGATCCGCTCAAACGTTGCGAGAGGGATCGGGGAAGCGGTTAGGCCGGTGCGATCGCCAGACGGCTGTCGAGGGCATGGCAAGACGACGGTGCAAGGTTGACCTAGGATTGCCCGATGGGGCGCAGTCAACCCGCTCATCATTTCCTATTATTTCACGAGGGTACCGGATGTGGGGCAGGGGAAGCGACTAGATGAAGCTATGCAAACCTGGTTAGGGGGAAGAGCCGGATTCTCAGTAGAATTAAAGAATGGCGATCGCACTTTCTACAGAATTAATTTTAAAGCAATTGCACGGAGGGCTGGTGGTTTCTTGTCAGGCACCCCCTCACTCACCGTTGCATGAACCACGGGTGATTGGGGCGATCGCCCTCGCCTCGGTGAATCAGGGTGCCGTTGGAGTTCGGATTGATACCCCCGCCCACATTCAAGCGGTGCGGCAACAGGTGACGGTGCCGATCATCGGTTTATGGAAGCGTCAAATTCCAGGTTCGTCGGTTTACATTACGCCTCAATTTGAGCAAGCTGTGGCAGTCGCGGAGGCCGGAGCCGATCTGATTGCCATTGATGGCACCCAACGCCCTCGCCCGGGCGGAGAAACCTTGCCCGATTTGATTCGTCGCATTCATACCCAACTTGGAAAACCCGTGATGGCCGATGTAGATACTTTAGAGAACGCGATCGCAGCGGCAGCAGCAGGGGCCGATGTCATCGGCACCACTCTCTACGGCTACACCGCAGACACCCAAGGGCAAGTGCCACCGGGCTATGCCCTCTTAGAAGCCGTGGTGCAAACCCTAACCCAGCCAATCGTTTGTGAGGGGGGAATTGCCTCCCCAGCGATGGCTCACCAAGCGCTCGCCTTCGGGGCAAGCTTTGTGGTCGTGGGCACAGCCATTACTGGGATTGATGCCCAAGTCGCGGCCTATTGTGCAGCGATGACGGCTAGCGCCCCCTAGCGGTTATTGAGCCTCGGCTCACACCTCGTTGATGGGTGTCGCTGTTTGTTAACTGGTATCTTTGTTACTGGCATCTTTGCTAACTGGCATCAAAGCTAAGTCACCATCCGCCTTACCCCTGGCTGATAGGTGTGGCTCATTCTTTTCTCATCTGCCCTCCAGAAGTCGC
>Ga0105049_10008156_pt1 | contig 12151 bp, 10 predicted proteins | sample MAT06_FD_78087 | JGI IMG/M metagenome (GOLD analysis project Ga0105049, IMG submission 78087) | Freshwater microbial communities from Lake Fryxell liftoff mats and glacier meltwater in Antarctica - MAT-06 | ecosystem: Environmental > Aquatic > Freshwater > Ice > Liftoff microbial mat | place...
CGTGTTTCTGTGTCATTCCTGCCCGAACAATCGCAGCCGGGACTGAAGCGCTGGTTCTGGGCCTATCATATACGCCTTGAGAATGAGGGCGATTTGCCGGTGCAATTGCTGACCCGCCACTGGCGTATCGTCGACGGCAGCGGGGCAGTGCATGAAGTGACGGGGGAGGGCGTTGTCGGTGTTCAGCCGATCATCGCGCCCGGCAGCAGCTATGACTATGTGTCCGGTTGCCCGCTCACCACGCCCGAGGGGTCGATGGTCGGCAGTTATGAAATGATCGATGGTGACGATCGCCATTTCTTGGTCGCCATCCCCCACTTTCCGCTGGTCGCGCCTACGTTCGCGTCATGAGGCGGACCCACCTTCCACTCAATGGAATGCGCGTATTCGATGCCGCTGCCCGTCACCTCAGCTTTACCAGGGCGGCGGACGAACTCGCCGTAACCCCGGCGGCAGTCGGCCAGCAGATCCGTGCACTAGAAGACATGCTTGGCGTGGTGCTGTTCCGTCGCACGCCCAAGGGGCTGGAACTGACGGGCGAGGCAGAGGCAGGCCTTGACGCGCTGCGTCAGGGATTTTTGATGTTCGAAGAATCGGTTCGTGCAATGCAGTCAGGGCAAAGTTCGCAGTCGTTGACCATTGCTGCGCCCCGTGATTTCACGGCGAAATGGCTGGCGCCGCGTCTGGCGCGTTACAGCCAGCAGGCGCCGGACGTGCGTTTTACGCTTGTTTCTGCTGACCAGCCGATCGACTTTACCGAAGCCAATCTTGACCTTGCCATCTGGTTTGCCGAAAACGCCGCCGATCATGAAGGCACGATGCTGGCCAAAGGTGCAATGGTCACGGTGACAGGGCCGGGGTCGGCAGCGGAAACGCGCATTGCATGGCCCGGGTGCCCGGTGGCGAAGGGTGAGAGCGCGTTGCGTCTGGGTGATGCAGGACTGGCCATCGATGCGGCCGCCAACGGCCTGGGGCAGGCTTGTGTCCCTGCGATGTTGGCAGAGGCCGATCTGGCGTCTGGTCGTATCCGCGCAGTTGGCGAAGCCGAGCCAAGCAAGCGGACTTACTGGCTGGTCGCGCCGACCCCGCAATGGCGGCAGAAAAAGGTCCGGGCGCTGGTTGAGGCGCTTTCTGCCTAGAGGCTGATGGCGTTAGCCTGCGTCAGGCGTCGATTGCGTCCGCATCGATGCTGGTGGCATTCGCCTGAATAAATTGAAACCGATGTTCCGGGTGCTTGCCCATCAGGCGGTCGACCAGGTCTTTGACCTGATGCCGACCCTCATACTCCTGCGGCAGGGTGATCTGAAGCATCGAGCGCGTCGCAGGGTCCATCGTCGTTTCGCGCAGCTGGCCGGGATTCATTTCGCCCAAACCTTTGAAGCGGCTGACCTCGACCCGTTTACCCTTGAATATTGTTGTTTCAAGCACAGCACGATGCGCGTCGTCACGGGCATAGGCCGACACACTGCCCGACGTCAGCCGGTATAGCGGAGGCTGGGCCAGATAGAGATTCCCTGCGCGAACGATTTCAGGCATTTCCTGAAAGAAAAAGGTCATGAGCAGCGTTGCGATATGCGCGCCATCGACATCGGCATCCGTCATGATCACGATTTTTTCGTAGCGCAGTCGGTCCGCGTCGCATTCTTTGCGCGTCCCGCAGCCGAGCGCGAGCGACAGATCGGCAATTTCCTGGTTGGCGCGAATCTTGTCGTTGCTGGCGCTGGCGACATTCAATATTTTGCCGCGAATGGGCAGGATGGCCTGAGTTTTGCGATCACGCGCCTGTTTGGCACTGCCGCCTGCGCTGTCGCCTTCGACGATAAATAATTCTGTGCCTTCCGGGCCGTTGTTGGCACAATCTGTCAGCTTTCCGGGCAGACGAAGCTTGCGCGCACTGGTTGCCGTTTTGCGCTTTATTTCGCGTTCAGCCTTGCGTTTCAACCGCTCGTCCATCCGCTCTAGGATCAGGCCCAACAGCGATCGGCCCCGATCCATATTGTCGGACAGGAAATGGTCGAAATGATCGCGCATTGCGCTTTCCACCAGCCGGGCGGCCTCTGGTGATGTCAGCCGATCCTTGGTCTGGCTTTGAAATTGCGGTTCGCGCATGAACACTGACAGCATGAGTTCGCAACCATTGAACACATCGTCGGCGGTAATCTGTGCAGCCTTCTTTTGCCCGATCAGCTCTCCAAAGCCGCGCAGACCCTTGGTCAATGCGGCGCGCAGGCCTGCTTCATGGGTGCCACCGGCTGGCGTTGGGATGGTGTTGCAATACCAGCTGTAACTGCCGTCGGACCACAACGGCCAGGCAATTGCCCATTCGGCACGGCCCTGATCATCCGGGAAGTCGTGCCGTCCGATGAAGGGTTCGGCGGTCGCACATTCGCGGACGCCAAGCTGTTCCCGCAAATGGTCGGCAAGCCCGCCGGGAAATTGGAACATGGCCTCTGCCGGTGTGTCGTCGCCAATCAATTCGGCGGCGCATTTCCAGCGGATTTCAACACCCGCGTATAAATACGCCTTCGACCGAGCGAGACGATAGAGCCGCGCGGGCTTAAACTTGCCATGTTCACCGAAAATCTGGGTGTCGGGAACAAAGCTGACGCTGGTCCCGCGGCGGTTCTGTGTCGGCCCCAATTCCTCAATACCGCCTTGTGCCTCGCCACGTGAAAAAACCTGACGAAACAGTTGTTTGGCGCGCGCAACTTCGACGATTGTTTCACTCGACAGTGCATTGACCACGCTGATCCCGACGCCATGCAAGCCCCCCGAGGTGGCATAGGCCTTGCCCTCAAACTTCCCGCCCGAATGCAGCATGGTCATGATGACTTCCAGCGCCGATTTGCCAGGGTATTTGGGATGCGGATCAACAGGGATTCCGCGACCATTGTCAGTGATCGTCAACCGGTTGCCGCTGTCGAGCGTGATTTCGATGCGTGTCGCATAACCGGCCACGGCCTCGTCCATGCTGTTGTCGAGAACTTCGGCTGCCAGGTGGTGGAGCGCGCGCTCGTCGGTTCCGCCGATGTACATGCCAGGACGGCGGCGGACGGGCTCCAGCCCCTCCAAAACCTCAATCTGCGAGGCGTTATAGCTTTCGGTGGCCGCATTGGCGGTGTCGAACAAATCGTGACTCATGCTGCCGCTATAGGCGGTGCCACGTTCCGCTGTCCAGCAACGTCAGCTTGCGGTCGCTGGGGCAGGGCAGATCGCAAAGTTCCCGTTGGCGCTGCCCACCAGAACATCATTTTGAAACAAGCGGGCGGCCAAGACGCACGGCGACATGATAATTCATCTTGATTTCAATGGTTGCACACCAGTGGCCATAGGGAACGCGCGTCGACAACGCACCGCCCACCGCCGTATCGGCAAGCGAATAGCTTACCCCGCCATGGGCCACGTCCTGCGGATTGAAATACCGTGCCGGATCAATGGCGATTTCCATCCGGCCAAACCCGTCCTGCCGCAGCCCCATTTCGAAGCCGAGCATTCTGGCATAACCGAACTATTGATCGAACGGGTTCACCGGACGCGCGGCCCCCCAAAGGGTGGGGGCGGCGGCGGACGCCGCGTTCCGCGTGGCATCTGGGCCTGATAGGCGCGGCCGCAATGTTCAACGCAATAGGGAAAGCCTGGATTCACCACCTGTCCACAAAAGTGGAAATCGGGTTCGCCGGGATGCCCCATCGGCCAGCGGCAGATGCGGTCGTTGAGTTCGAGCAGACTGGTTTTGCCGACAATCCCTGCGCTCGGCTTGGCCGGAACCAGGCGGCGCGGCGGCGCAGGTGGAATCGGCGGCTGCTGGTCGCCCGGACCCTGACGAATAAAACCGCCGGGACCGATGGAAACGACACGAGGGGTATCGGCGCGGGAGGTCACACCTGGCGTTGCAGGCGGAGTGACCGCTGATACAGACGCGGGAGCAGGCTGGGGGCGGGCGACAGGCGCTGTTGCCGCCGGGCGCAGCGCCGGGGCAGCTGGTGCCCGAGGGGCAGCAGGCGGTGCGGCTGGTGCAGCCGCGCGCGCTGCGGGTGCGGGTTTTGGCACCTTGGCGGTATCGACCATTTTCACGGGTGAGGGCCGTGCTTTCAGGCCCAGGCGATGCGCCTTACCGATCACGGCATTGCGGCTGACCCCGCCAAGCGCTTCGGCGATCTGGCTGGCGGTCAGCCCCTTTTCCCACATGGTGCGCAATTGTTCGATGCGCTCATCGGTCCATGACATTCTTTGAATTCCTATTTCTTACTGGCCCGCCCGATTTCACCCAGCGGCAATACCATGGCTTGCAGCCAGAGCAGCGACGCGATAGGCGAGCTTGGCATGAACGACCAGCCAAATTTTACGCCCGGCACACGCCAATCACCGCCGAACTTCCCGGAACCGGGTGTTCCGCAGATCCGCACGATCAATGTAGCCGGAATGATCGCTCTCTATGTCAAGGAGGTGCGCCGCTTTTTCAAGGTGCAACTGCAAACCATTTGGGCGCCCGCCATTACCACACTGTTGTTTCTGGTTATTTTTTCGGTGGCCTTGGGCAGCGCAAAGGGTGAAGTGCTTGGCGTACCCTATCCGGATTTCCTCGCGCCCGGGTTGATTGTCATGGCGATGCTGCAAAACAGTTTCGCCAACGCCAGTTTTTCGCTGCTTGTCGGCAAGATACAAGGCACAATCGTCGATTATCTGATGCCGCCGCTTGGTTTCGGCGAACTGATGGTGGCGATGGTCGGAGCCTCAGTAACCCGCGCTGTGCTTGTTGGTATCGCCCTGTGGCTTGTCATGCTGCTGTGGCCCGGCGTCGACGTGATGCCCCAACATTTCTGGGCGGTCGCAGTTTTCGGCGTGCTTGGTGCCGCCATGATGGGCTTTTTCGGGCTGATCACCTCTATCTGGGCCGAAAAGTTCGATCATGCCGCAGCGATCACCAATTTTGTCGTGGCACCGCTAGCGCTACTGTCTGGGACTTTTTACGCAGTCGATCGCTTGTCGCCCTTGGTTCAGACCATCAGCCACGTAAATCCATTTTATCATGTCATCATGGGTTTCCGCTATGGCTTTATCGGGCAAACGGATTCCTCAATCGCCAATCCGATACTAACGGCTGTTCTGGTCTTGATGGGCATGAATGTCATATTGGCCACTATCACCTATCGCCTGCTTGCTAGCGGTTGGAAGCTGAAGCCCTGAAACCCTGAAGCCGGTGGGGGGATAACATCAATGGGTCAGGCGGGTCCGCAAGCGGTAGCGCCCATCCTTTGGTCCTTCAAACATCTCAGTTATCTGCGGATGATCAACCGGTCCACCAGAGGCATCCGCGACCAGATTTTGCTGACTGACATAGGCGATATAGCTGCTGTCTTCGTTCTCGGCGAGCAGGTGGTAAAAGGGCTGATCGCGTGCCGGCCGCATGGTTTCCGGAATGGCCTCATACCATTCCTCGCTGTTCGCAAAGACCGGGTCGATGTCAAAGATGACGCCGCGAAAACCGAATAAGCGATGGCGGACAATTTCGCCGGGTGCGAACCGTGCGCTTTCGACAAGCGGCATTTCAATCGCGGCCGTGCCCTGATTTTCTGGATTCTGCGGTGTTTGCGTCATTGGACCAATTTATGCGACCCCAGCAATTTTGCAAGTGGCGAACCGTGTTTGGCTAAGGCTTGGCAAGCCCGGTTTGTTCCGCTAAGGCGCGCCCTCGACCGGCGGGGACTGTTTTGCCCCGACCCCCTGTTCCTATCGGAACCCTCGCGGAGAGGTGGCTGAGAGGTCGAAAGCACCGCACTCGAAATGCGGCGTGGGCGCAAGTTCACCGTGGGTTCGAATCCCACCCTCTCCGCCAGCTATTTTTCCGAAAATGTGCGCCAGGCAAGCAGGCTGCGCTGCACCACGGTGATCGCGCACATGGCGGCGTAAACAAAAGCAATAACTGCGAACCAAGCCGGAAACAGGCACATCAGCACGAACACGGCAATTGTTGCCGCGCCTTCGGCAATACCCGTGGAATAAAAGAAGCTTTTCGTGCCGTGCGCGCTGTTCTCTAGCCCGTATTTGGACGCAATGGCGGCGTAGGCAAGGAAACTGACCCCGGTGATCGTAAAGCTGGCGATCAACACCGCCGCAGGCAGCGCATTGGCCGGGCTGGCCAAGGCGAACCCAAGCGGCACCGCGACATAGAAAGCAAAATCCGCCAGGCTGTCGAGATAGCCCCCAAAATCACTGGGACCACGCGCGCGGGCGACAGCACCGTCGAGGCCATCAAGCAGCCGATTTACACCGATCAGGATGAGCGCAACGCCAAATGCCTGAGCTGCCACGGCGACAGCGGCACCAATGCCAACGAACAATCCTGCCAAAGTCACCGCGTTGGCGCTGACCCCGCGCCCCGCCAGCCAGCGCCCGCAGGCATTCAGCGGCGGATCGATCAGTGGGCGAAGGCGGGCGTCAAACATCGGCTAGATTGGCGTGACCAGGCCGACCATCGCACCGGTCATCGCGGATGCAGCATTGCCGGCAATCCAGCTTTTCATGCCCAGTGCGGCGACCTCGGCACGGCGCTGCGGGGCCAGCGTCGCGATTGTCGAAACGAGCAGACCAACGCTGGCCAGATTGGCAACGCCGCACAATGCATAGGTAGTGATCAGCAGCGCGCGGCCATCGAGCGCGCCAGCGGGCAGGGCCGCTAGATCAAGATAGGCGACATATTCGTTCAGGATCGCCTTGGTCCCCATCAAACCACCTGCCGTAACCGCCTGATCCCACGGCACGCCCAGCGCCCACATCAGCGGCGCGAGCAGCCAGCCAAAGGCGCGGCGCAAGGTGATGGCTTCCCCATCGATCAGCGGCAGCAAGACAAGCATCTGGTCAACCAGATTGACCAGTGCGAACACAACAATGATGATGCCAATGACGGCAAGGAACAGCTGTATGCCGTCGGCCGTGCCGCGTACAATTGCGTCGATGCTGCCATCATAGCGCAGCGCGTCGTCACTTTTGCCACCGTCCGCTGGGGTCCCAGGGCCGGGGACCATTAATCGTGCGATAAGAATGGCGGCAGGTAACGAGATCAGCGAAGCGGCAATCATATGACCCACCGCATCTGGCACTATATTGCGCAACGTGGTGGCATAAAGTATTAGAATAGCACCAGAAATTGTTGCCATAATCATCGTCATGGCGGCAAACAGGTCGGCGCGCGACATGCGGTTTAAAGCCCCGCGCAGAACCAGCGGCGTTTCAACGACGCCAAGGAACATCGTCGCCCCGCCCGCCAGTCCAACCGGGCCGCTGACCCCCAGGGTGCGGCGTAGCGCCCAATCAATCCCGCTAATCGCTCGGCGCAATACGCCCCAATGCCACAGCAGAGCGGAAAGGGCCGAAAAGACAATGACCAGCGGCAGGATTTGAAAAGCGATGATCAGCGGCGGTTGTGTGCCGTCGGGCAAAGCAAAGGGCAGGGGCGCGCCGCCGAGATAGCCGAACATATAGCTCGACCCGGCCAGCGTAGCGCGTTCGATGGCGCTGACGGCATGATTGGCAAGGGTGACGGCGTCCCAGATCACCGGCACGCGGACGATCAATGCAGCGAGTGATATCTGGATGAACAAGGCCCCGGCGATCCAGCGCCAGCCAGGCCGATCAGAACGCGCTTCGCTGATCCCCCAACAAAGCAACAAAATCAGTGCGATGCCGACAAGACCTTGCACCTGTGTAAGCATCACGGCCATGGTTTAGCCGCGCTGCCAACGGAAATAGCGCTCGACCAGCCCCAGCAAACGTTCGGGCTTGCGCGCCTGTTTCCACTGACCAGCGACAAACTTATTGGCCTCTGCCATCGTGGGATAGCTGTGAATGGTGGCGAGCAACTTGTTCATTCCAAGTCCAAATTTCATCGCCGTTACGAATTCGCTGAGCAATTCGCCCGCTTGTTCTCCCACGATCACTGCGCCCAATATCTTGTCTTTGCCCGGCACGGTCAACACTTTGACAAAACCCTGTGTTGCCCCTTCTGCAATCGCGCGGTCGAGATCGTCGAGCGGGTAGGTTGTGACGTCATACAATATTCCCGCGTCGCGCGCCGCGCGTTCCGTGATGCCCACCCGCGCAATTTCGGGTTCGAGAAAGGTGACTGCTGGAATCACACGGTAATCGGCCTTGAACCGCTTAAAGCTTCCGAACAGCGCGTTGACGGTCGCGAACCATGCCTGATGCGAGGCGACATGGGTCAGCTGATAGGGTCCAGCGACGTCCCCTGCGGCATAGATATTCGGAAAGATGGTCGCAAGATAATCATCGGTGGCGACGGTCTTGGCTGTCTCGACGCCCAATGCCTCCAGCCCATAACCCGTAAGCCGCGCCTGCCGCCCAACCGCAACCAACAGGGCATCAAAGGGCAGGGCGACCTCAGTCCCATCACTGTCGACGATGACGCGGCGGTCGCCGTCTTGACCCTCACAGCGCAGTGCACTGCACCCGGTCATCACTGTGACACCCGCCATGCGCTGGCTTTCCAATGCCGATGCGCTGACGTCATCATCTTCGCGCAGCAACAGCCGTTCAGTCGTTTCGACCTGCGTCACCTGGGCGCCAAGATGGGCGAAGGCTTGTGACAGTTCGCAGCCGATTGGTCCGCCGCCCAGAACAACAATCCGCTCGGGCAGCCGGTCCAGTTCGGCAAAGCGTTCCCACAAGGTATCGCTGGTAACATAGCCGCTGGCGGCAAGGCCGGGCAGATCGGGGACGACGGGAGCGGCCCCCGCCGCAATCACGATCGACCGGGTGGTCAGGCGTTGAACCGCGCCGTCATGACGTCGGATTTCGACTGTCCACGGATCGATGATCGTCGCATAACCACCGACAACATCGACACCCAGGTTTGTGAAGCGTTCGACACTGTCATGCGGTTCAATGGTTTTGATGACGTCATCGATGCGGCGCATGACCGCGCGGAAATCAACCTGCGGCGACGCAGACGTAAGGCCATAGCGGTCGGCGGTACGGATTATTCTGGCCACCCGTGCGCTTTTGATCAGTGCTTTGGATGGCACGCAGCCATAGTTCAGGCAATCGCCGCCCATCTTGCCGTCCTCGACCAGCGTAACCTTCGCGCGGACAGTGGCCGCGATATAGCTCGATACCAGCCCCGCCGCACCCGCGCCGATAACGATCAAATTGCGGTCGAAGTATTTTGGGCGCCGGAATCGCGCATAAATCCGGCGGCGTTTCAGGACCCCCATCACAGCCTTGGCCAGCCATGGCAACAGTCCAAGCGCGGTAAAAGACAGCAATAACGCTGGCGATGCGATATCGCGCAGGCTGTTGATCTGAGCCAACTGTGTCCCGGCATTTACATAGACAATGGTGCCAAGCAGCATCCCAATCTGACTGACCCAATAAAAGGTCCAGGTCCGAAAGGCAGTCAATCCCATCAGCAGATTGACGATGAAAAAGGGGAAGGCCGGAACCAGCCGCAGCGAAAAAAGATAAAATGCGCCGTCGCGCGCGATGCCGGAATTAATCGCCTGCAAACGCTGGCCAAAGCGGGCTTGCACCCCGCCGCGAAACAGATGGCGCGAGACCAGAAAGGCAAGCGTCGCCCCGATGGAGGACGCAAAAGAGACAATAATCGTACCCGTCACCAGTCCAAACAGCGTGCCCGCCGCCAGCGTCAGGATAGCAGCCCCCGGCAAAGATGCGGCGGTGACACCAATATACACCGCCATGAACAGTGCGATGATGGCAATGGGATTGGCGGCATATTCAGCGGCAAAGCGCGCCTGCTGTGACTTGAGCATGTCAAGGGTCAGATAGCTGTCAAGGTCGAACCACAGGAACAGGGCAATTACCGCAGCAACGATGCCGCCAACGATGATTCTTGACATGCCCACTCCTCCACCACCGGAAGGTGACAGTCCAACGTGGCGGACAGGGTGGGATTCGAACCCACGGTGAGCTTTCACCCACGGCGGTTTTCAAGACCGCTGCCTTAAACCACTCGGCCACCTATCCTTAATTTTCCCCGCATAGCGTCAAGGACCGCCGCGACAAGCAAAAACCGACGTGCCCATCCGCTCAGGGCTATTCTGGCGCAGCAGGGGTGCAGCTTGGCGTATCATGCCGGACTTTCCCCTAGCCAAGCCGCAGGGTGTCGTGGCACAGTCAAAGAATGAATGACCTTCCAAACCGTCGGCCGATGCTGCGGCATCGTTGGGCGCGCGCCACCATGGCGGTCTGCTGCGCTGCGCTGCTGTTATCGGTCAAGCCAGGCGTGGCACAGGATCAGGGCGTCGATTTCGCGGCCTATGTCCAGTCGCTGTGGCCAAAGGCGCAGGCCAAGGGTGTCAGCCGCGCAACCTTTGACGCCATTGCCAACGGCCTCAGCTATAACGCCCGTGTCATCGCGCTGGATCGCGACAATCTCGCAGGCGGGGCAACGGCCGATAAACCTATCCCATCCTTTGCACCTTACCGCGTCCGGCATGTTGATGCCCCGCGCATTGGTGGCGGACGCGCGGTTCATGATCGGCTGCTGTCGCTGCTCGACCGGATTGAACAGGACACAGGTGTGCCGTCGCAAATAATGATCGCCATTTATGGCCACGAAACCGCCTATGGCAAGGTGACGGGCAATTTTGATTTGCCTCAGGCGCTGGCGACGCTCGCCTTTGACGGCCGCCGCCGCAACCTGTTTGAACCCGAATTCATCGCCACTATGCAGATGATTGAGCAAGGTGTTCCCCGCAATATCCTCACTGGCAGCTGGGCAGGGGCGTTCGGCTACCCCCAGTTTCTGCCGACTGTCTATCTGCAGGTTGCGCGCGACGGCGATGGCGACGGTAAAGCGCATATTTGGTCAAGCGAAGCCGATGCCATTGCATCAATCGGCTGGTATCTGCACCAGGCCGGGTGGCGGCGCGGCGAGCCGTGGGGCGTGGCGGTGCGGGTGCCTGCCAATCTTGATCGCGCTGCACTGGCCAGCCGGTTACAGCCAACCCGCTGCCCGCGTGTTTTTGCGCGTCACACCCGCTGGCGCACCATGGCCGAATGGCGGCGTGCTGGCGTAACGTCTGAAAACGGACGCTGGCCGGGGGACAGTGTCCAGGCGACGCTGATCGAACCCGATGGCACTGGCAATACTGCTTATTTGCTGACTGGTAATTATCGCGCGATATTGGACTATAATTGCTCGAATTTTTATGCGCTGTCTGTGGGATTGCTGGCCGATGAGATTGAACGTTGAACGCGCCGTCCCGATGCTGCTTGCGGCCGCCTGCCTGACGGCTTGCGGCAGCGCTGGCAATGCCAGCGAGACAGCGGCGGCGTACACCGTACAGGACACGCCGACTGCCCCCGCAGTAACGGTCACAGATACGCCGGTTAAGCTTGGCGCGCCCTTTGTTATCGAAGGCGTTACCCATACGCCTGTCGATATCGTCGATTATGATGATGTCGGCTATGCCAGCTGGTATGGCAGCGCGTTCGCGGGGCGACCAACCGCCAATGGCGAAGTTTTTAATCCGGCGACATTTAGCGCCGCGCACAAGACTTTGCCCTTGCCAACTTATGTCGAAGTGACCGAGCTGGTGGGCGGCCGCACGATCGTTGTGCGCGTTAATGATCGCGGCCCGATGGATAATCGCCGCCTGATCGACCTGTCCGAAGCCGCGGCCAAAGCCCTTGGCATTGCCGACAAACCTTCGGCGGTGCGGGTACGGCGGGTCAATCCACCGGCATCGGAACGCGCCCAGCTGCGCGCCGGACTGGCGGTCGCAGAACGGCTGCCAACACCGGATTCCCTGCTGACGGTGCTGCGTGCAAAGGCAGCGGCATTGCCCCCGCAGGCAAGCATCCCGGCGGTTGCAGCAACGCCCGGGCGGGTGGCCGAACCACCGGTCAAACCCAAAACAGCGGCAATCATCGCCATAACACCCGCAAAGCCCGGACCGGCATCCGCGGCGTCAACGCCTGCTGTCGGCCCCGGCTATCTTGTACAGGTCGCGGCATTCAGCTCACAGACCCGCGCAGAGGCCGCTGCGTCCAAAGTGGGCGGAAAGGTTTCCGCTGTCGGCAACCTGTGGCGCGTCCGCATTGGGCCATTCAAGGACGAGGCAGGTGCCCGCAATGCGCTGACGGCGGCCAAGGCCAAAGGATTCAGCGA
>Ga0105049_10008158_pt1 | contig 12149 bp, 6 predicted proteins | sample MAT06_FD_78087 | JGI IMG/M metagenome (GOLD analysis project Ga0105049, IMG submission 78087) | Freshwater microbial communities from Lake Fryxell liftoff mats and glacier meltwater in Antarctica - MAT-06 | ecosystem: Environmental > Aquatic > Freshwater > Ice > Liftoff microbial mat | place...
GTTCACGTGGGTGAACTCGATGGCGACGGGAATCCCGTACAACGGGATTTTCTTTATCACCAAGAACGTCTATGGGTTTACGCCCTTGTTGAACTGCTTGATGGGCGTGCTGATGGGGGTGACGTACATCTTCGGTGCGCTGGCGACGGGGCCGCTGCTGAGAGCGCTTATCGCGCGGGGCGTGTTCCGTGGGGCGCGCGATGCGCTGGCGACGATGGCGGCGGTGATTGGCCTGCTTTGCCTGCTGCCGCTGAGCGCGTTTTTCATGGCGGCTCCGGCGGATCGCGCCGGCACTGCGTGGTCCGTCTGGGTGTTCATGGGGTTGTACTCGGCGCTTTGCGGCGGGTTCTGGCCGGTGGTCGAGTCGTTCCTCTCCGGCGGACGCACGAGCGCCGAGCTGCGCCGGGCTACCGGGACCTTCAACGTCACTTGGTCAAGCGCGCTGGTAGTGAGTCTTTGGGCGATGGTGCCCTTTGAGGCCGAGGGACAGGCGATGGCCCTGGGAGTCTCGGCGGCCATGCACCTGGGATCTGTGGTGTTGCTGTTCTGGATGCCCTTGAACCCCGGGGCGCACCCGCATGATCAGGGGGATGTCCCGGTCGTCTATCGGCGTCTACTCAAGGTCCATCGCGTGCTGCTGCCCACGGCGTACATGGTCATGTACGCGCTCTCGCCCGTGCTGCCGGATCTGCTGGCCCGCCTGAGTGTTGAAGCGCGTTGGGGCCCGGCGCTGGGTTCGGTCTGGATCGCGGCCCGCGTCGGAACGTTCACTCTGCTGGAACGCTGGCATGGCTGGCACGGGCGCTGGGGGACCGCGACGATTGGCACGGCGCTGTTGCTCTCGGGCTTTGTCGTTGCGATGGTTTCGCCCCTGCTTGGCACCGGCGCGCTCGGGCTCGCGGCGCTGGTGGTTGGGTTGATCGGGTTTGGGTGCGGCGCGGCCGCGATCTATTGCGGGGCGCTGTACTACGCGATGGAAGTGGGCGCGGCGGAGGTCGAGGCGGGCGGGATGCACGAGGCGATGATCGGCGTTGGTTACACGCTGGGGCCGATTTGCGGACTGGTGCCGGCGGCGCTGGCGACGCCCGCGTTCCTGGTCACTACGCCGCTGTTGACGCCTGGTGGCGCAGGGGTGGCGACGGCGGCGACTGTCGGGGCGTTCGCGGCTGTGGCGATCGGGGGGGCCTGGCGGGCGGCAAATCGTCGAGAAATCTCGCCCGATATCCGCCTGCCGGACATCCGGAGAGAGAGGCACTGATTTTCCGGGCTGGAACGGACGATTTGCCTGTCAAGAATGACGGCCGATCCATCCGAGCTTCAGAAACGACACGCCCACTCGCGGCGTATACATCGTGACAGGGTCGATTTTTTCTGCCGCTGATACAACCCGAACGCTCCGTCGCCATAGGACTCTCCATGAAGCACCGCTTGTTCGGCCGTCTCGCGTCGCTGACACTTGTCGCCGGGTTGCTGGTCTCAACGTCGGGATTGCTGGCTCAGCAGCCGGCGGGCCCGACGACACCGCCCGCACCCAAGACAGGTACGAGCGCGGGGCCGATGACGCCGCTCCGGGAACTTACGGAGAAGGAGTGGGCCAGCGCCAAGGACGGGGATTGGGAGCGATTGCTGAACAGCTTCGCTTCAGGGCCCAACGACGACCCGACGCTGGCGGTGTTGCGGGCGGACATCGAATCGCTGCGCACCAGCATCCAGCGTCGCGAGTCGATGCGCGCGTCACGCGTCGCGAAGGCGGGGGTTGAGCTTGATGAGCAGTTGAAGGGCGATGGGAAGCCCGCGAGCGTGTCCGACGCGTTGAAGCACTCGATCGAGCTGCACGAGCTGGCGCCGGACGGCGCGGCGAAGGCGGCGGTGCTGTCTTCGGCCCGGGTGCAGAGCGCGATCTCCAAGGGCGAGGTGCTGGCACGCCGGATGGAGAGCGAAGGCCAATGGCTGATGGCGGGGGAGTTGTTCAGCCGCCTGAATGTGCTGCTGGACGTGGACGGTCGTTTCAAGACAGACACACGGCGCATCGGTGATCGCCTGGCCATGCTGCGGCTCTATGCGCCGAAGCGCTTGTGGGAGCTGCGCAACGAGCGCCGCGAGATCGAGCGTGCCCGCGACCCGAAACTCTCGGCGCTTCCCGCGTTCAACAGCGTTGGCGAAGCGTTTCAGAACAAGCTTCGCGACCTGAAAGAGAACCTTCTCATTAACGCCATGGCGTTCGCGGCCGACCGACACGTCGAACGCGTCGGGATGCGCAAGATGATTTTGGGCGGCTTGGGGTCCATTCAGATCTTGGTCACCACGCCCGACCTGCGGGTCGCGTTCCCGGGCTTGGACAACCCGCGCGATCGCGAGATGATGCTGTCGTGGGTCAACAACAAGATCAAAGAGTTCGGCGAGGGTCAGGCGGCCCCCGATCGCTTCGCGCTGGCGGACCTAATCAACGACATGTTCAGCGCGAACCGCGCCAGCACCAAGATCCTCGAGGCGGCGTTGGTTCACGAGTTCGGCATCGGCGCCTTTGACACGCTCGACGAGTTCTCCGCAATCATCTGGCCCGACGAGCTGGCCCGCTTCAAGCGCATGACCGAGGCGTCGTTCCCCGGCGTGGGCATCCAGATCCAACTGGATGAAGAGACGCAGATGATTAAGGTCGTGACACCGATCCCCGGCTCGCCAGCCCAGAGCGCCGGCGTCATGCCGGGCGATTACATTAAGAAGATCAACGACGATTCGGCACTGGGCATGAGCCTCGATCAGGCGATCGAGCTGATCACCGGTCGCCCGGGCACCAAGGTCAAAATCACCATGGAGCGCGAGGGGCAGGACGTTGCCTTTGATCTGACCCGCGCGACGATCCCGGTGTATTCGATCAGGGGGTGGACACGCGAGGGCAAGGTTGACAACGACTGGAACTTTACGATCGATCAGCAGGCGGGCATCGGCTACATCCGTATGTCGGGCTTCAACGAGACCACCACGCGCGACCTGCACCGGGCGATCGCCAAGCTCCAGAAATCTGGCGTCAATGGGCTCAACGGGCTGGTGCTCGACCTGCGATTTAACCCCGGCGGGCTGCTGACCGAGGCGGTGAGCGTGTCCAACACGTTTGTTGACTCGGGCGAGATTGTCTACACCGAACTGAACACTGGCGAGCGCGTCGAGACGCACGTCGCTGAGGCGACGCGCGTCCGGCTCACGGGCGTGCCGATCATCGTGCTTGTGAATGAGGGCTCCGCCAGTGCGTCGGAGATCGTGTCTGGTGCGCTTCGTCACTACGCCGACAACGGCAAGCTGAAGCTGCTGGTGCTGGGCAACCGCAGCTTCGGCAAGGGCTCGGTGCAGAACGTCGTGACGCTGGCGAACACCGCCGCGGTCAAGGTGACCACGCAGTATTACTACCTGCCCAACGGCAAGCTCATCCACCGGCGCGAGAAGGCGACGAGCTGGGGCGTGGACCCGCACCTGAAGGTGGACATGCTTCCGGGCCAGGTGTCTGACGCGTTGATGCTTCGCAACGACGCGGACTTACCGCCCACCGCCAAGCCGGTGGCGCGCCGCATCACGCGGGACGAAGAGGACACGATGTATCACCCGGACCCGAAGAACTTTCCGCCGAACCCGAACCAACTCCTGACCGACGGCATTGATTTGCAGTTGCAGACTGCCGTGGTGCTGCTGCGGGCGCAGGTGCTGAGCAAGCAGCCGGCGCTGGCGGGCGGCGCGGGGGTGAAGGACAAGACGCCGGGCTGAGCGGGGAGCCGGGAGCGGCTGGATGGACGCTCATCGCTGAGGGATAGCGAGCGGGCCGCGGTGGATTGGAGTGCCCCCGCCCCGGCCAGCGCGGCTGGGGGTGCGGATTGGTCATTTTGAGGATCCGCAGGTGTGCCAGACACGAACATTCTCCGCATGGCGCGCTGCCGAGGACGCTGATTCTGCCGGCACGTGCGCCTAAACTTTCGGAAGTACACGCCCGCGGCACGGGGAGTCTATCGACCGTGGCCCGAACAGCGTGCCGATTCCGAGACAGTTCGTTGTCCAGTGCGTTCCCGGTCAGGCCTGTTATTCCATGAGTACGACCATGAATTCTCCTGCTTCGACGCCTCCAGCCCCCTCCCCCCCCACTGCCTCCGCCTCCACGCCACCTTCTGCTCCCGCTGGGGCCGCGGGCGTGCAACACCCCGAAGGGTCGCTGTACCACATCACCTCGTCGCGCGTCCACATGCCGGGGGCCAACGGGGCGAACGGCGCCGCGAAGCCCGGGGCCAAGCCGGGCACCGGCGGCACTCGCCCGAGCGATACCGTCCCGAACCCGGTGATGATCAAGTGGCTGCGCGACATGATCCTGATCCGCGAGTTTGAGAACCGCTGTGCGCAGGCGTATCAGCAGGCCAAGATCGGCGGCTTCTGTCACCTGTACCTCGGGCAAGAAGCGCTGGCCGTCGGCACCATCAACTCGATCAACCACGACGATCCGATCGTCACCGCCTATCGCGATCATGGGCACGCGCTGGCTCGCGGCATGAATCCCCGGGCCTGCATGGCCGAGATGTTTGGCAAGCTCAGCGGCTGCGCCAAGGGCAAGGGCGGGTCGATGCACATGTTCGACAAGCCGAACTGGAACTTCGGCGGGCACGGCATCGTCGGGGCGCAGACGCCGCTGGGCGCTGGGCTGGCGTTCGCGGCGAAGTACGAGCACGACGTGATGAAGCGCAGCCTCGACGGGACCCCCGTGAAGAAGAAGGTTTCGCTGGCGTATCTGGGCGATGGTGCGCTGAACCAGGGCGCGCTGCACGAGGCGATGAACCTCGCGGGGCTCTGGGGCTTGCCGGTCATCTTCGTCGTCGAGAACAACCGCTACAGCATGGGCACCGCGATCGAACGCGGCACCACCATGGCCCACGATCTGCCCGCCAAGGGGCGTGCGTACGGCATGGAATCCATGACGATCGACGGGCAGGACATCCGCAACATCTACGACCAGTTCAAGCCGCTGGTGGACCGCTGCCGCGAGGACCAGCGCCCGGCGTTTGTGGACCTGCTGACGTATCGATACCAGGGCCACTCGATGAGCGACCCGCAGAAGTATCGCGTGAAGGACGAGGTCGAGATGTTCAAGTCGCGCGACAGCATCGCGCTCTTGGAGCAGCACCTGCTGACGGAGCGCAAGTGCGTCAACGAGGCGCAGGTGGACGCGATCGTGAACGAGTGCAAGGCGCTGTCGGAGGACTCGATCAACTTCGCCGAAGCCGCGGAGGTGCCGGGGATGGAAGAGCTGTACAGCGACGTGTACGTGAATATCCAGCCGAACCTGAGCCCGACGCGCGAGTATGTTCAGGGCGCGAAGAACGCGCTGCTCTGAGGCGGCGCGAATGCGCTCTGAGGGTGGCGTGGGGGAAAGGGGGCTGCGCGGCTGACGCGCAGGAACGAAGACTTTGAACGTGACGACCGAGGATTGCGAGAACGAACCATGCCGACCGCGTTTGCCGATATCGACTTTTCCAGACCGCTGCCCTCAACCCAGGGCGACCGGCAGATCCAGTTCCGCGAGGCCCTTCGCGAGGCGATGAGCGAGGAGATGCGCAAGGACGATCGTGTGTTTCTTTTGGGCGAAGAGGTCGCGTACTACAACGGCGCGTACAAGGTCTCGCAGGGCATGCTCGACGAGTTTGGCCCGCAGCGGATCATCGATGCGCCGATCTCTGAGAACGGCTTCGCCGGCCTGGCGGTTGGCGCCGCGATGTACGGCCTGCGCCCCATCATCGAGTTCATGTCTTGGTCCTTCTCGCTGGTCGCGGCGGACCAGCTTCTGAACAACGTCCCCAAAATGCTCTACATGTCCGGCGGTCAATGGGGCTGCCCCATCGTCTTTCGCGGCAACAACGGCGCGGGCGGCCAGCTCGGCTCCACGCACTCATGGACGGTCGAGTCCATGTACGCGACGGTGCCGGGGCTGAAGATCGCGATCCCGAGCAACCCGTACGACGCCAAGGGGTTGCTCAAAACCGCGATCGTCGACGACGACCCGGTCTTCTTCCTCGAGTCTGAGCGCATGCTCAGCGACAAGGGTCACGTGCCCGCAGAGGAGTACTACCTGCCCTTCGGCAAGGCGGCCCTGCGCCGCGGCGATTGGTCCGGCGAGCGCAACAGCGATGTCACGCTGGTGTCGTTCGGACGACCAGTCAACTTCTGCGTGGACGCGGCGGACGAGCTGGAGAAAGAGGGCATCACCTGCGACGTGCTGGACATGCGCACGGTGCGCCCGCTGGACATCGACAGCATCATCGAGAGCATCAAGCGAACAAATAAGATCGTCGTCGTTGATCAGTGCTGGCCGTTTGCAAGCATCGCGAGCGAAGTCGTGACGCAGGTGTGCGAGAAGGCGTTTGACTTCCTGGACCACCAGCCGGTTCGCGTGAACACCGACGACGTGCCGGCGCCGTACGCGAAGAACCTGGAGATGGAGTTTCTCCCGCACAAGGGCAAGATCATCCGCGCGGTCAAGGGCGTGATGGCACGGGGATGAGCGATGCAGCCCGCGGCGCGTAGGTAGCAGTTTGCCACATGGCCGCATCGCACATGGCCACATCGCACATTCAGAGAACGGAGAGTCACGATGGGCAGGTTGTGGGAGGAAACGCTGGTGCGAGTGCGGATATTTGCAGACCGCGTCCTCCAAGTTGTTGAGACTTTGGAAAGCCGGGGTCGCTCGCGTCGGAGCGAATCTTTGCGAAGCCGATGAAGCGATGGAGCAGTGCAGACCTTCATCAAGACTTTGGCGATCGTCGTCAAGGAACTCAATGAGACTCGATTCTGGCTTGAGTTGTGCGTGCACCGTGTATAGATCTCTGCGAACCGCCTGGAACCACCGCTTGCTGAACTCCGTCAGTTGAAGATGATGTTCGGTGCAATGATCTCGCGTACTCGGTCGTCCAAGCGTTCGTCGGTTTGATTGATGTGCCTTGTGGCCATGTGCCATGTATGAATGTGGAGTTCCCCTTGCCGAATAACCTCACCATGCCGCGCCTCTCCGACACCATGGAAGTTGGCACCATTGTCAAATGGCACGCCACACCCGGCCAGAAGGTCAAGGCTGGCGATGTGCTGGCTGACATCGAGACCGACAAGGCCACGATGGAGATGCAAACCTTTGAGGACGGCGTCATCGGCGAGCTAAACGTCAAAGAGGGCCAGGCGGTGCCGGTGGGCACGCTGATCCTTTCTTGGCAGGGCGGCACGGGCGGCGGCGCGGCCAAGAACACCGCCGCCCCGACCGCTGCCACTACACCGGCCGCGTCAGCGTCATCCGCACCAGCCGCGGCCGCTCAGGCCGGTGGCAGCGCCACCGGCAACGCTCGCACATCTTCCAGTGCCGCCGCGGTCGCCGAGCGCCCGGGTAACGCTGGCGCGTCTGATGTACCCGCCAACGGCGCGTCGCCCGAGCCACACGCTAACGGCGCCGCCTCCGGGCATGATCGCGTGTTTGCTTCGCCCTTGGCCAGGAAGATCGCCGCAGACAGCGGCGTGGATCTGAGCCAGATCGAGGGCACCGGCCCCAGCGGGCGAATCGTTCGCAAGGACGTTGAGGCCTTCATCGCCAGCGGCGCCTCAGCGCCCGCGGCGAACCAGCGGGCCATGTCCACTGGCTCCGCAAGCCAGCGCACACAATCCGCGAGCGAGTCCGCGTCGAGCACATCGGCCGCCGCCGCGCCTACCTCGCCGATCGCGGCGGGCACCGTCCCCGGCTCGGCGTTCTCGCTTGCTGGCTCGCCCCTGAAGCGCCAGACCGTCACACTCTCGAACATGCGCCGCACCATCGCGACGCGTCTGGTCGAGAGCAAGACGACGATCCCCCACTACCAGGTCACGCTCGCGGTTCGCATGGACAGCCTGATGGGCCTTCGTCAGCAGCTCAACGACCAGCTCGCACCGCAGGGCGTCAAGCTCAGCGTCAACGACTTCATCGTGCGCGCCTGTGCGTTGGCGATGCATCAGCACCCGTTTGTCAACTCGCGCTGGGCGGGGGCCAAGGGTGCTGAGGCGATCGAGCTGCTGGAGACGGTGAACGTGGGCATCGCGATCTCGCTACCGATGGAGAAGGGCGGCGGGCTGGTGGTCGCCACCATCCGGCAGGCGGATCAGAAAGGCTTGCGCATGATCTCCAGCGAGACCAAGGCGCTGGCAGAGAAGGCGCGGACGAAGGGCCTGACCATCGATGAGATGGGCGACAGCACCTTCACGATCAGCAACCTGGGCATGTTCGGCGTTGAGCATTTCACTGCGATCATCAACCCGCCCAACGCCGCGATCTTGGCGATCGGCGCCGCGATCAAGAAGCCGGTGGTGGTGACGCGCAACGGCGCTGACGTGCTGGAGATCGGGCACGAGATGCAGATCACCATGTCCAGCGACCACCGGATCGTCGATGGCGCGATGGCCGCGGCATACCTCTCGACCGTCAAGCAAATGCTGGAGACGCCCGCGACGCTGCTGGTGTGATGCTGTCGGCTCGGTACGCGTCGCCGCGTGGCACCGAAGTGGTTCGGTCACTCGGGCCGGATCGCGGCATCCAATCCGATGCCCGCGCGCCCCGCGCTCGCGGGCGAAAGGTCCGAATGAAGATTGCCGCCGTGTCCTTATGCTCGCTCGTCCCCACCCTGGTCGCTCTGGGCGGCTGCGCGTCGAACCGCATGTTTGTGCTCAACCCCGTCGCGCCCGGTACGACGATCTCTAGCCTCACGATCCGGCCCGGCGAATCAAGCATCGCGATCGATCCGGAAGACCGCGCGGACTTTGAAGCCGCGCTTTCGGATGAGCTTACCGAGCTCTACGGCGTCAAACCCACGCCGGACGCCGACCTGATCATCGAGTATCGCTTCGTGCTCTACGACCAGGGCAACACGGCGTTTCGCGTGGGCAGCAACGTCCTGAACCTCGTGGGCTCCCCGTTCTACGGGCTGGGCGACGGAGCGGTGGGCGTTGAAGCGGTCTACTTCCGCAAGGACGGCACCCGGCTTGCCCATGTTGTGACCGACGGCACTATTTCTGGCGCTTTCGGCAACACCGGCAGCGCTTTGGACGAGGCGGCGGGGGCGATTGCGAAGTTCACCAAGGCCAACTTCGCCTGCCCGACATGTACGCTCGAGGCGCCGGGCGAGGCTCGCTCGAGCGTCCAGACGCCCTGAGCGCGAATCATTCGCCGCCAGAACCCGAAGCCGGTATCGGCGGCGTTGATTTCGTGGTACAGTCAATGTATGGCGAAGAGCAAGAAGCCGGCCCCAACCAGCCCGCAACCGCCCTTGTTGCAGCCAACGTCATTGCAGCCGCCAACGCCCGGCGCTCCATCGCCCAGTCTGATCTCAGAGCTCAAGCCGACCACAGGGCAAGCGCTCGGCGAGCACGTCGGCCCCGCATTGCAGGACGCGGCGTTGGATGAGGCAGCCGCGCCGACGCGTGCGCAGGAGGCGCTCATGCGGGGCTTAGCCAATGAGGACGGCAGCACATGGGCCCCGCCTCGCGACGTGTTGAGCGCGGCGATGCCAGCCACCGATCTGGACCCGGCGCTGGCTAATGCCAGGCCGACGCTCAACGGGTTTTCAAGCGATCACGCTCACAACGCCATTCACAGACCGGACGATGAGCCCGGCTTCAACGCCGGTCAGATGGTCGATTCGCTAACACCCTCAAACGCTGAACAGGACAGCGCGCCGCCGCAGCCGCCGTTTGGGAGCGATTTTCACATGTCGAGGGGAGACGGACCATCGCAGGCGCCGAGCCACTCGATGCTGCTTGAAGTCGGCTGGGAAGTTTGCAATCAGGTCGGCGGCATTTACCAGGTGCTCAAGAGCAAGGCCCCGTTCATGGTCGAGCGGTGGGGCGAGCGGTACTGCATGATCGGGCCGTGGAACGCGCAGACAGCTGCCCTGGAGTTTGAGGAGACGACGCCGACGGGCATCATCGGTCGCGCGCTGGCGGTGTTGAAAGAGCAGGGCCTGGTCGTTCACCACGGGCGGTGGATGATCTCGGGTCGCCCGCGTTGCCTGCTGATCGAGCATTGGCAGGGGACGGACAAGCTCGACGCCACCAAGTTCCGGCTCTGGGCGGATCACGCGATCTCGACGCCCTCGGGCGATGGGTTGATCGACGGCGTCATCACCTTTGCAGACGCGGTGCGCCGGGTGATCGAGCGGGTGTGCGAGTTTGCCAAGGACGATCGATCCGGGGGCGCGGGGGGCGAGGGTGGCGTCAAAGTGCTAGCCCACATGCACGAGTGGATGGGCGGGCTCGCGATCCCGATGCTGCGCCAGCAGCGAACCAACGTCGGGCTGATCTTTCAGACTCACGCGACGCTGCTGGGGCGCTACATGGCCAGCAACGAGGAGGACTTCTACGACCGCCTCGGGTGGGGCACGATCGACCAGGCCGCCGAAGCGACGCGCTATCTCATCAACGCCCAGCACTCGATCGAACGCGCCTGCGCCCACGGCTGTCACGTCATGACAACCGTCAGCAGCATCACCGGCGAGGAGTGCGACGGGCTGCTCGGGCGACGCCCAGACGTGATCCTTCCCAACGGCCTGGACATCCAGCGCTACAACGTCGGGCATGAGTTCCAGACCATGCACGCGCGCTACAAGGACAAGATCAACCGCTTCGTGATGGGCCATTTCTTCCCGAGCTACCCCTTTGATCTTGACAAGACGCTGTACTTCTTCACCAGCGGTCGGTTTGAGCCGCGGAACAAGGGCTTCGATCTCTGCCTCGAAGCCATGGCCCGCCTGAATGCCGAGCTGCGAGCCATCGGCTCGCCGGTCAACGTCGTGTTCTTCATCATCACCAAGCGACCCACGCGCGCGTTGCACCCCTACGCCCTGCAGCAACGCGGCGTGCTCAACGAGTTTCAGTCCGTCTGCGATGAGATCATGGCCCACCTGGGCGAAAAGCTCTTCAAGCACGGTGCCGCGGGTGCCAAGGTCGATCTTGAAAAGGAGATCGACGAATACTGGATCCTCCGCTACCGGCGCACGCAGCAGGCGATGAAGGTCGATCGCCTGCCCCTGGTGACGACACACATGATCGAGGGCGAGGACCCGATCGTCGATCAGATCCGCAACGTCTGGCTCTTCAACCGTGCCGACGACCCCGTCAAGATCGTCTACCACCCCGACTTCATCAGCCCGACCAACCCGCTCTGGGGCATGGAGTACGACCACTTCGTTCGCGGCTGCCACTTGGGCGTCTTCCCCAGCGCGTACGAGCCCTGGGGCTACACCCCGCTGGAAAGCGTCGCGATGGGCGTGCCGGCGATCAGCAGCGATCTGGCGGGCTTTGGTGCCTATGTCGCGCAGCTCAACAAGCACTACGAGCGCCCGGGAATGTGGGTCATTCGAAGGCGCGGCAAGAACTTCCACGACGCCGCGGCTCAGCTTGCTCGCCACATGCTGGAGTTCTGCAAACTGGACCGGCGCGGGCGGATCGCGCTGCGCAACCAGGTTGAAGCCCAGAGCTGGCAGTTTGATTGGACCGTCCTCGGCTCGGCGTACAACGACGCGCACGACCTGGCCCTGGAGCGTGCGTTTGGTGCCAAGAAAGCGGCGGGGGCCGGCTCATGATCGCGCCGAGGATCACCAGAAGTTTGCAGACTTGTCGCGCGAGAGGCGCAGTTCCTTGCCCACCAGAACCGGTGGCGTACGATATCAAATGCCCGACACGCAAAGCCACGACAAACCGATCGTCGCCTCGCGTAAAGCCCCCTTCCCTCCCGGGAGCGCTTCGGGAAGCGCGTCGACTAGTGGGTGGGGACCCGGCACTCCGTCGCTGAGCAGCGTCCGCCCGCCGACACCCGACGACATGGAAGACTTGCCGCTCGACGGGGACGATGAGTCCCCGAGCGAGAGCAAAGCGGGCGATTCGTCGCTGCTGCTGGCCGCGACTGCCAGCACGAGCGCGACGGAGTTTTACAGCCCGATCCCGGCGGGGTATCGCAAGGGCTTCCATAAGTTTGTCGTCGTCTTCGGCACTGTTATGAGCGGTCTTGGCAAAGGGATCTTCGCCGCATCGCTGAGCAAGCTGCTGAAAGACAAGGGCCTGACCGTCGCGCCGATCAAGCTCGAAGGTTACCTCAACATCGACGCCGGCACGCTCAA
>Ga0105049_10008159_pt1 | contig 12149 bp, 8 predicted proteins | sample MAT06_FD_78087 | JGI IMG/M metagenome (GOLD analysis project Ga0105049, IMG submission 78087) | Freshwater microbial communities from Lake Fryxell liftoff mats and glacier meltwater in Antarctica - MAT-06 | ecosystem: Environmental > Aquatic > Freshwater > Ice > Liftoff microbial mat | place...
CTTGATGAGTTCTACTTCGATTGTAATAATATTCCCACAATCTTACTTCTGCTTCTCGATGTAATCTGTTTTCAAAATGTATTTGAGTCAAGAATTCTTCACCTATAGTTCGGTTTAATCTTTCTACCTTACCATTAGTTTGAGGTCTACGTACTTTAGTATAATGGTGTTTTATTTTCATATTTTGAAGCATAATTTCTACTCCATGATGTTGACCTTCGTGAGTTGTCTTTTCTTTGTAATAAATATTCTTTTTATCTTTTTATGTACTTTCTCACCTAAAATTGGCGATAATAACTTGAGATCCATATGACCTAGACCTCCAGGCCGAGCTTGTTAATATCTGTTTTTTGAATTATACAGGAACCAAATTGGTTCGCTGGTATGTTAAAGTAAAAAGAAAAGACTTAAAAAAGCAACTATCACAAAAAATTAAAGAAGGTAAAAAATCCGAAATATCCAGCGATGGTGTTTACATGCTCGGCGAAGGTATGGCTTCTCACGGCGATGATCAAAACCGCTTGCAGCCAGAATCTGCCGTTGCTATAAAAAGCCCTAGAATTAGTTTGACATTCTGACTAATGAAATAGATTGTCACGATGAAAATTAATTACAATATCGGCTACAAGATACTATATTTTCTAAGAATAAAACTAAAATTTAATACCGAATTTACTAGCTATTTTTGATGGATTTGTGGCATCTGATACTAAATCTTTATTTCTTTCATTTCGGTATTGTTGCTGTCTTGCTTCGTCAGCACCTTGATTAATTGCAAACGCAGCTTCTCTCATAATTTGAGCAGCCCTAGCCCTGTCAACTGGTTTTACCATATAAATAGCGTTCCCACTTTCAGCTACAATTTCTTCTCCCTGGGCAGGTCCATTTGAATCTGAAGGGATATAACTTTTGGCAAAAAAATCCCCATCTGTAATCGCTATTTGAGATTTAGCTCCAAACTTTTGTCTTGCCCATGGTTCTAAATCTTCCAGCATCATAGGTGGTGTCACAGCTTGACCTTTAAACAATCCATTTTCTCCAAAAACCAATAAACTTCTGTTTTGTGCGATATTATCTTTATAAGTTGGTTTGCCAACAATAGATATTGAAAGAACATTCGGGTCTATCTTCAAAGCATCAATTTTAGTCATTCTTTCTTTTGGGGTTAAAATTTTACCAGTAACTAAATCTTTTTCTATATCCAAAAATCTGGTTTCTACTTTCCCATTGCTAGTTCGATAGTTATAATACCCACGCGTTATATTTACCAGCATATGCTTCATTTCAGAATACTCTGTTTTACTAATTTTATCCCAATGATAACCAATAGGTAGCTTTTCACCTCTTTTGTAAGCCGAGTCATCCATTTTTTTACTTCCAGGAGCGCCAATAAATCCAGTTCCCATTACGCCTATTACTTCTAAATGAGGCTGACCAGATGCAAGTTTAAATCTAGTGTCATCAAAACCTGTAGAAGGAATTGAAGGAATTAGAAAAGCACCTTCGGGAGCATTTACAAATCTTACATAATCACGATTTTGAGAATAATTTTTAAGAATAAAAACATTTTCTTTATTATCAAAATTTAGATAATATTGATTGTTGTGTTCATCTAAATACTGTCCTGGAGAATAGGTTCTGTACAGATCGAATTTTTTTATGGTACCATCTTCTAGCTTAATTTTGTAAGGTTTTTTGTCACCAAGTCTATCAATATTTTCACTTGACGTAGATAATTTTGAAATTGTAACAGGTGATAATGGTTTTGAGTAAAACTGTTTCTGCATATTATATCCCGTAGTCATTTCTACAATATCAGGTAATATATTTGGATTAAAAGTGCTAGAATTTTGAGTTTGGGGAATAGTTTTCTGTGGTGGTTTTGAGACTTCTGAAATATTTGAATTAACATTTTTAGGGTTTAAAACCTGTACTTTATTCTTAATCAAAATCTCTTGACCTGGAAAAATTAGATCAGGATTTGTAATATCTGTGTTTAGTTGTAAAATGTGTTCTACAGTTGTCGAATTATCCGAAGCTATTTTTTCTAAGTCATCCCCAGGTTTTACAATATATTTCTTAGTTTGAAATGATTCAACAAATTTTGTAACAGCCGACTGTATTCCATCAAAAGCAATTTTTTTTAAATTTAAATTTCCTTGAGTATTACTATGTTTTACTTGAGAGTCTTTCTTTTCTCTAAATCTAATTTCTTGACCTGGAAAAATTAAATCAGGATTTGTTGCAGTAGTAGGATTTAATCTTGTTAATTGATCTATTTCTAAATTATATTTCTGGCTTATACTATGTAAACTATCACCTTCAAGGACTATATGATGGGAATAAATTTGGTCTTGCAATTTATTTAAGAGTTTTTCTATTTCTAAATTTGTAGACTTTTCATTTACCCCGTAGTCATTCCAAGAGTCTGTATTTTTGTCTCCATCATGATCGGCGATTAATTCTAAAATTCTTTTAACAACCTCTCCACGATCAGAATCTGTCTCATTTTTTTGTAAAATACGATTTTTAAGCTGTTCGAAACTTGATTCACTATAAATTGTTTCAGTACTTTCACTTGATTTCTCAGCTTCTTTCAGTTTCTGTAGCTCCTGTATAGGGTTAATTTGAGAATTTGAATTGCTGCTTTCTTTGTAAAAAAAGAGATTTTGTTTTAATTTTTTGTTTTGATAAAACATACATATTCTTATTTTGGTAGTATGCATCATTAAACACTATTTAGCAATATAAGTTACCTTTAAAATACTATTAAATTCAATTACTCTAAATACTACCAAGGTTAAACGTTTCTGTTGAGTAGACTTTTCTGAGTATTTAAAAAAAATTTACTTTTGTAATAATTGTGCTGTAAATGATTTATATATTGGTAGTTCAGAAAATGTTTAAAATTAAAAAAATATAACTTTATATGTAACCCCCCACACCCTATTTACAAAATTCACATAAATTTAAGAGGGGAAAGATTAGTTAATTTTTGATGTGGGGTTAGGTTTTTAATACCTTGGTGAGTTCTGTTTCGATTGTAATAATATTCCCACAATCTTAATTCGGCTTGGCAGTGTAATCTGTTTTTAGAATGTATTTCAGTCAAGAATTCTTCACCCTTTTGAATTTAGTTTAGAATGTAAATAGTACTTAAAGTTTTACAAGTAAACTACTAAAGGTAGTTCTAAAATCACCCTACTATGCTAGAATTTTCTATCTATTTTAACCCAGAATAATCCTAGAATCCAGGACTTTGCAACCTTTTCCATCGGGTAAAATCAGAATTGGGTTGATATCTAGTTCAGAAATTTCTGGAAAATCAGTGACTAGCTCTGAAACTCGAATTAGGCTTTGAATTAGGGCTTTGATATCCATTGCGGGAAGTCCGCGAACTCCGTAAAGCAAGGCTTTTGACTTCAATCTTTCTATCATCATTTCAGCCTCTCGTATCGATAATTTTCCCAGTGAAAAAGTAACATCTTTAATAGCTTCCACAAAAATTCCCCCAAAACCAATCATTAATGATTTTCCTAGATTCCCTTCATTTGTTGAGCCAATTATTATCTCAAAACCATCTTTAACTTCAGCCATTTCCATTATCAACACTCCGTCAATTTTAGCTTCTGGAGCTTTTAATCTCACATTTTCTATAATAGTTTGAAAGCCAGAATCAGCTTTATCGGGAAGCACATCTAGGAGTATTCCACCTGCGTCACTTTTGTGAACTATGTCAGGAGAAATGATTTTTAAAACCAATTTTCCACCAATTTTCTTAGCTTCAATTAGGGCCTCTTCAGAATTTCTTGCAACTGCTTTTTTCAAAGTTGGCAGTCCATAAGCTTCCAAAATTTCATCAGCAATATTTCCTTGAAGGAGTTTTTGATTCTCAAGAAGAGCTTTTTGAATAACTTTTTGAATTTGTTTTCTGGTTTTCTCGCTCACATTATCTGCAATATTTGCAAGTTTTTTTCTGTTATCTAGAAATTGTTTTCTAAAATAGAGCATACTCATGCAGTAGGCGGCCTGGTCAGGGAAATTTACTTGGCTTACATTGTGTTCAAAAAGAAAATCTTTTCCGGCTTTTACGGCGACATCTCCCATGAAACTGGCAATAATAGGTTTATCATAAATCAGTTTGAGATTAGCTATTACTTTAGCTGTTTCTACGACTTGGGTCACAGATTGTGGCGTGAGAATTACAATTACTCCATCGACGGCCTTATCGGAAAGTAGAATTTCCAGTGATTTAGCATACCTATCACTTCTAGCGTCACCCAAAACGTCCACAGGATTGTGAATATTTGCAGCTACTGGCAAAAAACTTCCTAATTCTTTAATACTTTTTTGGCTTAATTGAGCCATTTTTAGACCTGAAATTTCTACCGCGTCCACAGTTAGCCCGCCAGGACCACCAGCATTCGTAAGAACTGCAAACTTGTCTCCTTGGGGTAAATTATTTCTGGAGAAAGCCTGAGCGTAGTTGAATAAATCGCTAATAGTATACGCCCTAATAATTCCACTTTGCCTGAATAAAGCTTCGTAGATTTGATCATTTCCACCTAGCGCTCCTGTGTGGGAGCTGGCAGCTTTTTGACCCTCGTTTGATCTTCCAGTTTTTAGGACAATTATTGGTTTTTCCAGTTTTCTAGCTCTTTCTAGAAAGTTTGTTGAAGTAATACTCTCCACATACATCATTATTACAGAGGTTTCAGGGTCTTTATCGAGATACTCTAAAATATCAATTTCATCTAAGCTAGTTTTGTTTCCAGTACTTAGAATCTTTGAAAAACCAAGTCCAAATTCATTCGCGGAGTCAATCACTGCACTGCAAAGGGCTCCACTTTGGGAAATAAAGGACACGTTTCCTGCTTTGGGCATTTTTGGAGCAAAAGTGGCATTCATTGAGTTTTGAACATTCATTATTCCTAAACAATTCACTCCAAGCAAAGTTATTCCATTTTCAGAGGCAATTTTTTTTACATCATTTTCCAAATCTAAATTGCCAATTTCCTTGAACCCAGCTGAGATTACCACGGCTGATTTCACTCCGATTTGCCCGCATTCTTTTAGAACAAATGGTACAATTTTTGCAGGAACCACAATCACTGCCATTTCTGGAATTATAGGGAGTGAAGTGATATTTGGATAGCATTTTTGATCTAGAAGTAGTTCTGCTTTTGGGTTAATTGGATAAACTTTTCCTTTGAACCCTTGAGTTAAAAGATTTTTAAAAACATCATTTCCGACTGTTCCAGTTTCGGTTGAAGCTCCAATTACAGCGATAGATTTGGGATTAAATAGAGATTCTAGGGACATGGATTAGGTTACTAGATTCATTTTTCAAATGATTGGAAATAGGTTAATTAAAAGACTAACAATAGAAAAATAGCCTGTTTAATAATTGTAGGCAAGCTTTCAAAATCTTAACCATAAAAAACAAAGAGCTGGTAAGTTCGTTGAACTAAAATAAAAAAATTGTGTAGTGTTTAGGAGTATACCCAAAAACATTTATTGAGATTGACTAACTGTTGATTTCAGAATATCCTTTCATAAACTTTTACCTTGAAATCTAAAACTATGGAACTCTTTATTTTAATTTTTGCACTTTTACCAATTGCTTTCGCTATTTTTGTGATCGCAAGAATGATAACTGATTCAAATGATATTATCGATTTAAAAAGGAAATTAAGGTATTTGAATGAAAGGGTAGTGGAGCTGGAGTCTCAGGCTAAAAAGCCCGTCAGTGTAGATCATTCAAAGAATAATGAGCATATAGTAGAGCAGTTAAATCTGGCAAAAACTTCCACTTCAGAAGTAGCTAAATCGCCAGAAATTACTGGGAAACTAGAAATTCAAGTACCTGAAAAAGAATCTGTTTTTTCGAGTTTTTGGCTGTGGTTGAAGACTAATTTTTTGATGAAAATCGGTGCACTTTTTATCATTCTTGCAGTTAGCTGGTTTGTGGGGTATGCCTTTGTAAATAACTGGATTGACCCAACAGGTAGAGTGATTTTAGGTTTGATTTTTGGAACATGTTTTATTATTTTAGGTGGTGTTGTAATTTCCAGAAACAATCCAGTAGTCGGGCAAGTATTAGTTCTAGTGGGTACCACTTCAGCTCTAGTTTCAATCTGGTCTGCTGGTAATTTATTCGGACTTTTGAGTTACTTCGGTACGTTACTGTCCCTGTTTGTAATAATTGCTTTTGTGGCAGTTTTGGCAATTTTCCTAAAGGCCAGACCACTAGCAGTAGCCTCGGTAATTTTGGCGGCCTTAATACCTTTTCAAGGTTTTGCAGTAGTGACTGTAGGGCTAGACTTCTTATTGGCTTATGGATTTTTACTCAATGTAATAGCACTTTTGATAATGGCTTTTCGTGGCTGGAGAGCGGTTTATAGTATTAGTTTAGTGACGGCACTAGTCTATTCTTCAAGTCTTTTAACTCTAAATGATGGTTTGAAATATATCTATTTTTTGGCTTTTTTTATACTTCTTTATAGTTCTCAAGCCTTGGGAATTTTCCTGAGTAAAAAAGTGATTTCTACAGACTACTTTAACGCAGTTCTTGTTAATCTGGTGGCTATCATCTGGACTGTGAGTTATATCAACCGTAGCTTAATCTCCCCGATTATGTTTGGGCTGGCAGCGGTATCACTTCTAATTGGGGTTGGTTTTGAATTAAAAACAAAATTAATAAACTTTTTTGAAATTCAGTTTTACTCTGCACTTATTTTTCTGGGGGTTGCTACAGCCTACGCTTTGAATTTTGATGTTTTCCCAGTTTTACTGCTGATTTTTACGGAGTTACTACTAGCTCAAGTATTTCTAGGATACGTGCTTTCAAAGCCAAAACAGTCCCGGGTGGTGGGAATTTTGCAGTTATTAGCATTTTTCTTAGGTTTGCAAAGTAGTTTTATTTTTTATAATTATTCCCAAGATTACCAAATCACAGTCACAGCTTTATCAGGTTTAATATTTTTGATCAATAGCTTCGTTTCTAATGATTTGAACAACAAACTAAAAAACAAAAACAAAAATTTTGTTGCCAATGCAACTTCTTACATTTCCTTATTTTATCTATCTACCTTTATATGGATTTTGTTTGAAAGGCTATTGAGTAGTGGCTTTTTAGCCCACGCTATTTCGCTTGTAATTTTCACTGTAATTGGAATTGGACTGCTTTACTTTAGTAAACAAAAAGATAGTAAAAACTGGAACTATGTGGGAATTGTTACAATTACTGGGGTGATTCTCAGACTTGTGTTTGTGGAAATTGGCTTGATGCCTATCGAGATTAGAATTCTCACTTTTATAATTATTGGCTTATTACTGCTTTTAACGGCTTTCATTACTCGTAAGAAAAAATAAAATTATTGAAATGCGTGATTCACATTTCCTTCCTCATATTAGACTAATCTAGGAATTTAACCAAGTTGATCAAACTTTTGAAAAAGCTGATTTGATTTTAGTTTTAGGTAGTAATGACTTGAGCGTGCCGGAGTGTGCAGTTGAGATTTATAATGCAGGCTGGGCTCCAAAACCTTCAATATTCTCAATTGTAGTTTGAAGTATTCTCTGCACGGCTTCTTTTGTATAAAAGGCACTGTGTGGGGTGTAAATTACATTTGTTCTTGAAAGTAGGTTTTTCTGGTCACTGCTTACCTCCCCTGCAAACATTTTTTCCTCGCCGTCCATGGTATCAAGTCCAGCATAAGCAAAAATTCCCTCGTCAAGGGCTTGAATTAAAACTTTATTATCAATCAAAGTCCCTCTAGAGGTGTTTATAAAAACGCAGCCTTTTTTAATTTTTCGAATATTTTCAAGACTCATCATTTTCTGTGTATATTCGTTTTTAGGCATGTGCAGGCTTAAAAGATCAGACTCGCCTAACAGTTTATCCAGGCCTGTGTACTGAAAATCGTTTTCTTTAGCAAACTCAGCATCCTCATAAATATCGTGCGCCACCACTTTCATTCCAAAGCCTTTGGCAATTGCAATTGCGTTTTTACCAATTTTTCCAGTTCCAATTATCCCAATAGTTTTTCCAGCTAAATCAAAACCAAGTTTATCTTTAAAGGAAAAATCAAATTTTTTAGTCCGCTCACTCAATACTGGTATCTGCTTAGAAATAGCCAGTAATAGGGCAAAAGCATGCTCAGCAACGGTGTTCGAACCATAAGCTGGAACATTACAAACCGTGATATTTTGGGATTTGCAATATTCTGTATCAATGTGATCAAAACCAGTAGAACGTGTTACTACAAGCTTTAGATTTGGTAATTTATCCACAATTTCCTTAGTAACTTTAGTGTGAATAAAAACCGACAAAATTTCCACATCTTTGATTTCCTCTAAAAAGTTTTGAATTTTAGAATCATGGATGAATTTCTGTTTCATTTCTAGGTTGTTTTCAAAAAACTCTTTTTCCCAGGGCTGTAAGTCAAAATGAGTAATAGTCATATAAAAAATAGTAATGGCTAAACCACAAAACCATTTATTATTTTAGGCAAGTTAGCTTTTTTAGGATAGTTTTTTGCCAAAACCTGTAAACTAAAATAAACTAAAATAATTTGTAGGTATATTCTAAAAAATAAACTTTCAAACCAGCCTAAATCAGCCATTTGAGTCAATTCTTTAGTTCCTGAAAAACAAAAACAAAAAGTCATAATGTATTTAATACTCAGAAATTTAGTAATTTTTACTAGCCTAGCTAGTGTATTTGTTTTGAGTACAGTGTCAGTTTCGGGAGCTACTGATAGTGCAAATCTGTCTTTGGCAGTAATTGGTATAGTTCCAAACCCAGGCGTGGTGATTAACACTAATAAAAAAGTCTGCCCTTTCAATTTCCTGGCAAAACCAGAAAAACGTATTCCCAGAGAGGGAAACTGGGGCACAGCTTTGAAAGTAGATTTCCTGGATTCCAGAAAAAATGTTACAAACAGTATTCAAGCCAGAAGTGATAAATCAGGTAAAGCCAGTGTGAATCTATGTGACCAGGGAATCGCTATTGAGTCCGGAAACTACAATTTTTATGTCAGGGGGCTGTCTCATCTTAGAAAATATTATGGTAATGTAAATGTAGTAAAAGACGGTAGTTCTGTGGTTGACTTTAGTTCTGGCGGTAGTAGGCTGCTTGCTGGAGAAACTAGTAATACTTTTGATAACAAAATTAATTCACTAGACGCTTCCACTCAGATTCGAGCCTTTTACAAAACAGACGATGAGAAAAATGACCTCAATCGTGATGAAAAGGTAAATAGCCTGGATTTTTCCAACACAGTTTTTAACTTTTATAAATTAGGAGAATAGTTTTTTTATGTTTTTACTCAAGCACTTTTCAAAAATTATACCAGTACTAGGGCTTGGATTTTTAGTTTTTACGGGCTTGGGAGTCCACTCCGCTAGTTTTGACTTTTCTCCTGTTTCCAAAGAGTTATTGTCTGGTTGTAAAAGCTCCATAAATATTGATGCAAACGCGGGCGGCCAGCAAAGCAACGCTGCTGATATTGAAGTTGCCTATAACCCAAACGAGATTAGTATTCTCGATAGTAATTCAGATATTCCTGGGGTTCAAATTAAAAATGGTAACGCCTATGAAAGCTATTTCGGAAATCAAGTAGATGTAAACAGCGGAAAAATACTCCTAGCTGGAGCTTCTTTTGTGGGAAATTTGAGTTCTCGTAGAACTTTTGCAACAATTGAGTTTACTAGCAAACCTAGTGTCACCTCTACTAGTTTCAAGATTAAATTTGATGGGGCAGGGGCAACTCTTGATAGCAACATAGCTGACGCTTCAACTAGTGATGATTTACTCACTTCTGTAACCAACGGGAGCTATACTTTTACAACTGGACCATGCCAAGCCGATAGAATTCCCCCGGTAATTGATTTTCAGTACCCCAAAAACTACGACAGCGGCGTTCCACTGGATTCAGATGTGAGAATTAGAATTACTGATAACCAAAGCGGTGTGAATCTGGATAGTTTAATCTTTGTTTTAAATGATGACACCTATACTGTAAAAAGCCCAGAAGTGGCCTATACTGGTGTTCCTTTGGATTACAGTTTTGTAATAAAACCCAAAAACAAATTTAATGACGCAAAAGAGAGTTATATCAAAGTAAACGCTAGTGATCTAGCTGGAAATAAAAGTAACGGTCAGATAGTTTTTAATATTCCACCAGCTGTGATTAAAGAGGTGATTTGCCCTGCCCTGGAAACTAATGATGATATTGACGGTGACGGCGTTCCAAATATTATAGATACTGATCCTTATAATCCTGAAAAAGGTGGAAATAATCTGAATTTGTTCAAAGGTACAATAATTGAAAAAGCAGCCAGTCAACCAATTTTTCAAGGTGCCAGAGAAGCTAGAGAAGCCACCTCTAGTCTAAAAACCCTTCAATACTATACTTTGCTAGCAATTTTGATATTACTGCTGACTATTCTAGGGCTATTTTTGGGTAGAAATATTCGTGAAGTTCATGGTTCTGCCATCAACCTCGCCACTAACGAGCCTTATCAAAATCTGCAAGTCGAGCTAAAGGAGCTGGTTAGCGGGAAATCAATTAGTGAAACTACCACTGATTATTCTGGAGAGTATATTTTTAAAACCAAGCCTGGTGCCTACATAGCTACACTGTCTAGGGAAGGTGATAACTGGTCTCAAACCATAATAGTTCCTGAAATTACTAAAATCGGTGTTTATAATCCTGGCCAGGAAATTCTGGTAAATAATGAGGATAACTATCTTAGTCAGGCTAGCTGGATTTTTAATTTAGTAAGGAGGTTTTTAGCTCAGATAACTCCTGGATTCTGGCTAGCTGGAAGTGTATTATCACTTCTAAACATGGTGATTCTAACTACTATTTTGAATATAGTTATTTTCAGTTTCTACATTACTGTAGGGATAATGGCCTTTCTTTTCAATAAGCTTAGAAATTAATTTTTCAGGGTAGGGTTAGCTTTCAAATATTTCATTTTCCTCATTTTCCTCCAGTTTTTCACAGATTAGTTTTGCTACTTCTGGTCCCACGCCTTCTAGTCCTAGTCCTGCCAGAAATTTGTAACCTTCTATAATTCTGGATTTTTCCACTGATTCCTGGAGATTTTCCACTGATTTTGCCCCAAAACCTTCCATTTCGGCAATTTCCACAAAAGGTAATTGGTAAATATCAGGTATATCACTAATTCCAAACTTTTCAATAAACTTTTCAAGCTGTTTTTCTGATAATCCAGTTATGTTGCCTAGATTTCTTTGGGTAAAATAGCTAAGTCTCCCTATGATTTGAGCTGAGCAGCCTTCTGTATTTGGACACATTAGATCTACTTCTGTGTTTGAAGTTACAAGACTAGTTCTGCAACTTGGGCATTGATCTGGAAATGGAAAGCCAGTCTGGCTGTCATTAGGGCGTAAATTATATAAAACACTCACTACTTCAGGGATTATCTCCCCAGCTTTGCGAACCACTAGGGTATCGTGGAAGTGGAGGTCTTTTTCAAGAAATTCTTTGTAATTATGAAGGGAAGCCCTCTTTACAGTGGTCCCAGCCAGTTCTACAGGCTCTAATTCTGCTACTGGAGTGACTTTTCCAGTTCTACCTACTTGCCAGGTAACCCCGAGAATTCTGGTTGTTACTTCCTCAGCCTTGAATTTGATAGCACACCAGCCCCTAGGAGTTTTTCCAACTACTCCCAGTCTTTCTACTAAATCCGTGCCATTCAATTTTACCACCAGCCCATCGATAGGGTAGGGCAAATCATCTTTTTCTTTATTTAGGCTTTGGCTAATCTCCCAAACTTCTTTTAGCGACTTAGCGTTTTTGTTGTAGGGATTTATAGGAAAACCAAGCTGAGCTAGAGTACTCAGTTCCTGAGTGTGAGTAGTAAAAGGCATTTTTAGATAATATTTCAAGGGTGCTGTGAAGTGGTGGTCCTTTGATTAAACTCTCAAAACCTAAGAATGGAGAGAATTTCAGTCAAGTTTTAGGGACTTAATGTTGTTATAATTTTTTTGTAAAAACACGAAAAAAGGGCCAGATCCCTTAGCTTATCAAAAATTCGATAGGAAATGTAGTTAGTTTTTGAAAGACTTACTGAAAGTATAGTAGAAATGACTTTTAATAAGCCAGATATGAAGCCAA
>Ga0105049_10008163_pt1 | contig 12146 bp, 5 predicted proteins | sample MAT06_FD_78087 | JGI IMG/M metagenome (GOLD analysis project Ga0105049, IMG submission 78087) | Freshwater microbial communities from Lake Fryxell liftoff mats and glacier meltwater in Antarctica - MAT-06 | ecosystem: Environmental > Aquatic > Freshwater > Ice > Liftoff microbial mat | place...
AGCTATTTTGCAGGCCATGCCATCTGACAGTCTACATACCGCGCCATTGGCCGCGGCTTGTAAACAAATGAATGCACAAATAGACACGTTCAACTCGCAGGACAAAGCTCAGGTACTCGCTATCCGCAAGTCTTTGCAAAGTTTCAATAAAAAAATGGAAGCGGCTACTAAAGCAGAATACTTCCCTAAAGAAGCTGCAAAAGTGACAAAGGCTGAAATTAAAAGCCTTCAGGACACTTATGAATTCAGGGTTACCTGGACCGTGTTGCTGATCGCTATTTGCCTTGGAGCTGGAACTATGGTCGGCTGGAAACGCATTGTGGTTACCATCGGTGAAAAAATCGGTAAAAGCCACCTGACCTATGCTCAAGGGGCAAGCGCTGAACTTTGTGCCGCTGCTACCATTGGAGTAAGCAGTTATTATGGACTTCCGGTGAGCACCACCCACGTACTTTCTTCCGGTGTAGCTGGTACGATGGTGGCCGAAGGTGGGGTGAAAAACCTACGACGCAAAACCATTACCAGTATCGCAATCGCTTGGTTATTAACGCTTCCAGTTACATTTATCATGGCTGCGTTGTTCTTTTACTTGTTCCGAATCTTTGCATAAACTAGATTTTAATGGATTAGCAGGGAATTTGATCCTGCTAATCTATCATATCTTTTAAGCATACCATTCTCCCAAACACGTTTTCTCCATCCATAATCTGGAAATCACCCTGGCCTACGTCATTAGTGACCGTAAGTATTCGGATTTTAAAACGGATTATGCCGAAAAGGGCAATTTCTTGCGGGTACAATTTCAGGCGAATTATTAGAAATTGGTGAATCGGGTATTTGGTGATTTGGTTATTCGAGTGCCCAAGCCTGGCTACTCGAATCACCAAATCCCCAGATACTCAAATCGCCAATCAAAAACTATAACACCTAATCTTTTTCCGATTCGGCCCGTTGTTCCGACTTCCGCGTTCCCGGTTGAGATGATAACCCTTCTCCCTCTTTTTAAAATTCAGGCTGAACGCATTGATTTTGAAGCCGATATAAAAATCTGTACCACTCAGTCTGTCCTTGGTTCTGAAACTCCCCAGATTGTCGGTGCCCACATAAAGCCAAGCCAAACGTAAAGCTGCGCCCATCCGAAAAGTTCGCCAATCATCGACGACCAAAGGCAATGAAACTGAAAACCACCGATGCTCAAAGCGCGGCACAACGGCTAACGTGCTGGGCCGTTTCACGCTAAATTTTGTAAGGGGAAGGCGTTGCACCAACAGGCTGTTTACATAAAACATCGGGGCAATTCTAACATCAATTTGGGCAGAAAATGCAGCAGGCATGCCCATTCCAAAGGCGTTTTTTTGCAAGGACGCAGCACTGTCTCCCAAAAAAGCATGGCTCACATCGCGTAAGATATCCTCAGCATTATCGCGGGAAGGGAACTGAGTGCCACTTATGCTCAATAACGTATCGAATTCAATATGGTGGCGTTGGGCAGTGTTTTTGAATCGAATGAAGCCCAAATCTACCAGCGATACGCCTGCGCGCCAGGCATAGCCTTCCTCCTCGTCACCAGCGGGCATAGCCCAGGAGACGCCAAGGTCTAAACCGAAGCCAGAACCTTGTTTTTTGAGGGCTACTTCATCGGCATTATCGGTAAGGTTGGCAGTGGTGAGCGCATAATCCCAATTGGCGCTGCCGAAAATAGTTGTGTCGCCGTTTTGTTGGGTATAATCGAACTTGGATTGTGCCCGGGTGTAAAACCCTTCATATCCTAACAATAGTTTTGGCGAAACGCCCCATGCCATTTGTACATCGCCGATCTCTTCTAGTCTGCTGTAATGCAAGCCTATTTCGCCCCAAACCATACCGGAGATGCCCGCTGGGGAGATATTAATTGCTTGATTTCGAGGCAAATCGGAGATTGTTCGGTAAGCCAAAATCTCTGGAATTCGATAGGCCGAGAGGTTGGTTCGAAAGGCAGTGGTGAGTCCTACAACATTTTTTTCGCCAAAACGAAAACTGAAAGAAGGCCCTGCGACTCGTATTTGGGTGACAAAGTGCATGTTACGACTTCCATCAGCAAAATCCTGGAAAATCGCATCTCGGGCAGGCGGGTTTTCGGCAGAGGTATCGGCTAGAGAAACGATTTTGTCGGTGTTGCGCAGGGCGTTTTGCAGGCTGGTGTTGCGCAAGAAAGCGTAACTGTTTTCTAAAAAAAAATCTGCATTGAACAGGCTTACTTCCCAATTATGCGGGGTGAAGGCGGTATTGGCCGGGTTGACGCCCGCGCTGTATATGCCAGCGTAGCGTTCCAGTCGCATCCCGAGTTGTTCTTGTGCGAAAAGGGTTTGAGACAGGAAAAAGAAAGAAAAAAGCAGGAGAATCGAAGAGCAGGAAAGTGTTTGGCGCATAAAGTGGATGGATTCAAAATTTCGGCAAAAACGAAGGTTTGGGGTTGGGAATTGCCTTATTATGAAGAAACACGCACTAAACGAGTCAATTTAGCTACCTAATAGGCAAATTTGTTTCACAGGGGAATTGCTTAAACTGTGGAAATAGTTTTACTCCTGCACTATCTACCTTGAAACTAAAATTAAACTCAAACTTAACTGGTTAGGCCGTTTGACTTTTGCCACTAATTGCACTAATTTGCACAAATTAATACAAGCTTGTTATCCAAATTAGTGTAAATTAATGCAATTAGTGGCAAAAACTACTTGGAGGCCAAGTAGTTACGCTCAAACACTCATAGGATCCAGTTTTTCACTTTCTACCCCATACTTTTTCATAAACTCCTTCACCGCTTTTTCGGTAATCTTACCCTGTTTATGGAGCAGGCATACCGCAGCAAAGGCGATATATTTCGGAGAAATTTCAAAGTAATCACGCAGGTTTTCCCGGCTTTCAGACAGACCGAAACCATCGGTGCCAAGTGCCGTGAAGTCTTTTGGCATCCAGGGAGCCAGTTGGCCAGCGGTCAGTTTTATCCAATCATTGGCACTCACGAACACACCTTCTTCACCTTTCAGTTGTTGCTGCACAAAAGGCACACGCTCCGTTTCTCCGGGATGCAGCATATTCCAGCGATCGCAAGAAATGGCGTCACGGTACAGTTCCGGCCAAGAGGTTGCACTCCAAATATCGGTGCTAACCCCTTCTTTTTCAAGGATTTCAGCGGCCTCTAGCACTTGTTTGATAATTACGCCAGAGCCTATTAAATGCGCTTTTGCCCCGCCTTTCGTCTTTGATTTTTGAAAACGGTACAAACCGCGTTTAATGCCTGTTTCAACACCTTTAGGCATTTCGGGCATCAACAGGTTTTCATTGTACAGGGTGAGGTAGTAAATCTTAGTTTCGTTTTCCACGTACATCCGATGCAGGCCGTCGTGTACAATTACAGCCAATTCATAAGCAAATGCAGGATCGTACGTAACCACCGAAGGCACCGTTTGTGCAATTAGAATGGAGTGTCCATCCTGATGTTGCAGTCCTTCACCATTGAGTGTTGTGCGACCAGCAGTAGCACCGAGCAAAAAGCCCTTGCACATCATGTCGGCAGCCGCCCACACCATATCGCCCACCCGTTGGAACCCGAACATGGAGTAGTAGATGTAAAAGGGAACGGTCGGGATGCCATGCAGGGCATAGGCCGTGCCAGCAGCCGTAAAGGAAGCCGTTGCGCCATCTTCATTGATGCCTTCTTGCAGGACTTGCCCGGTTTTCGATTCCTTGTATTTTATGACGGAAATACCGATCTCAAGCGGTGTGTAGAGCTGGCCTTTTTGATTCCAAATCTGCACCGAATTGAACAAGGGCTCCATCCCAAATGTTTGGGCTTCATCGGGTACAATTGGAACAATATATTTTCCAACATCTTGATTTTTAATCAATTGGCCCAAAATATCCATCATTGCGCCCGTGGTGGAAACGGTCTTTCCGGCTTCGCTGCCTTTGAGTTGTTTATCAAAAAGTGAAAGTTGTGGAGCTTTGAATTCGGCGTATTTATCGGAACGTTCGGGCAAGAACCCGCCCAGTTTTTCTCGACGTTCGAGCAGGTATTTCCGTTCGGGCGAATCTGCTGCGGGCCACCAGAATTTAGCATCTTTTGCCTCCTCATCCGTCAGCGGAATGCCATATCGATTTTTTATTTCTACTCTGAAATCATCGCTCAGATCTTTTGTTTGGTGGGCTTTGTTTTTGCCTTCGGCCGCCTTGCCCATGCCGTAGCCTTTAACCGTTTTTATGATAATGGCTACAGGCTTGTCTGAATTCACGGCCTTTTGATAAGCAGCGAAGACCTTGACTGCGTCATGGCCACCACGTCGCAATTTTTTCAGTTGATCGTCGGTATAATCGACCAACAAAGTAGTGATTTGCTCGCTGAGTGTATCGTTTCCGATAAGCATTTTTCGGGTCAGTGCGCCGTCGTTGGCTGAGGCAAGTTCCTGGAAATTACCATCCACAAGGCTTTCAAAGCGGGAAAGTAAAACGCCGGCTTCGTCTTTCGCCAGCAAATCGTCCCATTCGCTTGCCCAAATCACTTTGATGACTTCCCAGCTGGCGCCAAAAAAGTGCCTTTCTACTTCTTGAATTATCTTGCCATTGCCGCGCACCGGGCCATCAAGGCGCTGCAAATTGCAGTGTATCACGAAGACCAGATTATTCAAATTCTCGCGACTTGCCACGCCAATTGTACCGTAGATTTCAGGTTCATCAATCTCGCCATCCCCGATGAAATGCCAAAATTTGCCCCCATTTTCAGGCTTTAAGCCCCTGTTTTCCAAGTATTTAGCAAAGCGAGCCTGGTAAATGGCCGTCATTGGACCCAAGCCCATGCTCACCGTTGGCGCCTGCCAAAAATCTGGCATCCTACGCGGGTGCGGATAGCTGGAAACCCCGCCCAAAGTCTCCTGCCGAAAATTAGCGATGGCTTGTTCGGGTAATCGGCCTTCAAACACCGCACGGGCATAAATACCCGGCGAGGCATGGCCTTGTAACATTAGCAAATCGCCACCGTAATCCGCAGATCGCTTGCGTAAAAAGTGATTAAATAGCACCTCCAACATGGTAGCGGACGCTGCATGTGTGGCAATGTGACCGCCAAGTGCGAGGTTTTTATCTGCCCCTTGTAACACCATCGCCTGGGCATTCCAGCGGATGATATTTTCGATGCGTTCTTCCAGTGCCAAGTCGCCTGGATAGGCGGGCTGGTCTTCGGGCGCAATCGTGTTCATATAAGGTGTATTCAGCGCGGTGCCGCCCGTAGCTGCACCGAATCGGGCAAGCAGGTGGCGAAGGGCTTGGAAGAGCTCCTCTGATCGGACTTTACCTTGACTTTCAATGACTTCTTCCAAGGCTTCGAGCCATTCTTGTTGTTCAAGTTTCCAGTCGTCTTGCGTATGTATGTCTCCCATGAGCAAATGAGTGATGGTGCGGATGAGTGTTTTAACCCTCGGAGATTTTTAAAACCTACGAGGTCTGCAAATTAATATTGGACGCGCAAAAGTAAACAGCGCAGCGGCAGAAAAGGCAAAAAGCCGTCAGCAAAAGACAAAAGTCCTTCAACCCACCACTTCACATTCAAAAACTGCCCCAAAATGACGTTTCAATTTTATTTTTACCTCCTCCATGTCCACCTCATGCCCAAGTAATTGTGCCAAGGAGGTCACGATCTTATCTTTATCCTCAATACCACAAGGTATAATGTTGTCAAAATATTCCAGCGGAGTATTCACGTTGAATGCCCAGCCATGTAAGGTCGTCCAGCGGGAAAGATGTACGCCAATGGCGCAGATTTTTGCCTCCCGCGGCCTCTCCTTCAGGGAGGGAGACTCGCTTTGCGCCATAATGGGTGCTTGGCCGAGGGAGAACGACTCACTTTTCGGGTTATTTGATGCATGGCCAAGGGAGAACGATATACTTTGCGTCTCCATCGGCGGATGTCCAAGAGCAGGCGCACGCCCTTCTTCAAGAGGGGGCAGGGAGGAGCTCACCCATACCCCCGTAAAATCCTTGATCCTAAACCCCTCAATCCCATATTCAGCGACAGTACGGATGATCACCTCCTCAATATTGCGGACATATCGGTGTACATCGGTAAAAAAACATTCCAGATCAAGAATTGGGTAGCCAACAATCTGCCCAAGGCCGTGAAACGTAATATCGCCACCTCGATTGATTGGAAAAAATTCTATACCAAGTGCTTGAAGTTCGGCTTCCGAGCGCAACAGATGATCCATTGAGCCACTTTTGCCCAAGGTGTAGACAGGAGGGTGCTCTACAAACAACAGTTGATGCGCTTGAGGATAAGATTTTGGCGGCAAGGCTTTGTTTTTCAATTTGTGCTCCACCAAGTTGCGGTGCAGTAAAGTCTGGTAATCCCAGGCTTCCTGATAGCGCATTTGACCAAGGTCTCGAAACTGAACAATTTGCATGGGACAAAGGTCTGCTTTCTATGCATTACCCAGTTTTAAAATTATATCCGTGCATTTTATTTCCGCATTTATCTTGTGGGCAAAATCTAGAATTATGCTACAGTTTCGCGCTTGGCTTTTCGCCAGCTTTCTCGTATTGCCCAATCTCCTTTTTGCACAAACCTTTTTTGCAACAGGTGGGCTGATCACGGATGATCAATCCTTTGTTGCGTTTAATATTCCCGTAAGTGCAGTGCCTAATGCCTTGAATACCACTAATTTCGGCGTGGAACGGGTCTGTTTCAACATAGCACACCCATGGATGGGCGACATCACGCTCCGTCTCCGGGCACCGGATGGCACTTACGTTTCGCTTGCATCAGGGGTAGGTGGTGACACGGATGGATTCATAAATACTTGTTTTAACAGCAATTCGCAAACCTCTATTTTTGAGGTCTGGTATCCATTTACTGGAGAGTTCCGGCCTTTTGGCGACATGGGTTTGCTTAACAATGGACAAGACCCCAATGGCAACTGGCAATTGCAAGTTCGCGATGGCTACCCATTTTCTGACCAAGGACAATTGATCAATTGGAGCATCACCTTTGGACCAAACCCCTGTAAACCTTTTCCTTTTGTATCCAGTGATTTGCCGATTGTGAAGATTAAGACTGGAGGTGAGCCCATTTTTAATGAGCCTAAAATTACTGTGCAGTTTTCGCTAATTAGCAATGGCCCTGGAGAACGAAACTTTTTGAATCAGACCGATTTCGCTTATTCCGGGCCAATTGGTATTGAACAACGCGGTAACAGTTCTCAGTGGATGCCCAAAAAATCATACTCCTTTGAAGTGCGGGACGATGTAGGGGAAGATAAAGCAATAGAAATGCTCGAATTGCCCGCTGGAAGCGACTTTGTACTCGCGGCCAATTTTTCAGATAAAACCTTGATGCGCAATGCATTGGCTTATGAAACCTTCCGGCAATTGGGCCATTACGCCACCCGGACTCGGTTTTGTGAACTCGTGTTGGATGATACCTATCAAGGCGTTTATATTTTGACCGAAGATATTCGCCGCGACAAAGACCGGGTAGCTGTTGCCAAACTCCAGCCAGATGATACCACGGGTGTGGATCTGACTGGCGGGTATATTTGTCGCATTGACTGGAACCGTACGCCTGGCTGGAACTCACCGTTCTCGCAGCCGAATAGCCCGGATATTTACACCTATTTTCAGCATACCTACCCTCGTTGGGACGAACTCCAGCCAGTGCAGCAAAATTATATCAGAAGATATGTGGACAGCTTTGAAGTCGCCCTGCATGGCCCTGATTTCCAAGATCCTGAGCTAGGGTGGCGCAAGTTTGGGGAAGAAAAGTCTTTTATTGACTATCTCATACTCAACGAGATAAGCAAAAATGTTGATGGCTACCGATTAAGTACCTATTTTCACAAAGAGCGCGACGATAAGGGGGGGAAACTCCGAATGGGGCCGCCTTGGGATTACGATTTGGCTTGGTACAACGCTGATTATTGCGAGGGATTTACGACCTCCGGATTTGCTTACGATATCAATTATATCTGCGGAAATGCCGGGGTGCCGTTCTGGTGGGAAAATCTAATGGCGGACACCCTTTTTGCCCAAAACCTGGCCTGTCGTTGGCAGTCCTTGCGTCAAACAAACCTTAAGAATGTCAATTTTTTTGGCGTGATAGACTCAATGGCCAACGTGTTGGAAGAGGCCCAAGGGCGCAATTTTGAATTCTGGCCCATCCTCGGAAAATATGTGTGGCCCAACCCTGGCTTCCTTCCACCAACGTACATTGGTGAAGTAGCTAAGATGAAAGGGTGGCTGTACAATCGGTTTGCCTGGCTAGATTTCGCTTTTGGACAAAACCTTCCAAACCTCAGTGCGGGCTTTTCGGCCACACCGTTGAATGCCTTGAACTGGCAATTTTCTGTTACAGAAACCCCGGGCTATGTGTATGCCTGGGATTTTGACGATGGCACTTTTTCGGATCAGCCAAACCTTCAACATGAATTTCCTAGTTCGGGAACTTACGAGGTAAGACTCACGATATCAACGCCTTATGGGTGTAGTAACACTATACAGCAAATTGTCCACATCATTGGAGTGGGCACCAACGATGCAAATACGGCCGCAGGATTCCAGTTTTTCCCCAACCCTGCGGAGGAGGTTTTAAACATGACTTTGCCAGAAAATTTTTCCGAAAAATTTCAGGTTCGCTTGTTGAATGTTCTAGGCGAAATCGTGGCAGAGCATTCCTTTGCTCAAGCAGAAAAACAGGTCGCTTTGAAGGTGAAGGGTTTGCCTACCGGGGCCTATTGCGTCGAAATTCATAGCGAAAAACAACGGGTGTCCGCACGTATTTTAATCAAACTCTAATCTTTTCGCTCCTATTACTTATGTTCCTTTGCCTCTTTCCCTCAGATTTTCGGTTATTTAACAAATACGATGCAAAAAAATGTCTACTACATCCTGCTTCCCCTCTTCCTCTTGATGCTAAAAACCAGCAGTTTGGAAGCCCAGCAGCAATCCGTTGCCCGTCGTTGGAACGAGGTAGTACTCCAGGCCATTCGTGAAGATTTGGCCCGCCCTCCTGTACAAGCCCGCAACCTTTTTCACGTCTCCATGGCCATGTGGGATGCCTGGGCAGCGTACGATACACTAAGCGCTGACACCTACCTGTTAGGCAAAACCGTGGGGACTTTCACCTGCCAGTTTGATGGGGTTCCTATGCCTCCTGATCTTAAGATTGCACGGGAAAAGGCGATTAGTTATGCAGCTTATCGGGTATTAACCCGCCGATATCAAGGCTCTCCTAATGCACCAGCCAGCATTCAACGGTTCAGAAATTTGATGACCGCCTTGGGCTATGATTGGACTTTTAACTCCAACGCCTATCAAGGAGGCGATCCTGCGGCACTCGGTAATTATATTGGAGATTGCGTTGGTATCTACGGCCTTACCGATGGTGCAAATGAGCAGCTCAATTATTCATACATCGACTACCTGCCCGTAAATCCGCCGATGAATCCTGAAAATGCGGGCAACCATACCATGCTTGACCCCAATCGATGGCAGCCTATGCTGTTGAATAATGCCATAGATCAAAATGGCAACCCTATTCCTTCCCTTCAAAAATTTCAAAGTCCAGAGTGGGGTAGGGTAGTACCTTTTGCCTTGGTGGATTCCCAGAAAACAGTGTTTCAAAGAAACGGGATTGATTGGCCCGTGTACCATAATCCAGGCCCGAATTCAATTTTAGATACCATTGACGGTGGCGGCACCTCAGAAGAATACAAATGGAATTTCGAAATGGTGCCTATCTGGTCTTCACATCTTACCCCGGAGGATGGTGTGATGTGGGATATTTCGCCAGCTTCTATCGGTGACACCCCGTATCTTCCGACTACCTTTCAAGAGTACAAAGATTTCTACAAAATAGAAGGTGGAGGACCGAATAATGGCCGTCCCATCAATCCTAAAACAGGCCAACCCTATCAGCCTCAGATAGTCCCCAGGGGAGATTATACCCGCGTTTTGGCGCAATTTTGGGCAGATGGCCCCAATTCAGAAACCCCACCAGGTCACTGGTTTTCTATCGTGAACAAGGTGATGGATCATCCGGAATTTATCCGCAAATACAATGGCACTGGGCAGGTACTTGATTCGCTGGAATACGACCTCAAAGCCTATTTTACCCTCAGTGGGGCATTGCATGATGCCGCCATTGCAGCTTGGGGCATAAAAGGATGGTACGATGGCACACGCCCCGTCACAGCTGTGCGCTGGATGGCAGATCGGGGACAAAGCAGTGATCCTGCGCGTCCTAATTTCGATTTAGCCGGGATACAACTCAAACCCGGATATATTGAGCAGGTAGAGATGGGGGATCCTTTGGCTGGTGCGAACAACCAAAATGTAGGTAAAATAAAATTTTACACCTGGCAAGGGTTTGATTCCATCAGCAATGCAAATACGGATATTGCAGGTGTGGGCTGGATTTTGGCAGAAAAATGGTGGACATTTCAACGTAAAACCTTTGTGACGCCTCCTTTTGCCGGCTATATTTCTGGCCATTCAACCTATTCCCGGTCAGCAGCGGAAGCGATTACCCTCCTTACCGGCGATGAATATTTCCCGGGAGGCATGGGGTCGTACCTCATTTCGGCCAATAGCGGATTTCTAGGTGTAGAAAAAGGCCCCAGCGTAGATGTAACCCTACAATGGGCGACTTACCGCGATGCCTCCGACCAGACAAGTCTTTCCCGTATTTGGGGCGGTATTCACCCGCCAGAGGACGATATTCCGGGCCGGAGGATAGGCATAAAAGTGGGGACAGCAGCTTTTTACAAAGCAAAAAGCTATTTTTACAACAACGACCAGGATGCTGATGGATATGATTTTACAGCAGACTGCGATGACGATAATTCCAGCGTTTACCCAGGCGCGCCAGAATTGTGCGATGGTGTAGACAACAATTGCAATCAACAGACTGATGAAGGGCTGGTATTTAGTATCTATTTCGCTGATGTTGATGGAGACGGTTTTGGCGATCCAATGGTGCCACTCAATTCCTGTTCGGCCACAACTCCAGTGGGGTTTGTGACCAATAACATGGATTGCTCTGACAATGACCCCACCGCTTACCCAGGCGCACCAGAATTATGCGATGGCTTGGATAATGACTGCAATGGGCTTTCTGACGACGGCCTAACGTTTACCTTGTACTATGAGGATTCTGATGGCGATGGTTTTGGCACTCCTAACAGTAAGTTCCCATCTTGTTCGCCCAATCCGCCAGGCGGATTTGTAGCCAATAATTTGGATTGTGATGACAATAATGCCGCCATTTATCCCGAGGCTCCAGAAATCTGCGATAACCTTGATAATGACTGCAATGGCTTTATTGATGATGAACTACAGCTCAATACCTACTACGCAGATGATGACGGTGATGGGGATGGCGACGAAATAGTTTCGATCAATACTTGTCTCTTGGCTGCACCGACCGGGTATGTGGTCAATGCCAATGATTGCGATGATACCAATGCGGCCATAAATACCAGTGCCACCGAAATTTGCGATGCCATTGACAATAACTGCAATGGACAGATAGACGAGAGTCTACCCCAATTTTTCTATTACGCCGATACGGATGGAGATGGATTTGGGGGCAACGTCTTGATGGTTAGCACTTGTAGCCCTTCACCACTCCCAGGTTATTCGGTGAATAACCTGGATTGCGATGACACCAATGCAGCCGTAAACCCGGATGCGATAGAGATTATAGATGGCATTGACAACAACTGCGATGGATCAGTAGGCACTTCTGAGGTAAGTTTGGTGGTCAAAATCTACCCAAATCCTGTGTACGATGTATTGAACATTGCTTTGGAAGACCTTTCTGGAACTGCCGAAGTTCAGCTCTCCAATATAGCAGGAAAGGCGTTGATTGTCAAATATTTAGATTTTACTAGCGGACAAGCAATGCTGAGTTTTGTAGGGCTGCCACAAGGCGTGTATCTGCTGCGGATAGCGGATGAGGCTGGCGGAAAGTATTGGATGCAACGGGTCGTGAAGATGTAGTGCTAGTGGCAGGGGCACGAAGTCTTTGATAGTTTGGTCAGATTATTTTGAGATGAGACTAGGCGCGACGAAGGATTGTAGCGGGCTCTCCATGACTGAGGCGCAACAAAGTATCAGTTCAA
>Ga0105049_10008166_pt1 | contig 12146 bp, 12 predicted proteins | sample MAT06_FD_78087 | JGI IMG/M metagenome (GOLD analysis project Ga0105049, IMG submission 78087) | Freshwater microbial communities from Lake Fryxell liftoff mats and glacier meltwater in Antarctica - MAT-06 | ecosystem: Environmental > Aquatic > Freshwater > Ice > Liftoff microbial mat | place...
CCTTACGACTGCCCGTCGCGGTGGTGATTTTCTTTAGAGGTTCTGGAGCCTCTAAACGATTTCTATTCCACTGAATCACATAAAAAACCGAGACAATAAGAACTGCCCAAATCACAAAGAACCAAATAATTGGAACCCAGTCGAATCCCACTCCCGAAAATCCTGGCAACACTATGCCATCCTAAAGCGTCTTAGCCCTCTCACGGAACAAAGATTTACAAGAATGCAGAATCCCCTTAAATCGGGAGGATGAAGATCTTCTTAGATACCGCTAATCTAGATGAAATTCGAGAGGCCGTAAAAACCGGCCTCATCGATGGAGTAACCACTAACCCCTCTTTGGTCGCTAAAGAGAACCGAAGCTTCAAAGAAATCCTTAAAGAGGTCTGTGAACTCGTAAAGGGCCCGACAAGCGCTGAAGTGGTGGCACTCGATCATGCCGGAATGATGAAAGAAGCCGAGGAGCTCGCGAAGATTTCTTCGCACATCGTCATAAAAGTTCCCCTCACACCCGAGGGATTAAAAGCCTGCAAAGATCTCTCAAACCAGAAGATCGCCGTTAATGTGACGCTTTGTTTTTCAGCCGTCCAAGCTCTTTTAGCTGCCAAAGCAGGTGCGACCTATATAAGCCCATTTTTAGGAAGACTCGACGATATCGGCCAAGAAGGCATGCGCCTCATCGAAGAGATTCGTAGCATTTACGATAACTACGAATATCAAACTCAGATTTTAGCGGCCAGCATTCGACATCCTGAGCATGTCTTACGGGTTGCTCAAATTGGGGCAGATGTCGGCACGATGCCTAAAAAAGTTTTCGAAATGCTTTATAAACATCCCTTAACCGATCGGGGACTTGAGCAATTTCTGAACGATTGGAAGAAAGCCAAGGCTTAGATTTTATTGCCTAATTACTAACGTAAGGGGTCAGACCTTCTTTTAATAATCCAAAGATAATCAACGAAAGTTGAGCGGCGCTGGGGCCTCCTTCGCGACGAAAATGCTCGAAAGGATAGCGATCACAATACTGATAAAGCTTTTCAAAAAGAACCGAAGCCTTGGCCTTTGTTCCCTCTAAAGGAATCTCTTCGCGAAGAGTCCACATCCAAGGACCAGACGCTACAAACTTAGCGCAAGTCAGAGTTCCGCTACTAATTACTCCGCGCACCGAAACTACCACTCCTGGATTCTCAGTACTAATTTTTGGCGTAAGACTTTTGCAAAAACTAAAACTGCCCGGCTGCTTAATATTTTTCTCTGGAATGCTCACTTTCATAATGAGATCCCTCGGACCAAGCCTTGATTTACGACAAATTAATTTCTCACCGTGAGGAAGCTCTCGTTCTAACTGCTCATCATAAAAATGCAGCAAATCGCAGCTCTCTTCACGCGCCATCACATCTTTCTGCGCTGGCTGTCTAATTCGTATTTCTGCATCATAAGCGAGCAAAGCTGCGGTCAGGGGACTGTGATAACTCCCCCACGCCAACTCTCCAGCCAAAGTGCGGCGATTTCGTATTTGAGGAGTACTGGTCTGCTGAGTCGCTTCCCAAATCGCATTGGCATTTCGAATCAAATAATCATCGGTGTTCAAAGCGCTTATTCTACAAGTGGCTCCCAAACTAAACTTTCCGACTTCTTCTTTGCACTCCGCCAATCCGGCAAGATCTCCGACATGCAAAACTCCATCGACTCCGTCGGCCGGACCTTCTGGAAAGTGGGGATAGAATCTAAGCAAATGCGTTAGCCCCCCGCAAACCACAATCGAATCGCTGTGGCGATCGAGAACATCAAATGCTTCGGTCAAATATTTTGGATTATAAAAAGTAGTGCTCACGTTTTTACTTTCACGCGCGCTTCACCAGAAGAAACTGGAGTTAACGCGACTCCTTGAATGGCATCTACAATTTTTTGATAACCCATGCAGGCACAAAGATGTCCCTTTAGCGATTCTCGAATCTCTAGGCGATTGGGATTAGCGTTTTGCTCCAAAAGCGCAGTACCCGTCATTAAAATTCCAGGAATACAAAACCCACATTCAACCGCAGAGCATCGAAGTATATTTTCTTGCAAAGGAGTAAACTGCTCCTTCTGATTGATTCCTTCGATGGTCGTAATTTCTTTACCCTCAACTTGACCCATCAACATCAAACATGAATTCGCCGGCTGATTGTCGACCCATACGGTACAAGATCCACACTTGCCTTCTGAACATCCGGCGTTGGTTCCCAAAAGTTTTAAATCGGTGCGCAAATAATCGAGTAGCTTTTTGAAAGGCGAAACCTCGGATCGCATCGGAGTACTATTTAATGTCCATTCCACTAACATTCGAACCTCGCTTAGCGCCTAAAATTTAGGGTGTGAACCTTGGGCGTGGATTTCTTTTCTGGAAACATAAAAGTCGAGCTCATGGGAATTTCTTTAAATCCCATTCCTTTGGCATCTTGAATCGCATTGACCAAACTAGCGAGCACGACACTCATGATCACGTCGGGCAAACCTCGACTCCCAAAGATTTCAGCCGGTTGATCGGCATAAGACTGCATCGGGTAATCAATCGCAAAAAGGCTGACCTCTTCTGGACCATCGACGGGCGTCGGGATGGGTTGATCACGCTCAACAGTGCTGCAAAAAAGCGCTGCCATCGCCCATGCCGCAGCCGATTCGGCCTCGACCTCGAGACCTGTCCGATGAATGACGGGTCCGGCGTCGACTACCACTTTTACCGATTCTACTCGCAGTTCTCCGGTCAGAGGATTAACCACGACTCGAGAAATTGCTCCGGCTACACAGCCGAGAGGCTTTTCGATCTTCTTCAATATATAAGAAGCTTGAAAATCTTGACGAGCTTGAGTGAAGGCCAACTCACGAAAGCCCATCCTTTTCTTAGTTTCGCGATCAACAACAGCCCCTTCTTCGAGATCCACTTCATTGCCGCGAAATAAGGCCGAGCCCGCTTCTTTTATTTTTTGACGCAGCAAGTCTGCAGCATGCCAAACGGTTTGGGCCAGATAATAAAACTCAGGATAGGTTTCGCGTTTTCTAGGGCTTTCAAACTCCAGCCGCATTTTGCCTTCGACCTGAAAAGCTTTGGCATGAGTTTTTAATACCGAAGCGGCTACCTCTGCGAGGGCGTTCTTAACATGAAGGTCCAAAGTTAAATTTGAACAACGAATCAAAAAACTTCCGGCCTGCAATAACTCGATAGAGACCTCAGATTCTTCGAAACCCTTTTCTCTGGTGGCTTGAAAAGACTGAAATGCAAAACCTCTGCCCTCAATGGTCTTAGCGTCCCATAAAGGTCGATTGCGGTCGGCGGTAATAAGACGAAAAGGTCGCTCGATCCGCTCTGCTTCTTCAAAAACTTTTCGAATTGAACTTTCATCCCTTAGATGGGCCTGCCTAAATTCTAAAGGCGAAATATCAAAACGCTCGGCAATCTGATCGATGAGCTGCTCTACTACCCAAGTCACAGAAGTGATGCCTTCACCCTTTAAAGCCCGACGTGGAAAGGTGGCGGAGGTCGCGACTTGGCCCTCTAAATCAATATAGTCAAATCGATAAACGCTTCGAGCGTGCTCCAAAGCCGTTTGCAAAAAGGCGGCGGCATTTCCCTCATAAGAGCCGCTATCGATCTCTACTTCACCACTCAACTCACGAAGCTTTCCAGAATCCGAATCGTACCCGATGCGAAGCTTGCCCCGGTAACCATACGATCCAATATCTTGCTCTTCATATTCAAACTGAAGAGAACAAGACTTGCCACTAAGGCAAGAGGCTAAACCCAAAAACACGATCATCTCTCGCTGCTGACGTCCCCCGAATTGCCCACCCAGGTACGACTCGGTTGCCGTGATCCGAGCCAACGGAATATTCAAGACCTGCGACAACCAAACCCGTTGAGATTCACTCAAAAGCGAGCCCATACGAAACTCCAAAGAGTTGTTTTGCAATTGGACCCACCCAGACTCAGGCTCTAAGTAGCGGGCATGCAAACTGGGAAACAAAAACTCAGTTTCAGCATAATCGAGGCTAGAAGAAAGCTTCTTTCCTTCGTGATAGTGAAGGGTCGCCTCAATCCGCTCGTCGGGATCTTTTTCGATGGGGGACTTTTCGAGCGGCTTCCAATCTATTTTTAGAAGTTTTAAGGCCTGCCGAGCGGTCTCGAGATTTTCGGCGACGATCAAGCCGACCGGTTCACCTTTAAAACGTACCGTGTTCTCGGCTAAAATTAGCTGCCCGCCTTTACGCTTTCCGCCGAACTGAATGTTATTGGGAACATCCTTTGCGGTAACGACTTTGAACACCCCTTTTAGTGCAAGAGCCTCTGTAACATCGATTTTATTGAATTCTGCCCCAGCATAAGGGCTGCGAACCACCAAAACTCGGGCAACGCCCGCTGGCAACAACGCACTCAGATGGTCCGAAGGAAACAGGGCATGCCCCCGAACCTTGTCCTTTTCTTCTTGAGAAAAGACCGAAAAAAAACGTCTGGTATATATCGATTCGTTGGTCGTCATTTGGCAGCCCAATGCTCTATGAATTCGACGGCAGGGTCAATTCTAGTAGGCATAAGGAATTAAAATTTCTTGCTTCCACCCGTCGGAGACCGGACAATGAAATTGCCTATGAATCTTAGCTCTTTAGCAAAAATCACAGATTTTCCAACCGATCTAAATACTATCGGCCAATTGGCTCAAGCTACGCCTACTGAGGCTCTTCCACTGGATCCCTTGATGGCTCCAATCGTTGAGCAAATGGGTTTTATTGAGTCGGTTTTCCACCAGTACAATATGGGAGGCGTTTTTATGCATCCCATTGCCCTAGTCGGACTGGTGAGTCTCTTCATTATAATTGAGAGATTCTCGACTCTTTTCTTGAAGACCAAGTTCAATAAAGAACAAATCTTGGGCGAAGTTCGGAATGCGATCTATAGCGGTAGGCTTCAAGTGGTGGGCGATACGCTCGTTCATCGCATCATCCAATCCGGCTTTCAGGCTTTTGAAAGGTCTGACAACGATACCGAAGTTCAAATTGCGATCGATTCTGCGGCCGCGAAGTACTTTCCTCAGCTTGAGAAGAGAACTTCTTATTTAACGATGCTCGCCAATATTGCCACCCTTCTGGGTCTCTTAGGAACCATTGGAGGACTCATCATTTCTTTCGGAGGCGCCGCAGCAGAAGACGTCAGTAAGCGAGCAGAAATACTTTCTCGCGGGATTTCTGAAGCTATGAACTGTACGGCCTTTGGCTTGATCATCGCGATCCCGGCTCTCTTGGCCTACGCATTTTTACAAGGTCGAACGCAAAAAATCATCGATGACGTCAACGAAGTGGTGCTAGACGCCATGAACTTTGTTGTGGCTCACCGAGATAAACTTAAGAAGAAGTCGGCATAAACTATGATGGATTTACTCGCCCGCATTAATGAAGCCTGGATCGAAGGTGGAATTTTTATTTACCCCATTCATGTGACTTTTATCCTGGCCATTTCAGTGGCGGCAGAACGCATTTATTGGCTGTATGGTAAAAGCTCAATGAATGTGAATTCTTTCTTGGCCCAACTTACCCCGGCCATTGAACGAAAAGATTTGCAGAGCGCTGTTCAATTCTGTGATTCGATTCAAGCCCCGGCAGCTCGATTAGCCAAAATGCTGGTGTTAAAGGGATTGTCGAAAGGATCTCGCGGCGATATCGAAGCCACCATCGAAACTGGTTTGGCGCGAGAGTCGCATCCTATCGAAAGAAGAACTGCCTATCTTTCGATGCTTGCCAACCTAGCCACTTTGATCGGCCTACTCGGGACGATTTCAGGATTGATTCGATCTTTTGCTGCGGCCGCAGATTTGGATCCGACGCGACGCGCTGAAGCGCTTTCGCAAGGAATCTCTGAAGCCATGAACTGTACCGCTTACGGCCTGATCGTCGCGATTTTCGCTCTGGTTTGCTACGCTTTCTTGCAAGGTAAGACTCAAACAATTATCGACGAGTTAAAAGAAACTGCCTTTGAAGTTCGAAACGCACTTCCTTTTGACGATGTGGCCACCTCCAGGGAAGGTCATTAATCCATGGGAGTTATGGGGGCAGGCGGGAAGAATAATGGACGCCGCGAGGTCGATGCCGAGCTGAATCTTATTCCTTTCATTGATCTCCTCTCGAGCTTGATTCTTTTTCTTTTGATCACGGTCGTTTGGGTTCAGATCTCGCAAATGGCGGCATTTTCTCAAGCTGGCGGCGAAACCATGGTTACTCACAGCGATGTTTCTTCGATTCGACAAGAACGCGAAGACCGAGACTGGGATGTCTTACTCACTCGCGAGGGAATCGAAGTGAAGGACGACGGCAAAGTTCTTGGAAAATATAATATCGTCGATTCGAAGTTAGCTTTTACAGAATTAAAACCTAAGTTAGCGAATCCACCAGAGTCTAAGATTAGTCTCCGAGCGGCCAATGATGTCGTCTGGGACGATGTCATGTTCGTTCTCGACGCGCTCTATTCGGTCGATCTTAAGAATGTTCAAATTGCGGGGTTTGATTAATGACCATTGTAGTATCAGCGAGAAGAATCAATCCAACGATTCGTCGTCGAGGCGGAGCCGGCAAGAAGAATGTTTACGCTGCTCTTTTTCTTACCTCCATGGTCGATATGTTTGCGATCATGGTCATTTTTCTTTTGAACAGTTTTAGTCCTGAAGGAGAAATTATTGTTTTGACCAAGGGCTTTGAACTTCCCGCGGCTGTGAATACCGGCCAGCTCTCGATCGCCCCGAGTATCGTGGTGGGCTTAGAAGAAATTACTTTTGATGGCGAAGTCGTCGCTAAAACTCCCGAAGTCGCGGCGGCTGCCGATTGGAACATTCCCGGCTTGCAACAAATTCTGACCGATCGCAAAGCCAAAATGGAAGAAGAAATGAAAACCGAAGGATTAGAGCTGACCGAAGAACAAATGAAAGAACTTCGCAAGATCAATGTCTCGGCCGACAAGCGCTTGCCATTTGAGACGGTCAAGAAAGTTATCTATACCTCTGGGTTTGCCGGTTACCCCGACTTTCGACTGGCGGTTGTAAAATCAAGCGAGGAGCGGATCCTTAAAGATCGCGAGAAAATGCAGCAGCAGCTTCAACAAATACCCTCTCAACCTCCTCGGTAGTGAATTCAAGGATTGTAGTGTTCTGCTCCAATCCTCTTCTAGATTGTGTTTAATCCGACTATCTAAGCACTTTAAATGGCTTTAAAGCAGCCCTAAAGAATTCGACTTGGGGCATGAACGCTGCTGCTCCCACACTCCCAAGGAGTAGACATGAACAAAAAATTAACGAATATATTTTACGGCACAAGCTTGTTTTTGGTCACGATAATGGGTCCAGAAATCGGCCAGGCTCAACGAGAGCCAGGGATGCGGATGGGTAGTTACGACAGCAGAGCCGACAATATGGAGAATGTTCCTAGTAAAAAGCAGCTTGAAGAAGAACGGAAGCGTGCTCAAGAAGCGGCCGCTGCGGCTTCGCGAGCGGCTGCCGCCGAGCGCGAAAGAATCAAAGCTCAGAATGAAGCCGAGCTGAGAGCTCTTAACGAGAGAATTAATGCAGACACGAACGCTTTGAAGTCGAATTTTGAAGGCCGATTAATTCAGCTCGATGCCGAATGGATTAAAAAATTTGAGAATCTAAAGGCAGAGATTCTAGAGCAAGATGCAAAAGACAGAATTCAAGCAGAGATCGAAAATCATGTGCTGGATTTGATCATAAAAAAGAAAGACGAAATTAATCGCATAGTAGAGCAACATTCGTTCAACGATCGACGCCAGCAAATAGGAGAATTCTTTGCGAAGATCGAAGCGCAAAAAACTTTGCTGCCCGTCTATCAAGCGAAGGCCGTAAATACTTTCGCACTCCCAAATATTTCTTGGTCGAATCAGATTCGCAACGAAACGGATCCGATGGCAGAAACGCGACTCGCGGAGTCCAGGCTCCACGGAAATGCAGAAGCTCAAAAGATTCTAGCCGCCGCTCTCACCGAAAGCATGAGCTCTCTGCAAAGTAAGTGGGTCAATCAACTCGAAGCATTGATGCAAAATGATGATCGCGTAAATCAGTTGCTAGAATCTCTCAAAAAAAGTTCTGAGCGTATCTTTGAAGATGAGATGAAAGATCTTTGAAGATAAGATGAAAGGTCTTTTATGAAATTTGAAGTAAAGCTCCCTCGCGGCATTCTATTTAGCTTTTTTCTGTTTGTAGAATCGCTCATTGCAAATTCACTCACTGCACAAGACAAGCCCCTTCCGTTACACGTTCGTAAAGTGCTCTCTCATTCAGAGAACAAAACAACTTTTGAGGCCGACAGAGTGCAGTCCCTGCTGACAAAGTACCAGACCGAAAAAAAGAAACTCACCGACTCTTCGGAGCTTGGGGTTTTGAAAACCATCGGAATCGGTACTGAGGTCTCGTTCGTGATTCTTGCCGGAATCACCACCGGTGGCGGGAGCATCGTCGTCGGGCTGACTGGCCTAGCCCTTCAAGAGGCTTTCAGTGACACGATATCTGACATCGAAAAAGCAGAGAACCTAAAATCCCAGGCCCTTATGCTCAATCTGTTTTCTAAACTCCCTCGTCAAGTCGATGAATCAAGGAGTGCCGCTGATTTATTCGAAACTCTTTTGGTAAACAGTCCCCACGTGAACAACGAGTTTTTAAAACTTGAGGGCCACGAGAAGAGCGCTTTCACGCAGTCTATGGTCAATCAAATGGGTAAGGCATTGAAAGAATTTGGAAGCTATCAAGCCTATCAAAATGCTCTGAACGCGAACGCAAGCGAATTGCAATCCCATAAAATAGAGGGCCTCACCACTCGACTTGCAAAAACAAAAGGCCGCCTGAATAATTTTATCGAGAAAACCAATGCCAACGTCGCCTCCCTGGCCGCCAACCAACAAGCTCTTACTGAAGAGGTTGGAGCCATGAAAGATCGGCTATCGACGGTTGAACTTGGGACCAAAGAAAACACCGAAGATATTCGATTTCTACAAAACGTGATGTTCGGAAAAATGAGTCCCGCAGAACAGCGGGTCGCTCTCACAAAACGGGGATTCGCCGAGCACCTTAGCTCAGAGCAAAAGATGGCTCTCGATCAAAAACTGAGAATTTTGGATCTTCAAGAAAAAATCTCTAGAACAACCAGCAAGTTTTTAGACTCTGCTCAAGACGTCTTTTTTATCGCACGGGGCTTAGGACTTCCGCCTCGGGAGCTCGCTAAGATTCAGAAAGTGAGTCAAATCGTCCAAGCGGGATCCAAAGCGGTTAACTCGCTTTTATCTGGCAATTTACTAGGCGCGGCGGGCGCAATTTTCTCACTCTTTGGCGGAGGGCCTGACATCGCCGAGAAACGTCATCAAGAAATCATGGCTGGAATGTCTCAGATTCTTGAGGGGCAAGAAAAAATCTTGATAGGTCTCGACCAAATCTATTCTGGGATTATTCAAGTAATGAAGAGCCAGCAGACCATGTTTGAAACTTTGCAGAAAATTTCAGAACAAATGGCGGCTTACCATGAAGAAGAAATGAGTGAACTTAGAGCTCTTCGATTCTCAAGCTTAGTGATTTCGGACAAAATTACGGCCTTATTGATGGAAAAAATCGATCAGTGCCTTGTCTTTGAGCAAACTCGAGTTTTTTACAATATCGAAGGCAGTGGTTTCAAAGCTTACGAAGACCTTCAAAAGCATTTCTCTGACAATGCCCCTAGTTTTCACACTTGCATGACGGAAGGTCTCGAGCCTTTGTTTTTTATTAAGCGTCTCAATGGCGACAGTCATCCGCTTCTCCTTAGAAGATCTTATGAGGGTGTGGACTCATGGGTTTATAAAGAAATCGAAACCGCCCACAAACCTATGATTGAACTCGTGAGCCTTTTGAAGAAAGAAAATCCGCAGATTCCTTTAATGAGTCTAGGCATTCCGATGCTAAGTCAAAAAAACTTGGAGGCTAAGCTTTTGGGATTATCAAAAATAGAGGCCCTTTCGTTTAACCCCGGTTTGCGGACACTGGGAATTACCGACGATGCTGAATGGATGACCTATTATCGCAACACTCTGTCTCCAAATCATTTGATTGGTTTTACGGATCTTCTTTTAACGATGACCCCCTATTATTCATTCATCGATCAGCTTTCGGACCGAGCAAAACTCATGAATCTAGACGACTTGTTAGATCAAACTAAAAGCAGCGACCGAAATCGTCGAGCCGTTCAATCTCTCAAAAGGGCTTTGGGCTATCTCGACATGGCGATCATCCAGCAAAATGCCATTCATGGAGACATATTCGTACCGATGAAACCTAAAGGCCGCCGATCGCATCGCCCCCCTTCTTGGTAAGGCCCTAGCGAATAACTTAAGTTTTCAGAATAATTTTGGAGGAGCTCTGGTTCAATCCTTGATTCGAGAGGGAAAGCTTTCACGAGTTCAATATCGTCTCGCGTATTCTCAAGATTTAGACTTTGTATTTAAACAAACACTGCCAATTCATTGGAGTGTGAAAAAAATCGACCAAACTTGGGGGGGATCCGTAAAACTTGGCTCGGGCATAGATCTTTCGTTTCGATTGCCCACTTCAGAAGAAATGGACGAGCTCAGCTGGAAGAACCTAGCCTACGCTTCAGATCTGAAAGGGCTTATTGAAATCCGTGAAAGAGTGGCCAATCGAATCTTGGATTTTGAATTCGATAAAAATGATGCGCTAACAGCGGCAGATCGTCATCTACTTAACTTGGCCATGCCTAAATGATTTCTCGCAAGAGCTGCATGGCCGCGTAAGCTGAGTACTTTTGGTTATTCTCTCGAGAAAACGGGAGCTTCAAAAGTTTGGTCTTACGAATTTTTCCGTTAGCGGCCCCGATCCAAATTGTGCCCACTGGTTTTTGGGGGCTGCCTCCGGTGGGGCCGGCGATGCCACTGATAGCAATGGCCGCATTCGCGTCACTGCGCTCTAAAACACCATCGAGCATTTCTTGCACGCACTCTTCACTTACCGCTCCATACTTCTGAAGCGTCTTCTCGCGGACTCCTAGAATCTCTTGCTTCGCTTGATTGCTATAAACGATAAAACCGCGGTCAAAAACTTTAGACGAGCCGGGAACACTGGTGACCAACTGCCCAATTAATCCGCCGGTACAGCTCTCGGCCGTAGCTAAAACCCGTTTCTTCTTAAGCATCTCACTCAAGAAAACTCCTTGAAAGTCAGCGTCTAATTCTTCACTAAAGAGAGCTTTCCCTAATTTCTTTCTTAAAATCTGAATGGGTTTATAAACTTTCTTTAAAGCTGCCGCATAAGAAGTCGCTCGTACTCGAACTTTAATATGGTTCTCAGGAAGCGTAGTACGAAATCCAATATCTACGCCGCTAGGCCATTTAATTTTACGAGTCATTAAGTCTAAAACACTTTCGGGCCATCCAATCACTTTCAAGACAATGAGATACTCACCTTCTTTGGGAGCTAAAGTTTTTAAAAACTCTAAGACGTGCTCTTCAAAGCAAAACTTAAATTCGCGAGGCACGCCCGGCAAAAAGAAAAAGGTGCGATCTCCCACATCCCATCGCACCGCCGGAGCCGTGCCTTCAAGATTCCAGAGGGCTTTAGAGCCTTTGGGAATGAGCATCATCTTCTTATGACCCACATTCATCTTTCGACGATGGCGCTTCAAAAGCTTAAGAACATTTTTAGTGGCGGTCGGGTCTTTTACCAAAACACTTCCGAAGGTTTCGGCCGCCACATCGAGAGTGAGGTCGTCGATCGTAGGACCTAAACCTCCCGTAACGATGACCACTCGCGAGCGACTGCCCAAAGCAATAAGCTGTTCGCGAATGTCTTGCCGATCGTCAGCTACGGTGGTGATTCGAGAAAGCTTTAAGCCCAAACTTCGCAAAGCATTGCCAATGGCACGGCTGTGAATATCGACAATACTGCCATCCAATAATTCATTGCCGGTTGCTAAAACTTCAATACGACTGCCACGAAGCCAAGAATCCATTAAATACCCCCAAATAAACTAAAAAGCCCAAAACGATCGCTGAGTAAATACCAGCCAAAACATCGTCGAGCATCACGCCCCACGCTCCCTTTACCTTTTGATCGATGCAGCGAATGCCTAAAGGTTTA
>Ga0105049_10008167_pt1 | contig 12144 bp, 8 predicted proteins | sample MAT06_FD_78087 | JGI IMG/M metagenome (GOLD analysis project Ga0105049, IMG submission 78087) | Freshwater microbial communities from Lake Fryxell liftoff mats and glacier meltwater in Antarctica - MAT-06 | ecosystem: Environmental > Aquatic > Freshwater > Ice > Liftoff microbial mat | place...
ATGCTCGAAGCGATGGCGAGAGTGGGAGAGTGCGGCGTGGGTTCCGGGGGTGTCGTCGCTTTGCGCTGCTCGCTCCGCCACGGCCCGGCAACAAGCGTTGAGGTCTTCGGCCTTTAAGGAAAGACGCCACGGAGTAGCGTGGTACCCGAGGCTTGGCACCGCAGGCTTGGCACCCAGAGCGTTTGCTCATTCCGCACACTTGCATGAGTTTGGTCTGGGCTCGACCTAGAGCGGTTGGACGGTGGAGAGCGCGATGGCACGAGCCGGATCGGTGGCGCCGAGGCCAGGGCGAGACGTGGGCTATGTTCTGTAGTTCGCCTGCGATGGGCGGCGGGGTGACCGAGCAAGGAGGCCCCGGTGAAGCGCCCTTTGCCGAGTCCACATGACTACCCCACAGAACAATTCAGGCACACGACACACCTCGGGTTCGAATGCTCATCCCAGTGCGGCTTCGGGTGCGGTGCCGAATGGCTCGCATCGATCGGATGTGGGGGACGCGGGGGCGGAGTCTGAGGCGGCTCCGGTAGCACCGCTCGGGCCGCGGTTTTTGTCGCGGGATCTCTCGTGGCTTGAGTTCAACCGGCGGGTGCTGGCTCAGGCGGAGGATGATGGGGTGCCGCTCTTGGAGCGGTTTCGGTTCCTCTCGATCTTTACGAGCAACCTCGACGAGTTCTACATGAAGCGGGTGGGCCTGATCAAGCGTCAGGTGCATGCGGGCGTTGATGTGGCGGGGCCGGACGGGCTGACGCCTCGGCAGCAGCTGAGCGCGATTCGGGCGATGGTGCGTGATCTTCAGGATCGGGAGCACGAGGTCTTTTCAAAGCAGCTCATCCCGGCGCTGTTGGTGGCTGGGATTGAGCTGGTCGCGTACGACGCGTTGACGGAGCGGGAGCGGGTGTGGGTCAATGAGTGGTACCGGCAGCACGTGTTTCCGGCGCTGACGCCGCTGGCTGTGGATCCGACGCATCGGTTTCCGTTCATCTCGAACTTGTCGGACAATCTGGCGGTGGTGGCGTCGGTGGCGGGACGGTCGCCGATGCCAGCGCCACCGCCGCGGGCTGCGATGCGTCGCAAGCCGGTGGCGTCGCTTGATCTGAATGATGTTGGTGAGACGGCGCTGTTTGCTCGTGTGAAGCTGCCGCCGGCGATCAGCCGGCTGGTGCGACTGCCGGGTGAGCGGGCGCGGTTTGTGTCGCTGCCGGAGGTGGTGCGGAACAACCTGGATGATCTGTTTCCGGGGATGCCAATCCGGGAGCAGACGGCGTTTCGCGTCACGCGTATGGCGGGCATTCAGAAGGATGAGCTGGACACGGGGAACCTGCTGCAATCGGTGGAGGCGGATCTCAAGCAGCGGAAATTTGCGCGCTGCGTGCGGCTGGAGATTGAGGAAGGGGCGAGCGCGGCGCTGATTCACTGGCTGCGTGACAAGCTGAACCTTGATGGGCACGATGTGTATGAGCGGCCGAAGGGGCTGGACATTCTCGGGGCGACGGAGCTGTGCGATCTGGACCGGCCGGACCTGAAGTTCAAGCCTTGGAAGGGCGTGGTGCCGCCGCGGCTGGCGGAGGTTGCGTCGCGCGCTGTGAAGACGCCGGCGGCTTTCTTTGGCGCGATCCGTAAGAAGGACATTCTTCTGCACCATCCCTACGAGAGCTTCAACGCGAGCGTGGAGCGGTTCATCGCGTCCGCCGCGAGCGATCCGGATGTGCTGACGATCAAGCAGACGCTGTACCGGACGACGCCGGACTCGCCATTCATTGAGAGTCTGATGCGTGCGGCGGAGGCGGGGAAGCAGGTGGCGTGCCTGGTTGAGCTGCGGGCGCGGTTTGATGAGAGCCGCAACGTGCGGTTTGCGCGGCAGCTAGAGAAGGCGGGCGTGCACGTGGCGTATGGAGTGATGGGGCTCAAGACGCATTGCAAGACGAGCCTTGTGGTGCGGAAGGAGCGCTCGGGACTGCGGTGCTATGCGCACATCGGCACGGGCAACTACCACCCCAAGACCGCGCAGCTGTACACGGACGTTGGGCTCATGACGGCGGACCCGGAGATCACGGGCGACCTTGTAAATCTGTTCAACTTCCTGACGGGGCTTGCCGCGACGCAGAAGTTTGATCACTTGCTGGTGGCGCCGTTCAACATGCGCGAGCGGTTCAACCAGATGATCGAGCGCGAGTGTGAGATGGCGCGGCGGGGAAGGCCGGCGAGGATCATCGCGAAGTTCAACTCGCTGGAGGACCGCGACATCACCGAGCGGCTGTACGGCGCGAGCAAGGCGGGGGTCAAGATCACGCTGATCGTGCGTGGTTTCTGCTGCCTGCGGCCGGGCGTGCCGGGGTTGTCAGAAAACATTCGCGTGATGAGCGTGGTGGGGCGGTTCCTTGAGCACGCGCGGATCTTCCACTTTGCGAGCGGGCACGCGGACCCCTTGGATGGTGAGTGGTTGATCAGCAGCGCGGACTGGATGTATCGGAACCTCTCCAACCGTGTGGAGGTGGCGCTGCCGGTGCGCGACAAGGAAGCGCGGGCGCGGCTTCACCGGATCATTCAGGTGCACATGGCGGACCGGCGGTGCGCGTGGGACATGAGCGGGGACGGGACGTATGAGCGTCGGTCGGCGTCGCACGTGCTGGAGGCTGGGGCGGGTGTGGATGGCGAGGTCGCGCGAGAATTTGGGACGTTTGAGGCGTTGATGCAGGATGCGGCGGCGGGCTGAAAAAGTGGTCTAGTGGTGAAGTGGTCAAGTGCCTTCGGTGCTTGGGTGCCGGCCCCGTTTGCGAGACTTTGGTTTTGCCACTCGGCCACTCGGCCACTTGACCACTCAACCCTTCGCGATTTTTCGGAAGCGGCGGCGGCTGCTTCTGGTAGACTCCTTTTCATCCAAGGGAGAACACCATGACTGGCAACATGCGGTTGTATGACGAGGGGGCCGAGTCGCTTCTGAAGCCCGAGCACTTTCCGGATCGGCTGACGCTGCTCCCCGGTGAGGGTGGGAAGGTTGCGGGCCGGGAGCGGATCCGGATTTTGTGGGGGCAGGATCTGCTGCGTGATCTGCTGGATGGGCGGTATCGCACGGTGGTGTGCGGCGTCAATGACAGCGACAACAGCCACGGGATCATTGCGCAGCTTGTGGAATTAGTGAACACGAGCCAGTGGTCTTCGAAGACGGTGACGAACTACGCGAAGATGTTCCAGGACTCGGTGGCGGTCCACGCCGCGAGCGATCGCGAGCCGTATGTGCTGAAGTTTGATCTGGATCGGCTGCTGATCCTGGCGCTGCTGCGTCCACGCGGGAAGGACCACTTCACGCTTGAGGATCTGTCGCGCGGGTTCAGGACGGTGAACAAGATGCTGCGTGAGCGTGAGGACCGGCAGCCCGCCGCGGCGGTGAGTTTTTTGAATGCGAAGGCGAACCGGCTGATCGGCGCAGACGCGAAGGAGCCGGGGCGCGAGCCGAGCTTTGAGAGCGTGCTGCGGACACTGTTCGACTCGGGATTCCGCGGCGATGTGTACACGGCGCCAGCGATGTGGCGATTCGGGCACACGGGCGTCTTTCCGACGTACCCGTTCCCGGCGGGGCTGGAGCAGATGCGGAAGGGGAGTAGCTGAGAGACGGGGAGTGGTCGAGTGGTTGAGTGGCGAAGTGGTCGAGTGCCTTCGGTGTACGGGCGCTGGCACTGCCTCTGCGGGCTCGGCGTTGCTCACTTGATTACCTGACCACTTGACCACTTGAGCACTTCACCACTTGGTCACTTCGTCACTTCTGCTGGGACCGCTTCTGCACTACAGGCCTGCCAGCCCGATGATCGTGGCGATGATGGCGATGAAGGCCATCATCATGGCTTCGCCTGCGACGAGGCCTGAGGCGAGGGGGATGGTGTAGGTCTCGGAGTTCTTTCTGCTGATCTGGGTCCAGATCCAGGCGATGAAGGCGCCGATGGCGAAGGAGAAGGCGTTGGAGAAGGGGAGGACCCAGGCCAGGCCAATGCCGGTGGCGGAGGGGAAGTATGGCCGCAGCTTCTTGGGGACGAAGAGCTTCTCGATGAGGGGGAGTGCGACGCCGATGAGGGCGCCGATGACGAGGGCGTAGCGTGCGGATAGTGGGAGGCGGTCGATGCCTTCGGTCAGGACTCTGGCGACGGCCTCCCACTGGCGCGTCGCGGGGAGGGCGAACTTCTCGAGCGCGGCCTTGGTTGGGACCATCAGGTACCAGATGGGGACGATGGCGACGGTGCCGAAGAAGACGCCGATGAACTGGGCGAGGAACTGCTTGCGCGGGTTGGCGCCGAGGAGGTAGCCGGTCTTGAGGTCGGTCAGGAGGTCGGCGGAGGAGCTCGCGGAGTTGGCCGCGATTCCGGCGGAGGCGAGGTTGGGGACGATCTGGCCGGGATGGAAGACGGCGAACATGAGCTGCATGACCTTGCCCATCGCGCCGATGGGGGTCGTGTCGGTCTCGCCTGTGGCCCGGCTGGCAACGAGTGAGAGGACGAAGCTCATGCCGACGGCGATGAGGCCCGACCACCAGGAGATGTCGAAGGCGACGTACTGCACGATGACCATGGCGATGGTGATCGGGGTCATGCCGATGATCATCCACCAGCCGGGGACCTCGATGGGATCATCGGTCTCGGCCTGAGCGCCAGCCTTTTTGCCAATGAACGCGCGAGCGACGGTGCGCCACTGGAGCGCGACGCTCGTGAGGCTGGCGAAGACCATGATGGCCGTGCCGCCCCAGAGGGACCAGTTGCGGATGTTGAAGACGGGGCCGCCGATGGGGAGGTTGTCGATGTAGCCCTGGGTGCCCGCGTTGGCGACGTCCATCGCCGAGAGCCATGGACCGACGAAGAGGTAGAGGATGGCGGAGCTGACAACGAGCGAGAGGCTGATGCGCAGGCCGACGATCATGCCCGCGGCGATGAGGAGGACGGACGTATCAAACTGGAAACCCGCGGGGCGGGCCATCGTGGTCACGCCGGTCTTGGGGTCGGTCCAGTCGGGGTAGATCCGCGGCATCGGGAGGTTGATGGCCTCGATGATGCGGATGGGGATGACGCTGAAGAGTTGATCGATGTACCTGAGTGTGCCCTCGCCGGTGCGCAGGAAGCCGAGGAACGCGCCAGCGAAGAGACCCGCGACGAGGATGTAGGCCTTGCCCACGGCCTCGGCAGACTTGCTGTAGAGGCTGCGAAGCGTCTCGGCGGCGGCGATGCCGCTGGGGAAGGGGAGCTGCTCGTGGTTGATCATCTGGCGCTTCATGGGGATGGCGAGAAAGACGCCCATGAGGCCGGTGCAGAGCGTGAAGACGGTGAGGACCCAGGGAGGTGTGATCTCCCAGGTGTACATGGTCTCGGCGGTCTTGCCCTCGGGGATCGGCGCGAGCAGGACGAGGGCGCCAAACATGGTGGCGACGGTGGAGCCCGTCGAGTAGCCCGCTGCGGAGGCCGTGGAGGCCATGCAGGCGTTCTCGAGGATGGACATGTCGGTGAGCTTGCGGCGGAGGAGGGTGTAGAGGGCGAGGCCGAAGATGACGCCGCCACCGATGAGGCCCAGGGCGGCCGGGAAGGCGAGCTGCTTGGTGATGAGGAGGAGTGAGCCCGAGAGGATCATCGCGAGGCCGCCCATGACGGCCGCGATGAGGGCAAGAACGGTGCCGGAGAGGAAGCGGAAGATGTTCCATGCGACGAAGGAAAGGACGCAGGCGGTGATGGCAACGCCGAAGGCCCAGCCGATGGAGAGTGTGGTGTAGAGGTTGGAGGCGGACATGGCCATGCCGAGGATGCCGCCCATGAGGACGGCGCGCAGCGTGAGCTGCGGCATGCGGCCGCCCTGATAGACGTATCGCAGCCAGTGCGCGTCCTTTTCTTCGGGCGTGGCGTCGGGATGGAGGACGGGGATGGCGGGGGCGGGGGAGGCGGGGATGGCGGGGATGCTGGCCACGGGAAGTGGAGAGTCGGTCGGGGTGGCCATGTCTGTGTCCAGTGGTGCGAGAGGGCGAAGAGGCCCAATCCGGACACAGTACTTGGGAATTGAGGATTGGGCAAGGGGCGAGGGTTTTGACCCCGCGTGCCAGCTCGACTCACTTGCGGCGGAGGTAGCGCTCGAACGCGGCGAGGGTCTTGCTGGAGACGTGGTGCTCGATGCCTTCGGCGTCGAGGGCCGCGATGTCGCCTGGGACCCCCAGGGCTTCGAGGAAGCGGACGACGATCTCGTGGCGCTCGCGGGAGCGCTGGGCGAGGGCCTTGCCAGCGTCGGTGAGGAAGATGGAGCGGTAGGGGCGTGCGGTGACGAGGTCCTCATCGGCCAGGCGCGCGATGGTCCGGACGACGGTGACGTGGGAGACGCCCAGGCGCCGGGCGAGATCGGTGACGCGGGCCTCGCCGCTGGAGGTGATGAGGTCGGCGATGGCTTCGACGTAGTCCTCTGCGATCTCGGTGGCGTGGGCGCGCCGGACTTCCTGATACCGCAGGGCGGCCTCTTGGGTCGGGGAGGATTGGGGCGTGGGGCGGCTTGCGGGCTTGCGCGGGGGCGCGTGGGCGCGTTTCGCTGGGCGGGGGGTTGGGGGACTGGGAGGGGTCATTCCAGAAGGAATACTACGAAAGTGTTGAAGGGTTGACAAGTTGGAGCAATGGCCCAACGATGTAGCCGTGGCTACACTTTGGTGGGCGCGCCACATCTCAGCGGCGTGATGAGGAACGAATGCCTTCTGGCCTGGAGCGACGATGCACTCTTCTGCGGTTGGAACGGTGCTGCGGCCTGCCTTGCACTTCGCGCATCTGCTGGTGGCGGTGTTGCTTGGTGTGGTGGCGACTTCGTGCGGGCCGGCATCGAGTGGCGGGCCCGGCGCGGCGTACTCAAAGGACAATCCCGCGGACGTGGTCGCGACCATCGGCATGATCGCGGATGTCGCGGCGCGCGTGGGCGGCGAGCGCGTGCGAGTCAGGAGCCTGATGGGCGCGGGCGTGGATCCGCATCTCTACAAGGCAAGTCCCGGCGACATTCGCACGCTGACGGGCGCGGACCTTGTGCTGTATAACGGCCTGCTGCTTGAGGGGAAGATGACCGACGTGCTCGTGCGGCTCGCGGCGACCAAGCCTGTGGTTGCCGTGAGCGAGCGCATCCCTGAGGAGCGGCTCATGCATCCCGCTGGTGCGCACGAGCATGCCGATCCGCACATCTGGTTCGACGTCTCGCTCTGGATGCTCGCGGCGGAGCGCATCCGCGATGCGCTGATTGCGCTGGATCCTGCGGGGAAGGACATGTACACGGCGAACGCCGCGGCGTATTTGGAGGAGATGCGGGCGCTGGATGCGGAGGTGCGGACCAAGGTCGCGGCGATTCCTGAGGCCAAACGGCTGCTGGTGACGGCGCACGACGCGTTCGGGTACTTCGGGCGTGCGTATGGCATCGAAGTGCGCGGGATCCAGGGGATCTCGACAGAGGCGGAGGCGAGCCTGAAGGACATCAACACGCTGGTGGATGATCTGGTGGCGCGGAAGGTGCCAGCGGTGTTTGTGGAGAGCAGCGTGCCGCGGAAGACAATCGAGGCTCTGATCGAGGGTGCAGCGTCGCGTGGACACAGCCTCAGGATCGGCGGCGAGCTCTTCAGCGACGCGATGGGTGCGGCGGGGACGGCCGAGGGAACGTACATCGGGATGGTGCGGCACAATGTAGATGCGATCGCGGGGGCGCTGAGGTGAAGAGGGAAGGCGCTGGGGACTAGGGGAAGGCGAAGGACAGAGCAACCGACGGCCGCGGGACCATTGCATGACGATTGACTCCAGCAACCTGACGCGAAGGGCACCGGCTTCGGGCGAGCGGGAGGGTGCCGCGCCGGGTGTCGCTTCGGGCGATCCGATCGGCGAGGTTGCCATCGAGGTGCATGACCTGACCGTGGCGTACCACCGCAAGCCGGTGCTGTGGGATGTGGATCTGCTGATGCCGGCGCGAAAGCTGATCGCGGTGGTGGGGCCGAACGGTGCTGGCAAGAGCACGCTGCTGAAGGCGATCCTGGGGCTGGTGACGCCCGCGAGCGGGGGCGTTGAGATCTTTGGTCGGTCGCTGGCCGAGGCGCGCCAGCTCGTTGGATATGTGCCGCAGCGGGAGAGTGTGGACTGGGATTTTCCCATCGATGCCAAGGGCGTGGTGGCGATGGGTCGGTACGGCAGGCTCGGGTGGTTCCGGCGGCCCGGCCGCGCGGACCGGGAGGCAACTGCGAGCGCGCTGGCGCGCGTAGGGATGGATGCCTTCGCGGATCGGCAGATCAGCCAGCTCTCGGGGGGTCAGCAGCAGCGCGTGTTTCTCGCGCGAGCGCTGGCGCAGGACGCGATGCTCTACCTGATGGACGAGCCCTTCGCTGGCGTTGACGCTTCGACGGAGCGCGCGATCGTGGATGTGCTGCGGTCGCTGCGAGATCAGGGACGCACGGTTGTTGCGGTGCACCATGATTTGCAGACGGTGCCGGAGTACTTCGACCACGTGGTGATGCTGAACATGCACCTGGTGGCGACGGGGCCGGTGGCGACGGCCTTCACGCCGGAGAACCTGCAACGAACGTACGGCGGCAGGCTCACGCTCCTGGATCAGGCGGCGGAGGCGGTGCGACGCGCGGGTGGGTGAGAAGGACTTTACGACGGGTGACAACCAGGGGCACGAAGGTAAGTAAAGTGGTCGAGTGGTCGAGAGGCAAAGTGGTCGAGTGAAACAGAAGACCGCAGCCAAGTGCAGCAATCACGCAACCGCCCAAAGCTCCATGACTTAACCGCTCCACCACTTGACCACTTGATCACTTGATCACTCCCTCTCTATCCAGTGCCCCGTGCCCAGTCCCTAGTGCCTTCTTTTCCCATGGACGATCTTCTTCGACTTATCACGCTGCAGGATTCGAACACGCGGACCGTGCTCTTCGGGGCCGCGGCGCTCGGACTTTCGGCCGGGGTTGTCGGGTGCTTTGCCGTGCTGCGCCGCCGGGCGCTCTTGGGTGATGCGGTGGCGCACTCGGCGTTGCCGGGCGTGTGTGCCGCATTTCTTGTGGTGGGCGATCGGTCGATGCCAGCGTTCCTGCTTGGTGCGCTCGTCTTTGGCGCGATCGCGGTTGTGTGCATTTCGGCGATCCAGAGCGCCACGCGCGTGAAGGCCGATGCGGCGATCGCGATCGTGCTTACCGCGTTCTTCGGGCTGGGCATCGTGATGAGCCAGCGGATCATGGCCGATCCGGGCGGCGGTAACCGCGCGGGGCTTGATAGTTTCCTCTTTGGCAAGGCCGCGAGCATGGTGCGGGCTGATGCGATGCTGATCGCGAGTGTCGGGCTTGTGGTGGTGCTGATCGTGCTTGCCTTCTTCAAGGAGCTGAAGCTGCTGGCGTTTGATCGCACCTTCGCCGCGGGGATCGGGCGGCCGGTGGGCGCGATGGACCTTGCACTCATGCTCCTGATCTGTGTTGTCACGGTGATCGGGCTGCCAGCCGTGGGCGTAGTGCTGATGGTGGCGCTGCTCGTGATTCCCGCGGCGGCCGCCCGGTTCTGGACGGAGTCACTCAGCGTCATGCTCATTATCGCGGGCGTTGTCGGCGCGGCCAGCGGGGTTGTGGGCACGGGCGTGAGTGCGCTGGCCGAGGGAGTGTCGGCGGGTCCCGTCATCGCGCTCGCGGCGGCGGCGATGTTCACGCTCTCGATGCTCGCGGCGCCGCGGCGGGGCCTGATCGCGTCGTGGCATCGGGCTCGCACGCTCAGGCGCCGCATCCTGCTCGAGAATCTGCTGCGGGCGCTCTATGAGCTCGACGAGGCCGCGGCGATGAGCCAGAGCAACGGGCGCGAGGGCGAGCTCGCACTCAAGCGATCCTGGACGGCGTCGCAGTTGTCGGGCGCTATTGCGCGGGCGAGGCGGCTCGGGTTGATCGAGCCCGGAAGCGGCACCATCACGCTCACCGCATCGGGCGCGGCCGCCGCGGCGGGGATCGTGCGACGCCATCGGCTCTGGGAGCTCTTCCTCATCGAACAAGCGGCCATTGCGCCCGATCACGTGGATCGTGATGCCGACGCGATCGAGCATGTCCTGCCGCCGGAACTACTTACTCAGCTCGAGGCACGCCTTGCGGAACTCGGAAGACACCCAAAGCCAGTGCCGCCATCGCCGCACGCGATCTCGCCCTTCGACAAGGCAGGCGCGCTGGGATGACACAAGAAGGAATGAACCACAACGCAACGACGTGCGTGACAACTTAACCACTGAAGCACTCGACCACGCAGCCATCCCCAACGCACCAGCCTCCAGCATGTACTCACTCGCGATTATCCCCTTCTCCTCCTCCGACGCCTGGGTCATGGCGACCGCCGTCGTCTGTGCTGTTGCGTGCGCAATTCCCGGCTGCTTTCTGGTGCTTCGGCGTATGTCGATGCTCGGCGATGCGATCTCGCACGCGGTGTTGCCGGGCCTCGCGATGGCGTTCCTCATCACCGGCACGCGCGACCTCTGGCCCATGCTGATCGGGGCCGCGGCGTTCGGATTGCTCACTGCGGTCGTGTCGTCGTGGCTCTCGCGCCATGCGCGCGTGCCCGAGGACGCGTCGATGGGCGTGGTCTTCTCCTCGTTCTTTGCGCTCGGCGTGCTGCTGATCACGCTTGGCGCGCGCAGCGTGGACCTTGATCCGGGGTGCGTGCTGTATGGGCTGCTCGAGGCGGCGGCGCTGGACACGACGACGGTGCTGGGCTTTGTGCTGCCCCGCGCGCTGGTAGCGCTCAGCGTGGTGCTCGTGCTCAACGCGACGCTGACGGTGGTCTTCTGGAAGGAGATCAAGCTTGTGTGCTTTGATCCGGCCCTCGCGACGGCGATGGGCATCTCCGCGGGTCTGGTTCACTATGGGCTGATGGGCGCGGTCGCGACGACGACGGTCGCGAGCTTTGAGTCGGTCGGATCAATCCTCGTGGTCGCGATGCTCGTCGCGCCGGGCGCGACGGCACACCTGCTGACGGATCGGCTGGCGCGGATGGTGCCGCTGGCGGCAATCCTCGCGGCGGTGTGCGCGGTCGTCGGCCACCTGCTCGCGCTCTACTTCGATACGAACATCGCGGGGATGATGTCTGTGGTGGCGGGCGCGCAGTTCGCGCTCGCCGCGCTCCTCGCACCGCGATACGGGATCATTCCGTCGGCGGTTCGCCGCCTGAGCCTCTCGCTGAAGATCGAGCGAGAGGATCTGCTCGGCGATCTCTTCCGCGCGAGTGAGGCGGCGCGGCTGGGATCGATCAAGGCGCGTGCTCGCCACGTGCTCCCGCCGCACTGGCGCGCGAGTGTCGCGAGGCACCAGCTTCGCGTGCGCGGGCTCATCGAAGTCGGGCCCGGCGGCCCGATCCTGACTCTCGCCGGTGGTGCGGAGGCCGCTCGCATCATCCGGTCGCACCGACTCTGGGAGGCCTTCCTCTGCGAGCGGCTGAAGCTGGCGATGGACCACGTGCACGATCCTTCGGAACGTATGGAGCACCACATCACGCCCGAGATGGAGCACGCGCTGCGCAAGGAGTTCGCAAGAACGCAGCAAGACCCCCAGGGAAAGCCGATCCCGCAGGGGTGATCGTGGCGGTCCTATCTAAGCGGGCCACGAACCCGGATGCCTCCGTCTCGGTCCTTTGGCATCGAAGCGACACGCCACGGAGTGTCGTGGCACCCAGGGCAGCTTCCACCCAAGGCGATTGCCACCCATGGCGCCTGCATGCTCTCGCGGCTTTCATCCCTCGCCGCCGCCCGGCCCGATATCGTTGTTCGTGCGACCACGCTCCGGCACCATCCTGCTCGCGATTCTGGCGTTCGCGACATTCGCGGCGGTCTATGTGATAAATCGCGCGCGCGAGGTCGCCGCGACGACCGAGGCGTTGGCGGTCGCCGCCGCGACCGCCGCAGAGCGTGTTGATCCGATCCAGGTCTTGTCGCTCACGCGCTCGATGAAGCTCGTGACAGTCGAGGTGGTGTCGAGCATCACGGTGAAGCGCGCCGACGACTCATGGCGAGGCGACATCGAGGCGAGCGTGAAGACGCCCGTGCGACTGCACTATGGCATCGACCTCTCGAAGCTTCGACCCGAGTCCATCGCGATCGGATCGCCGATTGGTGGCGTCGGAGTCCTCGTGGTGCGCGTGCCGCGCCCCGCGCGGCTCGCGG
>Ga0105049_10008177_pt1 | contig 12134 bp, 8 predicted proteins | sample MAT06_FD_78087 | JGI IMG/M metagenome (GOLD analysis project Ga0105049, IMG submission 78087) | Freshwater microbial communities from Lake Fryxell liftoff mats and glacier meltwater in Antarctica - MAT-06 | ecosystem: Environmental > Aquatic > Freshwater > Ice > Liftoff microbial mat | place...
ACTGGAGGCAAACCACCATGAATATCGAAAAGTTCACCGATCGCGCCAAGGGGTTCCTGCAATCGGCGCAGACCGTCGCCATTCGCAACAACCACCAGCGCATCGCCCCCGAACATGTGCTCAAGGCCTTGCTCGAGGATGAGGAAGGCATGGCCGCTAATCTGGTCCGAGCCGCCGGCGGTCGCCCCGAAACCGCGATGCAGATGACCGACCAGGCGCTCGCCAAGATTGCGCAGGTGTCGGGCAGCGGCGCGCAATCGCTCAATTGGGACAATGATACGGTTCGCGTTCTGGATCAGGCCGAACAGGTCGCCGCCAAGGCGAAGGACAGTTTTGTCACTGTCGAGCGTTTGCTGGTGGCGCTGACGCTGGCAACGACGACGCTCGCCGGCAAGGCGCTGGCAGCGGCGGGGGTGACGGCACAGGCGCTCAACACGGTTATCGAAACCACCCGCAAGGGACGCAGCGCCGATACAGCAGGCGCCGAAGCCAATTTCGATGCGCTCAAGAAATACGCGCGAGACCTGACCCAGGCGGCGCGCGATGGCAAGCTTGATCCGGTCATCGGCCGCGACGAGGAAATCCGCCGAACCATTCAGGTGCTGGCGCGGCGCACCAAGAACAACCCGGTTCTCATCGGCGAACCCGGCGTCGGCAAGACGGCGGTGGTTGAAGGCCTCGCGCTGCGCATCGCCAATGGCGATGTGCCCGACGGGTTGAAGGACAAACGCCTGATGTCGCTCGACATGGGGTCGCTGATCGCCGGGGCGAAATATCGCGGTGAATTCGAGGAACGCTTGAAGGGGGTGCTCGATGAAGTCCGCGCCGAAGGCAGTGATGTCGTGCTGTTCATCGATGAAATGCACACGCTGGTGGGCGCCGGCGCGTCGGAGGGATCCATGGATGCATCCAACCTGCTCAAGCCGGCGCTGGCGCGCGGCGAGTTGCACTGCATCGGCGCGACAACGCTCAATGAATATCGCAAATATGTTGAAAAGGATGCGGCGCTGGAACGGCGTTTCCAGCCGGTGCTGGTTGGCGAGCCGAGCGTCGAGGATACGATTTCGATCCTGCGCGGCTTGAAGGAAAAATACGAACTCCACCACGGTGTGCGCATCACCGACGGCGCCATTGTCGCTGCCGCCACGCTTTCAAACCGCTATATTTCCGATCGCTTCATGCCCGACAAGGCCATCGACCTGATGGACGAGGCGGCGTCGCGGCTGCGCATGGAGGTTGAATCCAAGCCCGAGGAGATTGAAAATCTCGATCGGCGCATCATTCAGTTGAAAATCGAGGCCGGCGCGCTGGAGCGCGAATCCGATGCGGCATCAAAGGATCGCCTCAGTGCATTGCGCACTGAATTGGCCGATCTGGAGGAACAATCAGGCGCGCTGACGGTGCGCTGGACGGCAGAAAAAGCCAAGCTCGCGGCGGCCACCCAAATCAAGGAACAGCTGGATGCGGCGCGGCTGGAGGTCGACCAGGCTCAGCGCGGCGGCGATTATGCCAAGGCAGGCGAATTGACCTATGGCCGGATTCCCGAACTGGAACGCCAGCTTGCCGAGGCCGAAATCGCGACCGCCAATGCAATGACGCGTGAGGAAGTCGTCGCTGATGATATTGCCGCGGTGGTGTCACGCTGGACCGGAATTCCGGTCGATCGGATGCTCGAAGGCGAGCGTGAGAAGCTGTTGAAGATGGAGGACATCCTGTCGGCGCAGGTGATCGGCCAGGCGGCGGCTGTCCATGCGGTGTCAGCCGCGGTGCGCCGCGCGCGGGCCGGTTTGCAGGATCCGGGGCGCCCGCTCGGCAGCTTTTTGTTTCTGGGGCCCACCGGCGTTGGCAAGACCGAATTGACCAAGGCCCTGGCCAATTTCCTGTTCGATGATCCGCGCGCCATGGTTCGTATCGACATGTCGGAATATATGGAAAAACATGCGGTTGCGCGTTTGGTCGGGGCGCCCCCCGGCTATGTCGGCTATGAAGAAGGCGGCGTGCTGACCGAGGCAGTACGGCGGCGGCCGTATCAGGTCGTGCTGTTCGACGAGGTGGAAAAGGCGCACCCCGATGTCTTCAACATCCTGCTCCAGGTGCTCGATGATGGCCGCTTGACCGATGGCCAGGGGCGGACGGTGGATTTCACCAACACGCTGATCATCCTGACGTCGAACCTTGGCAGCCAGTATATAGCCGGGCTTCGCGATGATCAGCCGATCAGCGACGCCGAACCACAGGTAATGGAGGTGGTGCGCGGCCATTTCCGGCCGGAATTCCTTAACCGGCTCGATGAAATCGTGCTGTTCCAGCGGCTGGGCGAAAGCGCGATGGCGCCGATCGTCGATTTGCAGGTGCTGCGCGTGCAGGCGCTACTCAAGGATCGCAAGGTGACGCTGGTGCTGACCGATGCGGCGCGGCGCTGGCTGGCGCGGGTTGGTTATGATCCGGTCTATGGCGCGCGGCCGTTGAAACGCACCGTGCAGAAGCATCTGCAGGACCCGTTGGCGGACCTGATCCTGCAGGGCAAGGTCGGCGATGGCAGTACCGTGCACGTCGATGAAGGTGATGGCCGGCTAGCGCTGACCCCGCAATGAGGATGCGACCGGGGGCGCGCGCCCGGGCCAGACGTTAATTGCCGTTGGACCTGGACCGGGTATTATCCGCCAGATCGCGGCTGAACGCCTGGTTGGTATCGTCGATGTAGGCCCATTGCGCTCGGGTGTGGCAGGTCTTCCTGGTCGCAACCAGGCTGCCGATTACCTTGTCCTTGCGGCAGACGGTCTGCTGCATGCGGTCCGGTTCGGCGCTGGCGGCGACTACGGGCGCTACAGCAGGGGCGGCGGGGTCAGCGGCAAGCGCAGATGTGGCCATCAGGCCGGCGACGGCAAGGCTGAACAAGGACGTGGAGATGCGCATCAAGGGCTCCAATGAAGGTCTGTATTACGCAAGCAATACCCGTTTAGCACTTTGCAAGGCAAGTGCGCTGATTGCAGTTGCGACAGGCCGACATCAGCGCCAAATAAAGCCATGAATGCGCCGCTGACCATATCGGGAATCGCCCGCGACCCTTTGTGGTTTCCGCACCGCTATGATCCTGGCCAGGACACGGTGCATTTCCGCCGGATCGAGCGCAGCGAACACCGGGCGGCGACTTTCCTGACCGATGAATATCTGTCGGCCGGAGAGCCGATGGCGATCAAGCGCGGCGAGGCGATGGCTGCTGTGCCCGCTGCGGCGCCGTTGCACTTCATTTTCCATTCGGCGTTCTGTTGTTCGACCCTGCTGGCGCGGGCCTTTGATGCGCCGGGGGTGGCGATGGGGTTGAAGGAACCCGTGCTGCTTAATGATCTTGTCGGGTGGCAGTACCGCGGCGGCACCGCAGCGGCAATCGCCCCGGTGCTCGATGATGGGCTGGCGCTGCTGGCGCGGCCATTTGCGCCCGGCGAAGCGGTGGTCATCAAGCCGTCGAATCTCGTCAATGGCCTCGCGCCGGCGATGCTGACGATGCGGCCGCAGGCGCGGGCGCTCTTGTTGTTTGCGCCGCTGCGCACCTATCTCGGCTCGGTTGCCAAAAAGGGCATGACCGGGCGTTTGTGGGTGCGCGACCTGCTCGTCAAGCAATTGCGCCAAGGGCTGCACCGGTTCGGATTTTCGGGCGAAGATTATCTAGGCCAGACCGATCTGCAAATTGCAGCGATGGGGTGGCTGGTGCAGCAGGTCCTGTTCGCGCAGATGATCGAGGATTTTGGGCCGGGCCGGGTGGCGACGCTCGATTCCGAAACGCTGATGGCTGACCCGGCCCACGCGCTGAGGGCGTTGACTGCGCTGTTCGGCGTCCCGCTCGACGTGGCAGCGGTGATCGCTGGCCCGGCATTCACGACGCATTCGAAGTTCGGCAATGATTTCGATGCTGCCGCGCGGGATGCCGAAGTCCGCGCGGCGGCGGACGTGCATGGCGACGAGATCGGGAAGGTCGCGATCTGGGCGGAAGCCGTTGCGGCGAGTGCCGGGCGGTCGTTGGTGCTCGATGCGCCGCTGATCGGTTAGATCAGACTCGATTGCATTCAAGAGCAACCGCTATGCCGGGCTTGACCCGCGATGACAGTGTTGAACCGATCGCCGCAATACACAGAAAAAGGGCGGACCTTGCGGCCCGCCCTTTCGCTTTGGTGTCGGTCAGATCAGAACCTGACGTTGACCTGCATGTTGTAGCGGCGGCCAATCGCGTCGTAGGTCGACGGAAAGGTATTGCCGCTGTTGAAGGCTGTGCTGCCAGCCGAACCACCGACGAGCGGCGGCTTCCTGTCGAGCAGGTTCGACACGGTCAGGATCAACGAGACATTTTCGACAATATTGACGCGGCCAGTCAGATCGAAATAATCAGCCGCCCCGATGCGCTGAAATGCCGGGAAGAATGGCGAGTCGTCTCCGTTACCGCCGTTAGCGGCCGATGGCGCAGCCGCATTAAGCGGTTCTTGGATGACAGCGTCGATATGGCGCCACAAAAGCGAGATATCGAAAGCATCGAAGCCAAGGGTTGTTCTCACTGAAGACTGCCACTTCGGCTGAATTGAACCGGTGATCGAGCAGTTAGCACTGAAGAACCCAACGCATTCACGGTTGATTGCCGTCGGCGTTGCCTGGAACTGTGAACGGAATGTGTAGTTAAAGTTGGCAGTGATGCCAAGCTTTGCAAAACCAATGTCGTTCGAATAGTTCAAGGTAGCATCGATACCGTCAGTCTTGATGCGGCCCAGGTTGGACAGCGGACGCGGAAGGCCGGGTGATTCACCGTCGAACGACCCCGTAACCGGGTTGCGGACGATAGCGCGACACGCAAGGCTGGACGCGCTGGCAGCGGTGACGTTACCGAAGCACGCCGCGATCGAATCACCAGGCAGTGGGCTGGTGATCGCCTCGGTTACAGTGATGTTGTAATAATCGACCGTCACCGAGAGGCCTGGGGCGAAGGTCGGCTGGAACACCGCGCCAACAGTCCAGGTCGTCGCTTTTTCGGGCTTCACGTTCGGATTGCCACCACCAGTGGCATTGGCCTGACCGGCGTTTGGCTGCTCGATCGAGTTGACGGACGCAACAGTGGCACCTTGCGCAAGGCAGATTGCCCGCAGGTTGGCACTGTTGCCCGGGTTCACCGCGTTTGCAGCCGAACATGGATCAATGCCAAGGTTGGTCAGCCCCCGTGAGACTGGCGCAAACAACTCGCCAATGTTGGGTGCCCGAATAGCGCGCGAATAGTTACCGCGCACCTTGAAGCCATCAACCATTTCCCAGGTGCCGCCGGCCTTCCAGGTGAACGCGTCGAAATTCGGGTTACCCGGCGCATCCACCGAATAGGAGGAATACCGCGCGCCAGCTTCGACTGTCAGGTTCTGGAAGAATGGCTTGTCCTGGATCAGAGGGGCAATCAATTCACCATAAATTTCCTTGACGTCGTAGCCGCCGGCTACCCGCGGGGTAGGACCGCCACCGCCGCCAAGTTCACCCGCTTCCGAGAACGCATCGGGCTCAACCGATGCACGGTATTTGCGGTATTCGCCGCCAACAGCGAAGCCGATTGTGTCGACTGCCGATGGAATGGCAAAGCCAAGGTCGCCGCTCACCAGACCGCGGACCTGGGCCAGCGAGGTCTTTCTGACGACGTTCGAGGTTGCTGAAACGAAGCTGGCGGCGGCGGGCGAAATTGAACCTGCCGGACCAAAGAAATTGATCGGCACGCATAGCGGGTTGCCGCTGAGGCAGGTTGCCGTATTGGTCGCACTCAACGCGTCCTGCGCACGTGGCAGGATCACATAACCAGTCGCCGTTTCGCGATTTTCACTCTCGCCATAGTTCCCCGAGAGGTCCCAATTGATGTTCGAGGTGATGGCACCGCGCAGACCCGCCTGATAATCGAACATCGTGGTGGTGAACTCGCTCGAACGTGGACCGAATTCCGTCGTGCGACGGCCGATCGACGTTTGAACGGTAGGTAGTGCACGCTCGGTCGGCACGATAGTCGTGGTGCCGTCTGGATTAACGCGTGCGACGTTCTCGACAGCCGACAGGCCCTGCGCACCGCGAGCGCACTGGTCGGGCGCAAAGCGGGGAACATATGCGATCTGGCCCGTGACGCTGCCACCAGCCGCATTTTGACCGCTGACCGACGGTGCGACGTTAAAGGCACAGAATTGGCTGCGCTGGGTCGGCGACAGGAACGGGTTGCCGAGCGGCAGGTTCAGGGTGTTCGAGAACAGGCCGGATGGCGCGATGATATTACGGACACTGTTTTTTGAAAACATGCCGCGGGTGTAGACTTCAACTGCATCCGAGATTTCATAATTCGCTTTGGCGAACATGTTGAACCGCTCGAACGGCGTCTGGAAGATATTGAACGGGTTGAAGTTGAAGAACGAAAATTGCGGGATGAATGTGGTGCCGTCCGGTGACACCTGGCGGAAGCCGCCATTCGCAAGGCCGCCCGGGTTTGGTGCGAGAATCGGGATAACGGTCGGGAGACCCGTCATTGGATTAACAGGACCAGCGATCGTTCCGGTCTGGTTGAACGGCTGTACGGTGTTTGGCACGCCATTGGTCAGAGCGCGGGTGCCGGTGAACCGGGACGGTGATGAAGTGCCTGAACCACCGCTCGGCGCGCCGCTGAACGTGTCGAAAAACCTCGAAGACACGTCGCGGTCACCCTGCGATACGGGATCGGTCTTCTGATATCCAAGCGAAAGTGTGGCGTTGCCACGACCTTCGGCGAAGTTGGCACCAACAGTCAGATCGGCGCGGAAGGACTGGCCATCGCCGCGCTCACTCATACCAGTGTTGACCTGGAGATCGACGCCCGAGAAATCCCGCTTGGTGACGAAGTTGACAACGCCCGAAATGGCATCGGCGCCATAGGTCGTCACCGCAGCGCCGGTCAGCGCGTCGACGCGCTCGATAAGGGCGAGCGGGATGTTGTTCAAATCGACTTGGCCGGCGAGGCCCGACGGCGCGATACGGTTGCCATCGAGCAGAACGATGTTGCGGTTGGCGCCGATGCCACGAAGATCGACGAACGAGGCGCCGCCGTTACCGTTGTTGACGGCCGAACCGATGCTCGGGACGATACCCGGGATGTCGCGCAGAATTTCTTCGGCGACGTTCGAGGCGCGCAACTGAATTGTGTCAGCGGTGGTGACATTGATCGGCGTCGCCGAAATCAGGTTCGGGTTCTTGATCAGCGAGCCTGTGACGACGATCATGCCATCATCGGCAGCAGCAGCGGCGACCGTGGTGCCGGCAGCTGTCTGGGCGAGGCCGGCAACCGGGGTCGCGAGCAGGGCCAGGACGAGCGTCGCAGCGCCACCCTTCAGGGCGGCGCGGTTGAGCGAGGTTTTCGCGTTGATCACAGATATGGTTCCTTTACTAAAAACGATTGCGCGATGATCAACATGGAAGTTTGCCACCCGCAGGGGTGGCTTGCTTCTGTGCCGAAAAACCCTGCCCCTCAGCAGCGCATCGCTCCAGCCTTGACGGCCTTGCCTATGTCTGTCGTTGAAACAGGGTGAGTCTGTAAAGGTTCAGGAGTCGCTGCCGTGCATTCGGAAAATTGGTGTTGCAGCTTGGCAACAGGGGCATGACAGGACGATGACGTTGTTTCGGCGGGGCGCCGGCCGGGTTTCTGCTGGGCGCCGGCAGCGTTTCGGCTGGGAGCCCGGCAGGGGTTTAGGCAGGGCGCCGGCAGGGTTCCGGCAGGGTTCCGGCAGGGTGCCCGGCAGGGTTCAGACTGGATTTCAGCCCGGGTCAAAGCCGCGCAGGGCGTTGCCAACGGCATCGAGCGCCTGGACATAATCGTGCAACAGGCTGCGCTCGGCAGGCTGGATATAGGGGTTCCAGGTGTCGATGATCAGCACGGCGCGCAAGGCATCGCTATGGTTCCAGGCCTCGTGTTCGATCGTGTCATCAAAGGCAAAGGCCTCGCCCTCCACCCACGGCCGGCGTTCATTGCCGACGCGGAATTCGCAGCCCGGCGGCACGATCAGCGGCAGATGGATGATCGTGCGGATGTTGGTGGCACCGGTATGCGGCGGAATTTGCGTCTGCGGTTTCAGCAGCGAAAAGAACGCCACCGGCCCGCGCCCGGCAAGATCGAACAACGGTAGCCGGTCGAGCACTGCTGCGGTTTGTGGGCAACGCGCGCGGACGATGTCGTTGTTGACGCCGTAGCGGATGAGGAATTGCGCCGCCCAGGCGTCGTTGTGGTTGAGCGCGGCCCATTGGTTGACCGGTGCGCCGGGCGGATAGGCGACATAGGGTGCAAATCCGGCATCGCCCGCCGCCAGCAACGCAGCAAGTTCGGCGCGGATGACCGGGGTGGCAGCCTCCAGTTCGGCGAGCCAGGGGAAATGGCTTTTGGCGAAAAACTGTTCGGCGGGCAGGTAGGGATAGTTCAGCACCAGCGGCTCGTGGTGATAGATGCGGCGGCGGCCGAGCGATGTGTCGATGAAATGGCGAAAACGCTGCGAATCGTCGCCGGTCATCGCATCGAGCTTTGGCACCAGCGCGGCATCGAGCCGGGCGGCAAGCACGTCATTGGTGGCGGCCACCGTCATCCGGGCATGGGATAACCCGGCCATGAAGCCCGGACCCTGGCGGACATTGGGGTCGGTCGCGGCGAGCAGGCGACGGTAATAGTCGAGCGCCTCGCCGGTCTTGCCCTGCGCTTCCAACAGCCGGCCCTTGCAGAGCAAGGCGTGATCGAAATAGGGGTCACGATCGAGCGCCATGTCGAGCGCAGCACCTTCGGCCGCCTGGTCGCCGGCAGCGCCATGGGCCGTCGACAGGTTATACCAGAGCAGCGGCGAGGCCGGATCGGCGGCAGCAGCGCGCGCCAAAAGGGCGGCAGCCGTTTGGGCATCGCCGCGGCCCAGCGCCTGCAGGCCGGCAGAATTCAGTTCAGCGGGATTGTCGGTCATTGCGGCGTTTCCGTCATGAGGGTGGCCGGGTCGACACGCACGCCTTGCCAGGTCATGCCCCAGTGCAGGTGCGGCCCGGTGGCACGGCCGGTGGCGCCAACAAGGCCGATGGGTTGGCCCTGCGCGACGATCTGGCCAGGCTGAACATCGATCCGCGACAGGTGCATCATCACCGAATAAAGCCCGGCGCCATGATCGAGGATGACCAGATTGCCCTCGAGTGCAAACGGCCCGGTGGCGAGTTTGACGATGGCGGGGGTGGGCGACAAAACCGGCGTGCCTGTGGGGGCGGCGATATCCATGCCGCCATGCGGGGCGGCCGGGCGGTCGCCATAAATGCGCTGCGCACCGAAATTTGTTGAAATCCGCCCCGGCACCGGCCGGATGAAAGCGCCGCGCCAGAACGGCAGCGGCGAGACATCGGCGCGGGCGGCCTTTACGGCGCCGAGTTCGCGCGTTCGCCGCGCATCATATTCGGGGTTGGGTGGGCCGGGCATCGACAGGCGTCCGGGCAGCCGGTCGGTATCCCAGGCTTGTGCGGTGACGGTCAGCGGCCAGCGCGCCGGGCGGCCATCATCGGTGGTCCAGGCGAGCATTGCCGTGGGGCCGGCATCGCGATCAATGCCGATCATGAAGGCGCCGTCGCTGGCCATCGGCACCGGCCGGCCATCGAGCGTGAGGTCATGGCCGGGGCGCGGCAACCGGCTGCGCACAACGGCGCCCTGCCGGGTTGCGAGGGCCGCTGCGGCAGTGAATGGCAACGGCGCGGCTGCCACCGTGGGCGCGGCCGCGGCAATGACCAGCGCCAGGCCCACCAGTTTCAAATTTCGCCTTTCGCGCGTTTTTCGGCATAGCGCGCCGTCGCGGCGGCGGCATCGGCATAGGCTTCCTGGAATTCATGGCTCCAGTAACGCAGCGCCGGCAGGGCAATGCGCTTGCCGGTAACGGCGCAAATGACATGGTCGCCGGCCGAGACCACCTGATAGGACCCCGAAAGATAGCGCAGCCGCGCGGCGCGGCCCAAAGTGTTGAGCATCTAGAACAGCCTTCCCTGGACCGGCGCACCGGTCGACACCGGCGTATCGCCGTCTGCAAAGCGGATCGTCAACACCGATTCGGCTTTTGCAGCATTGGCGGTGGTAATCGGGCGGCCTTTCGGATCGAGCACCAGGGCATAACCGCGCGACAGCACTTGTTCGGGACCGAGCGAGCCGAGCAGCCGGCCGGCTTCGCCCAGCCGCGCCGCGGCGCGGGCGGCAAGCGTGGCGACGAGGAACGGCCGCAGCCGCGCACTGCCCGCCGCCAACCGGGCACGGTCGGTGGTGATGGCTTTGAACCCGGCGCGATTCAGCGCGGTGGCGGCCTGTACGAGGTTTCGCGTGGCGCCATCACGGCGCGCCAGAATGAGCGCCGGGCGCAAGGCGGCGCCGGCGCTCATCGCCCGGGTTCGCCAGAAAGCGGTGCTGGCCTTCAATCCGCGCGGCAGCCGGTCGAACAGATCATCGGCGCGCTGGACGGGCAGCGCCAGCAAGGCGCGCGGCGGCGGCAGTTGCCGGGCCAGCGCATCGGCGCGTTCGCGGCGCTGCGCCACCAGCCGCGCCGCGGCGCGATCGAGGCGGGCACCCAGCATCGTCACCTGGGCTATGAGATCGGCGCGCACGGGCACGGCACGTTCGGCGGCGGCGGTCGGCGTCGGGGCGCGCCAATCGGCGGCAAAGTCTATGAGGGTCGTGTCGGTTTCATGGCCCACGGCGCTGATCACCGGGATGCGGCTGTCGGCGACGGCGCGGACGACGATTTCTTCGTTGAAGGCGGCCAGATCCTCGACCGAGCCGCCGCCGCGCGCCACGATGATGAGATCGGGGCGCGGCACTGCGCCGTCATTTTCCCTGCCGCGCACGATCGCGTTGAAGCCACGCACGGCCGCCGCGACCTGCCGCGCCGAAGCTTCGCCCTGCACCGCCACCGGCCAGACCAGCACAGGCCTTGGAAAGCGATCGGCGAGCCGGTGCAATATATCGCGAATCACCGCGCCGGTGGGCGATGTGACGACACCAATGACGCGCGGGATAAACGGTAGCGCCAGTTTCCGGTCGGCGTCGAACAGTCCTTCGGCGGCAAGTTTCAGGCGTCGTGCCTCGATCTGGGCGAGCAGCGCGCCGACGCCGGCGGGTTCCATGCGTTCGACGACGATCTGGTATTTCGAGCGGCCGGGATAGGTCGTCAGCTTGCCGGTGACGATAACCTCCAGCCCATCTTCGGGACGAAAGCCAAGCGAGGCCGCATGGCCCTTGAACATGACAAGATCGACAACGGCACGTTCGTCCTTGATCGCGCCATACCAATGGCCCGAGGCCTGGCGCTTGAAACCTGTCAGTTCGCCCCGCACCCGCACCTGGCCAAAGGCGCTTTCGACCGTGCGCTTCAGCGCGCCGGCGATTTCGCTGACCGAATATTCAGGCGTGTTGCCCGGCAGGGTTTGTTGATCATCCACGCTGGTCTCATAGAATGCTGTGACGAACGGGGGAAGGGCGGGTTGCAACCCTGCCGCCTTTCAAGGCGATCCCGACCCTAGCCATTGGTGCGTTCACGACCTAAGAACCGGGCCATGACTGCGACTCCGGCGATATTCGATATTCTGGTGCTGGGCGGCGGCGGCCGCGAACATGCGCTGTGCTGGAAGCTGCGCCAGTCGCCGCGCACCGGCCGGCTGGTTTGCGCGCCGGGCAATGCCGGCATCGCCGATGTTGCCGAATGTATCGATCTTGCGATCACCGAACCGGCGGCGGTGGCGGCCTATGCCGTTGAACAGGGTTTCGGGCTGGTGGTCGTCGGCCCCGAAGGACCGCTGGTTGCCGGTGTCGTCGATGCCTTGCGCGCCGCCGGTATCGCGGTGTTCGGGCCGACAGCGGCCGCGGCGCAATTGGAAGGGTCAAAGGGCTTCACCAAGGATCTGTGCCGCGCTGCCGGCATCCCCACCGCCGGCTATCGCCGCTTTGCCTCGGGGGCCGATGCCCATCATTATGTCGCGGTGCATCCGTTGCCGGTGGTCATCAAGGCCGATGGCCTTGCCGCCGGCAAGGGTGTCACCGTTGCCGAAAGCAATGAAGAGGGGCTGGCGGCGCTCGCCGATATCCCGGGCGCCGTGGTGGTCGAGGAATGCCTGACCGG
>Ga0105049_10008179_pt1 | contig 12132 bp, 10 predicted proteins | sample MAT06_FD_78087 | JGI IMG/M metagenome (GOLD analysis project Ga0105049, IMG submission 78087) | Freshwater microbial communities from Lake Fryxell liftoff mats and glacier meltwater in Antarctica - MAT-06 | ecosystem: Environmental > Aquatic > Freshwater > Ice > Liftoff microbial mat | place...
AGCCCTCGCAGGTGCCGCTGCCGTTCCCGGCGTCGCCTCCGCCCTCTCTGCGCCGAGCTTCGCGCCCGGTGCCATTCGCCGCCTGCTTGACGCTTCCGCTGTCGCGCGAAGTCGAGGAGTCCGGCTACTCGATCCCGACGCGCCGGCGTGGCAAGGCACCAGTGCCGAAGACGCCGCGTTCGCGGCCGACGAGGACTTCTGGGAGCCCATTCAGCGCGCGTTCGAGCTCGATCGGACCTGGATCAATCTGAACAACGGCGGCTGCTCGCCGGCGCCATCGCACGTGATGGATCAGATGATCCGCGACCTGCACTACTCGAACGAACTACCGGTGATTCAGATGTGGCGCGACCTCGAGCCGCGCGTCGAGATCGTGCGACGCGAACTCGCGCAGGAGTTTGGCTGCGATCTCGAAGAGATGGCCATCACCCGCAACGCGACTGAAGGACTCACCGCGCTCATCTTCGGCATCGATCTCAAGGCCGGCGACGAAGTCATCATCAGCAATCAGAACTATCCGCGCATGGTGAGCGCATGGCGCCAGCGTGCGCGCCGTGACGGGATCGTACTCAAGGAGATTTCGTTTCCCGTCCCGACGACATCACCGGCGGCCATCACCGAAAAGTTCGCCGCGGCAATCACACCGCGCACGAAAGTCATCGAGATCACGCACATCACCAATCTCACCGGACAGATTCTTCCGGTGCACGACATCGTGACGATGGCGCGGGCGAACGGGATTGAAGTGTTCGTCGACGGTGCGCACGCCTTTGCGCAATTTCCGTTCACGCGTGATCAGCTCGACGTCGACTACTACGGCACCAGTCTGCACAAGTGGCTGTTGGCACCCATCGGCACGGGTTTCCTCTACATCCGCAAGTCGAAGCAGAAATCGATCTGGCCTCTCATCGGCGCGACGGCGGAGCAGGACGACAACATTCGCAAGTTCGAAGAGATTGGCACCCACCCTGCGGCCAATCACAACGCGATCAGCGTATCACTCGCGTTTCATCGCGCGATCGGCGCCCGACGCAAGTTTGCGCGACTGGTGTATCTGCGTGATCGCTGGGCCAAGCGACTGCTCGCTGAAGGCAATGGTCGCGTGAAGATGCTCACGCCGATGGATTCACCGTGGGGCGGCGGCATCGGGAACTTTTCCGTCGACGGAATGGATCCCGCAAAACTCGGCAATTGGCTCTTCGGAACACATCGCATCGTGCAGACGCCCATCGTCCACGCAGAGTTCAGCGGGATCCGCGTCACTCCGAACGTGTATACCACCTTGGACGAGATCGATCGTTTCTCAGGACTCGTGCTCAAGGCAATGAAGACCGGGCTGACGTGATCGTCAGCACACTCCAGACAGAGACTCATGAATCGGCACTTTTTGACCGCTACACTCGCGTCCGTTGCAACCCTGTTGAGCGCCGCCCCTGCCGTGGTCTCGGCGCAAGCGTTTGAAGGTGTGATCACCATGCGCATGGGCGCACTGCGCGCCGGTGGCGATGGACTGCAGGAGATCGAGTACCTGTCGCACGGCGGGAAAGTGCGCATGAACATCAAGTCGCAGATGGGGCCCATCGGCATCATCGGCGATCCGGCAGAGAAAAAGCTGTATGTGCTGATCGATCCGCAGAGCATGTATATGGAGATTTCCACGGATGCGGCGGCCGGGCGCGCCGGTGCTGGTGCTGGTGCTGGTGCTGTCAACGTCAACATCGCCGAACCCAAGATCACGCGCACCGGCAAGAAGGAAACGATCGCCGGACGCGAGTGCGAACACATCACGGTCGAAGCCCAGCAGGAGACGACCGACGTGTGCGTCGCGCGCGGACTGGGCCCGTTCATGAACGCTATGAGCAGTATGGGCGGCATGGGCGGCATGATGGGGATGGGTGGTCGTGGCGCAACTGCTCCACCGGCGTGGCAGCGTTCGCTCGCGGCCGACGGTGCCTTCCCGCTCAAGGCCACACGGGCGGATGGCACGGTGCTGCTTGAGGTGACAAAAATCGAGCCCAAGAAGCTCGCGAACACGCTCTTCACGGTGCCTGGCAACTACGCCAAAATGGACATGCCCCGCCGTCCGTAGTCGGCGCGACTCGAGACGTCGCACTCACCTGGGAGCGCTATCTGGTAGGGACATTGCGGGCGGAGGGTGAAACCTCTGGCCCGCTGTTTCGTTAAGGCAATCAGCAGCTCGGCGCCCTCGCCGGTAGAGAAGTCACCCGGAGGTACTCATGTTCTCGATATTAGCAGTTCTGATTTCGTTCGCGGTCGCCGCGGTCACCGCGATCGTCCTGCACAGCACGGCACGTCGTTTTGTCCGAAACCGATTGCGCTACGTCGACGCGATTCAGAAGAGCGTCGCGCCGTGGGCTGCGGGGGCGGTCGCGTTCTGCGCCGGCGCACTTCTCATACCGATTCTGCCGTTTGTGGGTATTGGCACCGCCCTCACTGCGGCGTTGGCCGTGGGCACGGGCGTCGCTGCCGGCGCGAAGGACATCCGGAACGGCACCACGCCGATTATCTACGGCAGCTGATCAAAAGCAGCTAGCGGACAGCCTACCCGCGCCGTGCGCTACATCCAGTATTCGTACTTGCCGGTCACCAACACATAGGCGGACAACGCGGCGTTGGTGACCGCATGTACGAGGATGATGTCGCCAAGCGATTTGGTGCGCCACATCCACCAATTATAGATCAGACCGCACAGCAGCCCGACTTCCCAAAAGGGTCCATGCTCGCTGGCGAAGAGCAGTGCAGTGCCGATGAATGCGAGTGCGTTGTAGGTACCGAGTGGCACCTTTTGCCAGTCGTTGTTCACGATCCAGCGTGGCAGCCAGCCGCGCCAGAACAGCTCTTCAAGAATTGGAACCAAGATTGCCGCGCGCATGATGCGCAGCACGAGCACCAGCGGGTCGGCGAGTTCGGCCGGGGCAATCGAGGTTTTGATCGTGCCCGTGATGCTGTTCTGAAAGAGCCAGTGCGAACGCCAGCCGGGAATAAGCAGGTCGGGGGCGACCCACAGTGCGCAGACGGCCAGTCCCAGCGCAACGCTCGCCAAAGCATGTTTGACGCGCAGCGTCCGAATGATGTTGCCTGAGGCGACGGCAAGGACGAGCACCAGCACACCGACACGAGCAATCGATTCCCACGGCTGGCCGAAGGGCAGCGATGACGCGGCCGCGAGCAACAGCATGAAGACGGCAAACGGCGCGATCCACGGGAGCGACGGGTAGCGTTCAAAGAGCGATGTCATGCCTGGCGGGACAAGATGAGATCAGGGTGAGATCAGGGTGAATACAAGAGCTTACGACCGACACTCGCACTTCGCAAAAGACGGTGTAGAATAGCTGTCTTGGATGGGCCGGTAGGAATATGTAGTCGTGACCGTTGATGCCTCCCTCCGCACGTCCAGTTGAACCAATGACCAATCCTGCCCGCTCTCCGGTGCTCACGTTGAGCACCTCGATACGACCGCTGGACGAAAGCCAACTCGCCTTCGAGCGATTGATGGTGTCCCTGCTTGCGCTGCGCAAGGAGACGTCATCGGTCTGTCCGTCGGAGATCGCGCGTGTCATCGATCCCGACGCGTGGCGCGCACTCATGGCTCCCATCCGCACGGCGGCCATGCGCTTGGCCATTGCTGGCGTCGTGGAAATCACGCAGCACGGCATGGTCCTCATCCCGGATGGACACTGGCGCGGGCCGGTTCGGCTGCGTCGTGGCAAGTTTTGGGATCGACACAAGCTCTAGGCGTGCGTCATATCTCCCGGTGCAGGATACCCTCACGAACCAGTGTCGCCTGCGCACCACCAAAGTCGAGCAGCAGCACGTCTCCCGCGCCATGCGTGAGCCGGACTGACATTGAATGCGGGGACGCCGGGTTGTCGGTGTGGAGCAGGTCGCCCTCCACGCGATAAATCAGCTCCACCACCTGATCGGTGCCGCCGACATCGATGTGATAGTGCAGCTGCCCGTCGTCGCGAAACTCCATGCGAACACCGGGAGCGAAGTCGAGCTGGGCGTCGGCGCGCAGCAGGCGCCAGACGCCGATTAACCAGAAAGACGGCACTGTTTGAAGGATTAGGGTGTGCAACCACTCAGTGTCGAGTGATGAGTTTGAGTTCCGGGTTTCCGGTTGGTCTGGCGAACGATGAACCCACGACTCCAAACTTCAACTCACCACCGGCAACTGCGTGATTCAGGACTTCTCCAAGCTACCCGGGATTATGACAGGGCGACACCGCACCCGACTGGCCGTACGCATCCTCGTGCTCCCGTTCATCGCATTGGTTGCGTTGAGCGCGCAGACGTCGCGTGCCCCCGCCGCATTGTCCGGGAACACGTCGTCGCCAAGCTCGGGCAAGATTGTCGATCACAGCGCCTTCGATTCGCTGCTGCGCCGGCATGTTGTCGACGGTCACGTGGACTATGCAGCGTTTGCGCGCGCGCCCTCATTCGCGAGCTATCTGGCGTCGCTCGATCGCGTCGATCCAACAGCGCTCGATGACGCGGAACGACTCGCCTACTGGCTCAACGTGTACAATGCCTACACAATTCAGCTCGTTGTGCAGCGGGGCGAAACGGAGTCGATTCGCAACATCAACAAGACGTTCGGTCTGTTGCGCCTCAAGGGGCCGTGGAGCGAGCCATTCGTGCGCGCCGCAGGACGCACGCTCACGCTCGACGACGTGATGCATCATATCCTGCGGCGGGAGTTCAGCGAGCCGCGCATTCACTTTGCGATGGTGTACGCAGCGATGAGCAGCCCGCCGCTCCGAAGCGAGGCGTATCACGGCGCCCAGCTCGAAGCCCAGCTCGAAGATCAGGGGCGACGCTTTCTCCGGGAGTCGCCAGCAGCCAATCGACTGGAGAAGGTGCGGCAGGAGCAGGGGCAGCGCAGCCCAATGCTCGTGCTCAGTCCGATTTTCACACACTACCGCGCGGACTTCGGCATCACGCGCGCAGACCGGTCGCGCTTTCTCGCGCATTGGTTCGACCAAAGCGACAGCACGATGTTTCAGACCGGCCGCTACAACTCGGTCGAGTCAACCTTCGACTGGACGTTGAACAGTCAGGCCCGGTGGGCCGCACCGGCGCGCAAGCCGGCCCCGCCGCGCGGGCAGTGACCTGTTGCGGAGTGAAAGTCGGCGGTCGCTATCGCCACGCGGCCGTCGCGATACCCGACCCATCACGGACGTACGGCACCCACACCAGCGCCACCAACTGGACGCGCACATCGCCGCTCTTGGCCTTGATACGCGTGCGGTCGAGCGATTCCTGCTGCGCATCGAATGACGTACCGAGTGCGTCGATCTCCCCCTGAAGCTGCGCTTCAAGCTCGCTGTACTGATTCTGCAGCGCTGCAACACTCTCGGCCGCGCGCGTGACATCGCCGCTTTGCTGCGTCGCGCGCCCCATGCCTCGCGCCGCCGTGCCGACCTTGCTGAGCGTACCGGTGGTGACTTTTCCGCGACCGAACACCGCGCCCAGAATCGCGCTGCCGACCGAAAATATTGTGTCGACTTTGGCCTGACTGGCCTGCGCCTGTTCACGCTCCACGGCCTGCCCCGCGCGACGGATCCGCTCCTGCAGTGCGGTCAGTTTGGTCGCGTACTTCTGTCGCAGCGTCTCCGTCTTGGCGTCTCGGGCTTCACGGGCGACCACCTGCAGACGAATGCGGAAGTCGCGTTCCGACTCGCCCGCGTTTGACGTGAGCTTGAGCGTTGGGCTGCTCAGCAACTCCACCTGTTCGTTCGTAACCACCCACTTCTGAAACGCTTTGCTCCAGGCGGGATAACTCTTGACCACGGTGGCGGCTTTCGGGAGTGCGCCAAACGTCGCGTTGTCCCGCGCCCCACGTTCGAACGAATTCGGATCGCATTCCACACGTTCGGCGCTGTCCCAATCGAGTGTGATCGGTCCGTCGTCCATGGAGCCGAGCAGCGTCACACGCCGTTGTTCGGTGATGCCGAACCTGGCGCTGGAGAATGAGACGTCGGCCAAGGCGAGAATGGCCGGGTTGTACGCGATGTTGCGTGCGTCGCTCGTGGGGGGAATGAAGAACTGCGGCACATCCGGCGGGAGCACGGGGGCATGTGTGGTGGCCGATGCGTCGAGTGCCGACATGCCGCCACTCGTTGCCGAGGCGATTGCGCCGCCGCCAGTCGAAGCGCTCGAAGTCGTCGCTGCGCTCGCCGGTGCCGCTGCTTGCAGTGCCTTGATCTGCTCGCGCGTCATGGGACCGGCGAGATACGACATCGTCCACCGCGTCTCGAACGTGACCGGCGCTGGTTCATGTACGCTGTGCAAGAGGAAGACACGTTTGCCGAGTCCGGCGATGGTCTTCTCCATTGCGTCTTTGTCGAAAGGCTGACCACCGCTCGCGCCTTCGAGTCCTTCCATCACGCGCAACTTGTCGCGTTCAGTCTGCAGGCGACCGATGAACCATGTACCAGTGTTGGAAAGTCCGCGGTAATCGAGGTCGACGGGATTCTGCGTGGCGAGTACGACACCAAGTCCGTAGGCGCGCGCCTGCTTGAGCAGTGTGAGGAGCAACACTTTGGAAGGCGGGTTCGCGACCGGCGGCATATAGCCGAATAGTTCGTCGATGTAGAGGACTGCGCGCAACGAACCGGTGCCGGGCTGCGAACGCACCCACGCGAGAATATCGGCGAGCAACAGCGTCATGAAGAACATGCGTTCTGCGTCGCCCAAGTGTGCGATCGAGATGATCGAACCCTTTGGCTTGCCGCTCGGGTCGTACAGCAGATTCGCCGTGTCGAGCGGTTCGCCTTTGAGCCAATTCTGAAAACCCGGCGCGGCGAGCAGGTTGTTCAACTTCATCGCCAATTCCATCCGGTCTTTCGGCGGAAAGACCGTGTCGAGCGGCATGACACCGACGGTGGTGAACGGCGGCGACTGAATGCCGCCGATCAGTCCGGCGAGATCGAGATCTTTCCCTTCACTCCACGCGCTCGAGAGCAAATTCGCGAGCAGGATGTGTTCGCGACTGGAAATCGGATCGGCATCGATGCCGAGGAGAGAGAGTACGCTTGTGGCTGACGCGTCAACCCGTTCGCGCAGGGCTTCGCTGTCGTCACGCAGTGCGGCTGGTGGCGCGACGAACGCGCGCAACAATGAAATCGGTCGACCGGCGGTGCTGCCCGGCGTGTAGATCGTGACGTCGGCGGCATCGGCAAAGCGTTGAATGCGATCGCCGTCCTGGCCCCAACTCGCGAGTCCATCGCGCCAGGTGTTGGCCTGTTGCTCCGCGAACGCGTCGGGCGTAACGCCCGCGTTCGCAGCCTGCTGCGGGTCTACCCACGGGCGAAAATCAGCCGGCGCGAGTTTGGGAAAGCGGAGTGCGAGATTGCCGAGGTCGCCCTTCGGGTCGATAGCAATGACAGGTATGCGATCGATCAGCGCTTCTTCAATGAGGTCGATACCAAGACCGGTCTTGCCACTGCCCGTCATGCCGATGATGACTGCGTGCGTGGTCAGGTCCTTGGCATCGTACAACACGAGATCGTCGCTGCGTTTGCGCGACGGGAGGTCGTACCGTTTGCCAAGATAGAATGCGCCGAGCTTTTCGTAGTCCGTCATCTGGGTCAGTGTGTCAGGGGATAGACAGGCCTTGCCGCGCGAGCGCCAGAAGTTCTTCGGCGTGACGTCGCGCGTTGTCGATGTCCCATGATTGCACAGGGCGCTCGACTCCGTCCACTACCTTGTTGGTGCGCGCACCGCCGGCAGCCGCGAAGTCGATCGACATCATCACGTGCATCAAGCTCGGCGACGAGCTTGAATTCGCCACCATCGTTTGCCGTTCTTCGAAGTAGCGGACGATGTGTCCCGCCGCGTCGTAGAGCATCGTTCGCCTGGAGTTTGGCTCGCCGCTGGGTAGCCAGTTCTCTTCGATGCGGGACACGCGGCCCTGAATGGCAAACGCCGTCCAGATCGTGCCATCACTAGCGCCTGCCCATTCGCCGGAAATTTCGAGCGTGTCCGATGTCGGAGACTTCTTCACCGACACCGTCGATGGCGCCCCGGTTGCAGCCTGCCCAGTCGTGCGCAGTTGTTCCTTCTCAACGGCAGTTCGCTCTCCGCAAGCGGCGAGCATGAACAGCGCCATGCACGCGCGACCGGCGTGCGCTGCACGGCGAGTGGTCGGGAGCGCTGTCGGACGTTTATTGGGTTGCATCGCAGGTGAGCAGGTGAGCGGGTGTGATCACGGGCGAACGGGCCGACCGGGATATACAGCCACCGGTGAGCCTTCCGCTACAAACGTGGAGACCGGCGGCGCTGAGAGCGTTTCCACAAACCCCTTGCCGTACAGTGTCTCGATGTCGGCTTCGATAAGACAGTCTGCGGCCAGACTGATGTTCCAGCGAGGATGCTCGACCTGATATTCGAGCGTGGGCTTGCCGGGCCGACGGGTGTAGCCCCAGTAGTGCTCTGCGATGAACTCCTCGACCGACCCGCTACGCATGGGGCGCGGTGGTGCATTGGTGAGCGCGATGATTCGCTCCCACTCACCGTCGCGGCGCCACTCGTACACGAGTGAGCGTGTGGCGTCGGAACTCGGGTCGCGTAGCTGCGCCTCGGGTACCGCCGCGCGACGCATCGGGCGTGCGACGTACGGCTCTCCATAGAACGTGCGGGCGATGTAGGCGATCGCCGCGCGTGGGACCATCTCCTGAATGAAGGTCACGCCGCGTCGCACACTGCCATCCGGCATTTTACGGCGCACGTAGAAGCGCAGATTCACTTCGGGAAAGCGGACGTGAAACGGGATACGCAGTCCGAGCACCCGCGTGTCGAGAAAATCAAACGCGACGATGCTGGCGAGCGCATCGCCCTCCCAGAGGTCGAGTTCCGTGCCTGGCGCGAGGTAGGGGCGCAGCAGCGCACGGTCAATCGCCCAGGTGGCGACGATGAGATCGTGCCAGGACGCCGTGAGAAATGGACGCGCCGCGGGCACGGCTTGTGGCTCGTTGTTCATACCGGAATCTCGCCACGGTGCGGTCGCCCGCGCGACCACGCGCCGGGCGGTGTGACGACTTGCGCATGAGAGGCATGCAGAAATCCGCCCTGGTTGTCGATACTGGAAATTAGGTGTAGCATGGCTGAGTACGACTGGTGCGGTCCGCGGGACGATCCGCGTGGCGTTCCGAGTATGTCGTGCCTCCCATCCGCTTCGAGGCGTCGAGATGATGCAGGGCCTGCAGGACGTTCCGCGTGGCCCTACCCAGGGATTGCTCACCGTGTCCGCTGAAACGCCGCCGAACGACCCGCAGTGGGTCATCCTCGACGCGCTGCCGATGCACGTGGCTATTCTCGACGGTGAGGGTGTGATTGTACGCGTGAATGCCGCGTGGAAGCGCTATGGGGAGGGCAACCAACTCGGCGGGACCGACTTCGGCGTCGGCCAGAGCTACCTCAATACGTGCGATAGCGCCACCGGTGAGGGCGCCGAAGAGGCGACCGTGGTCGCCCACGGTATTCGCGCCGTGTTGAACGGGGATCGGCCGGAGTTCGTCCTCGAGTACCCGTGTCACTCCCCGAAGGAGGCCCGTTGGTTCCGGCTCGCCGTCACCCCGCTGGGGCTCACGCGCGCCGCCGGTGTGGTTGTGACTCACGTGGACATCACCGGTCCGACGAAGGACGCCACGACGCTGCGCCATGCGGAAAAGGTGGCCCGCGAGAGCGAGCTGCGACTGGATTTCGCGCTCGCGGCCGCGGACGTCGGCGACTGGAGTCTCGATCTGCGTACCAATGAGTTTCACCGGTCGCTGCGGCACGATCAGTGTTTCGGGTATCGGGCCCTGCTGCCATCGTGGACGTACGACACGTTCCTCGCCCACATCATGCCCGGCGATCGCGATCGGGTAAGTACGTCTTATCAGCGAGCGCTGGCGGGCCAAGGCGAATACAGTGAAGAGTTTCGCACCACCTGGCCGGATGGCTCCGTGCATTGGCTGTGGACACGCGGCCGCTTTTACTTCGATAACGCGGGCATACCATATCGCGTCGCGGGCATCGTGGTGGACATCACGGCCCGCAAGCACGCCGAACGAGAAATCGCGGGTGCCGTCGAGCGCCTCACCGAAGCGCAGAGCGTGGGTCGGATCGGCGACTGGGAATGGGACATCGCGACGCAGACGATCAGGTGGTCACCGGAGGTATTCAAGATCTTCGGGCGTGACCCGCTGCTCGGTCCGCCGCAGACGGTGAGCGACGTCGCGGAGTTACTCGACGCGCCGAGTCGCGTCGTCCAGGACGAGGCGATCGCGGCGGCCATCGCAGGCGCGTCGAAAATCGAATACGAGTTGGTCGTCGTGCGGCCCGATGGCGACCATGCGCATGTGCTTGCCCATGCGCTCGCCCGGCGCAGCGACAGCGGCGACGCGGATGGATTGTATGGAACCGTCCAAAACATCAGCGATCGGAAGAAGCTCGAGCAGCAGATGATGCGCGCGCAGCGCATGGAAAGCATCGGGACCCTCGCCGGCGGCATCGCGCATGATCTCAACAACGTGCTCAGTCCGATCATGCTCTCGCTCGAACTGCTGGGGGAGAGCGCAGCCGACGACGAGAGTCGGGAGTTGATCGCCACGCTTGGCCGGAGTGCGCGACACGGCGCTGACATGGTGCGGCAGCTCTTGCAGTTTGCGCGCGGAGTCGAAGGCCAACGTCTCGACGTCGATATGGGCGAGATCGTGAACGAGATCGAGCGCACTGTCCGCGACACGTTTCTGAAAGACATTCACGTCGCGGTTATGATGGTGTCCGCACCTTGGCCGGTGTTGGGTGACCGGACGCAGTTGCACCAGGTCCTGCTCAACCTTTGCGTGAACGCGCGCGACGCGATGGCCGGTGTCGGGCTCCTCCAGATTCGCGTGGAGAACGTCGTACTCGACGCGCACTTCGCGGCGGTCAATCCCGATGCCAATCAAGGGCCGCACGTCCACCTGAGCGTCGTCGATAGCGGGAGTGGCATCGATCCCGGCATCCTCGAGCAGATTTTCGACCCCTTCTTCACGACGAAGGAGTTTGGAAAGGGCACTGGACTCGGGTTGTCGACCACGAAGGCGATTGTCAAGAGTCACGGCGGGTTTATCCGCGTGTACAGCGAGCCAGGTCGTGGCACCACGTTCAACGTGTACCTCCCCTCGCACGCCGACGCGCTGGCCTCGTCGGCAGAGCCGGTGATCGACCTTCCGCGCGGGAGTGGGGAGATCATCCTCCTGATCGAGGACGAACCGTCGGTTTGCCTCATTACCAAGCGGACGCTTGAGGCATTCGGGTATCGGGTGATCGTCGCGACCAACGGCGCGGAGGGCGTCGCCACGTATGCCCTGCTCGCCGAGAGGATCGCCGTAGTGCTCACCGACATGATGATGCCCTTCATGAACGGACCGGATGCCATTCGTCGCCTGCACGCGATGAACCCGACAGTCCGCGTCATCGCGACCAGTGGCATGGATGCCAGCGCGCAGCTCACGGGTCTCGGTGTGCGGTATTTTCTTGCCAAGCCGTACGCCACGGACCAGCTGCTGGCGGCGGTGCAACAGGCGATGGCCGAGCCGTAGTCAACCACTGCGGTGCACCGCGGTTGGCCGACGTGAAAAACGGGGACAACGTCATGTCGTCCCCGTTCCCGTTTGGTCGATCGTGACTCGCGTTCGCCGCGATTCGCTATCCTCGAGACCCTCAGGCCGCGGCGCGGCGTTCGCTTGCTGCGAGATCGCGCAGGAATCCGATTGCCTGCGGGCCGCGCATTTGACGCGGGTCGAACGCCGCCGATCCAGAATGGCGGAGCAAGAGCGCGCGGCGGCTGGCGGTCGGCACGTCATCCCAGCCAATGAGCTTCATCGACCACTCCGCAAAGTCGCGCGTGGTGATGGAGCGACCATCGAGAATCTGGCAATCGCCATGTCGCGGGTCGCGCGCGATGGAACTGTAGAGGCGATTGACGACGGTGCGATCACCCTCGAGCGCCTGCACGAAGATACCGCCGCCAAAGCAGAGCACACCGGTGAGTCCAGCCTCAGCGTTCCGTTCAACCGCGACGCGCAGGATGTCCGTGAGCCGGTCGTACTCCAACCCCGGCCGGGCGACACTCACATA
>Ga0105049_10008180_pt1 | contig 12132 bp, 13 predicted proteins | sample MAT06_FD_78087 | JGI IMG/M metagenome (GOLD analysis project Ga0105049, IMG submission 78087) | Freshwater microbial communities from Lake Fryxell liftoff mats and glacier meltwater in Antarctica - MAT-06 | ecosystem: Environmental > Aquatic > Freshwater > Ice > Liftoff microbial mat | place...
GATACTGCCATTATGTCAGTAAACTCTGCCATTCTGTCAGTACCACCTGCCATTCTGTCAGGTAAACCATATGGGGTAGGCCCTAATGGGGAAATTCTTGTTATTACCACAAAAGGAGATAAAATGTCTTTTATTAAAGTAAAAACAAGTGAGGTTGAACCGGAAATTCTTATATTACTAGAAATAGGATTACCTGTAATAATTTTATCGAAACTTGACAATTGTACACAAATATACGACTATCTTGATGCCCAAGCTAAGACCATTAAAAAATAATAAACCAGCCCAACTTACAATGTTGGGGGCTCTATTTGCAGAGGAGACCAAGGAGAACGTATTTTTAGATAGTATGCTTAGAACCATTAAAAACGCCAAATTTCTTAGAAATAGAATATATTATTCAAATGCGAAGAAGTTGGAAAAAATAGAATGCTATGATAAGCTATCTGTGGCACTAGAGATCTCCTCATTACTCCTATACCGGGTAAGTAGGAATAGTAGTAAGTATAAACATTATACCCACGAGGATTTTCTAATGTTATTGTTTATAGACCCAAATAAGGATAATCTACCATATGAGTTTGCAACCATGTCAGAGTTGCGTTCCCATCATGATAATGTGTCTGCAAGTATTTCTGGCATATTTTTAGCTTATAACAATATCATAAGGAAACACCGGGATCTGGCTAACAAAATAATTAGTAATATCAAGGAATCCCATATTATACTACAAAGATTAAAATAATGCTATTTAAAGTACAAGCAACAAAAGACACATTCGAATTGAACCCCGAGCTAAAAGCTATCGAGGAGTTCGCAAGACTTACAAGCAGACAAATGGATTATGTTATTTTGTCTACTGATTATACTAGCCCGTTCAAAAAGCTCCCCTCTGACGAGAAACGTTTCCAAGCTGCTGTTACAGCTGGATACAAATTCGAAAAGGGAGCTACGAACAGGCTGGACCAAAACGGGAGGAATTTAATTCAGGGCAAAGTAGGTTCAGTCCAAGCAGCCGTCAATAAGTATCAGGAGATGCAAAAAGATGATGACCGAGAAGCCCTCCTTTCCGTTTCTTATTTAATAACACAAGTTAAAGACTTCAATAACAAACCAGATAAGACAGCCCAGGAGTTGGCTGCTGCTGTCAAAATGACAGTAGATAGTTTACCAAAACTGATGGAGACAAAGCGTAAAGTTGAGAATATTCTTGACATGCGCGATGATGAACCAGTGGACGAATCTATAGGGGGTAATGATGATGATGATACAATATCAGAAGATAACCTCCCATTTCTATCAGTGTACAACCAACAATTTAATGCTTAAAATACTACTAACAATTCTCATGGCGTTTATTCCTACTATTGTAGAAAGCGTAACCGACCTTTACCGGGCTAAAGTAAAGCACCTAGTTGACACCCATACAAAAGATATATGGATGTTACGGATTCCTATAATCATTGGTATATCATTACTTACACCTTTAATATTCCCTAATGAATTTGTATATTGGGTACATTTTTGGCAGATGGTAGCACTATCATCAGGAATCTTTATTATGTTCTTTGATCCGATTATGGGCATCGGATTAGGACATGGACCATTCTATTTAGGTACCACATCAAAAACCGATGTATGGTATAAGCTAATTCCAACATGGCAACTTTATTTTTTAAAGAGTTGTCTGTTAATAACAGGTGTATTAATTTATTTCACATTAGATCAAATATTAGGGTAATATGGCAAAGACAAAGAAAGCAAAAAAACAGGAAGAACCAAAAGTATTAGTAGGGTATGTTAACGAATTTGAATTTATTGATAAAAAATCTTTAGAATTGTTTAATGGGCACCCAGCTGTTGGGAGAATTTACCAACTAATATACGATGATACCTATGGGTATAGATTACATATTGGAAGTGATAAAACTAAACAGGGACTACAGGGAATACTTTTAGGACCAGAGCTTGCTAGTAACTACGATAACAGATGGAAATTTGATATAAGCTTAGTAACAAAAGAAAATTTTATTGATTTTGATATTATTTCAGATGATATTAAATATTTGAGTGAATGGTTTGGTGACCCCTCAGAACTACTAAAAGACGTAATAAACCAGGAAGTACGTATTGTGGCTAATAATGATAATGGGCAGTTAATAACATTAGATGATAATGGTGACCCCATACTCGCGGTGTATAACGAGGAGGATGAATTTGAGTTTTTAAACGATGCCAACATGATCAAATTTTCCGAAAGTCTTAATTTAATTATAAGTAAGGATCAGGATCTATTTAATTGTTTAACGGGGTTTATAGAGTATTTAGGAACTACATATAGTGATAAGTACGAACTACCTAATAGGACCAATTATGGTAAACGCTTTCTAATAGAAAGTAATTCACCCGATGCAACCTTGTTTAACTCTTTTAAGTATTTACAAAGGTATTGTACAACTGGATTTGATAAAAGTCGTAATATTAAAGATGTGTATAAAGCTATACACTATTGTTTATTTGAACTACAACGCAACAAACAAAATGAAAAAAACTAAAGAACCACGTATTATATTTTTTGATATTGAAACAACCCCTATGAAAACATTTAGATTTCAATATGATAGGAACCCATATATAAATCATAATGATATTATTGAGGATTGGTATATTGTATGTGCGGCATGGCAAGTACTTGGTGAGAAGAAAGTACACTCAGTTGCTATAACCAAACTTGGGGACGATAAGCAAGTAGTAAAAGCACTTAGAGATGCCCTCGCAACTGCTGACGTAATAATGGGTCATTGTATTGATAGGTTTGATATTCGTAACCTACAGGCTAGAATGGTGTATCATCGTATAACTCCACTGCCTAATATCCCCACACTTGACACTTTAAAGATGGCAAGAAAAATAGGGGGGTTTACATCTAATAAACTTGACTATTTAGCTAAAAAGCTTTTAGGTGCCGGAAAAATTAAAACTGATGGGGATCTTTGGCGGCAAGTAACGTCAGGGTCTAAAAAGGCACTAAAGGATATGGTTGAGTACAATAAAGTAGATGTTATACGTAATGTAGAGGTTTACAATGTTTTAAGACCATATATGCCCAATCATCCACACATCGGTGTAATGAAGGGATTAGGTAAAAATGAGTCATGCCCAAACTGTGGAAGTCTTGAACTAAAGAAGAATGGTATCAGACCTACTAAGGGCGGTATACTAAAACAAGAAGTACAATGTAAAAAATGTGGTTCTTATCATAGAATCCCAGTTGTAAAAGTATAAAATATGATTAACGAAAAGGAACTACACGATTTTGGTTTGGATTTTAATGTTGACATTCCCGAGGAGGCGGATGACAAGTTTAGACTCATACCCCAATCAGAGTATGTTCCTGAGTGGGAGCAGGAAGTTGATCGCTATCTTAGGATTAGTGGTCATCTTCCTAAAAACACTATTATGTATACACACATAGAGGTACCTAAAGACTTAGAGCCCACTAGATTAAATGCTTGGTATACTGAACAGATAAGAAGATGTAAAGAGGGATATAGTGGGATGAGTGGTAAAATGTATTTTTTTTACCACTTCTGTTGGATACAGGGGCAGAAGAAAAAACAACGACCGGATTTTAGAGTAATTGATAACGTATGGTTTACTTTTGTTGAGGCTTGTCAAAAGTCTAATGAATGGGGGATTATATGTGTTAAGCGTAGACGGGTTGGGGCATCATGGAAAGAGGCTGCCGATGTACTACATGATTGTATCTTCAATACCCACTTTAACGTAGGTATGAATTCAAAGACTGAAAGGGATTCATATTCTCTGTTTAATAAGATTAAATTTTTATACGAACATCTTCCAGCATTTTTACGTATTCCAACCACAAAATCTAATACTAAAAGTTTCTTAGATTTTTCCTATACTGTAAAGGACAAGGCGGGGAATAAAAATACTAAAGGAAACTTCTCAACAGTACTAGCTGTGGCCCCCACAGATACTGCGTACGAGGGGTTGATGCTATCGAAGTGGGTATGTGATGAGGCGGGTAAAATACGCAACCTAGCAACCTTGTGGCAATATACAGAGGACTGTCTAATGCAGGAGACTCGTAGAGTTGGTATGCCAATTATATTTGGAACTGCTGGGGATATAGGCGCAGAAGGAAAAGACCTAGAGTATATGTGGCGTAATGCAAATCAGTATAAACTCAAGAAGTTCTTTTTTGCTGGATGGATGGGGCTTAATTGTGATGAGTACGGGAATGACGATAGAGTGAACTGTATTAGATGGGTAGTATATGAAAGACACCGCAGAGAGGGGCTTAGAATAGAGGAACTAAACACCTTTATACAAAAATATCCGTTAACCGTACCAGAGGCGTTCACTGTCACAACATCTGCGGGGGTGGGGAACATAATCAAAATTAAAGCACAACAACAATCTCTACGAGAAATCCCAGTTAAGAGTACCAAGGGTAGATTTACTATGACAACTAATGGGGTAGTTAATTGGGTGCCTGATTTAATGGGTAAGTGTGTTCTTTACGAACATCCAAAAGACGCAGTAGAAAGCCTTTATATTGGGGGGTGTGACCCAGCAGACCACAACGAGGTATTTAATGAGGTATCAGACCTATCCATGTATATTATAAAGCGGAGGGAGGGGACTGACCCTGCAAGAATAGTATTTGAATACACGGATAGACCATCTGATGTAACAGAGTATTATGAGCAGGCTATGATGGCGTCTATATACTATAATAAGGCTAAAATTCTTATAGAGCGTAACCGGTATGGAATGATTAACTTTTTCGAAAAAAGTGAGTACAAGTATTTACTAGCCCGCACCCCAAAGGGGATTATACGGGTCAATGGTACAAAAACTACCACCTATGGGTTACAAATGACACCGGCAAACAAAGACTATCTAAAAGGGCTAATAGCGAAGTATGTTGAGGATGACTATGAGTTTATCCCCTCCTATGAACTACTAGAGGAATTTGCTTATTTTGGTGCAAGAAACACGGATAGGGCTATGGCATTTGGTGTTGCCCTTATTCTATTAGAGGATTATAATTATCCTGTCACATCTACAGCAGAAGCTAAATCAAAAATACCTCATTTTGGGTATAAAAATATTGGGGGTAGGATTACCCGGGTGACCTATTAAAAAAATAGGCACGGTATTTGTAGAGGTAAGAAACTATACTATAGTAAATAACTAATGAGCCAAGCAAAGAGTGGTTCTTTACCCTCCATCTTCGTACCTGAAGGAGAGAAAGACGAGAAGTATCATCGTGATTTCGTACAAGGAATCGCATCAAAGTCTATTTATTCTGGATATGCAGATAGACGTGCCATAATGGATGAATGCCTAAATTTCTATTTAGGACTACAGGGTGGAGAAGAATTTGACTTTTTACAAAAAGCAGAGGATGGAGAAGTACTTCCTGCAAAATGGATGGACTTTAATAAAATAGCTGTTAAGATTGACCTCTTAGTAGGTGAACTATCCCAACGAAGTTATAAAATTAACGTAAAAGCAAACAATAAAGACGCACAAAGTCGTAGACTAGACGAAAAGGATAGGCTACTTACTGAAATGCGTTTCGAACCTATTGCCTCAATGTTAGAGGAGGAGAACGGCATCCCACTACAATCAGATGAAACATTTATTCCACAGAATAAGAAGGAATTAGATGTTTACATGGATAAAGGTTACAAAGAAAAGAGTGAAATAGTCATGAGAGCTCTTATGTCGTTTTTACGTAAACATGGTAACTGGGAGTACGAACGTATTGCCGCATTTAGAGATTTACTTATTATGGGACTTGCGTTTTTCGAAAACGTAGTAATAGATGGAATTCCACGACTACAGCGCTCTGACCCAAGAGAAATGATATTTGACGTTAATTCAAAGGATGACTTTTTAAGTGATTCAACATACTGGGGTAAAGTATGTTATATGTCGTTAAGTGAAATCACCAAACGATTTAAATTAACTAAAAAGGAACTAGAGGAAGCATTTAAAGATTATAACGATTGGAGTAGCCAAACTAATAGATTTAACTCTTTTACAACGGATTTCGGGTTTATTGACCGGGGATCACGTATGAGAATCTTTAAAAATGAAGGGGGTGAAATGCGTGTACTGGTTGTCAAAGCATATTGGCAAGATTTTAAAAGTATCAACTATGAGGACGGAGAGGATAAATATGGACAAGATCATATTAAACTTAAAGGCGAAAATAGTACCAGTGAAAAAAATAAGAAAAAATTAATACAAATCTGGAGACAGGGTACATTAATTGGTGGAAGGTTTATGAAGGATTTTGGTATAATGAAAAACCAAGATCGTTCAGTAGATAATATTGCCACCACCACCCCACCATTTGTAGGCTTAATCCCCAACTTTTTAAATGGAGCTATTGTATCTAAGGTACATAGATTAAAACCACTACAGAATCTTAAAAACATTGCAATGTACCGGGTTATGCTCGACATCGCCCGTTCTGGTGGTAAAGGATTTATATATGATATTAGTCAACTACCAAAGGGGTGGGACATTCATACAGCATTAAAATATTTAAGAACAACTGGTATATCCTACGTGGATTCCTCTGTAGAGGGTGCAGGTGCATATAATCAGTTTAAGGAAATTGACATGGGCCTATCCCAGTCCGTCAACCAATTCTTAGAACTATCCATGTTCTTAGATAGGGAGATGGATTCTATTAGTGGTGTTAACGAGGCAAGACAGGGCCTAGTCCAAGGAGCATCACAGGCTGTTGGTGTAACCAATTCAGCCCTAGCACAGTCTAATTTATCTACTGTGATGTACACTACGCTATTCTCACAAATGTTCACCAAGGCAATGAATAAGCAAGCTGGGCTTGCTAAAATTGCATGGGCAGGTAAAGAACGTTTTGCATCTATTATAGGGGATGTAGGCATTAATTTTTTAGAGGAGGATATTGAGCTAGATCTAAATGATTACAATGTATTCATTGAAGAAGTTCCACCAGCATTGGCAGACCAGCAAATGTTCTACCAATTAGTAATGGCTGGTATACAAGCAGGACAATTACCATTTGTATTTGGAATGAAGCTTCTATTAGAGAAGGATATAGATGAGGCAGTTCAAATGTTAGAACTTGAGTCTAAACGCCAAGAAGAAAAACAAGAAGAACAGGCCATACAAGAACAAGAAATGCAGCAGCAGCAAATGCAGCAACAAGAGCAGGCACAGCAAATGCAGGATAGAGGTGCTCAGGCAGCCGCAGAGAGTAAGGTACAGGCACAGGAAATGAAGTCTCAGACAGATATTCAGAAAATTCTGGCACAAGGTAGACTTGATTTACGCCAAGGTGCCATGGGCTTTAAACAAAGTTTAGCTATGAAAAAAATTGATGCTGCAATACAGGCTCAAAAAAATAAAGAAAAATCTAAAAGTAAACCAAAATAATGGAAGCTAAGATTTTAACAAGGCTAGTAAAGCAGCTAATGGGTAATGGTAAAACTAGAACAGAGTCTCGTAGAATCGCAATTGCAGCTTTACAAAAATCCGGTAATCTTAAAGAGGGGTCTACTAGACCTACTACACTAGGGATTACAAGGGGGAATATGACCCCCGGTGAGCGGGCCATTGATCGTGCCAAAACACGGGATATTGAGAATGGAATTGAGGAAAGGGAGTATAAGTACAACCCACATAATAACACCGCAGTTCTAGGTAAAGTTAACAGTAGAGTAAAAAAACGTGCCTAAGTATTAATGGCACAGTTATTGTAGTGTGACATATTGTCAGTATTAAATTAAAATATATTATATTATGCCAAGTATTCAAGAAGATTTATCAAGTATTATCAAGACTTTCGCAGGTAATTCGATTAATAACACACAAGCGGATGATCCTTTCACTCCTGTTTTAGATGATAAAGGAGCACCATTGGAACCAAAAGTAGAAACAGTTGTACCAACCCCCAAAGTGGAGGCCCCAGTTGTAGCTGCTAAAGTAGAACCAGTAGTTCTCCCAGTAACACCTATAGTAGAAGTAAAGGTTGACGAATTAGTCAATCCGTGGGATGAGCCAGTGCAAGCTGTCGTGGATACCACTATCACAACTGCTCCATTCGATTTCTCAGAAATAGCCAAAGCGCTAGGGAAAGAAGATATTAAGAGTAAGGAGGATGTAGTAAAAGCAATCACAGAGGTGCAACAGGTAACCGAAAGGTTTAAAAACGTTCCTGATGATTTATCGAGAGCCATAGAAATATCGCAACTTGGAGGAAATTATTTAGAGTATTTAGATGTAAGTCAGGTTGATTGGAGTAAAGAAGATCCAATCGTACTATATGAAAATTATGTTGAGGGCCAATATTTTGACCCAAAAACTGGTTTAGTAGACTACGAGAAGGTTGATAAGTTATTAGATGCTAAAAGCGATGAAGAAAAAGAATTTCAAGGCAAAGAGCTTCAAAGATCTTATATTTCACACCAAAAAGCCCAAAAGGACCAAATCCTTAATCAAGTACGAGCCAACAGAACTAACTTCGAACAATCTGTTCGTCAAATAGTAGATGGGCTCACAGATGTACAAGGATACGTTTTGACACCATCAAAGAAGGCAGAGTTATTAGAATTTGTTATTTCGGGACAGGACTTAAAAGACAGCGACATTAAATCACGAGTGGTTAATGCCTTTGTAAAAAAGAACTTTACCGCACTTGACAAGTACATGAAAACTCAAATGAAAAATTCGGTTACACGCCAAATACTAGAGCAAGCTCAGGTACCGGCAATACAACCAGTTTCAGAGCCTGTTGATGTAACCCCTACAAAAAAGTACGGATTGAATGATTACTTAGAGGAGCTAAAAAAACAAAAAGGTTTTAACAATTAAAAAAAAATAATAAATAATTATGCCACAAGCAGGTATACAATATCCATCAGGCGCACTAGCCGGTGGAACAACCGCGAGAGCTTCCATATTTGAAAGCTACGTATTCGCGTCTGGTATTCATGATCCAGAATATAGCAAACTTTTAACCTATAAGTACCCTCAGTACTACATGACAACCCTTTTGGATAAATTGGGTGCGTCAGAACCAGTAGCACAGAGCACGTTCTCATGGTCAATTATGGATCGTACTCGTAAGAGCGCAACCTATACAGCAATTGCTAACGGTACAACTACCGCAGCAACTTTGACACTTGATATTACGGCAGTAGGAGTAGACCTTGGATATTTCCAAGTAGGTGATGTAATTCGTATTGGTAAATCAGGTGCACTTGGTAGAGTATCTACTATTGGTATTGCTGGAGGTTTCCAAACAATTATTGTAACACGACCAGACGGAGCTGTGTGGGCTAACACTGCCTCCTCACTTCCAGCTGTTACATCTCTTGATGTTATTGGCCACGTATTCTCCGCATTTGGGGAAGGTACATTTGGTCCTGAAGGTAGACTTTACTTACCAACTGAGGATTATAACTTTACTCAAATCTTGAAAGCTTCTATGAAGGTTACAGGATCTGAAATGAGTAATAAGACTATCCTTGGAGATGGTAAAGCATGGTATTTCACAAATGAAGAAATCATGTTAAAAGAATTTGCAAGAGATCGTGAGATCCTTTTGATGTTCGGACAACGTGCTAGTTCAGGTGGAATTAAGTGGAGTAGAGGTATCTTCGATTTTGTTAACACTGGTGGTATTATAAATACCTACGCATCTAGCCCAGGTGTAGCAGAAGTAGATTTACAAGGACATATTGAGGACTTACTACCAGAAGGTGGTTCGGCTGAATATCTTGTACTTGTAGGAAGTCGTTTCTTATCTCGCGTACAAGTAGCCCTTAAAGACTACGCAGTAGGTGGTGCCCAGAACTTTGGCACATTAGGTAACAACATGGCTGGTCTTGACTTCCAAGGATACAAATTTGCAGGTAAAACTGTATACTTTGCATACTACGAATTGTTTGATGATTCAGCAGTACTACCTTTTGTAGGAACGCCTTCTGCAACTGCAATCAACTTTAGAGATTTATCTTTATGGTTGGATATGGGTACAGACAGCGCTGGTCAGAAATTGATCAAGTTGAAGTACAAGCAGCACGGAGCAATCCAACGCAAGTTCGTTCATAAAGTAATCCCAGGCATGATGGAGTTTGATACTACAGGTGCTGATGGAGGTTTTGCAGCTAATTCATTTGACGGTGTAGAAGTACAGGTGTTGAGTGAAATTGGTACAGAGCTTCGTTTGGCTAACCGCCACGGAATACTTAGAGCAAATAGCTAATATAGTATTTAATAATCAGGCCATTGAGGCGAGGGCCCTAGTACTCGTCTCCCCTTAAAGGGGTAACTAATATTAACAAATAATTTATTATGAAGAATTTCAATGATTATACCTATTTTATTTATATAGGTAACAACAAAAGCTATGGTTTCTATACTTACCGTGGAGAAGACGGTAATCAAAAAGGCTATGTAGTAGGCCGAGATGCTCACGGAAACCCAATCTACAAAAAATGGAAATTTAATAATGATTCCATGCGTATCATAAGAGTACATAAAAACGAACAGGACTTAGATAAAAATAGTGCTGCGGATTTTTTAAGACATTCACCAGAATGTAAGGACAGTGTAAGCGGTTCTTATGTAGGAGAAGAAAATCAACAGGTATTAGTTTATTTTAAAGAAATGAACGATAAGAAAGATGCGGTTGATGCAGTTGATACACGTAGGGTAGTTATTAAAGCTCAAAGTGCCGCACTTGATTTAAAGGGCGCTGACCTTGAGGAAATGGCTAATATCATAGGTATCTTTGGTAAGAGTGAGGAAATAATGACACACAGAGTTTTAGACTTTGCATCAAATTCCCCACAAATGATGTTAGATTTTATTAATGATCCATCAAGAAAGGTGAAAGCTCTAATTAAGAGATCACTAAACGCAGGTGTGTTTGCGATGGATGGTAAACAGGTTAAATGGGAAGGTAAAATAATCGGAGCTGATGAAGATGAAGCCGTAAGTAACTTACTTAAAGATGATAAGTTACGAAAAGCAATAGAACTAAATTTATCCAAGTTCGGAGGTTAACATAAAATAATGGGGGCTTAGTCCCCCTATTTTTAACATGGCAATAACAATTGATCTTAGTAATATTACTATAAACCTAGAAACAAAAATAGGTACAGTAACAGATGCATCCGTGTATACATCCCCAACAAGAGCTGTTACAGGTGTATTTTTAAAGGTTTACAAAAGTGACTATAAAGGAAGTTTAAATACACAAACAACTACTGGTAACACAGGGAACCCAGATACAGATGTATCATGGGTATTTCCATTTGATAAAGATGGTTGGTATCAATTATTCTATGTAGCTGTTCCTGATTGGGCAGTGGCTACATATGCAAAATATGATGTAGTATTCAACCCTGTTACCGGGATAGTATACAGAAGTAAAATCGTTTCGAACTCAGTAACTGTTGTGGGTAATCTTCTTGTTACAGCGAATTGGGAAGTCATAAGTGACCCAACTCAATTATGCTTTAATATAGGGACAACAACTGCAAGTGTAAATCTAAATACAAATACAAGTATTAGTATTGAAAATGTAATCTTGTATCCAAATACAAAAGTTAATTTTGGAAACCAGACGGCTATTGCTTTTTTAGAGGCAACTTCTAATTATAAAAGAGCAGAAGACGTAAGATTATATGAATTACTTGGCCTAGCTGTAGACGGTATGTTTATTGCTAATGAACGACAACAGTATTCACTTGGGGAACTTTTTGCTAGACGTGCTGCATCGTTATGCAGTACTTGCTAATGCCAACAGTACAGCCCCTAAATAAAGTAGATATACTTCTTAAATCTAGAATATATTTACTAGACCGTTGTAATATAATATTTAATACGGTTGATCTATCAAAAATAAATAATACTATTGAGGACGCATCTAAGATAAGACTAGGTATTTTGGCATTAAACTTGCCAGAAGATAGGATAGATGTGGATGCTAATCAGCGTATTTTAGTAGGACTCACAAAATTATGTCGTATTTACAAACAACAATCTATTAACCAAATTTAAATTATGGAAAATTTTACAGAGATTAAATTA
>Ga0105049_10008181_pt1 | contig 12131 bp, 12 predicted proteins | sample MAT06_FD_78087 | JGI IMG/M metagenome (GOLD analysis project Ga0105049, IMG submission 78087) | Freshwater microbial communities from Lake Fryxell liftoff mats and glacier meltwater in Antarctica - MAT-06 | ecosystem: Environmental > Aquatic > Freshwater > Ice > Liftoff microbial mat | place...
GAGGGTGAGATTCCTTTGCGTGACTCGATTAGCTGTCATGGTAACTAATGGCACAATCAGACATCACTTAAATAGCAACAACGATGAAAAAGATATTCAAGAAAATTTTTAAAATTACATTGTTGACATTTTTAGCCGCTATCTTCACAATCGCTGCTATTATTCTATTCCCTCAAAGCTTGTTTGCAAACAAAATGAAATACAAAGAATTCACAGTGCGTTCAAACAATATAATAGATAATAACATTAAAATTATTTTGGACAATGTTATGAATCTTGTTCAAAAATCGGAACTATATGATTCTACGTATAAGTACGACATCATACTTTGTCATAATTCGTTCTATAATAAAATTGTACATGCTTTGTTACCAAATACTGTGTATTCTTTGTTGCCAATTTCTGTGCATCCTTGTTGCCAAAAACTGAGCATTCCTTGTTGCCATTTTCTGTGTATTCTTATTTGCCAGTTACACCAAGTTAAGGATATGCGTATCATAACTGAGGAGTTTGATGGTGAAAGTAAAAACAATGTCGTTCAGGCCTCTATTTTGGCTGGGGTTCAATACTTTTTGCTGCCGCGATTCAGCATTGGTATGGAAGCAAATGTTTCAGCAGGATTGGAATTTTCTAATTCTCGGACCCTTCAAAATGGCGCCGTTGTGCGTACCGACAAAGGAACCCTTTTTGAGATAGGGCCTCATCTTTTCAGGCTTTTGTATTTGAGTTATCATTTTGGAGGGCCTCAGTGGCAATGATACTTTTTAAAAATTCGTGGGTACAACCCACACAGGCAGCGATATGGCGGACAGACCAATCTTATGCTGACATTTAAAATACAACTTCCATGAAAAAATTTACAATAGCCTTTCTTTTCACGCTTCTGGCTTCGGCCTATTCCTCGGCTCAATCCGGGCATTTTGATGCCAATCTGATGCACAATTGGAATCACCTTGACCGCGACCTTGAATTATCAGCAGAGCGGTTTTTCAGTAAAAACGGATTCAAAGTTAGCCTAAACTATTTTCAAAACACCGCAGAACAATATCTCAACTGGCAAGACAAGCCCCGAGCCACAAATTTTACGGAACACTGGGGTTTGGGCCTCACCTACCTTCGATACACCCCTATAAATGAATCGAATATCGAATTGTACCCTTACTTCAAACTTACCGGTTTTAACCTTCCTTACCAGACGCAAAGTGAGACTTCGGGATTGTCTTCAGAACCATCCAGCTGGAAATTCTATACCGGAATAGGCTTGCAAGTAAAAAGTAAATTATATCGCAGGCTCTATCTCAGTGCAAGCGCCGATGTCGGTGGGCGATGGGAAAAACGACCCTTCAGCTACCTGGATTATTTCAATGGATTTGCTACCTGTGGGTCGGTCGGTTTGGCCTACCGAATTAGAGACTAGTTTGAGCGTTTGAAGGGTTTGAATTGCATTGTCAAACCCTTCAAACTATTCAAAACTAACTTCCATCTGAATATTCGCCCGCTTGAAATCCTTATTTTCAAGTGCCACGCATCGAAAACCCAGTTTGAAATACAAATTGATGGCTTGATAAGCCTTGGTGTTGGAAAGCAGGAAGACACGCTTGGCGCCGAGTTTTCGGGCGCGTTCGAGGGCGGCGACACCCAGCATTTCACCGATTTTTAGGCCGCGCGCATTTTCGGCCACGGTCATTTTTGCGAGTTCAAGCACTCCATCGCCAAAAGGCTGGAGTGCGACTGTGCCGATGATTTCACCGTCTGCTTCCCGTTGTGCCAGCAGCACCGCACCTCCATCGTTGATGAAATATTTTTCCGGGAAATCGAGCGTATCGAGATCCACTTGTTCCACTTCGTAATCTCTGGAAATCCAGGCAATGTTCAGGTTTTTCCAAGCGGCTTGGTAGACGGGTTGCCAATCAATAATGCGGATCATGGGTTGGTGATTGGTTGATTGGTTGATTGGTGATTGGTGATTGGTGATTGGGTGATTGGTGATTGGTTGATTGGTTGATTGGTGATTGGTGATTGGTGATTGGTTGATTGGTTGATTGGTTTTAAAAAACACCCCGAAAGCGACGAACGCAAACGGGGTGTTTCTATGAATTCAATCAAATTTTTACCCCCAGAAGTTTAACCAGGGCGGGAATCATCAATGGTCGCTCACTATGTAAGAGCGTTCTTTGATAAACGGCGACACTATCATGAATATGACCGATGTGGCCGCGCAAATGCCGACAAACAACCAGAAGAAGCCGGCTCCATGAAACTGTGCGAAGAACCCACCTGCTTTTATGTTATTCTGAATGACTGAAACCAGCACGTTGCCCAAGGTAACGCTCAAAAGAAAGCAGGCCATGATGGTTGACTTCATTGACGGTGGCGACTGGGTGTAAGCATATTCAAGGCAAGTGATGGAGATCAAAATCTCACCCGCAGTAAGGATCACGAATGCCAAAATTTGCCAGCTTATGTTGGGGGTTTGACCCGCATCAATCCAACCTTGAATGATGGCGACCACGACAAAAGAAAGTGCCGTGAGCACGAAACCAGCACCGATTTTTCGGAGTGGCGTGACCCTGAGGCCCATTTTGTTGAATGCCGGATAAATTCCAAAAGAGAACAAGGGAATAAACGCGAGGATGAACGCAGCGTTTACAAACGAAATCTGCTCTGCCTCCCATTTGATGCCCAGCCAGTTCAGATCCATTTTACTGGCTTGTACCACCCATTCGGATTGGCTTTGATCCCACAAAGCCCAAAATACAGGCACGAACGCAAAGACCGACAATACCCGCCACACGGATTTGATGCCTTCGATGGTCTCGTCCCCATATTCTTTAGCGGCGGCTGCAAAACCGCCATTGGTGAGTGCAAAAAGATTGATGCCCACGAAGTTGCCTGGCTTTGCAAACCATTGTTTTTTGAAAATAAAGGCCAACGCAAGCACCAGTATCAGCCATGCACCCAACACTGGACCCACCCCTGCATGTTGAACTTTATCGAAATAGATATAACTCGCTACCAACGAAATGAATGCAGTGGCAAGGATTACCATCCTGTTGGAGTCATACTTTGGCGGCGGTATACGGCGGTATTTGTTGCGGCCGAGCCAGAAGAAAAAGACGGCCACGGCCATCGCGATTGCGGGAACACCAAATGCTACTCCTGGGCCGTATTTGGTTTTCAAATAGGGGATAAGCAGGATGGAAAGCACCGAGCCTGCATTGATGGAGAAGTAAAAGGCATCGAACGCTTTGGAAATCAGATGCGAGTTGGAGGAGTCAAATTGGTCGCCTACGTTGGCCGACACACAAGGTTTGATACCACCCGCACCCAAGGCGATGAGCATCAGCGAAGTCGTAAACATTACTTCGCTGTCTACCGAAAGCGCCACCATGATGCTGCCCGTCATATACACCATCGAAAGCCATAGGATGGTCTTGTACTTGCCCCAGAACCAGTCGGCCACCATTCCACCAAACATGGGCAGAAGATAAGTCATGGCCACAAAATCGTGGGTTTTTGCATTGGCTGTAGCCTCTGCCACCTGCATAACAGCCGGGTCAGTAGAGCCATTTGGGTTGTAGAACTGCGCCACCAGAAAAGTGGTGAGGATGGCCCGGAGGCCATAGTAGTTGAAACGTTCTGCGGCTTCATTCCCGATGATATACGGGATACTGGAAGGGAATTTGCCTTTGGGTGTAGTTGAGTTGGTGTTCTCTGCCATAAGATTCGTGCGTAGGTGAAAAGTGTTTATTACATTCGATTGAACAGGGCAAATGTGCGAAATTTTTTCTCCTGCAAGCATTTTCCCTTTTAAAACACCAATAAAAACACCGTTTTTCAGACCTTTGGCAACCAAACACTTTCTAATGAATCTTCTCCCGCTATTGTCCCTGATATTTTTGTCGCTTTTGTTTGCTTGCCAACAAGAGTCCTCCAAGGAATTAGGCCCCTCTGCTGCCGATGCGGCCCTTTGGGCAAAATACAAAACCGAAGCTTGGAAAAACCACGGCTGCGAACTTATTACAGATGCAGAAGTTGAATCGCTCTTCGCTTTCAATGGCAAAGACGCTACGCTCAACGCCCGCCCGCTGCCCAATCAGGCTTTTTGCCTCCGAACCTGGAACAAGCCCGACTGGAAAGAACGTGAAACCAACAACGAAAAGGAAGGCGCGGCTTGGCTCAATCCACATAACCGTTTGGTGGTGCAACTCTTTGACTACACGTCGGAAGAACACGCCAAACTTCAAATCGAAAACCTCCGCCGCGACCGCAGAAGCACCTATGAAGAAGACGTATCAGGTCTTGGCGACGACGCGCTTTGGAGCACCAGTACCGTTACACTGCTTATTCGCAAAGGCCAATTCGTGATCAACATTGCCCTTGAAGCCAGCGATACGCCACACGAAAACCTCGCAAAAGCCAAAGAAGCAGCCTTGCTGGCATTGAAAAAACTTTAAATAACTTTCCAGCAATCACTATTCTACCAATCACCAAAATGGGCAACGCCCTCTATCTCGATCTAACAGCAGCCAAACAACGCGGCGAAAAACGACTCGCCATTCTTTTTGACCCCGATAAGCTTCGCCTCCAAAAAATGGAACAAGCGCTTGAATTGGCGGTCGAATGCGGTGTGGATTATTTTTTCATCGGCGGCAGCCTCGTGGTCAATTCTATGCTTGATCCCCTATTGGCCCAAATCCGTGAACGATGCAAAATCCCGCTGATACTTTTCCCAGGCAGTTCTTTCCAGCTCAGTTATCGAGCTGACGGTATTCTTTTACTTTCGCTCATCAGTGGGCGGAATCCAGAATTGCTGATTGGACAACATGTCATGGCCGCTCCATACCTCAAAATGTCGCCCCTCGAAATTATTTCTACCGGCTATATGCTGGTAGATGGCGGCGTGAAAACATCCGTGCAATATATGTCCAACACTTCCCCCATCCCAGCGGGCAAAGACGACATAGCGGTTTGCACCGCCCTTGCAGGCGAGATGTTGGGCTTAAAAACCATTTATTTGGAGGCAGGTTCAGGAGCCCTGAATCCCGTTTCTGAAAGTATGATAGAAGCCGTGAGCGGAACGCTAAGCGTGCCCCTCATAGTGGGAGGCGGCATCCGAACGCCTGAAAAAGCTGCGGCCAATTTTCGCGCAGGGGCGGATATTGTGGTGGTCGGGAACGCTATTGAAAATGACCCAGGATTGATTCGGGAATTGGCGGCAACGCGAGGCTAGGATTTCACGCAGATGCTACGCAGAATCTGTGTAACATCTGTGTGAAAAATCTGCGTACAATCCTCCTACGTCTTCTGGTGCTTCTTCTTCGCTGCCGGAAAAAGAATATTGTTCAAAATCAATCGAAAACCCGGGGAGTTTGGATGCAAAGCAAGGTCTGTCGGAGGATCGCCTACATAGTGACGATAGTCTTCTGGGTCGTGACCACCATAAAAGGTAAAGAACCCTTTTCCATAAGCGTCGTGGATATAGCGAGCTTCGTTGGCAGGCTTGTTTTCGCCCATAATGAGGATATTGGGCTTGATGAAATTCTTCTTAAAGGCCGTTGCTTGCCCCATGAAACCCTTCACTGTACGCGTGTGGCATTGGGTGAGCATGGTCGGAACGGGGTCCCATTTGGCAGAGAAATCGAAGAGTGTAATGTAATCTTGCTCTGAAGAAACCTGGCGGCCCGTCACCTCGCTTGCATCAATGGTTGAGTGCTCATAGATGCCAGGGTCTGTAAGCACCTGAAAGTTCTGAAAAGCAAAAGTTTTGGAGAAATCAAGTTTGCTCTGAAAATTCGGATCAATGCCATCGCCGTCGAACGGAGATGCGCAGATATCCGTCCCTTCAGCGGCCAAAGCAATATCATAAGTGTCTGTTGCAGAGCACATTGCGAACATAAATCCGCCACCGATGACGTATTCTTTTATCTTTTTGGCAACGGCCAATTTGAGCTCACTCACCTTGTCAAAGCCGTTTCGACGCGCCAAGGTTTCCATCATGTGGACGTGCTGCCGATACCAGGGTTGGCCGCTGTTGCTGGCATAAAATTTCCCGTACATCCCCGTAAAATCTTCGTGGTGCAGGTGAAGCCAGTCGTATTCGGCCAGTTTTCCTTGCAATACTTCGGTATCATAAAGCACGTCATAGGGTATTTCGGCGTAAGTGAGCACCAAGGTTACGGCATCGTCCCAAGGCTGTATCATTTCGCCTTTTTCATCCTTGTCGGGGGAGTAAACAGCGATTTTCGGGGCTTTTTCCAACTTTATCACGTCCTGATTCACCTCTGGGTTGAGTATTTCGTTTTGCAGGTTGGCAAATTGCCCATCAGCAATGACCTCGTAACTCACGTCGCGGGTTTTGCATTCTTTTTCAAATGCAGGCGTGTACACGAAGGCAAAACTGCCACCCCGATAATTCAAAAGCCACCAGGCTTCCACATCCTGCGAGAGAATCCAGTAGGTGATACCGTATGCTTTCAGGTGATTGCGCTGGCCTTTTTCGTCCATCGGCAGAATGATGACCGAGGCACGGATTTGTGAAAAAGCGCCCATAAATAGTGCGAGCGCGATGAGTAGTTTGCGCATGGTATTGTTTATTTTTGTTGTCAAAGTCAAGTGTGTAGAACGCTCAGTCTTAATAGTTAGTTGTGGCTTTTGAATTTAGGAACGCGGCACCAATAACTTTCTCCCTTTAGTCGGTACTTAATATAGCCAACGCAAAGTGGTTTTGAAAATTGAACTTTTGTAATCAATTAAAAATCAGGAGATTTCAATCAATCATATCATAAAAATCACTTTAAACGCAGTATAATTACCGCACTTGTTTCCATTCTTCCAAATAAGATTTCCTCCCCAAAAGCATCCAAAGCCCTTCGCGTAGATAGATCATGGTGAGGCGGACGTACCCATATTGCCGGAAACGGCGGGGGGAATGATGCACCCGCAAATTCGATAGAAACTTCACGCGCCCCACATTTTGCAGGCGGTAAAAAAGATTACAATCTTCTCCGGCAGTCAGTCGCTCGTCGTAGCCGCCCAATTGTTCGAACGCTGGGCGACGCACCAATTGGCATTCTCCTTTGGCCAAGGGAACCTTAAAAAAAAAGGATCCCCGAATGATACTGTTCATCATCACATGATAAAGGCGATCCGAAGTGCGGGCTTCTTCAGGATACACCCAAATGGGCACGGTTGCCCCCACCAACGAAGGTTCTTTTTCAAAATACTCAAAAACTTTACCGAAAAAATGATCCTTGTCGGGAATGCGTACATCCGCGTCAATCCGGAAAAGGAGCGGGGCTTTGGCTTGTGCAGCACCATGATTGCAACCAATGGCGATGTTTTGCTTGCCTGGTCCGGCCTGCACCAATTTGACACGCTGGCCTGAAAGTTCGGCAAAATGTTGGACGATTTCAGCCGTTCTATCCGTACTATTCGCGTCAGAAACGATGATTTCCAAATCATATTTTTCCCAGAACGCCTCAAATTGAGCAAGCGTGGTGCCAATGTATTTGGCTTCGTTGCGCGTTGGGATAAATATGCTAAGTCGGGGAGAGCTCATATTTAAGAGATAATGGGATATTAGGATATTTGTATATTATCCCAATACCACTTTTCAATCATTCAGTTTCAGGTCGAATTTTTTGATCAAATCATCCACCAAAGGATTGGCCTCCTTCATTTTATCCAACTTCTCCTTGTTGTTCAATGGGCGTCCTGTACGCGCAGCCTGTGCCTGTTGGGCAATTTTCCGATCGTCCAGTACCACTTCAATTTTTAGTGCTGCATCATGCAAGCGGCGGCGAAGGGTCTCAAGCAATCGAGGCACTTCGGTCTTCACATTGTTTTGGTCTATGGTAGTCCCTACGAGTACGGTGAGGATTTTCCCTTCCAAACGCAAGACTGCATTGGTGAGGGCCAAGCGAGACAGGTTGGAGTTGAGCAATGCAGCATAAGCCTGCCACTCTGTGTGTATATTTTCAAGCGAAATGCGGCTCTCAAGGCCAGCTTTGTGATTTTCTTCCTCCTCCACCATCTGGTCGAAAGCATCCAGTCGCATTGGAATGGCTTCAGCCTTCATTCGCCCTTGCCGCAGGCCCTGCGAAATATTGGCCAACACATCGTCGGAGAGTGGCTGGGCATTGCCGCCTTGGTGTGTTGAGGGTTGAGGGTTGAGGGTTGAGGGCGGATCAGCCACTTTGCTGACAGCGTTTGGAATGGCGTAATTTCCATTGCTGCTGGGGGAATTTCCGTTCCCATTTTGGGGTGGCGAACTGAAGTTCGTTGATACAGTTCCGTTAAGTGGTGGCGAACCGAAGTTCGCCGCTACGGTTCCGTCAAGAGTTTTTTTTTCCAAATCTGCGCCTTTGACAGCCCTCCCAATGTGGCACATCTTTAGCAAAGCCATTTCGACATGGAGACGCTTGTGGCGGGCCATTTTGAAATTGATGTCACAGTCATTGCAGAGGTTGAGTGCGGTGAGCAGGAAAGAGGCCGGGGTAATGGCGGCTTGGCTGCGGTAGCGTTCTCGCAAGCTTTCGCCCACTTCTAAAAGTCCCAGAGTAGCCTTGTCTTTGCAAACCAATACGTTGCGCAAATGCTCTGCAAGGCCCAGCACGAACACTTCAGGATCAAAACCTTTGCGGAGAATCTCATCAAACTGGTTCATCAGGGAAGCCGTGTCTTCGGCCAAAAGCGCGTCGGTGATCTTGAAAAAATAGTCGTAATCGAGTACATTGAGGTTTTCGATTACGGCATCATAGGTGATTTTTTTGCCCGCGCCGCTCGTGATGCGATCAAAAATGGAAAGCGCATCGCGCATGGCACCATCCGCTTTTTGGGCAATGATGTGCAGCGCGTCTCCCTCGGCTTCAATGCCTTCTTTCTGGCAAATATCTTGGAGCTGCAGCACCATATCGGCCACCGTGATACGCCTAAAATCAAAAATCTGGCAGCGCGAAAGGATGGTCGGGATGATTTTGTGCTTCTCCGTCGTCGCCAAAATGAAAATGGCATAGGGCGGCGGCTCCTCCAGCGTTTTCAAAAAAGCGTTGAACGCCTGATTGGAAAGCATGTGCACCTCGTCAATGATGAACACTTTGTACTTGCCCTGCTGTGGCTGAAAACGCACCTGCTCGGTGAGGGCGCGGATGTGCTCTACGGAATTGTTGGAGGCAGCGTCTAGTTCGATGATGTTGAACGACGCGCTCTCGTTGAAGGATTTGCAAGAACTGCACTCGTTGCAGGCTTCGTATTCGGGTGTTCGGTTTTGGCAGTTGAGTATTTTCGCGAGGATGCGGGCGCAGGTGGTTTTGCCCACACCCCGAGGACCGGTGAAGAGAAAAGCATGCGCAACATGGCCACTGGCGAGCGCGTTTTTGAGGGTTCCGGCCACATGGCCTTGCCCCACCACGTCTTGGAAACGTTGGGGACGGTATTTGCGCGCGGATACGATAAAGTTGCTCATAATATGCCTTTCCTCTTGGGTCGTAAAGGTAAATCGAATGGGTAAAGGCGAGGGATGAAGTTTTCCACAGGGTTAGTGTTACTAAGATAATCAGGCCGCTGCTGTCAAGGTTTCAGATTCTAAAGTCGAATCTACATAAGCCAATATTTCTGCAAGCAATCCAGCGCGTTCTGTGGCTGATAATGTTGGGTAAAATGTTTTGAATGCTTTCGTAAAAACATCATTATCATTAGTTTGCACTCCATTTTGAGCAAGGAGTGCGACAATTTCTTTGGGTGAAGGAATGTGTGCAGTAGTCATTTTTAAGCCGTTTAAAATGGTCCATTTTTTTCTTGGAGTTCATAGCGAAGTTGGTTGATTCTGTCGAGAATGGAGTCAACCATCTTCATGATTTCCCGTTCGGAAGTGCCAAACGCTCGTTCTGTCTCGATGATAACAGGAATGATTTTCAGCAAATTCTCCAATAGGTTCTGTTTGAGGGTACGTTCTTTTTCAGTCGCAGGTTTTCATTTGTTAGAGACAAAAATAAGAAATTTACCCAACAAAGACAACTATGACGGCTTTACCCAACCTGCCTTCAATAACTATTATTCATTACCCCTCGAGAGAATCAATAAAATACTGAATCTTCTCCTTCAGCATCGCGTCTTTTTCAGTCAGTTCTTTCTTCGCGAATTCTGCGGTGTTGCGTGCTTTTGCCATCTTGCCTTGCAGTTTGTACACTCCCGCCAGCGTCATCCAATATTCTGCGAGTCCACCATTTTCAGCGGCTGATTGGGCCCATTTTTCGGCTTGTTTTTGCACCTTTTTGTCCTCCGGGAAAGCGCGGATCAGCATCACCACTAGGTCATGGAGTTTGGCGGCATTGTTTTTTACCTCTGATTTTTGATACGCCTTGGCTGTTTTGAGGAACATTGCTGCATTCTTCACCGCCTTGGCGTAATTCATGTCCGCCTCGTAGGCAAAGGCGGTGGCTCGCGACAGATTGCCCATTTTCATCTTGGCCTTGGCCTCATCGAGCAGGGTTTTGTTTTTGAATTCTATCGCTTTTGATACGGTGTTTTTGCAGGCCTTTTCTACCCGTGCATTCACGGCATCTTCGCTGGTGACTGCCACGACTTTGTCGCGATTTTTTACCAACAGATCGAATACTCGGCTATCGGCATCCACCGCTCCTTCGAGGATGAACTTGAGGTTGAATTCCGTAGTCAGGTCTTTCTGTGTATTCAAGTATTCGTTGGTGATTTTCAAAGAGGACTTACCTGCCGCATTGAGCGATCGCACATAGTCGAAAAGCATCTTGGGGTCGCGGTCACCCTCAGCGTACTTTTTCTCGAAGTCCACCGATTTGTCGTTTTTGCCCAAGGCTTTTTTGCCGGTTTCGAGCAGTTGTTCTACGTTTTTACCGCCCACTTCTTTCATCACGATTTTTCCTGTTGCGTCAATGAACATCAGGGTGGGGTACGAATTCACAGGGTATTTCCCGGCAAACTCGGCGTTTTCCGGCTTTTCCATATCAATTTTCAGGTTGATAAAATTGGCATTGAAAAACTCGCCCGCTTTGGGGTCAGGAAATGTTTGAGCTGCCATGCGTTTGCATGGGCCGCACCAGGCCGCAAAGGCATCCACAAAAATCAACCGTTCTTCCGATTTGGCTTTTTCGAGGGCTTCGGCCCAGGTGCCGTGGAAAAATTCGATGCCTTGGGCGGATAGGGTATTGAGGGAAAAGGTGAGGGCGAGTAAAATGTGCAGTATATTTTTCATGCTTTTTTAGTTGAGTTTTGCCAAAAGTGCTGCGGTGAAGTTCATTTCGCAAGAATGTGCTTTGACCAGTAAGTTTGCAAAAGTAAGGCTTTTCCAAACGTACCAATCAATCGGGAAATTCAATATTTTGAGTAGGCTGGCTAAAGTATGCAAACAAGCCCCAGAGTGGATACTCCGGGGCTTGTTTGCATACTTTCTTGAAGTAAAAACTACTTCACTTCGTACTTTTCGTTGAAAACACCTTGGAAAAGCATGTGTTCCGGCAGTCCCAAGTTTTTGTACCCATTTTTGGTTGTCCTCCGAAACTTAGCCCTAAACCGGCCTTTCACTTCTAGTTTTACGGTATCCAGGGCTTCGACGTTAAAAAAAAACCTCTTCTGGATTTTCAAGCTCATACTCATAGCCAGTGAGATCCTCATCCACCACTTGGCTAAAACTTGTCAGTGCTTTTATTAACTGGATACGCTCAGTATGCAATTCGAAGTCACCAGCATGAATAGGCAGCCAACCAAATCCCAATAAGTTTACAATATCATCATGTTGGTGCACAAACGCATAATTGATATGGTTGTTGATTTTAGATACTATAAAATCTGGCTCATAGTCCTTTTTGCAGCCATTAAGGTAGACTACGGATTTACCCAGTTTGACCTCGTTTGGCAGGTCGGCTTCACCATCTTTGTGGCAACTTGTGAAAATTGAGATAAGCCCAATTGATAAGAGCAGGATGGTTCTCATAGTTTGGTGACTTTAGTTTGGTGAAGGGTTGTTTTCGATACGCCTAGTGGCAGGGGCACGAAGTCTTTGACGGTTTGTTCGACTCTTTTGAACTGATACTTTGTTGCGCCTCAGTCATGGAGAGCCCGCTACAATCCTTCGTCGCGCCTAGTCTCATCTCAAA
>Ga0105049_10008187_pt1 | contig 12129 bp, 12 predicted proteins | sample MAT06_FD_78087 | JGI IMG/M metagenome (GOLD analysis project Ga0105049, IMG submission 78087) | Freshwater microbial communities from Lake Fryxell liftoff mats and glacier meltwater in Antarctica - MAT-06 | ecosystem: Environmental > Aquatic > Freshwater > Ice > Liftoff microbial mat | place...
TCCAGCACGATGCCGAAATCATCGCAAATCACGAATCCGCCCGGCGCCACGCTGTCGTACAGCGGCACAAGCGTATCCATCGTACTTGAGTAGAGATCGCCATCCAGTCGAAGAATAGCAAAAATTTCATTCTTGAGCGGTGGCAAGGTGTCGACAAACCAACCCTCGACAAAACGAATGTTTTCGTTCAGCAAATCATATCGGCGGAAATTGGCGGCAACCTGGGCAGTACCCACGGCCAGTTCAGGCCGAAGATGAAAGTCATGCTGCGTCGCCAAATCCTGCGCGTAGCGCGGGTCGGGCGGCGGCAAGCCGGCGAAGCTGTCGGCCACGAAGACCTGTCGATGGACGTCCCCATGCGCTGCCAGCACACCGGCCATCAGGATGCACGCGCCACCGCGCCAGACCCCGGCCTCGATGAAATGCCCAGGCACGTTCTCAGCCAGCACCGTCTCAGCGGCCCAACGCAGATGTCGCAGCCTGGTCAGGCCGATCATGCTGTGCGCTTCGGTCGGCAGGTCGCGGCCGGTCAGCCGCCGCGCCACGTCGTATCGGGTGTCGCCATAGCTGCTGTGCGAGGCATCACCGTAGATCGTGTTGCACAAACTGCGTTCCAGCAGGTCAAGATAGCGTCCGCGCGGGTCGACCGCCGCCGCCGGTGGTGTCCAGGGCGGCAGTTGGTCGATCGTTTGCGCGGCCAGCCCGGCATGTTCCTCGCGCACCCGCGCGGCTCCGGCGGCATCGCCCATCATCTCCAACTGGTAGGCCAGGCAGTCGGCGCATTCGGCGATGTCAGGCCGCCAGCCGAAGGCCTGACGGAAGGCCTCCAACGCCTCCGCGCTGCGCCCCAGGCCGCGATACATGTAGCCCAGCACCATGCGGGCCCGCAGCGACGCATTGGCCGGCCAGCGATCGATGAACGGCCGGGGCGGGGGCAGCGCGCCCAGCATCTCCTCCACCACCCGGACATGTCGCTCGGCGGTTGGGTCCTGGTGCAGCAGGGTCTCGGCCAACAGGACGCGCAGCGCGGTCTCATCCAGGCCGTGGGGTTCGGGCTGAAGCAGAAATTTGGCGAAGCCCACGAGGTCACCGGCGCGGCTGGCGGTGAGCAGGCACTCGATCACCGGGACGTCCGCGGCGCCGGCCGGTGCGACGTGCGGCGCCTCGGGCATCTCCTCGATCGAAGCCGCCAGCGGCTGGGCCTGAGCGTCAGCGTCGGTAGGCGGCTCAGGGGCATATTCGTTTGAAGGCATAGGACGGTTGTCTCGTGAAAGCGTAGCAAGCTAGACGCCGCCAACCGGCCGGGCAAGCCTGTACCGGTACCCGCCCGCGCCCTCTCATTGTATAGCAAAGATGGTCCATGAACGGCGCCTGGGTGGGCCATTGGGCTACGAATTTCAGCAGATCCTCGCGTTGCGTCGTTGCATCCATGAAGTCCAGTGCCCCGGTTTCCATCGCCGCGAGCGGAATACCCACGCGCTGATGGCGCAATTTGGCCGGGCACCTCGCGAGGTGGTGATCATGCCCGGCCTCTCGCCCGTGCTTGGCTCGACCGAGGCGGAGGCTGCCCGGCTGGAGGAGGATAAGGCCGATTTGGTCCACCCCGCGGTCGGCGTCTGGATGCTGAGCGAGAACCTGGATTTTCCGCTGCATGACCACGACCCGGATGAACTTCTGCCGGTGGCTGAAATCTGCCAGGCGCGGCAGCCCACCGCCAGTGTTGAGACCAACCTGAAAAATGCGCAGGCCAACAACCTGACCATCGCGCGGGCCGCGCGCATCATCGCCCGCTCGCGCTCCCAGACAGCCTTGTGGGCACGCCAGAGAAGTTGGCGGATACGATGCAGTCATGGTTGGAGAGTGGCGCCTGCGACGGCTTCAACATGATGCCACGCTATCTGGCCGAACAGCAGCGCGTCTTGGTTGAACACTCGGTGCCGATGCTGGAACAACGCGGGTTGTTCCGGCGGGAATATGAAGGCCGAACCTTGCGGGAAAACCTGGGCCTGGCCACGCCGCCGCCCAGGCGTTGAGGGTGCGGGCGAAACGGCGCTAGCCTGCGACGAACACAATAAGGAATTGCCATGACCGCCGCCCTACGCCTGCGCGCCCTGCTGGCCCAACCCGGCTTCGTCACCATGCCCGCGGTGTGGGATGGGCTGAGCGCCAAGCTGGCGGCGCGGGCGGGTTTTCCCACCGCCTTCCTCTCCGGCTCCTGCGTCGCCGCCAGCAGGCTGGGCGGGCCGGATCTGGACCTGATCTCGTTTGCCGAGATGTTCGACAGTTTTCTCATGGCGCAACGGGTGGCGCCCGATCTGCTCATCCTGGCCGATGGCGATCATGGCTATGGCAATGCGATGAACGTCCAACGCACCGTGCGGGCCTATGGCCAGGCGGGTGCCGCGGCCATCCTGATCGAGGATAAGATCACACCCCGCGCGCTGACCGCCGCCGGCAAGGCCTGCCTGCCGCGCGAGGAGGCGCGGATGAAGATCCGGGCTGCGGTGCAGGCTGCGCGCGACAGCGGCGTCCTCATCCTGGCCCGCACCGATTGCCGGCCGACCCAGGGGCTGGAGGAGGCCCTGGCGCGTATCGCGCTGTTTGCGGCGGAGGGCGCCGACATCCTCTTTCTCGACAGCCCGGAGAATTTCGGCGAGATCACCCAATCCCTGGCCGCCGCCGCCGGCAAGCCCAGCTTCTGCGTGCTGGCACCCGCACCCCCGCGCGAGGTGCCGACGCTCGCGCAAGCCGCAGCACTGGGGCTGAAGATCGGCACCTACCCGGCCGGTATGCTCTCCCCGGTCGTCGCCGGCATGCAGGCGGGGCTGGCGGCGGCGGCGGCGGGTGACGCCGCGGTCCCCGGCGCCCTGACGCCGGCCGATTTGCGTGCGCTGCTCGGCTTTGGCGATTATGACGACCACGCCCGCCAGTTCATTGCGCAGAGCTGACACGGTGCGCCTCCCTGCGCGCACCCCGAGCGTCGACCGCGCCCGCCCTTCGGCTAGCGCCGCGTGGTCATCACAACGCCACGCCACTCTCGCAGCCTGCCGAAGGCGATCGGCCAGTGGGCCATGGGGCCGGGTATGGCCACGCGTCGCCTGGGTATCATTCAGCACGGCGTCACGGGGCGCCTCGGTGCCAACCGGCATTTGATGAATTCGGTGCTGGCCATCATGAAGCAAGGTGGGCGGCCGCTTGCCAATGGTGACAGGCTGCTGCCCGACCCCGTGCCGGTCGGCCCTGACGCGGAAAAATTCCCGGCACTCGCTCTGGCGCCGCCGGGTTGTCCGGCGTGCCGTCATGCGGGTTTTCGCCGAACATGCCGCAGGCCAGCTCATCGGTGATGGTCTTGCCGACGAGCCGGGCGCCGGCGGCGAAAAGCGGCAGCAGCGCCATGGCGTGGCTGGCGCAGAGCGGTGCCTCCGCCGCGCGGTCCGGCATGCCCCAGAGGCTGCGCATGCCAGCGATGTCGAAGAGGTCCTGGGCGGCGAAATCGAGGCCCGCCAGCGCGCCCTCGCCGCCGCCGATCTCGCAGCGGGCAATGGGGGGTCGCTCACTCGGCGGCGCGGGCCTGAAGGGGGCGGGGCGGCAGGGCGTAGCTGTCCATCAGGCCATCCAGCATGGCCTGGGGGCCGGACCAGTCGTGGAAGCGATAGGAATTGCCGCGCGTGACGAAGGGCGCGCCGGAATAGAGCATCTCGTACTGCAGATGCCTGCTGCCGAACTCGCTGCCCACCGCGTCCCAGACCAGTTTCATCAGCTTCACCCGGCCTTCGCTGTCGGTGACGGGGGAACGCCGGGCGGCGTTGATCAGATGCTCGATCTCGCCGCCATCGAAGTCGCGCGCGGAGGACGGCACCATGATCAGCCCGCCGCCGGCCAGGCCACGGATGGCGTCGATGAATTCCGGATAGGTTGTCTGGGCCACGACTTGCGCGGCGCAGAGCAATGCGCGGTCGGGCACCCAAGGGCCGTGGAAATCCTCGCCCTTGGTCTCCATGGCGATGACCAGCGCCTCGATGGTCGATGCCTTGGCCGCCAGCAGACCCCGCGTCTCACGCGTCTGCGGGAAGTTAAGGATGCCGTTCACCTCCGCGACCTTATGCGCCAGGCCCAGAAGAAAACGCAGCTTCACCATCAGCCGCACGATGCATTTGAGGTTCGGGCTTTCGAAGCACATCGTCTCCACATGCTCGGCCTGATAGGCGTAGAGCGACGCGGCCGAGGCCACGGCGCCCGTAAACGCCGGGTCGGTTGTGACGTCGGCTACGCGCTTTCCATCGAGGTAGATGACGCGACCGTCGCGCAATCCGGCGATGTAGGCGTCAGGGTCGCGGGGCATGGAACATCCCTTTCGGAGGCGAGGCTGAGATCGGTCAGCTCGGGTTCGTTGTAGGCATGCAGGTCGCGCTCATGCGCCTGCGCCTGATGCAGGAAAAGCTCTCGGGTGATGGCGGGCACGATGCGCCGCACCGTGGCGCCGAGCGTGGAGATGCCGCCCGAGGAGCCGGTGCTGACCATGGCGGCGAAGCCCACGCTGCGCAGCCGCGTCAGCCAGGGCATGTCGCCGGTGAAGGCATGGCTGCCATCGAGATAGGGAAAGCCGCCGAGCACGGCGCTCTCCAGCCCCGGCGGCGGCGCGTAGCGGTCGCGCCACAGCGCGATATGCGGCGCGATGGCCGCAAGCTCCGGCCGGGCCGAGAGATCAACCGCAAGCCCGGTGCCGAGGATGACGTGGTCGGTCTCGACCGGACCATCGGGCGTGTCCAACCGCACCGCATCGCCCGCCATGCCGGCGCCGATCACCGGGCAGCCGGTGCGCAGGAAGAAAGCCGGATGCCCGGCGCAGCGGGAAAAACTCTCCTGCGGCGGCGGCTGGTTCACGGCAAAAAGGTGATGCATCAGCCGCCATTCCGGCCAGCCAGTCCAGATAATCCTGCCAGTCGCCGCGCGGGATCTTCGCCATGGCCTCCCAGGCCGCCGCGCCGAAGCGGGCGGTGTACCAGGCACGGGCCGAGAGGGCGGGCACCCCCAGCTCCGGCCCCAGCACATGCTTGGGTGTGCGCAGCGTGGCCATGCGGCCAAAGCCCTTCCACACTGCCGAGGCTCCCTCGGGCAGGTCGTCCAGCAGCAGCACCGGCACCCGGGCGCGGGCCAGGGCGAAGCCGATGGCAAGCCCGGCCTGACCGGCGCCGATGATCACCACCGGCCGGGCATCGCCGGGCAGCGGCTTGAGCCAGGGGCGGCGCGGATAGTCGAGGGTCTCCAGCTCCCACCGGGCGCGGGCCTCCAGAGTGGCGATTTCGAGCGAGGGCTGCATGGGCGCGCCGGGCCGGGCAGTGATCCGATGGATGAGCGCTTGGGCATCGCGACCCGAATTTCCGGCTCGCCGCGACCCGTGCATCTAACCCGTGAGGACCGAGGCTTCCAAGCGGCCCGGGCCGCCTGACGCCGGAAAAATCACCCGGACCGCCGCGGAATTGGGCAGGTTGCCGGCTGCTGCACGGCAAAGCACTCTGCCGCCATGGAACAGCCCATTCTTCTGCGCGCGGCCTGGCTCTGGGACGGCACCGATACAGAGCCCCGGGCCGATGGCCGGGTGCTGGTGCGCGATGGCCGCATCGCGGCGCTGGGCGAGGCGGCGACGGCGGCGGCGGGCGCGCGGGTGATCGACCTTGGCGGCGCGGTGCTGATGCCTGGCCTGGTCTGCGCGCATCAGCACGGCCGGGGCCTGTCGCAGTTGCTGCTGGGCTATCCCGATGACCGGCTGGAGGCGTGGAGCAACCGCCGCCGCAAACGCGGCGCGCCCGCCTCCTATCCGCTGGTGCGGCTGGCGGCGGCGCGCATGCTGCGCCATGGCATCACCGGCTGTATCCACGCCAACTGGTCCTATGGCGGCCCTCAGGCGGAGGAATTGCCGGAGGTGATGCGGGCCTATGCCGATGCCGGCATCCGCGCCGCCATTTGCGTGGGCGTGGCCGATCGCGGCGCGATGGTGTTGCCGGAGGAGGATCTTCAGCCGTTTCTCGCGGGCCTGCCGACGGCGCTGCGGGCGCTGGCGGGGCAGGTTTCGCGCCACCCCTTCATCGCCGACGCGGCCGAGGCGGCGGCGCTGCTCGATGCGCTGGCGGGGGCGTCGGGGCCGCGCATCTCCTGGCTGCTGGGCCCCGCGGCGCCGCATTGGGTGAGCGACGGGCTGATGACGGAACTGGCGGCGGCGGCGGCCGATCGCCGGATCGGGTTGCACTACCATCTGCTGGAAAGCCCGGTGCAGCGCGACGCCTGCGCCCGCCTCTACCCCGAGGGCACGGTGCGGCGGCTGCTGACACTGGGCGCGTTGGGGCCGCGGCACAGCGCGGCGCATGGGGTGTTTCTCTCCCCCGATGACATGGCGCTGCTGGCGCAAAGCGGCACCACGCTCGTGCTCAACCCGGGCAGCAATATGCGGCTGGGCAATGGTCCGCCGCAGGTGGCCGCGCTCATGCGCGTGGGCGTGCCCCTGGCGCTGGGTGGCGATGATTGCGAGTTGGCCGATGACCGCGACCCCTGGGGCGAGTTGCGTCTGGTCTCGGCGCTGTCGCGCGGTGGCGACCAAGGATCCCCCCCGGGGCTGTCTCCGGCCGGACTGCTGCGCATCGCCACCTCAGCCGGCCGCAGATTGCTCGGCCAGCCCGGCCAGGCGGTGCTGGCGGTGGGGGAGCCGGCGGATGTCATGGCGCTCGACCCCGGCCCGCGCGGCGATGCCGACCTGCCGCTGAGCGCGCTGCTCACCGGCCGCGCGCGGGGCGCCGATACCAGGCTGACGATGGTGGCGGGCGAGGTGCTGTGGCACGCCGGCGAGCGACGCCACGACCTGCCGGCGCTGGAACAGGCGGCGCTGGAGGCCGCCCAATCCGCCGCCAGCCACGCGTCGCGAGACGCGGCGGAGGTCGAGGCGCTCGGGCGGGAATTGCTGCGTTTCTATGCCGGCCGGCAGCTCAGTTGCTGATCAGCCGGACCCGGTTCGGCCGGTCGCCCAGATTGCGCAGTGTGATGGTGAACTCGCCCGTCCAGCGCGGCGTCCAGGCGCAAAATTCGCGGTCGGTCGGGCCCACGCGGCGGCAGATCTCGGTGCCCATCTCGTCGAGCACGAAGAGGTCCACATCGGTGTCGCCATCGCCCTGGATCGCCACCTCCGCACGCTCGCCGGCGCGGAAGACCAGGCCCTGCTGCGGGTCGGAGCGCCATTGCGCCTGCGGCTGCATCACTATCGTGCCGGTGAGTGGGCCTGACATCCGCCCGCGGGAGGCCTGGGGCTGGGCGGCCTGCTCGATCAGGGCACGCAGCGGCGCGCTGCCGCCGGCCAGCGCACGAGCGGTGGCGAGCATCGCCTCGGCGCCCTGCGGGCCATCGGCTGGTGGCTTGTCGGCCTCACGCCCCGCGGTCTGGCTGCCCGGGCGTTCGGTCTGGCGCAGCGACACGGCCTGGGTCAGGCGGGCCGCGGCCAGGGCGAGCACCGGGTCGCGCGCGCGGATCGCCATGGCGTGCAATTCCCCCGCCAGATGGAGGCGCGCCACCGGGCCATCACGCTCCTGCCCCTCGGTCGCGGTCTCGACATTAGGGCCGCGGTTCTGGGCCGCGGCGTCGAGCGGGAGAAGGAGGGGCGCGGCCAGCAGGGCGGCCAAGATCATGCGCATCCGGGTGTTCCTTGATGGCGGGGAGTGCGGGGAGGGCGGGCGGCTCATTGCGGCCGCACCATGATGGTCATGTCGGAATTGCCGCGCACCACGCCCAGCGCCGCGGGCTCCCGCAGGCCGGCGATGCTGCGCTCGAGTTCGGCCGGCGTGGTGATGGCACGACGATTGATCTGGGTGACGACGTCGCCCACCCGCAGGCCCTGGCGGGCGGCATCGCTGGCCGGCAGCACGCGGGCCACCAGCACGCCGCGGACATAGCGCGCCATCGGGTGGTCGCCGGGCAGGGCGGTGAACTGGGCACCGCCCAGGCGCGGGCCGGCAGCCACGGCCTGCGCCGCTTCCACCTTGGCGGTCAGCGTCAGCCGCTCGGCGCCGCGCAGCAATTGCAGTTCGAGCGTGGCACCGGGGCGGGTCAGGCCGATCACGGTCAGCAGATCCTCGCCATCCTCGACCGGCGCGCCCGCGGCGGTCACCACCAGGTCGCCGGCGCGCAGGCCCACCGCCTCACCCGCGCCGCCGTTCTGCACGCGGCGGATCAGCGCGCCGGTGGCGCGGGGCAGGCGCAGCTGTTCCTGGAGCTCGCGATTGACCGAGACGATATCGATGCTCAGGCGCCCACGGCGCACCTCGCCGAAGGCCAGAAGCTGGTCGGCCACGGCGAGTGCCACATGCGCCGGCACCGCGTAGCCGATGCCGACATTGCCGCCGGCCACCGCGAAGATCATCGAATTGATGCCGATCAGCCGGCCCCGGCTGTCGAGCAGCGGCCCGCCGGAATTGCCGCGGTTGATGGCGGCGTCGGTCTGGATGTAGCGGGTGCCGCCGCGCCCGCTGGCGCGCCGCTCCACCCCGCTGATGATGCCCATGGTCGCGGTCTGCGGCAGGCCGAAGGGGTAGCCCAGCGCGAAGACCAGGTCGCCCATCTGCGCAGTCTGGCTGTCGCCCGGCTGCACCGCCGTCAGGCCCTCGGAGGGCACGCGCAGGAGCGCGATATCGGTGGTCTCGTCGGTGCCCACCACCTCGGCCTGCAATTCGCGGCCATCGATCAGGGCGACGCGGACCTCGGCGCCCTGGTGCACGACATGATGGTTGGTCAGCAGCAGGCCGCGGGCGGCATCGATCACCACGCCGCTGCCGGTGCTGCTGATCTGCAGCCGGGGGCGCGGGCCGGGGGTGGACATCTCGGCCACATCCGGCCCGCCGCTGACCAGGATGCGGGCGACCGCAGGCAGGATGGGGCGCAGCGCGGCGCCGAAGGTCAGCACGCCACGCTGCGGGTCCAGCAGCAATTGCGCGGCGGCGGGGCGGGGGAGAAAAAGGGCGCCCATGACCGTGGCGCCCGCGGCCAATGCACGTCGGCCGCGCGGGTTCTGCAACATGGGACGGACCTTGGCTGGAAGGGGAGGCACCGCCCTGGGTCGGGCGGTGCCGGGGTGCTCAGTTCGTGCTCATGCGAAAGTTCGAGGGCGTGCCGCCGACATTGACGATCCGAACGCGGAAGGAACCGGTCCAGACCGGCGTCCAGCCGCAGGACTGGCGGTCACCAGCGCGCCGCGCGGTGCAGAGGTGGTTGCCGTTCTCATCGAAGACCTGCAGGTTGAGAAGGCTGTTGCCGTCACCCGCAAGCCAGACCTGGGCGTATTCGCGGCCCTGGAAGTTGATGGTGAAATCCCGCTGGAAGCCCGGCGCCACCCAGTTGTTGACAAAGCCTGGGCCTGCGACGCGGCCGCGCTGCGCCTGGGTGCCCAGGCCGTCCACCATTGCCAGCAGCTGCGTGTTGCCCTGCGCGAGCTGGCGCGCGGTGTCGATGGCCATTGCCAGGTCGGGCACGCGGGTGGTGGGGGCGGTGGCTGTGGCCGGGGCGTCGGTCGTGCTCTCGCGCGTGACCTCGGAGCTGCCCACGCGCGCCATGATGCGGGCGGCGGCGATGACCAGCACCGGGTCACGCTCGGCCACGCCGAGCTGATAGAGCTCCTGCGCCACCAGGATCTGGTCCTGCGGCTGCTGGCCGGCCTGCGGGCGTTCGGCGGTGGCCGAGCTGTTGGGTCCCTGGGCCGCTGTCTGCGCCATCGCGGGCGCTGCGGTCACCACGCTGGCCAGAAGGCCGGCGGCGACGAGTTTGTGAAGAACCTTCATGGTGACCACTCCTGTTGTTCTGATGGCGCCCCGGATCGGCCGCCGTGACATGATGAAACATCTTGCCGGCCGCGTTTGCCACTTACAAGCGCTGTCATGACTTGTCATATCTCGGCCGGAGGCGGGTCTCAGCCGGAGGCGGGTCTCAGCCGAGGCGGGTCTCAGCCGGAGGCGGGGTCGAGCGTGACGTCCAGACCTGGCGCGGCGTCGCCCAGCCGGATGGCAAGCCCGTGCCGCAGCGCGATCACCCGCACCAGGCTGAGCCCCAACCCGGTGCCGGCCCGCGGCGAGCCCGGCTCGCCGACAAAGAATTTATCGAAGACACGCTCGCGCAGCGCGACCGGGATGCCCGGCCCCTGGTCGCGCACCCGCAGCAGCGGCCCGCCTGGTTCGGCCAGGATCATCTCCACCATGCTGCCAGCCGGCGCGTGCTTGATGGCGTTGTGCACCAGATTGGCCAGCATGGTGCGCAGCAGCGCGGCCTGGCCATGCAGCCGGGCGGGGTGGCTGGTCAGCCGAAGCGTCACCTCGGCCAGTTCGGCCTCGCCCTCCATGGTCTCGGCCACATCGCGGGCGACCGCTTCCAGATCGATCGGAGCGAAACCCTCTCGGCCACGGGATTCGTGGTTGGCGATCTCCAGCAGGGCAGCAAAGGTTTCCAGCAGCCGGTCCAGCCGCGCCATCGCGTCGCCTATCGCGTCGCGTGTTGCGGGCTCGGCGCAGTTGCGCTGGGCGCGTTCCAGCACCAGGCGCATCCGGGCCATGGGCGTGCGCAGGTCATGCGCCGCGTGTTCGGAGACATGGCGGACGACGCGCAACAGCTCCACGATGCGGTCCAGCATCTCATTCACCGCGGCCGCCAGGCGGTCGAATTCGTCGCGCGTGCCGGCGTTGGCCATGCGGTGCTCCAGCCGCCCGGCACGGACCTGTGCCACCAGTTGATCGAAGGGGGCCAGGCGCGCATGCAGCCAGCGCCCGGCCAGCCAGCCAACCAGCGCGGCACCGAGCGTGATGCCAAGTGCCACAAGCAACGCCCCCTGCCAGGCGGCGCGGCGAAGATCATCCAGCGGCGTGGCATCGCGCGCCACCAGCAGCCACTGGCCGAAGCGCAGCGGCACGACCTGGAGCAGCATGGCGGGCTCACCGGCGGTGGCCCGGGTGGCTGAGAGCCCGGCGGCGAACGGCACCGTGGCCGGCCAGCGGGCCAGATTGCCCACCGGGCACAGCTCCAGCGCATTGGAGCCGGAAAGCGGGCAGCCGCCATCCTCGCCCTGCATCAGATAGAGGAACCCCGCGGCCACCTCACCACCCCGCCCGGCGCGGGCGGCGACCGCCAGCGCCAGGTCCTGGATGCCCTTGAACACTTCCAGTGCCGCCGCCTCATCGGCCACGGCGCGGCGGAACTCGCTCTCGACCTGGCCCAGAACCCACCATTGCGTCAGGGTCACCGCCCCGGCCGAGAGTGCTGCCACCGCCAGGCCAAGGCCCAGCGCCAACCGCAGCAGCACCGAGCGGCCGCGGCTGGACGGCGCCTCAGCCACCCGCGCCGGCGGGCGCGCGCAGCACATAGCCGCGCCCGGTCACCGTCTCGATCAGCGCCGGCGGCGGGAAGGGGGCCTCCAGCTTCTTGCGCAGGCGGGACATGTTGACCTCGACCACATTGGTCTGCGGATCGACCCCGGGGCGATAGTGGAAAACGTATTCCAGGAACATCCGCCGCGTCACCAGCACGCCGGCATGGCGCGCCAGCAGCACGAGCATGGCGTATTCCTTCTCGCTCAACTCCAACTCGCGCCCGGCACGGACCACGCGCTTCCATTTGAACGAGACCTCCAGATCGCCGATCAGGGTGAATTCGGGATGCGGCGCCCCCTGGGCGCGGCGACGCAGCGCGGTCAGCCTGGCGGAGAGTTCATCCATGGAGAAGGGCTTGCCCAGATAGTCATCGGCGCCGGCGGCGAAGCCCTCGACCTTGCGCTCGGCCTCGCTCAGCGCGCTGAGCACCAGCACCGGCGTCATCACCTCCATCCGGCGCAACCGCTCCAGCACCTCGATGCCATCGCCATCGGGCAGCATGCGGTCGAGCACGATGGCGCCCCAGGCGCGGGAGGCTGCCATGGCAAGCCCCTCGGCGGCCGTCGTCACCAGATGGGCGCCGCCCAGCGCCTCGGCGATGGCCGGACCGAGTTCGGGATCGTCTTCCACCACCAGCGTGTCGTTCATGGCCGGTAGCTCACAGCAGCATGGCAGGCGATACAAGGGGGCATCAGAACACCCCGCCCTGGGCGCCGCCGGTATTGCCCTGCTGCTGGCCCGA
>Ga0105049_10008189_pt1 | contig 12128 bp, 5 predicted proteins | sample MAT06_FD_78087 | JGI IMG/M metagenome (GOLD analysis project Ga0105049, IMG submission 78087) | Freshwater microbial communities from Lake Fryxell liftoff mats and glacier meltwater in Antarctica - MAT-06 | ecosystem: Environmental > Aquatic > Freshwater > Ice > Liftoff microbial mat | place...
GTCAAAGACATGAAAGCGGGAGAGATATTTACACCAGAGAATCTGAAAACTGTACGTCCTGGATTGGGATTGCCACCCAAATATTACAATATTCTGTTGGGGCAAGCTGTTAAACAGGATATTCAAAGGGGTACACCTGTAACATGGGATTGCCTCTAAAATCCCCATTAATCAGGTTAAGTAACAAGAATAAAGGAGACATCAGATGAGTATTTATGATTCGCTGAATAACCGTGAAAAAGGTAATACGCTTTTCGTTATTGGTTCTGGCCCTCAACTTAATTTATTGTCAGATGAACAGATAAAATTTCTAGAAAACCAGGCTACGATAGGTGTAAATCGCGTTCAATATAAAATCAAAACTCGCTATTTTATATCAGCTTATCCTTCTGAAATACTCTTGGCGCAAAGAATGCTACCAGAATCTATGTTGATTCATATAAGACCTAGAGAAGAAAAGATTTTTACCGATAAAAATATTTTTACAATCCAAAGAGAGAGCTTTAATAAAGATATCGGACTGAATCGTTTTTTAAGTTCAAGTAATCCGATAATTCATACTAAACTTAATGTTGCTTTAGCGGCGACACATTTAGCTTTTATTTTAGGCGCTTATATGATAGTATATATTGGAGTTGAACAGCGCAATGCTATTCATTATTATGATGAAAATATGACGGTAAAATCTCAGATAAAAAAAGATTTAATTTTTTTGGAAAAACACGATTCTATTCTTAATATCGATCACCCATATGCTACCTATAAAAATCTATTTTTAGATTTAGAGCAAAATATAGACGATTTATCATCTAGTCAATTTTACACTATTGATCACACAGATACATTTAGAGAATATTTTAAATTTATGCGGAAGTATGGATTAGCAATTTATGCTACAAAGAAAGACAGTGTAGTGTTTGACGCAGGGGCAATTTATAAATCTATAGAAGATTTCTTAGTTGATGGCAAAAGCAGTGTCAGTAAGATAGAAAAAGTCAAAGCAAATTTAGCCCGTTCAAAACTTTGGTTACAACAAGTGAAGTCTGATTTAGACAAACATAAATCTAATTAAGCTTCTTCTGTATTAATCAGGTTAAACCACAATAATAGATGTTAAGTGTTAGGAGCAAAGCATGGAAATCAGCAAATTAGATCTCAATCGATTCTACGGTCACTCTGCTATTATAAAAAAATACTGTGGATATCCAGAAGAATTACCTTTGCCTTTAGTCATCCAGCATGGAGGGGGATATTATAATCTTTTTGAAGTTACTCATGAGTATTTATTTGACTATTGGGTGTGGGATGAAGAAGTAAAAGAAGAAAATTTAAACACTCACCAAATGTCATCCAATACTATTCATGTTTTAGGAGCCCCTTTTCTTTATTTAGCTGATGATTTAAAACCATCATTGCCCGACCTTGAAAGACAAGGAACAATCGCATTTCCTAATCATTCAGTTCCTGGCTCACCAGTGATAAAAGACTTTCAGGAATACGCGATTCAACTCGAAGCATTACCCGATAAATTTCATCCCATCACTGTTTGTTTGCATCCCTATGATATATCTCAAGGTTTACATATTCCTTTTCAAAACAAAGGATTTGTAGTCATATCGTGTGTTCCAGATGTCATTACGTATTATGAAGACATCTTACAAAATCAAAATTTGTTTTGGCAGTTATATACGCAGTCTTTTACGCCGTCTTACTTAACAAACTTTATTAATTTTTGCAAAGACAAAAAATATGTTACAGCTAACTTTTTATCGACACCTGTTTACTACTCTATATACCTTGGTCTTCAATTCTTCTTTTATGGAGTCAAGACAGATTATGGAAGAGGTGAGTATCATGGCTCACCCCCAAAAGAGGTAGAATACTATAGAATAACAGAAAGTCTTTTAAGTCTTACAAACGATGCTCAAGTTGCAGATTGGGAAACTCAATGGAAAATCGCTTCTACGCGATTAGGCGTTAAACATAAAATGGGAAAGGATGAACTATACTCCTACCTAACTAACTTGTATCAATCTCGTCCTTATGTAGAAGGATTAAGACAAAAGTTTGTTCTTCTTGATGAAACTCAAGTACAGGTACAAAACTTACAAGTTCAACTTCAGCAATCTACGATTCAAGTAGAAGAAGTTAATGCTCAATGCCAGAAACTTCAATCAGAGACAGATACTTTGCAACTTCAACTTAACCAAGTGCAGTCATTGAAAGAGATATGTCAATTTGTACTGAAGCAAACTCAATCGCAATTTGAACATTATTACGCAGGTTTTGCTGATGAAAAAGTTCAACCAAATATACCAAGCATTAACTCAGATATAGATGTTCTGAATCAATCATTTGACCAAGAATCACTATTCTGTCAAAAGAAAGCCTTAGAACTAGAACCAGCTAATCCTTTAGCATATCATAAGTTAGGTCAAGTATTGATAAAATTAGGTTATTTAGAAGAAGGAATATCGTGCTACAATCATGCTCTTTTATTAGATAAAAATATAGCTATTGTTTATTCAGATTTAGCTGAAGCAATGGTAAAATTAGGGAGCATGGAAAAAGCCATATTTTACTATCGCTGTGCAATTCATCTAAAACTTTTTAAAAAACATGAAGGACACAACACAGATTAGGCAGATATTACGTGTTTTATTGAGGGTTTGTTATTTATTTTTTTCATACCTTGTTAAACCCCCATAATTTTGTTAAAAAGTACCTGGTATTTTAAAAATAAAGTTTACATAATAGGAGTTGAGACAGATGAACAATCATATTACAACAAAATCAGACATCCTGGTGATAATCAGTATGCACCGTTCGGGTAGTTCCTTAACAGCTTCCTTGCTGCAAAGTGCGGGATTGCACATTGGACGCAACTTGATGGAGGGCAATGAACAGAATGTAAAGGGTTATTATGAAAATCTCGATTTTTATGATTTTCACAGAACAGTTTTGGCTTCTCAAGGAGTCGATGAAAACGGCTGGACTTTGCAGGAGAAAATAGAAGTAGAAGACCGTTTTATAGAAGAGGCAAATGAAATTGTTGAGCGAGCTTCCGTTAGCGGGCTGTGGGGTTGGAAAGAACCTAGGACTACTCTTTTCTTAGAGTTTTGGGCTGATTTGCTGCCACAAGCCAATTTCTTGTTAATATATCGATCGCCTTGGGAAGTCGTAGAATCCCTATATCGACAAAATCATGGCTTATTTAAAACTCAGCCAGAATTAGCAGTCAAACTCTGGATGCACTACAACCAGAAAATTATCAATTTCTACAATCACTCATCCAGCCGCTGCCTTTTGGTGAATACAAAAACCCTCATTCAAAACCCCGCAGCATCCATAGAAGCAATCAACCAAAAATTTAAGCTTCATTTGGCTCCGCCGGATGCGAGAATCTATGACCCATCCTTATTTCGCAGTCAAGGATTAGATAGTTACAGGCCGAGTTTAATCGAGTCTCAGTTCCCCGAAGCTGTCAACTTGTACCAAGAGCTAGATGCCAGAGCGTGGTTTCCAGAGAATACGCCTGACTTATCTTGGCGGGAACTAATTAAACCATCTCCCTATAGAGTTTGGGCTTTTCGAGATTGGGTGAATGTATGTAAGCTGGAAAAAGAAAATAAAGAACAGTCCTCTCAATTAGAGCAATATCAAGGGGCCGATAATCAGACAGGTACAAAATTAGACCAACTACAATCTCGGCTTGATGCCACAGAAGCTTTACTAGAACAATCTCAGTCTCAATTGCAACAAACTGAGGGGTTGTTAGAACAATCTCAGTCTCAATTACATCAAGCTCAAACAGAATTAGAACAATTCCAGTCTCAACTGCAACAAACTGAGGGGTTGTTAGAACAATCTCAGTCTCAATTGGATCAAACTGAGGGGTTGTTAGAACAATTCCAGTCTCAACTGCAACAAACTGAGGGGTTGTTAAAACAATCCCAGTCTCAATTACATCAAGCTGAGGGGTTGTTAGAACAATCCCAGTCTCAATTACATCAAACTGAGGGGTTGTTAGAACAATCTCAGTCTCAATTACATCAAACTGAGGGGTTGTTAGAACAATCCCAGTCTCAATTACATCAAGCTCAAACAGAATTAGAACAATCCCAGTCTCAATTACATCAAGCTGAGGGGTTGTTAGAACAATCTCAGTCTCAATTACATCAAACTGAGGGGTTGTTAGAACAATCCCAGTCTCAATTACATCAAACTGAGGGGTTGTTAGAACAATCCCAGTCTCAATTACATCAAGCTCAAACAGAATTAGAACAATCCCAGTCTCAACTGCAACATAACCATAGAGAAATAGAACAAACTAAGTGCCAAGTGGACGAAACCGAGAGTCTCTTAAAACAATCCCAATCTCAGTTGCAAGACACAGAGTCATCATTAGGAATATCTCTGTCTCAGTTGTTGCAGACAAGGGGAGAACTGGAAATATCTCAAGGTCAACACCATGAAACTAAGAGAAAATTAAAGCGATCGCAGTCTCAACATTACAAAACTCAAGAAGAACTGGAACAATCCCAGTCTCAACTGCATCAGAAAGAAGTATTATTGGAACAATCCCAGTCTCAACTGCATCAGAAAGAAGTATTATTGGAACAATCTCAGTCTCAACTGCATCAGAAAGAAGTATTATTGGAACAATCTCAGTCTCAAATAGAGCGATTGGATTTTCAGCAAACCATAGCCATTAAAACTAATGGACACAGTAATATCCAGTACGAATTTTTAGTCTCAGAGGCATGGTATGCTTATCATACTGGCGCTATGACCAATATGCAAGACAGCCTCAAACAATCCTTGAAATGTTCGCCTTTCTCACCCACCAATACAGTTAGTAACTGGTTGGAGAGCTTTACTAAATTATCAGGAGATAAAGGTCATAATTTGGACACTTTTAGGCTGACTAATTTAGCCGAGTGGAAACAGTTAATACGTTTGGTGTTAAATGTTAAGCCTGTAGCAGTTAAGTCTTAAAAAAGCTTCATGATTAAGTAAAAACAGGAGAGTAGAAAATGACTAGCTTATCATAATTAATTAAGGCAAGACTGTTTCAGTATATGCAAAGACTTAATGCTATTTTGAGACTTTAAATAAAGAGCAGATTGATGCCTTAAGTAGCTTCATTGTCAAAATTAATCTATTCATAAATAAACTGCCAACAACAAGGAAAGAGTTAAGGAATATGACAGAACACACTTTAATCGAAATTCAAGAAGTTGTAAACTTCTCCATCAACGAGCCGGAATTGCTATGGGGCTTTAATATAGACAGTCCATACAATTTATACACAACAGATAAATATGAGATTTTGTTATCGGGCTGGATACTCGGTAAAAAAACTCAAGTAGTATCTATCGAGGTAATCAGCGACGGGAATGTAATACAGATAATTCCCGTCAGTTATCCACGTCCAGATGTTGCTCAAATCTATGCTGAGGCTTCTCATGCTGACACCACTGGTTTTGTAGCACAAGTAGGAGTAAATGAACTGCCAACGGAGGTTGAGTTATTACTCCAATCTGTTTTCTTGGATGAAACTCGTTTGTCAATCGGCAAGGTAAAATTCAAAAAGAAACGTCCATTCTTAGAGCAAATAAAGGAAGATTTAGAGCGGTCAAAAACACGAATACAGAAGATTGCAGTCAAACTAGAACCTCATGATAATCACATTAAACCTCAGACAGGTATTACTTGGAAAAGCTCCAACGACTCGATTCTGATTCCCAAGAATATAAAGAATTTAGATCCTCAAAAGACTTTGATTAAAGCCTTTGCGGATGGGCATTTTTACTCTCCCATTATAAACACAGTAGAGCTTGAAGAAGCTGAAGCTAGAATTTGGTCAGATTCAAATGAAATTCTAGGAGTCGATTTTAATGACCCAAATCACCATATTTTACTATCTGAGGTATTCCCAAAATACTTAGAAGATTATGATTATTCTTGGGATTCAGTTGATGAAACAACGTTTTATGTCAACAATGGACAATTTGGCTGGTGTGATTCCAGAATTCTGTTTTCTATGCTTCGGCATCTAAAACCAAAACGTATAATTGAAATAGGATCAGGTTATACTTCCTTATTGACTGCGGATGTCAATCGGCGATTCTTTAAAAAAGAATTAGAATTCACCTGTATAGAGCCTTATCCAAGTGAATTTTTGTTAAAAGGTGTTTCTGGTATTAGCTGTCTGATTCCTGAAAAAGTAGAAAATTTACATCTGTCTACTTTTTCCAATTTACAAAGCGGAGATATTTTATTTATTGACTCTTCTCATGTTTCAAAAACAGGTAGCGATGTAAATTATCTCTTCTTTGAAGTTATTCCTAGACTACCAGAGGGAGTGTTAATTCATATTCATGACATTTTTTTACCCGCTGAGTATCCGAAAACATGGATTCTGAATGAAGGTCGTAGCTGGAATGAACAATACCTTGTACGAGCTTTACTGATGTACACTCAGGGATTTGAAGTCGTTTTTGGCAGTGCCTATTCTTTCTATAAACATCCTGAATTGCTTAAGAAAGTTTTACAAAATCATCTACAATTAGGTGGTAGTCTCTGGTTGCGAAAAAAATAAGTATACACTACAAAAAGTACATTTTTTGTACAACAATCCTAAGCATTATGTACAGCCCCAAGACAGATTTTAAATTTGCTTCGGGGTATAAATTACTATGAAGTACGAAACTGATGGGTGACAACCCGTCAGAATATTAAGCTTGTGAACCACAGCTATACGACATTCCCTTGGGGAATGTCTTGCACATAGTCTCCTTACAGCCTTGACGGTTGCTATGACTTTTTATGATTCTGCTAGGGAGAGAACTTCAAATTAATTGCTCGTTGAAAAATTAAAAATTTATATTCTCACCCATGTTAATTATATCTGAAATTAATTGTTGCCATTCCTTAGAATTACTCAGAACATAAGTATCAAATTTTATCCCTTTTTCTTCCGAAAATGCAGTAAAAGTTTCTAACCAGTTTAAAATAGTTTCCGTTAACGAGAAATGCGTATATTGTAAGGATTTTCGTAAGTATTTAGCCATTGTACTTAAATTATAATTTTGATGGGCATACCAAGCTTCACATACTAAGAAACTGTACAGTAGATTATTTTGTAAATCGTTTTTTCTGGATCTTAATTGCTGAGTTCTTAATTGTCCCAAATGTTCCTGAGAATGATTTAACTCAGACTGAGCTTGCTGAACCTGCTGCTGAAGCTGCTCATTGTCTATTTGCATCTGCTGAATTATCGCAAATAATTGCTCTAGCTCAGCCTTCATTAAGTTACGAACTTCCTTTCCAAACTGTTGTTGAATCTGTTGATTTGCTATAGAATATGAGGGACTATATAACATCTTTGCTCTTAATATGTGATTGTCTAGTGCATTTATCAAACCTAGATTAGTGTAAGATGCCTGCTTAGGATGAATGCGAAATTTTACGAGAAATTTGTCTACGAAACCAATTTTACACTGGCACATAATTCTAAACCACATATCCATATCTAAGGTCTGATATAGATCCGAGTCAAATAGTCCTACTTTCTCAAAAATTTGCTTTCTAAGTAGTACGTTGCTTGGTTCTCCAATCTTATTTAAAGGAGATTTAAAAAAATCAGAATGTGCTAGAAGTTCAGACCCTACATTAACTGACCTCATTTCTGACCAAGCTTTATGTACATTTTTAGCGTATCGATACACATCCATACAACCTGGATCGTGTTCAGCCGTTTTCGTCAAGATTAGTTCACGAGGACAAAAAACTAAGCCAATTTCTGCATCCTGTTCAGCTAAGTCAACCATCTCTGCTATACATTCTGGTTCTAATAAATCATCTTGAAATAAAAATTTTATATACTTACCTCTAGATTGAGCGATACAGAAATTCCAATTTTGAGCTATTCCATAACGTTCATGTTGAAATAGAAAAAAGTTCTTATTTAAAAATCTTTTCTGGAAAGAACTAACTATTTGAACTGTATTGTCATTAGAAGCATCGTCTGAAATAATTACCTCTATGCAAGTGTATGTTTGAGCTAACACACTTTCTAAGGCTTCTGTAATAAATTCTTCACCATTGTAAGTAGGAATGCAGATCGAAACAAGTGGCAAAGGTTCACTAATTGTTGATTTAGTTACTTCACTTTTCTTTTTTTCTGATTCACTTTTGACGGCTACAATTAAATCTTGACCAGTAGAGGATTGTTGCCTACCACACCAGCTTCCATAATGAATAGGTTGTATTATGCTTAGTCTGAATTTTTCATAAAGATTCTGAATGAAATTCTCATTATAAGCAACAGCAGCTTCAGGAAGATTAGCATCTTGAACAGCGTAATACCCATACTTGTATTTAAAGCTTAATTGATAACCTTGCTCAACCAAGTTATTGGAACTCATCCTCATAAGACTGAGTGATTCTTCATTCAAAAAAAATATAGTAATAAGGCATCTCCCTCCTACTTTCAGCACTCTTGCAATTTCTGATAAATAATGCTCTAAATCATTAGGTAGCATATGAGTGAAGATAGAAGTTAGAAATACAACGTCGAAAGATTCATTTTGGTAAGGGAATTTATAATCTGATGCTGGTGTTATTCCTTGTGGATTATACCTCTTGCTGTAAATGTCAGATACTTGGAACTTAAAATTAGGGTGTTGGCAACTGATATTTTGCTGACACCAAGTAATGGATGGTGTATGAATATCAAATCCTTCATAACTGCCTTCACCCCCTAAATACTTTGTCAGTGGTAAAGCTACTCGACCACATCCACATCCTACATCTAGAACTCTACCATTTGGCTTCAACTCTCCAAGATTTACTAAATGTCTCAAAATAGCATTCCCAATTGCCTTGAAATCACCACTGCCCACATGATGCATAAGTTCTTGTGGGGGCATTAGTTCATCTTCAACTTTTAGTTGCTTCGTATCTTCTCTCATTTTTTGCTCTTCTTGCATACTTCCTACTCTCAAAAATACTTTTGGATTTTGCACTAATCTATATCAGAATTTACATGGATCAACTCAACTCAACTTAAGCTTAACTTAATTTTTCCATGACTTTAGCCAGCAGGACTTGCACATACTCAGGGGTATAAGGAGTAAGAGCTTGTTGAGAATTCTTAGATAATTTATCCCACAACTGCTCATTTGTATAAAGGCGAACAATTTGTGAGGCAAAGTCATCCGCCGTATCAGCTATTAATACACTTTTATCATGTATTAATCCCATCCCTTCAGCACCAACTTTAGTAGAAACTACTGGTAATTGATACTCGAAGCTTTGCCCAATTTTTCCTTTCATACCTGCACCATATCTCAGTGGAGCGACAAAGACTTTATGACTCAAAAAGAAAGAGCTAACATCTTTAACATAACCTGTGACGATTACTTTGTCAATATTGTCAATAGCTAGCTGTTGAACTGCTAATGGTGGATGACTACCCAGCAACACAACTTTTACGTTTGGTAGATGTACCCATACTTTTGGCATAATCGATTGACAGAGCCATTCTACAGCATCAATGTTTGGTAAATGCTTATAGCCACCTATAAACAAGATATCTTGACGTTCTTGAAAATTTTTCCCTACTACTTCATTTTGTTGATGAATATTGGGTATAACAGCTACCTTACTGATTGATTGATCCAATAAGATAGTTTTTTCTACTTCCGTCACTGTAACAGTTAAGTCTGCAAAACTGGCTACACTTAATTCCAGTTCTTGTGTACCTTGCCACTCTCTTGCTTGTTCATCTTTTTCTTGAGAAATAGGTAACAATTCCCATAATCTTTTGAGCCTGACATAATGTAAGTCTACAGTGTCATATATGATTTTGATATTCGCGTTATAATTTCGGATCATGCTTGCATACTTTTGATTAAGTCCTGGACGACAAATCCAAGCAAAATTTACCAATGGCAGTCTCTCTTTTATTTGCTCTTCTATGGAATGAGCATAATTTTCACAGGTATATAAAACTTCTATTCCCATATCTTGCAACTCAGAAGCATATGGCTCTTCTTTAATGGCTCTATCAGGAGCAAATATGACATGATAATTAAGGTAGTTTTTGAATATCTTAATAAGCTGATAAAGCCTGTTCCCTCCTGACTCTTGATCGTAACACGGTAAAGAATCATCAACGATCAAAATTACTTTTTCTCCACATAGCCTCCTGGAACCTTTGAGAGGATTATTAGTGTGACCAGAAGCAAAGTGATTTTCAAGAGTATGCTGCCATTTATTTTTGAATTTTATAGCATTGAGATCCTGATAACGTTTAGCACCACTAGCGGTAGAAGTGCCTGATGTAATACCTTCATAGTGAATCACTTCTGATTTCGGCTGATAAACCACCTTTAAACCTAACTTATTACGAATAGTAAAGCATAGGTCTGTATCTTCATAGTAAGCTGGGGAAAAATCTTTTTCAAAACCATTTAAATCCTCAAAAATTTGTCTTCTTACTAATAAGCTGGCCCCCGAACAGTAATCTACGGGTCTTACATAGTTATACTGAGGAGCATCGGGATTATCCATTTTTCCATAATTCCATCCTGAAGCATCACTCCATATAACTCCACCAGCTTCTTGTAATACCCCATTAGGATAAATTAATTTCGAGCCTACTGCTCCTACATCTTCATCTGAAAGCATTACTTTTAGCAGGCTTTCTAGCCAGCCTTGACGTACTTCTGTATCGTTATTTAAAAAACATAGATACTTGCCATGAGAGTAATCAGCAGCCTTGTTACAAGATTTAATAAAACCGATATTTTTTGTATTGTTTATGAGTCTTATTCCTTGGACATTCTCTAACAAAAATTGTGTATTATCTTGAGAAGCATCATTAATCACAATAATCTCTACTTCTGTGTTAACAGAAATATTACCTTGCAAAGAACGTAAACATTTGAGGGTATATTCTATCTTATTAAAGACAGGAATAATGACTGAAACAACAGGAGTTGGACTATACGGCAATACTATTTGCTTAGCGATTTTAGCTTCATTGATTGGGACAATTTCTAGGTTGCTATCTTCATCAGAAATTGCCATTTTATCTAAAATATATTGCAAATATTTAGATGCTTCTACATATTCAGGCTTCATCTGAAGAACAATTTGAAAAAAAATGATAGCTTCGTCCTCTTTATTTCTTTGCGTTAGAGCTTTGCCTAATTGGAAGTATAATTCTGGTTCATTGGGCTTGAGTGACAACAGTTTGTGGTATACTTGTATATCATCAGAGTTCAGTTCAATGGTTTTAGAATAGCATTGATAAGCTTGGTCTAAATCCGAATTAGTACCTCGTTGTCGAAATACGTCTCCTAATTTGTGATGAACCTCGCTAAGATTTGGTTGAATATCAATAGCACATAAGTAATTAACTATTGCTTCATCCAATCTTTGAAGTGCGGCCATAGCATCCCCTAAATGACAGTGCACTACATCCGAATTAGGAGAAATTTCCAGGGCTCTGCGATAGGCAGAAATCGCCTCATCATACCGCCCCAACTGATACAGAGCAAACCCCAAATGATCCTGAGCCTCTAGCGAATTCGGATCGAACTCAACCGACTTGCGGTAGGCCCCGACAGCTTGCTCCCACTTTTGCTGTGCTGCCAGCGCATCCCCTAAATGTTGGTATACTATAGCCGAGTCAGGGACAAGCTCAAGCGTTTTATCGTAGGATTCGATCGCCTCATCCCACCGCTGGACGATCGACAAAGTATGCCCCAAATAGTGGTGAACGATCGCCGAACCCGGTTCCAACTCAGCCGCTTTCGAGTAAGAGGCGATCGCCTCCTCCCACTTACCCTGTGCCGATAAAGCCGTTCCCAACTTATAATGAGCCCAATGCCCATCGGGCTGCAACTGAATCGCCTTTCGGTAATAACCCACTGCCTCTGCTAATTCATTCTTTCCCTGCAAAGCCTCTGCCAATTTCAGATACAATTCTGCTTCACCCGGATTAAGCTCGATCGCCCTTTGCAAGCACTCAATACCTTCGTTAACCCGTCCCTGCCTTGCCAAAGCCTCCCACAAATTTTGGTAAGGCAAAGCCGATTCCGAGTCAAGGTCGA
>Ga0105049_10008190_pt1 | contig 12128 bp, 5 predicted proteins | sample MAT06_FD_78087 | JGI IMG/M metagenome (GOLD analysis project Ga0105049, IMG submission 78087) | Freshwater microbial communities from Lake Fryxell liftoff mats and glacier meltwater in Antarctica - MAT-06 | ecosystem: Environmental > Aquatic > Freshwater > Ice > Liftoff microbial mat | place...
CAGTCTGGCCACCTGCCCGATGTAGCTGGTGCTCCGCCAAATTCCATTTCCTTCCCGATCGCTTCCATTTCCCGATCAATGACTTTGAGTGCTTCCAAGACAGGCCCGAACTGCTTTGCAGCTATACGATAGTTTTCCTCAAACGTCTGTGTTGGTGCGCTGGTAGTACTCCACATCCCATCTTCAATTTGCCCAACTCGACCATTGATGGAGGGCGTTGTTTCGAACTCCCGACGTCCACGCGTAGCATCGCCATTGAGTTGCAGGTTGAGTACATTTAATCGACTGCGGAGGTCAAATGTTTTTTTCAACAAATCCTTAGGTGGTGCGGGCATCTCCAGAATGGCGGTCTGCATCTGAGCTAACCTGGCATTCAGCTCAGTATAAATGTTGCTAACCGCACTTGCTGCCTTTTGGAGTCGACTCACTTTTTTGCAAAATTCGAGGTAAGCCTTTTTATCTGTAGCAGGTAAAGTGGCGTTATTTAACGATTGTACCGTGAATGCTGTTGGCCCTACAAGCGGCGTCAACACACCATCTTCAAATTGTTGAAGGGTGACCGTGTACTGCCCTGGCAACACCAGATGACCTTGGTCTGGTCCAGTAAAAAGGTTATCAGGAGGGACGATTCGACGGTTTGAAATGTGAGCCGTTGCGTTATAGCGAAAATCCCAATTCTGGCGCTTCAATCCTGCACTTGCATCTGTTTTAATATGGCGCACGACATCTCCAGCAGCATCCATGATTGTAAACAGTAGATAAGGATCAGGTTGCTCATCTTCTTTACGCAGGGCTTCGATATCAGGATAATTGACCGTTTCCTTTTTCTCTGATTTGGCTTTTTCGGCCTCCTGACGTTTTGCCTTGAGGGTTTTTAAATCCTCTTTGAGCCAGTAACTGAACACGGCGCCGACAGCTGGGTTCGATGCAGCATAGTGGCTGCTACCCAGGTGTCCCTTATCCCGGAGACCCAGCGGCAGATTGGGGATAAACAGCAAGGCGTCTTTGACAGGGAAGATATTAGCTGATTTTTCAAAGGTTTCTTGCTTGAGGTTTCTAAGCGGGGAATAATCATCAAGGATATAAAAACCGCGCCCGAAGGTGGCCAGTACAAGATCGTTTTCACGACGTTGGATTTCGATGTCTCGAATCGCTACGGTGGGTAAGCCTGATTTTAACTGCACCCAATTTTCACCTCCATCTGGGCTAAAAAACACACCAAACTCGGTTCCGCAGAATAAAAGGTTTCGGTCTACGTGGTCTTCAGCGATGGTATAGACACTGCCACGCTCAGGCAAGGTACTGGAGATTGATTTCCATGTTTTACCACCATCTATAGTTTTTAGCAAATATGGCTTGAAATCGCCGTAGCGGTGATGGTTGAAACAAACATAGGCGGTGCTTTTATCAAATTGAGACGCAATAACCTGATGCACGTAGGAGCGTTCTGGAACACCGGGCAGTTTATCCATTTTTTCCCAAGCAACGCCTCCATCCCGGGTCACCCACAAAAGGCCATCGTCGGTCCCCACCCAAAGTAAATTATCATCAAGGCTACTTTCAGCGATGCTTGTGGTTTGTCCAAAAATGTCGGTGGAGCCGTTTTTGGCTATGGCATCCACACTCCAAACCTTGCCCATAATCTCAAATTTATTTCGGTCCTCGCCACGAGAGAGGTCAGGACTTATGGCGCGCCAGGAATTTCCCCGGTCGTCGGTTCGAAACACCTTATTTGCCCCGATATATAGCCTTGTTGGGCTGTGACTTGAAATGGTGAGCGGGGCATCCCAGTTCCAGCGTAGTGCAGGTTCATTTTCGCCAGCTTGGGGCTGAATAGGCAGGTATTCCCCACTTTTTCGGTCAAAACGCACTAGCCCACCATACTGACTTTGGGCGTAAATAAGGTCCGGGTTAGTGGGGTCTACCTGGGTTTCAAATCCATCGCCGGTGCTGGTGATGTACCAATCGGAGTTTGGAATTCCATTCGCACTGATGCTTCGACTTGGGCCGCCAAGACTAAGGTTGTCTTGAGTTCCTCCATGGACGTGATAGAATGGGAGGGCATTGTCGGTGGATACCTTATAGAACTGAGTTACGGGTAGATTGTGCTTAAATTCCCAGGTTTTGGCGAAATCCCATGTTTCGTAAAGGCCACCATCACAGCCTACGCGCAGGTGGTCGGTATTGTTGGGATCGATCCAAATACAATGATTGTCAATGTGTTTGTTTAGCTCTCCGAGGTTGCGCACGGTTTTCCCGCCGTCATCGCTTACTTTGTAATAGGTGTCTGTGATAAAAATTCGGTTCGGGTTTTTCGGGTCACAGGTAAGCTCTTGATAATAATTACCGCTGGTGTAGGTATCGCTCATTTTAGACCAACTCGCTCCACGATCCAGAGAGCGGTAAATGCCGCCTTTTTTGTCGTTGGCGTCGATAACAGCATAAACGTAATCTGGATTTACCGGGGATAAATCAATTCCGATTCGACCCAAATCTCCGCTGGGTAGTCCGCCTTCAAGTTTTTTCCAATTCGCGCCACCATCCGTTGATTTAAACAAGGCCGACTCTGGCCCGCCGCCGATGTAGGTAAATACTTTGCGCTGGCGTTGGTGAAAAGCAGCATAAAGCACTTTAGGATCCCTTGGATCCATGATGAGGTTATTACAACCAGTGTAAGCGCTGACAGATTTGACGCAAATCCAGGTTTCCCCGCCATCCGTGGATTTATAGACCCCTCGATCGCCTCCATCGCTCCAAACGGGGCCATAAGCGGCCACATATACTGTATTGGGGTTGCTTGGATCCACCACAATATTGGCGATATGTTCGGAGTTTTTTAGCCCCATATTCTTCCAGGTCTTGCCGCCATTTTCGCTTTTGTAGACTCCATCGCCATAAGAAACAGAGCGTTGGTTGTTGTTTTCGCCAGAGCCAACCCAAACTACGTTGGAATTGGTCGGATCAAGTTCTACACAACCAATGGAGTAAGCACCCTGCGCATCAAAAATGGGGTTGTAAGTAGTACCAGCATTCCCTGTTTTCCACACGCCACCCGCTGATGAAGCCACATAGTATTCCGCAGAATTGCCCGGGTTAACGGCAAAGTCGCTGATACGGCCCGAAGTAACTGCCGGGCCAATACTCCGAAAGCTCAAGCCGTTATAGGTAGCCGTGTTTAGCAGGCTGGATTTTTCAGTTTTTTTGTCTTTGGGCTCATCCTTTTTTTGAGAAAAAAGCGGTGTGATAGTAAGGAAAATTAGTGCAAGCAGGGATAATTGGCGCATAGTCGGAACGTTTTGCTGAATAATGAGCAGCAATGTTACGGTATCCAGCGAATTTGTGGTTTGTTGATACAGGGTGTTTCCAAGGAAATCTACGAAAGGCAGCCTTCGGGAGCTGAGGGCACTTTCACACCCGCTCCAAGACCACAGCATACCCCTGCCCCACCCCAATACACATCGTACAAAGCGCATATTTACCGCTTTTGCGCTGCAACTCACGAGCAGCAGCAAGTACAATACGTGCCCCACTCATCCCCAGGGGGTGTCCCAAGGCAATAGCCCCTCCATTGGGATTGAGGCGAGGGTCATTGTCCGCAATACCCAGGCTACGCGTGCAAGCAAGCACTTGAGCGGCAAAGGCTTCGTTGAGCTCTAGCACATCCATTTGCTCCAGCGTTAGGCCTGCTTTTTCGAGGGCTTTACGCGAAGCCGAAACGGGTCCGATCCCCATGATACGCGGTTCTACGCCTAAAACGGCTGAACTAACAATCCGGGCTATTGGCTTCAAATTGTTGCTTTTCAGGCCATTTTCTGAGGCAATTAGCAAGGCTGCTGCCCCATCATTCAAGCCGGATGCATTTCCTGCGGTTACCGATCCGTCTTTTTTGAAAGCAGGTCGAAGCTTGGCCAGTATTTCTAATGTTGTATCGGGCTTAATGAACTCATCGTGTTCAATTAAAACAGGCTCGTTTTTCCCTTTTGGAACGGACACTGCAGAAATTTCTTCTGCCAGACGACCTGCTGAGCGGGCATCGGCAGCTTTTTGCTGGCTCCAGTGTGCAAACTGATCCTGGTCTTCCCGACTGATACCATGCTGGTCTACCAGATTTTCAGCAGTCATTCCCATAGGATCGGTTCCGTAAAGGGTATGCATTTTAGGATTTACGAACCTCCAACCAAAGCTGGAATCAACCATCTGGGCATCAGTGCCATACGGTTTGCTAGTTTTGCTGATGACCCAAGGCGCTCGGGTCATCCCTTCCACGCCACCAGCAATAAACAGATCTCCGTCGCCAGCTGCCACAGCCCGGTGTGCATGAATTACGGCGGACATTCCGCTCGCACAAAGGCGATTAACTGTTTCGCCAGGAACAGTAATGGGTAACCCTGCCAAAAGAAGTGCCATACGGGCTACATTTCTGTTGTCTTCGCCAGCCTGATTGGCACAGCCTAAAATTACGTCAGAAATACGGCCAGGGTCAAGATTAGGATTACGTTCGATAAGTTTTTGAAGGACGTGCGCTGCAAGATCGTCTGTGCGGATTGGGGCAAGTACACCGCCGAAATTTCCAATTGGAGTGCGAATGCCGTCGACTAGGTAGGCCATGATATTGGTGTTGAAGGTACTGTAAATCCTGTCAAAAAATAGAACGCCCGGCAGCACTTAGCAGCTCGGGCGTTCAGGCATTTTTTATTGAAACCCCATAGCGTAATATCTTAGGAACGCGGCACCAATAACTTAGTCATTTGATGCCACCCTTTATTCTATCATACGGCCCGTATTTTTCTTTAAATAGACCCACTATTTGCAGAAAAATAGGGCTGTCTGATGAAATAATGGTTGACCTAAAATGACTAAGTTATTGGTGTCGCTTTCCTTAGCAAAAGAAATACCAAGGACTAGCTTGTCTAAAGACTAAAATCCGCTTTCAAGGGTATAAAACCTAGCTTTCAAAAAATGTATCATACTGATTCCCACCACGCTCTGATTTACTAGGCATAGCTGGAGGGGCATTTAAGTCGAGGGTTTCGGCAGCATTGTTTGCTTTTGCAACAATCTTGCCTTTGTCGCCCCCCAGCAAGAAGGACACACCGTCTTTTTCCCACTTGTCCAACATTGCAAGACCTTCTTCTTCAAATACACCATTTTGAAGGTCAATGCCGTCCATAAAGTTTTTGGACATATCCATGAAGCGTTCCATTTCACCCACCTTTTGACCTACGTCATCAGCCATAGCTTCGAGCGCCATGTCGTACATGTATTTTTTGTCGGAGTTGCCGCTCAGGATATTCATAGCAGAACGCATAGCAGAATGGCTGGCTTTGATTGCCTTGTACTCTTGTTCCTTCACGACTACCTGGTCGCTGAGGTCTTCAAGCATGATTTCGGAATTCTCGTACATTTTAGTCAACACCCTGTAAAGCACTTCCATGCGCTTGTATAAGTCTTCAAGCTTGACGTTTGAATCCTGCAAACGACCTGCCTTACGTGCCTGCAATACCATTAGCGCTTCCCGACCAGTTTCCTTGGCTTTACCTGCCAGATTGAGGTTGTTCTTGATGTTGGCGTTGTTTTGCTTGATCATTTCCCCCAATTTGTACATCTGACCCTTTAGGTTACTAATCTGGCTGTTCATTTTACCCAGATTGTCTTTTAGATCTTCGATATAGCTTTTAAGGATTCCAATAGGATCAATTTGTACAAAAACACCCGTGATCGAGCGCATGATAGACTTGTAAATATACCATACCAGGTTACGCATTTTGGGATCAAGCACCATGTAGATGACCCCTGCTAATGCAGCCAAAAGCCCGGCAAGGTATAAGGTGTTGGAGGCCAAGGTGATTAACGTTGGCAAGGCCTGGTATAGTAAGTAACCGCCGCCAAGCACAATAGCCGCCATAAAAAGTCCACCAGTAAGACCTTCTGGGCGTTCCCAAAAATTCTTGGGTTTCATAGGTTGCATGTCTGTCATATTTCTGTTGTTGATTCGTTTAATTGTTGAATTGGCCAAACGTGCATGAAGGCCGTTTTAGCCTTTCTGCTTTGAAAAAATTATTGCTCGTTGGATCGAAAGATGGTTTTGAAAAATGAAGTTACCAGCGATCTAAATCGCTCATTTACAATAAACAAGACGACAAAGGCCAAGACAAACAACCCAAAAAGACTGATGAAGACTTTGAGCAGTTTGAATGCCAGCCACAAGGCTATCAGCCCGGCTAGGAAAACAAAGAAAGGGTTTTTTAACAAATCTTTCATGGTTGGTAAACTTTGATCCTTGACTTAGATTTTACCGCATGGGTATTGAACTAAATTATTTGCCCAACACTCACTTAAGATGTTGCTGAATTTTAGCTACATCATCCTGAATTTGGGCAACTACACTGTTAAAAGTGGCCTCAAAATCAGCTTTTGTATTTTCAATTTTTACGGTGGCCTCCGTGATTTCCTTGCGAATTTGCTCGCTATTCTTGCGATTATGCTCAATATCTTGAGTCAATTGTTTAATCTGTTCGGCCTTTTGCTGCATTGCAGCCTCAAGATTTTTGGCTTCATCTTCCCGATTTCCGATAAGCTTTGCTTTCTGCTGGCCGTGCGCTTCCGCAAAGCGGGTTTGCTCCCCATTGAGTACGCCCAAATAGTGCTTAGCGGATTCAACTAATTTTAATGTCGTGACCCCCATAGTCTGGGCCATTGCATAAGCAGATTGAAATCGCGTCTGCTCGTCCATAGGCATCTTAGAAAGATTTTTAAGTGCCTGTCGGAACTCGAAATAATCAAAGCCGTCCTGGTTGTTTTTTTCAAGCGCAGCAGCGAGCACTTCAACAAATTTATCGTTTACTGAGCCGCTAACAGATTGAACCGGACTTGATGATGCCTGACCCGAAGTAGTACTCTTGGAAGGAGGCGAGGTCATTTCAGCGGGGTGCTGACTGCCCGCTTTAGCATTTTGATCGGCTCCGCCCTCTTCTTCTACCACGAAAACGGACTTGAATTTTTTTATAAAATCACTCATGGATGCTTGGTTGAATGGTTGGATAATTTAAGGGTTGAATGGTTTACAGCTGACAAAAATTGGAACAAAGGTGAGGATAAGCCAACCAGTAAACCAGAGCACAAAAGTGTGCGGACAAAAGTATGACATCTCAGATTCGTCGGCGACTGTCCCGGAATTTCGGACAAAGAAAGCGGTTTGAGCAGACAAAAGAAAAAACAAGTTATTTTTTACCCGTTCCTTAAAGTCAAAAGTTGTTTAATTTGTGCTTGAAAATCAGTGCAAACCGATATGAATAGCCATCCTATTTTCGATTCAAGTACGACAACTTCTCAGTCAGGGCGATACTGGACAAGCTTTGCAAGTTACTCCTCAGTTTTTTGGAAAAAGACGGCTCAAGACCAGATGTGCTGCGCATACTTCGTGTCGTGGAGGCAAATTACAACGCCACAAGGCAACAAGAAATTAAAGGGATTCTGGAATTTTCCGATGCTCGGCGGGAGTGCAATACGCTTTTACCGACCCAAAATGGCCGCCGGGATCAGCAATGGAAATCTTCAAAAATGTAAGTGAAATTAAAACGGATCAGATAAAAACCAACAACTTGGATGAGGCGGTTTTCCGAATCTGTACGGCAATGGCCTTGCATCAAAATAAAATGGATTTGGCTGAAAAATGGCTCAATAAGATTCAGCAGCCCAATGCCAGAGAAATCCAGTGGAAAAAATTATTGAAAACCAAATGACTTAGGAATCGCGTTCCCTAAAGTTTCCCGGCACTAATTTTTTGCTCCAAACCCGGCGAACGGCGAATACTATTGGCTTTTTTCCAATATTCTACCGCCTGGCTGCCTTGTCCCTGAAGGGAATATGCATCACCAAGATGCTCCAGGATACCAGGATGTTGATCACCACCTTTCAAAAGGCTTTGTTCGTACCTGGTGATCGCCCCGGCAAAATCCTTTTTACCAAGATAAGCAAGGCCAATCTGGTCGATAATATCAAAGCGCAAACTCGTGTTGCCAGCCGTCATCAACAAGCCTTGCTCGAGTTGTGCAATAGCATCATCCTGGCGACCCTTGATATTAGCGGCTGCACCATAATAAAAGTAGGCTTTAGGCTGATTCGGGAAAGCATCCATCGCTTTCTCTGCAGTAACCAGCATTTCATCGTAATTTCCTTGTGTGGCAAGAAGTGTCAAAGTATTGTCCCAGACTGCAAATACCGTAGGGTTCAACTTGATGCACTGACGGTAACGTTTCAGTGCTTCGGTTGGCTGATTTGCCTGATAAAAAAGGTCGCCTGAAAGACTCCAGGTTTTGGCTTCCTCTGGATGGTGTTTTTCGAGCAAGGCTGCGAGTTCAAGTAGACTTTTAGTAAGTGCTTCATCCTTTTCTACACTCATTTTTTGAAGATAGGGCAAAATCGCCTTCACCTTTTCATCAAGAGGCACTTTAGGATCATCAAATAATAGGGACAAAGCAGCGAGTTTTGCTTCACCCGAATTGTTTTGGCCACCCGCCATGGCTATTCGGGCAGTTGGGTCATTTGGATCCCTAAGGAGGATTTCCAAATATGCAGCTTTGGCATTGACTTTATCTCCAATTTCATCATAATACTGCGCTAGTTCGCGGCGGTATTTGAGTTCATTGGGATAGGCGTCCGAGAGCTTTTTATATTCACCAGCTGCCTTCTTGAGATCACCCTGGCCTATATAGATGACGTGTTTTTTAAAGGCTATTTCCTCATTCACGCCTACTAAACTTTCCCATTTGTCAAGTGTCTTCAGCGCACGTTTGGGGTCTTCATTTTGCAGGCAGAGGTAAGAAAGTTTTTCATAAAACTCAATGGTCTGTGGAAATCGCTTTATCAAGGCCTCATAAACCCCAACCGCCTCAGTCAACCGACCGACCTTTTCAAAAAGAGATGCTTGATAGATGCTATACCATTGGTTGTCAGGAGCCAGGATAACGGCTCGGCCAATAGACTCTATTGCGTTGGAAAAGTCCTTAAGACTGGTATTGGCCCGAGCAAGACCATACCAGCCAGCATCCACCTCCGGATGGTCGTACGTGAATTTCTTGTAAAGTTCAAGTGCTTTATCGTTGTGAGTCAGGAGACGTTCCCGCTCCGCCACAAGGAATTGACTCTGACGTTTTACCTCTGCTTCGGGAACCGTGGTTTTTACCCCTCCGATGGTATTTTGGGCAAAAATGGCACTTGGGCAAAGCACCGCAATCACCATAGCTATAGCGGGAAAAAGGATTTGACACAACAATTTTTTCATAACTCAAAAATATTTTTGCAGGCTGTATCGAAACGCCAAAAACAACCCAGTTGTTTCGTTGTACAGTACAAACTAGTCTGGCGAATTTACCTTAATAACGTAACCTCTCCTCTTGCAACTGCTAATGCTCCATCGCCGCCACGATAAAAAATATTGAAGACATAAACGTCAGATGGCGCGTCTTTCCCGTCTATTGTGCCATCCCAACGAGCGTTTGGTTCGTTACTAGCAAAAACTTTTTGTCCCCAACGACTGTAAACTTCCATTTTCTCAATGCTGGCGACACCCTCTACAATGGCCAACCCAAAAGAATCATTAAAACCGTCCCCATTAGGCGTGAAAGCATTGGGCACTTTAATGTTTGGCTGAATAATGGTGAACGTGATCGATTCAGTTTGGGTGCAACCGGAAGGAGAAACTACGGTTACAAAATAAGTCACTGTACTGTCGTTAATGATTGGTGTGACCGTGATTTGCTGCGTATTGCCGACTGGATCTGAATTGTTTTCCAACCAGGTAAAAATGAAATTATTGGAGTTTGTACCCGGTAAGAACGCATCCAGCATGATCGGCACGCCTATATCAACTCGATTGGTATCCGGATCGCTTACAAGTTTTAGTGTAAAGTTTGGTCTGACCATTACATGCACAGTATCCTCGTAAACACAGCCTTCCCCGTATTCAAACCTTAGGGCATATTGACTATTTACTGAAACGGTGTCAACAAAAGTCGCTGCCATCCCACCGGGGTTCCAGAAATAAGTTCCAGTAAGCAGGGCCTCTGCGCTCAACATAACAGGCTCTCCAGCACAAATAGTGGTGTCTTCGCTGACCATCATTTGTGGATTGAATACAGTAACCTCTACCTCATAGGAGACCGTACAATTATCCAGCGTTGTCGTCACCGTATAGGTAGCTGACTCCTCCGGATAAAATATTGGCGGCGTTGCATCATTAGAACTGAAAATTGCCGGGTCTGAGCTCCAGAAATAGGTAGCGCCGGGGGTAACACTAATATTTAGCAAAACACCTTCTCCAGGGCAAAGCAAGGTGTCGGCTGGAAATTGCACTTGAGCTATTTCACCTTGTACACCAATTGTAATAGAATCTTGGAGTTGGCACTGCGGATTTTGAAGTGGATAACTGTAAGTAACAGTATAGGTAGCCGTCTGGGTGGACAAAACACTAATTACCTGTCCAGTTGCATCATTGCTCCAGTTGTAGATGCCTGGATAACTACCTGATGCTGTAAGCTGCGCGGAAACCCCTGCGCAAACGGTATCATTATCACTTACAAGTAAATTTCCTGAAGGGATTACTTGGATAACGAACTGTTCTTGAACCGTACAGCCGTTTTCCAGAGTTACCAGATAAGTAGTAGTTTGTGCAGGGGTATCTGTTGGCTGAGCTGCGGTAGAAATAAAGCTAGGTGGGTTTGCGGTCCAAGAATAGGTTACAGTAGTGTCTTCAACAAGGTTCAACAAAATACTTTCGCCTGCACAAAGCGTGTCCTTAGGAAATTGAAACTTAGGTTGTTGATTCACTTCGACAATTACTGAAGCTGTTGCCGTGCAGCCATTTGATACATCTGCCGTAAATTGGTAAGTAGTTGTTGTGGAAGGTGCGGCATTAGGATTAGTACAGGTTATACAACTTAAGCCAATAGGGGGCGACCATTGCAGATTTGTAAGCCCTGCGGCATTTCCAACTGCCAAGGGAATGCTTTCTCCAATACATAGTTGCGGGCTGGAAGGTGAAATCGTTAGCACAGGCACTGGGATTACTTGAATCATAGCAGATGCAGTATCCACGCATGCGCCATTGATGGATATTCTTTGATAAACAGTTGTTTCCAAAGGATTTACCAGTAAAAAAAACTCATCATCTGGAAGGATTTGGCCAGCCAGAGTTTGCCAAACAAATTGAAGCCCTGGAAAATTCGAACCTGAATACGAAGGAGAAACGAGTAAAACCTGTTGTCCGCCACAAACAGAGGTATCGGCAGGTGAGAGCGCTAAGTTAGTCGGCAAGCTGTCAACTTTTATACTTACCGTTTCTTTACGGGCACAACCAGGTAATGAAGCTGTGACTGTATATACAGTATTAGTCGTCGGACTAGCAATGGCAGTCATGCCTCCAGGTTGAACTTGAAGTTGAATCAGTGGCGACCAGTTGATCGGGACGCTGGTTGGCAAAGCCGTAGCCAGTATTTCAACGGATTGCCCACGGCAAATATTAGTGTCCTGTATGCTAATTGCCAAATCAAGGTTTACTACGGCTACCGTAACCACTTTTGTAACGGAACATGGTCCGGAAATGGCAGTTAAGGAATAAACCGTAGTTTGTTGTGGCGTCGCGATTGGGTTGGCAGCTGTTGGGTCAGAAAGGGAACCGTCATTGGGCGTCCAAGTGTAGGTCACGCCAGATTGAGGTGCGGTATATGCAAGTGCAACACTTTGTCCATTACAGATGGCGGTGTCATTTTGAACCAATACCGTTGGTCCAACTGAAATCGTAACTGACTCTGTCACATTTTGACAAACATCAATTACTTTTATCTCATAAGTGGTGGTTTGGCTTGGGCTTGCAAAAGGGTTCGGACAGGAATTGCAAGTGAGCCCTGCGGAAGGACTCCAGGCATAGGAGACTCCACCAGTTACTTGGAGCTGTATGGGTGCGCCACTACATGAAAAGGTGTCATTACTAACCGAAATGGGGTTCACAAGTGGCCCCAACACGCCTTCAGAAGTACCCGAGAAATCAATGGCTATGCCGTCATTTTCGATGGTGCCATTAAAATCGTCCAGCATAACAACATAGATTTTGCCAGTTACCACATCAATGC
>Ga0105049_10008194_pt1 | contig 12125 bp, 10 predicted proteins | sample MAT06_FD_78087 | JGI IMG/M metagenome (GOLD analysis project Ga0105049, IMG submission 78087) | Freshwater microbial communities from Lake Fryxell liftoff mats and glacier meltwater in Antarctica - MAT-06 | ecosystem: Environmental > Aquatic > Freshwater > Ice > Liftoff microbial mat | place...
GCGGGGATGAACCCCAGCGAGACCGCGGGGCTCATGGACTTGATCCGCAAGATCCGCGACCGCGGCATCACCGTGCTGCTCATCGAGCACCACATGAGTTTGGTGATGGGCATTTCCGACCGCGTGGCCGTGCTCGATTATGGCGTGAAAATCGCCGAGGGCACGCCCGCCGAAGTGAGCCGGGATCCGAGGGTGATCGAAGCGTATCTCGGCAAAGAAGAGGTGTCGTGATGGCGGCCGAACTGCTTCGCGTGGATCGCTTGCGGGCGGGGTACGGGCCGATCGACGCCTTGCACGAAGTCTCGCTCACCGTCGAACCGGGCGAGATCGTCGCCATGATCGGCGCGAACGGCGCGGGTAAAACGACGACGCTTATGGCCCTCTCGGGCATCGTCAAAGTCCGATCCGGAGCGGTAGTGTTCGACAAGAACGACCTGACGAAATCCGCCCCGCACGAGATTGTCAAACTCGGCCTCGCGCAGTCCCCCGAAGGACGGAAGATTTTTCCCCGCCTCACGGTGTTGGAAAACTTGGAGATGGGGGCGTACACCCGCAAGGATCCGCAGGGCGTATCGGACGACATCGAGAAGGCCTTCGCGATGTTCCCGATTTTGAAGGAACGCAAGGGGCAGGCAGGCGGGCTCCTCTCCGGCGGCCAGCAGCAAATGCTCGCTATCGCCCGGGCGCTCATGGCGAGGCCGAAGTTGCTGCTGCTCGACGAACCGTCGCTCGGGCTCGCGCCGCAGATCGTCGTGCAGATTTTCAACACGATCCAGGACTTGAACAAGCAGGGCATGTCGGTCTTGCTCGTCGAACAGAACGCCCGCATGGCGCTGAAGATCGCCCACCGCGGCTACGTGCTCGAAACGGGGCGTGTGACTTTCACCGACAAGGCCAGCGTGCTCCTGAACGACCCGCGCATCCGGGCTGCCTATTTGGGTGAATAATCAAACGAAGAGGAACGAACCACGGAGGCACGGAGAACACGGTGAGCAGAAACACGGAGAAATTCGACGAAAGAGAAATGCACGAGCAACGCCGCGCGCTTTGCAATTCTTACTTTTGGTCATTTTCTGCTCCGTGTTTCTTATCTCCGTGTACTCCGTGCCTCCGTGGTTCGTTCTTCTTTCCTCTCTTCGTTCCCCGGTTCGTTCTCTTCTCTCCTCCCACAAATCTGCGATAATCCCCTTTTACGACGTTCGTTCGGGATGATTTGAAATGCTCAATCGTACGGTCCGCGATGCGGTGATGCGGGTGTTGCCGCGGGTGAAGACCCCGGCGCAGTACTCGGGAGGGGAACTCAATTCCTCGGTGAAAGACCACCGCCAAGTCCGCGGCAAGTTGTGCCTTTGCTTCCCGGATACTTACGCGCTCGGCATGAGCCACCACGGCATGCAGGTGCTCTATTCGATCATGAACAGCGACCCGCAGTGGGCCTGCGAGCGCGCGTTCACGCCCTGGCTCGACTACGAAAAACTGCTCCGCGGCGGGAAGTTGCCGCTGTACGGGTTGGAGACGTTCACGCCCCTAAGCGAGTTCGATTTGCTCGGGTTCAGCTTGCAGTACGAGGTGAGCTATACGAACGTGCTCACCATGCTCGACCTCGGCGGCGTGCCGCACTTTTCGAGCGACCGGCTCGTGACCGATCCGCTGGTGATCGCGGGCGGGCCGGGCGCTCAGAACCCGGAACTGCTCGCCCCGTTCGTGGACCTGTTCATCATCGGCGACGGCGAGGAGTCGTTGCCATGGGTGATGGACCAGTGGGTGACGTTGAAGGAACGCGCGATCCGCGATGGAGACTTCTCGTACCGCAGGCGTCTGGAAATGCTCGCGGCAATCGTCGTGCAAACGAGTTGGGCTTATGCCCCGGTCTTTTACGAACCCGAGTACCACGCCGATGGAACCATCGCGGCAGTGAACCGCACTCGCAGCGACGTGCCGATCGAGATCAATTCCTGCGTGATCTCACGGGATTTCGACGACTTCCCCCTCCCCGTGCGGCCCGTGGTTCCGTTCGTGCAAACGCCGCACGACCGCATCGCCATCGAGATCATGCGCGGCTGCCCGCACCAGTGCCGGTTCTGCCAAAGCACCACGATCAAGCGGCCCCTGCGGATGCGCTCGGTCGAGACGATCGTGCAGTCGGCACTCGAGAGCTACCGCAACACGGGCACGAACGAGATCAGCCTGCTCTCGCTTTCCAGCAGCGACTACCCGCACTTCGAAGAACTCGTCAAGCGGATGCACGAGGTGTTCACGCCGCTGGGCGTCAACGTGTCGTTGCCGAGCTTGCGGATCAACCACCAGTTGCGAACGCTGCCGGCACTCATCCAGAACGTCCGCAAGGCGGGGCTGACGCTCGCCCCCGAGGTCGCTCGAGACGACATGCGCGAACAAATCCGCAAGAAAATCAAGAACGACGACCTGTACGAAGGCTGCAAGGAAGCGTTCAAGCACGGCTGGCAGAAGGTCAAACTTTACTTCCTCTGCGGCCTCCCCGGCGAGCGGTCGCTCGATTTGGACGGCATCGTCGAAATGGCCGAGCGGATCGCGGACATCAGCAAGCAGGTCACGGGGCGGTACAAGGACGTGACTGCGTCCGTGTCGAACTTCGTGCCGAAGCCGCACACGCCGTACCAGTGGAACGGCATGCAGACCCGCGAATACTTCCGTTGGGCGGGCGATTACCTGCACCGGCAGAAGCGCAACAAGGCCGTGAAGATCAAGCAGCACAACATCGAGACGAGCCTTCTGGAAGGCATTTTAACCCGCGGGGACCGCCGCGTCGCGCCGGGGCTCTACGAAGCCTGGAAGCGCGGAGCCCGGCTCGATTCGTGGGACGAGTGCTTCAAGCCGGACCTGTGGTGGAAGGCGTTCTCGGACCTCGGCATCGATGTCGGCTTCTATTCGCAGCGCCAGCGCCCCACGGGCGAGCGGTTGCCGTGGGACCACATCAACGTCAAGAAGGGGCGCGCATACTTGGAGAAGGAACAGGAACGCAGCGTGATCCAGTTGAAAGTGATGGCCGAAGCGGTGGGAGCGGGACCAGGGTGCGGGGGGTGATGACGTTTGCCGAACTCAGGGAGATCATGATGAGTGCTGCTTTGAAATCCGCGTCCGTGAGAGGGCTCGCATCCGACTCGCCGCCAAAATCACTGCGTTCCATCGATGATTTCGATGGGACTTTGAGCCGTTGGTCCGTCACGAAGGAGGAATATTACCGCCTGGGCGAACTCGGATTCTTCTCGGACAAGCGGGTGCAACTCATCAATGGAGATGTCTTGGTCATGGCCGCCCAAAGTAATTGGCATGCAACCGTCATTAAAGCTGTGGAACGGGCTCTAGAGCACTCGTTCGGTACGGAGTATTTCGTCCGAGTTCAGAATTCTCTCGATCTCAGTCCGCTTTCCGTTCCAGATCCCGATCTCGCAGTGATTGCGGGATCGTACGATTCGCATATGGACCGCGAGAATCCAACCACGGCGATCATGGTGGTGGAAGTTAGCGAAACGACTCTGCACGAAGATCGCGAACGGAAATCCGGACTTTATGCCGCATCGGGAATTGCAGAATACTGGATTGCCAACATTCGCGATCAGCGACTAGAAGTCCGCACGCGTCCAAAAGTGAATTCATCCAACGAATTTGGCTTCGATTATGCGGATTTGACGATGCTTGACGCGGACGAGTTTGTAACACCCCGTGCATTGCCCGGCGTGAAAATCCCAGTTCGCAAATTGTTCCCGATGCTGCCGCCGTCCGATTAGCCCACATCTTTCTGCCCCGGCCAGTTCGGTTTGAAGACTTCGTCCTTCTGGCGGATCTTGTTTACTCCCACGGCGAGGACTTGTAGGGCGAGGAACTGCGCCTTGAACGCGGCGGCTGAATCTTGCTTCTTGGTCGCTGCCGCGGCTTCCTCGGCGTGCTTCTCGTAAGCGGCCCAGTCGATGTCCCCGTCGCGGCCCTTCATGGCCGATTTGATCGTGTCGCAGAGTTCGACGAACCGATCGACGATTTTTTGGTCGATGGCGAAGTCGTAGTCGCGGTAGAGGTGCAACTCCGGCGTCGTCTCCCGCGGCATCTCGTCCGCTTCTTCGGACCGCTTTCGCAAGTGGAGGTAAAGGCCGAAGAGGCCGAAGAGAATCAGGACCGCTGCGACGACGAACGCGGCGACCGCCGAACTCGACTGCTTTTCGATCTGGAGCCACACCGAGAGCCCGGCGACGATCGCCCCGACCCCGAGCATGGCAAACGGCCACGGGACGATGCGGTTGACCGATCGGCCCGCCTTGGCGACTCGCCTTGCAATCCCCGGCCCGGATTGGCTCGCGCCGCGGGTTCCGGAGCCGCCGGGGATTTCCACGATCAGACAAGTGATGTTGTCCGGCCCGCCGCGGACGTTCGCGAGCGCGACTAGATATTTACACGCCTCGTCCGGAGAGAAGGCGTTGACCACGGCGCCGATTTCGTCGGCGGTCACGAGGTTGCTCAGGCCGTCGCTGCAGAGCAGGAACGAGTCGCCGGGTTCGGCCGGGTGAGGGCCTTCGACATCCACTTCGACTTCGGCGTCCGGGCCGAGCGAGCGGATGATCACGTTGCGCTTGAAGTCGCCGAGTTCGTCCGGGTCGATCCCCTGGCGGCGGGCGACTTCCCAAACCCAGGAGTGGTCGAAAGTGAGTTGTTGAACCCTCGTCCCGCGAATCCGGTAGGCCCGGCTATCGCCGACGTGGCCGACCCAGACGCCGTCCGGGCAGAGGAACAGGCCCGTGGCTGTGGTTCCGAGGCCCTTGAACTCGGGGTTGTTCAGGCCGATTCCGAAGATCGCGGCATTCGCTTCCGTAAACGCCCGGCGGATGGCGGAGCCGAAGCCGTCTTGGTCGGCGTGCTTCAAATACGTCAGGGGAATATCGCGGACGGCTTTCGCGCTCGCCTTCTCGCCGACGGCGTGACCGCCCATTCCGTCGGCGACGATGAAGACGTGGCCGTGCTTCTTCCAGTGCGCCGGGTCAGCCGCGGGCTGGGTCGCACAGGCGTCTTGATTGTGACTGCGCCGGACACCCACGTCTGTCAGGCTGGCGTACCGAATGTTCACGGACGGCCCACCGGGGTCCTGGGAGATTGCGGAGGGATTCGCGTATTGTAGCCGTTCGCAGGGCAAATCGCGCGAGAATCGGCCCGACTTGACCGATGCGCGATCGGCCGCTATCACCCGCGTCTGTTGACAGCATAGCACCTTCACGCCTTTGCGGCGGGGGGCCGAATGCCGGCCATGCGGTTTGGGTTCGTTTTCGGGATCGCCACACTCGCGTTCGCCACCGGCTGCGTCGATCGACGCTTCGTCGTGGAGTCTAACGTCCCCGGCGCGCAGATTTACGTCGATGGGGAGCCGATTGGCCCGAGCCCGGCCGACGGGTGGTGGGAATACGCCGGTTATCGCGAGATGATCGCCGTGGCCCCAGGCTACGAGCCGCTCGTGGAGCGTGTGCGGTTCAAGGCGAAGTGGTACGAGTATCCGCCGCTCGACTTCGTGGCCGAAGTCCTTTGGCCGTTCCGGATCGAGGACGTTCGCAGGGTGAAGCTGAATCTCGAACCGAGCCGGCCAGTCAACCAGACGACGCTGATCGGCGACGCGGACTCACTGCGGTCCCGTTCGGCTATGCTCCCGCCCACCTCAGTCCCTGCGAGTAAGGGAAAACCGAGCCCGCAAGCGCGGCCTTCGGGGCAGGCTCCGACCCCGGCCGCACTACCCGACAACTTCTTCCCGAACTACGGACCAGAGGCTGCCCCCGGGCGATGACTACTTCCCTTTGAGCGTCGCCACGAACTGAATCAGTCGCCGTTCCCACACCTCGCGCTGGGACCACGGGCAGCTCGCCTCGGCAATGACCGTTTGCCCGTCCACTTCGATCGCGGCATAGACGACGAGCTTCTCGGCGGACTTCGACGCGTTCGGGTCGGCCGGGCTCACTTTGTAACGGGCGGGTTGAACTGCTGCCGGTTCTTCGCCCGGCGGCGGTTCGCCCAAAGGTTCGCCCGTGAGTTCCGTCAGGTTGAACTTGCCGAAGGTGTCCGGGTCGCGGGTGTAGTACGCTCGGACTTCTTTGGCCGCGACGCTCATCGGATCGCCGCCGCCCTCGATGAAGAGGACCGCGAGTTCGGCATACGGCGGGCGGTCTTGCTTCGAGCGGCCCGTGAATTCCCCGCGCAGCACCAGATCCGCCTTCGGCCGCAAGTCCGTCGGTAAAGATCGCTCGTCTTCCTTCCAAAACTTCTCGAACGTCGCGATCTGGTACTTGAGCTTGTGCGTGCCCTTGCGGGGGAAGGTGACTTTGTTGCCGACTTTTTCGGACCACTTTTCCCGCTCGTTCAGCGTGCGGAATTTGTCCTTCAACTCGGCGAGTTCGGTCCCGACCTTGTCGAAATCCGCCTCCGCGCTCCAGGCGTAAAACCAGTAGCCGAGGCCCTTGTAGCTCAGCACGTAGCAGTCGCCGATGCAGGTGGTCTCGCCGACCCGGCGTTCGCCGCGGAAGCGGCAGTGGTAAGCGTCTTTGCCGGCCCACTTGACCGGTTCGAGCGTGAGGTCCGGGGGCAAGTTCTGGAACACGCGGTTGAGTTGATCGAGCATTTTCTCGCGGAGTTCGTGCAGCAGCGGCGAGCGGTCCTTGTAATCGCTCACGGAGAGCGCCGCCCAAGCGTCCGGACCTCCGCGCTTCATGGCGAAGGCATTCACGCTGATCTCGTTCTTCATGTCCGCGTCCATCACCCACGGATCGCCCGGCATCTTGTAGGCGAAGTTCCACTCCGGTTTTGCCAGGTCGCTACTCGTGACGCCGTCGCCGCTCGACATGTTGCTTTTGAGCATGATGGCGAGCACCACGCCGAAGACGATGACGCCGAGGAGGAGCAACGCTCCGCCGACGGCCGCGATCAGTGCCCCGGCACCGCCGCGCTTACGGGACGGGGCTTTCCTGTCGCTTACCCCCGAACCTTCCTGAGAAGGAGCACTCGCTGCGGTATCGTCGTCAACGGGTTCCGCGTTCGGAATCGATGCAGTCTCCGACGGCCCGTACCCCACTGTCGGAGCGACCACGGGAGGTTGATAGCCGACATTGGGTGGTGGATAGCCAGGAGCCGCAGTCGGCCCGAGCGTGAACCGCATACCGCAGCGCGGACAGGTGAGCAACGCCCCGGGGGGAACTTGAGTCGGGTCGAATAAGAACGGGCAGCTCGGGTTCGGGCACTTCAAAGCCGACATGGGCGAACCCTTGCGAGGTAAAAGGTAATCGCAGCCATTATAGGACGATCAGCCTACGGTTTCGGCCGCCGGCGAGTTCGGCAAATCCTCTACCGAAAGCGGCGTGGCACTCCGCGGATCGGTCACCCGTAACACGGACTTACCCTCCAGCACCGCTTCCAAACACGGCAGCACCGCTCGAGATCGCCAGCCGGCGAATAGTGCCGAATCGACCGGTCCCCCGTTTTCCTGTCGGCTCCGGACCAGGGCTTTCAAATCGGAAGTGGTCGCAACCAGATTCGGCGCGATCGACTCGCGGTTGCAGAATTCCGCGAGCACCACGTTCAACAAGTTGGAAAGCATGGTGACGTGGGGCGGGTCGTTGTCCCGTTCCGCGAGTTCCGGGTAATCGGCCGGGGCGACCGCGAGCCCTCGCTTCACCGCGGCGGCGATTGTTCCGATCTCGTTCCGCGGCACGCCTCGCAGTTCGTCGAGGTTCTCCGTCGCCGATTGGCCCCGGCGGGCGATCTCTACGATCACTTCGTCCCGCATGATGAACCGCGTCGGGCGGTTGACCCGTTCGGCGAATTGGTCCCGCCATTCGTACAACTCGCGGGCCACGGCGAGTTCCTTCCGGTTGAGGCTGCCCAGGCCTTTCACCCGCCGCCATCGCTCGACGTTGGGCTCGTCGCCGGTCGCTCGGCGGAGGAAGGTTGCGAATTCCTCGACGGCCCAGCCGGTACGGTCGTGCTTGCGGAGCCGGGCCAAACACCAAGCGTAGAGCGGCAGCAAATACCGCACGTCATCGAAGGCATAGCGGACCTGATTGTCGCTCAGCGGCCGTCGCCGCCAGTCGGTGAGCGTCTCGCCTTTGGTCATCCGCGTCCCGAGTACTTCGTGAACGAGTGCCGCATAGCCGATCGGATAGTTGAACCCCAGCAGTCCCGCGGCGATTTGAAGGTCGAAGACTTTCGCCGGCGGCTTGCCGACCGCGAAGCGGCACATCCGCACTTCTTCTCGACCCGCATGCACCACCACGGCCCGCCGCGGGTCCAGCAGCAAGCTCCAAAACTCGTCGAGCGGGCCGCACGCGAGCGGATCGAGGAGGATCAGCCGTTCCGGCGTGGAGACTTGCACCAGGCACAGATCCGGGCGAAAACTGTCTTCGCCCACGAACTCCGTATCGAGCCCGAGGACCGGGCACGCGCCGATGTGGTCCAGTGCTTCCGCGAGGTCGGACGGCCTTTCGACGACGGATTCGGGCAACTGAAGCGTGGCGGCTATGCGGCGGCGGGCCATGTCTTACCGGGATCGGGGCGGGAACGACGGGGTGCTCTCATGTTGGGAGATTCTTCGCCGGGGTCAAGGAACCGACCCGACCCGCTCGCACGGAAGCGTAACTGTGGAAGGCCGCTGATAGAGAAGCAAGTGGAAGTACGTTACCGTTTCGCCCCGAACGGTGATTGGGAATGTCTCGATCAATTCGGGAAGTTCAAACCCCGGAATCCACTCCGGCGGCAGTGGACCCTCGTTCCAAACGAGCATTCGATCGACTCGACCCAAGTCGTTCGGTTCCTGGGTAAAGTGGCTCGGCCGCGAAACGCTTGGCAGTTGTCGGACCGGCACGCCCTGGTAGCGGAAGATCGCGACCCACTGATAGGTGGCCGTGTAAACCGGCAGCGGCTCCGGGTAGTTGCGAATGGATTCCGATGCAGTCCGCCCCGCTTCGATCCGCACCGATTGGCGAGTGAGACGGTCGTGCTTCGCAGGGTAGATCGGAACCGGAACGAACGCGTGGATGATTAAGAAGGCAGACGCGAGCACTGGGAAGGCGAACGCGGCGGCAGTCCACCACGCTGGCCGCACCGCGGCCCACCGTGCCGCCAACGGCCAACATCCCAGATATGCCGCGAGGGCCCAGTTCCCTTCGAGCGGACCGCGAGTCGCCTTGAACAGAAACAGAGCGAAGGGCACGACGAACAAACATGCGGCCGTGCGCAGGATGGGGTCGGCCTTCACCGCGCGGGCGTTGGACAAAGTCCACACCAAAACGACGAACGGTAGCAGTCCCGCCAGTAGGAGTTGAACGCCGACGAACTCGCCGAAGGTGGTGAAGGGATTTACCCCATCCGCGTTCGCGTGATTCCACTGGAACCCGAGCGGTTCGAAATCGTGCTGGAAGTTGAAGTAGAGCACGGGCAGCGCGAGCGACCCCGCGACGGTTCCGTGAGCGACGTACCCGACGCACCATTTTCTCCAACCGCCCGCCGAACCGGCGAAGGCGAGGAACCCTGCGGGGACGGCCAACACCGACGTGTACTTCGACAGCGCCCCGCAACCGAGCACGATCCCGCCGAGCAACCACCACGCAGCCGAGATTCGACCGGCGGGGTCGTCCAACGTCTGCAACGTCTTCGTCACCCAGAGTAGGTACAGTGACCAGAAAAGCAGAAGCGGTGTATCCGGCGTGAGCAGCACGGCCCCGGGCAAGAAGACGGGCGTGAACGCAACCCAGGCCGCGAACGCCCGTGGTCGGCAGAGGTGGCCGACCACGCCCAGCACCACGATCGACGACAGGCAGGCGGGCAACCGAATCGCGAGCGGCGAATCGCCGAATACCGCGGTCGAGGCCCAAACGAAGTAGGCGCACATCGGCGGGTGGTCGAAGTAACTCGGTTGAAGCGACCGCGACCAGCACCAATAATAGAACTCGTCGTCCGCCAGCGGTAGCCATGCCGCGAGCGCGAGTAGGACGAGGAAGTAGCCACCGAGGGCCAATCCGAATTGCCGATTCGACACCCGCTCGCCCTCGCGCGTCCGTGCGATTTCGGACAGTTATATCCCGATCGTCGCGCGCTTCACAAGCCCGCCGCGCGAGCAGGGGGTTCTATTCATCCCTTGCTCGCGCGGCGGGCTTGTCTGGAACGTTCCTGGAGGTTTCCCAATGCTCGAAGAGTTCATCGACCAAAAGGTCGTCATCGACTGCCGCAGCGAATACGTCTGCCTCGGCACCTTCAAGCGGTTCGATGCGGACTTCATCGAACTGAAGAACGCGGACCTCCACGACCTGCGGGACACCGACACCTCGCGGGAGAACTACGTCGCCGCGTGCGTGGCGACGGGCGTGAAGCGGAACCGCAAGCGGATCCTGGTTTGCCGAAGCGATATGGTGGCGATTTCGCGAATGGAGGACGTGGTCGACGAGTGAGCACAAAGCCCAAGGACGGCCGTCCCTGGGCTTTCAATGTTCAATTTGCATCAACCACCGCCGCAGCAACCCCACGAGTTTCTCGCGCTCGCCGTTCGCCAGTTTGGGCAAAGATCGCTCCGCTTCTCGGAACCGCGTCGCCGTCGCCGCATCGATCGCTTTCTTGCCCTTCGCCGTCAACTCCACGATCACGCCGCGTCGGTCCGAGGGGTCGGGCAGTCGGCGAACCAAGCCGTCCTCTTCCAGTCGTTGCAGCCGAGCCGTCATGCCTCCCGAGGAGAGCATCACGCTTTCGAGCAGTGCCCCCGGCGTGAGCCCGCCTTTGGGACCATTCCGCCGCAAGGTCGCCAGGATGTCGAATTGACCGAGCGCGAGGCCGTGTTCGGCGAGGGCGTCGTTGACGGACTTTTCGAGGTGCCTCGCCAGCACGATCGCGCGGCCGACCAGTTCCAAGGGCGAGGGATCGAGGTCCGGCCGCGACTCCCGCCACGCGGCGACCAGCCGGTCGATGTCGTCGGTGGGGGGTTCCATCCCGGAACCTTACGGCTCAAGTATCTTGCCGTCAAGATTCTTGACGGCAAGATACTTACCCGCTAGGCTTTCGGTACGTGCCGGTCGTCTCTCCACTCTCAGGGGTTCTCGCCATGAAGGAAACGGTCATCGGGTCGATTGCGGAGTCCGCGGTCGAGCGGTCGGATTACCCGCCGGAGAAGGTCCGCGCGATCCTCGAAAAGGAAGTCGTCGCCGTGCTCGGCTACGGCGTGCAGGGCCGCGGCCAATCGCAGAACATGCGGGACAACGGCGTCAACGTCATCGTCGGCCAGCGCCCGGGCGGCAAGGCCTGGGACCTTTGCCTGCAAGACGGCTGGGTGCCGGGCAAGACCCTGTTCGACGTGGAAGAAGCCGCGGCGAAGGGCACGATCATCCAGTACCTGCTCTCGGACGCGGGCCAAAAAGACATGTGGCCCAAACTCAAGCCGCACCTCACGAAGGGCAAGGCCCTCTACTTCTCGCACGGCTTCTCGATCGTTTACAAGGACCAAACCGGCGTCGTCCCGCCCGCGGACATCGACGTGATCCTCGTCGCCCCGAAGGGCTCCGGAACCACGGTTCGCCGACTGTTCCTCGAAGGCCGCGGCATCAACAGCAGCTTCGCCATCCACCAGGACGTGACGGGTCGCGCCCGCGACCGTGCCCTGGCCCTCGGCGTTGCCATCGGTTCGGGCTACCTCTTCGAAACGACCTTTCAGAAGGAAGTCTTTTCGGACCTCACCGGCGAACGCGGCGTGCTCATGGGCGCGATCTACGGCCTCTGGCTCGCCCAGTACGAAGTCCTCCGCGAACACGGCCACAGCCCCAGCAAGGCGTTCAACGAGACCGTCGAAGAAGCGACGCAGAGCCTCTACCCGCTCATCGCCGAACGCGGCATGGACTGGATGTACGCCAACTGCAGCACGACCGCTCAGCGCGGCGCGCTCGACTGGTTCACGAAGTTCCGCGATGCGTCGAAGCCCGTGTTCGAGAAACTCTACCAGTCCGTCGAAGCGGGCGAGGAGACGCGGCGAGTGCTCGAAGTGAACAGCAAGCCCGATTACCGGCAGAAACTCGAAGCGGAGTTGAAGGCGATCTCCGAGAGCGAGATGTGGACGGCCGGGGCGTGGGTGCGTTCCCTGCGGCCGGAAC
>Ga0105049_10008196_pt1 | contig 12122 bp, 12 predicted proteins | sample MAT06_FD_78087 | JGI IMG/M metagenome (GOLD analysis project Ga0105049, IMG submission 78087) | Freshwater microbial communities from Lake Fryxell liftoff mats and glacier meltwater in Antarctica - MAT-06 | ecosystem: Environmental > Aquatic > Freshwater > Ice > Liftoff microbial mat | place...
CCGGCTCCGCGCAAGCTCGTAGGGCCGGGCTATTGAGGCGCTGAGTGGGATATTGAGGTATGAACCCATTTACCGCCATCGCCACTTTGCCCGACGAAGGTGAGAGCATGTACACGCTGGGGCCGCATATGACCGTAAAGCTCTCCAGCGCGGCCACCAATGGACTCTACTTTCTTGCCGTCGAAGAGACTCCATCAGGAATCGGCCCCCCGCTCCACGTGCATCATCGACAAGACGAGATTTTCCATGTACTGGAAGGCCACTATCGCTTTCAGGTAGGATCGCAAAGCATCGACGCCCCAACCGGGACCACGGCCGCCGTTCCACGCGGCACGCCCCACGCGTTCGTCAATGTTTCAGACACACCGAGCCGACTTCTCTTCGTCCTATCTCCAGGGCTCGACGCCGAAGGCTTCTTTCGAGCGCTCTCTCAACTGCCACAAACCTCTCATCCCGAACCGGCTGAACTTGCGAGGATCGCCGCCGGGCACGCGACCGAGTTCGTCGGTCCGCCGCTCAGCCGTTAGAAATCAAACCGTGCCAGAGGAATTCCCACCCATGCGATCCTTGGGGAGGCATGAAATTTCTGCTCTGTTTGGCAATCCTCGCGGCCCAGGGGCAGACTTGGCGGGTGAAGGTCCACGTGACGGCTCGGGGCCCGGTGTCGATCCCGCTTGCCGCACCGACGGTAAGGGTCGTGCACCGAGGGGTCGTCCTTCCTAGCCAGATATCCGAAGAGCTCGAGGCCGGCGAGGCCGGAAGTCTATCTTGGTTCGCCGCCGCCGCCGGTGACTACGACGTCTACTACAAGCACGAGCCCCATCTCCAAACCCGTCGCGAACCCATCGGCAATGGCGACAATCTCTTTTACAATCGCCCCGATGCCCTCGACTCGCTCGGTATCGGCATGAAGAATGACCAAGTCTTCCCCATCGATTGGGACGGCGACGGGCGGACCGATCTTCTCCAGCGCAACATCTACAGCGCCACCTATGGCCAGCCCTGGTGGGGACTCTACTTTTGGCGCAACATCGGCACCGAGGCCAAGCCCCGGTTTGCACGCGCCATCCGCCTGCGCGCCGCGGGCCAGTGGATCGCCGATTTCTACGCCTCCTACCAAATCACCGATTGGGACGGCGACGGCCGCATGGACATTCTGTCTGGTGCCCGGAACCAGTTGAAGGTCTACCGCAACACCGGCCGGCGGGACTCGAATCGTCTCCCCATTCTCGAAAACGGCCCTGCACTCACACGGCAAGGCGGCGCCGAGATGACTTACGGCATGCGCCTTCTGGGCGACTCGCTATTCACGCTCAAGGTGAACGTCCAATACTTTCCCAATCAGGAAACCAGCTTCAAACTCTTCCGCCATCCGCGCACGCCGACGGGCTTTGGCAACGGCGAGCCAGTCACCCTGGCCGGCAAAACCGAGTGGCCCGAATGGCCTTCTGATCGTATGGACGTGAACGGCGACGGCGTCGAAGAATGGATCGGCGCCACCCGTGGGCCTGGCCATGGTCCGCTCAAAACCTGCATCGTCGCCTGGCAAAAAGACGACCCCGCGAAGTGCCTCGTCGATACCTCGCCCGAAGGCTTCGCCATCCCCCTGAGCGCCGCCCCCTGGCCCGGCATCTTTGTCAGTCATCAGGGAAGCTGGATGCGTTGGTTTGTGCAGAAGGCGGGCGCGTGGGTGGACCAGGGCATGCTCCAGGCCCAGGGTCAGCCAGTCTCCTCGGGCGGCTACACGGGCCTGGAGGTCGTCGACTGGGATCACGACGGCGACCTCGATCTGGTGATGGGCAACGAAACCGGGTTCGTGCACTGGGCCAAAAACGTCTCCCGCCCCGGCCGGATAATGTTCCAAGCCCCCCGCAAGCTGATGTACACCGGCCGCAGCCTGTTCATCGACGACGAGGACCCTGAGCGCCCCTTCGGCCAAGCCAAGCCCACCGTCGTCGACTGGGACGGCGACGGCGACCTTGACGTCCTGGTCGGTAACAACAGCAACCGCATCGCCTACTTTGAGCGCGACGGCGCCGGCTTCAAGCCCATGTTGCCGCTGAGGCACGACAACGGCGAACGCTTCAGTTTTCGCGCCCAGCCCTCGGCAGTCGATTGGAACGGCGACGGCCTGCTCGACCTCATCGCCGGTTCATCCATCGGCATCAACCGTAATACCGGCCCGGACATTGCCATCTCGCTCTACCTGCGCTACCGCGCTCCGAGCGGAGAGCTCCGCCTCGGGCCCCCGCAGACGCTGCGCAGCGTGGAAGGAGCCGAGCTCCGCACGCCCATTCCCTACCATCACGGCTTCACCGCCGTCGATTGGGACGCGGACGGCGACCTCGACATCTTCGCCTCCGAGAAGTCCCACGTCGTGCTTTATCGGAACGAAGGCGGCCGTTTCCGGCGAGAGGCGGTCCGCGTCTACGGCGAGCCGCTCACCATCAGCCACCACGAAACCAGCGTCCGCGCGGTCGACTGGGACAAGGACGGCCAGCTGGATCTGCTGCTGGGCGGTGAGTCCGGCCGCGTGTACTACTTCCACCGCACGACACTCGAAGCGAAGGCCAAGCCTGTGGTCACGGTGGGTCGCGAAGAGCGCGTCACCCGCTTGCCCCGCGGCTTACGATAGTTGAGCCCGTTCGCGTCAGCGGCGGCTTACCAAACACTGGGATACTTGAGCGATGAACAAACCAGCGAGCGCGAGGTAAAAGTTGGGCCTAAGCATTGGAAAAATAGAGTTGCTTCTGCTGGTAGCCGCCGTCGTTGCGATGCTGGCGCGGAGGCTCCACGTCCCTTATAGCGTCGGGTTGGTAGTAGCCGGAATCGGTTTGACGCTATTGCCTTTCTCGCTGGAAGTGGGGTTGACGAAGGATCTGATTTTCACGATCCTGCTACCACCACTCATTTTTGAAGCCGCGTTTTGCCTCCATTGGCCGGAGCTCCGGCGGGACCTTCCGCTAGTCCTCGTTCTGGCGACCCTGGGGGTCGCAATGTCGGCTTCTGTCATCGCCATCGGCATGCACTTTGTCGCGGCATGGCCGTGGGCCAGCGCGCTCTTGTTCGGCGTGATGGTCGCCGCCACCGATCCGGTGTCGGTGATTGCTACTTTCAAAGAAGCGGGCGTCGGGGGGCGCTTGCGACTGCTGGTGGAAGCCGAGAGCCTGTTCAACGACGGCGCAGCGGCGGTCGGCTTCGTCATCATCGCCGTATTTGCCGTGGGAAACGCTCTCAGCCCCAGTGAGATGGCCGGCACACTGGTGCTGATGGTGGGCGGCGGTATCGCGTGTGGGGCAGCGGTCGCCGGCGCTTTGCTGCTGATTGCCGGCCGAACCGAAGATAGCCTGGTGGAACTCACCTTCACCACCGTGGCAGCCTATGGCTCCTTCCTGCTGGCTGAGCATTTGCACTGGTCCGGGGTGTTGGCGACGTTGACGGCAGGCCTTATGCTGGGCAACCTCGGCGCCCTTGGCGCCATCTCCAACAAGGGGCGGGAGGCTGTGGTGGCGTTCTGGGACTACGCAGCTTTCGTAGCGAACTCGCTCATCTTCCTGCTGATCGGGATCCACGAAACCACCCAAAACTACTCCGCCGTCTGGCTCCCGGCGCTAGCGGCCATCGGCTTGGTAATCATCGGCCGGGCAGCGGCGATTTATCCGATTTCCTTACTGTTTTCGCGGTCCTCGCTGCGCGTCACGATGAAGCACCAACATGTCCTATTTTGGGGAGGCTTACGCGGCGCATTGGCGCTAGCGCTCGCCCTGGGACTGCCGCCGGAAGTGGCGTTTCGCAAAGACATGATCACGGTGACTTTCGCGGTGGTGGTGTTCTCGTTATTGGTGCAAGGCCTGACGATGACCCCTCTCTTGCGGAAGACCGGTGACATTAGTTAGGCGCGGGGTTTTCGTGCACGATGGTGTGATGAGAACCGAGGCTGAAACGGTCCTTCAGAGCGTCAGCCTTTAGGCCAAGGTAGCTTCGCAGGCGCAAACCACAATGTTTGATTTGATCGAAAACGGGATGGAAGCCGAGCAGCGAAAGCAGCAAGAGTTCTTCGACCTCACCGAGCGATTCCGCAAGGAAACTGACATTGAAACGGCCAAGCGTTTGGGCGATCAGTTGGGGCAAATGGTCTTTGGTGGTTGATCGTGAGCGATCTCAGTGCCGAATACCCAGCCAAGCGGACAAGCCTTCGATGACCGTTTTCATTTGCACCGGTCTCGAACGGGCTTTGACGGATCTCCGTTGCAATACCGCCGTACTCGGACGCTGACCACCAGAACTGGGCGCGTCTTGGCAGTCATACCCCGGTCGAACAGCCAAACCTCACCTCGTCTTGGCGGCACTCTCTTCCTGGTCCAAGAAGGCAAATAGCGCGCGCCCGGCCTCCCCGATCTCTTCATCAGTAACGGGACCGGAGTCAAAAGGGACTTCCCTCGTGCGCCGAAGAATCTCGATCGCGAAGGCCTGCTTGTCGCTTGGCGGCAAGGTCTCACAGACTTCCAGAAGGTGGGCGGCGTTCGTTCCCATAGCACCAAGCTAGCGGTTTTGCCGACTGCGAGCAGCCTGACGGGTGGCGGCGGTCGCTTGGGTAGAGCGATTTTTGCATCTGCAGCGGCATCAAGCAGCGGGGCAAATTCCTGGAACAATGGTAAACCGCAGGAAGTGCGTGTCCCAAAATTCTCCAGTGCGATGCCTAAAATGTAGGCATAGTTGACACAAGGTAACGCCTTTTCCTTCATTTCGCGCAATGGGTGCAGGGGGCTCACAGCAGACTGTCCCGAACACGTGGTCCCGAACACGTGCCGAACTCGTGGTCCCTAACTCGTCGGCATGGCACGGAGACTGCTCGTGTTGCCGACAGCGAGTTTCCCGCCGCGGAAGCGCAGTTGTGTCACTCAAAGCAGCCTGACTTCAGTGGCTCAAATACGTCTGGGCTTGTCCCGTTAAGGCCCTTCGTGGTGCAGCGCTTTCCGCTCGCTTCGGCCTTGCCGAGCGTGGCGAGAATCGTTGCCGCGTATGCGGAACGTGTGGATCAAATGGTCCAATCTCCCTCGCGCCGTTTGGAAGTTAAATTGCAAGGATCTTTGTTTCGAAGGAGCTGATGATATGAAGATACCCTTATTCGCCATTGTGTCCATGGTTATCGCGATACCGTTGATTGCCCAGGAGCGGAAGACGATCTATGTCGATCGAATGGAGGGGCTGGAAACTTTTGTGGAACAGGCGCTGGTAGCGGCGGAGTTGCCCTTTGATTTCATCGAGGAGGCGAAACAGCCGGAACTCAAGGCGAGCCTTGCCAAGATGCACTCCGCCTACGGGGAAGTGCTGTATAAGTACAAGCTGGGCCGAAATGAGACCCATCGCCTTGAGTTCCGTGACGTGGAACGGAACAAAGTGCTTGCGTGGCACTCCTTTCCACTTCGAGCCGATGACGAATCCCGCCGTCGCGCCGCAGCGGAGTTTGCGAACAAGGTGAAGAAGGCTTTGGCGACGAAGAACCGATGAACTAACCTGGAAAGGCATAGTCGGGGCCGCGCGGACGATCCCGGATCCGCTCGAAGCGACTCTTGCGGCCGAAGACTCAGAACCACCCGGTCTGCTCGGCTATCCGCCGACCGCTTGGCTTTCGCGGACTTCCCGCCAATTGGATCGAAGTCCCGAGTCGGCAGTGCGTTCTTTGCGGCGGACCCCGGAGAGAACCCATCCGGGCTCTCCCAGATCACTCCACCCGAGTCCATGGGTGCGGAGCACGGCAAGGCTGGAAGCACTCGTGGACAAGACGTCGGTGGAAAAGTTAGAGGGAGGAACGGCGGAATAGAGTGCTCGCACCCCCTCTCACTCGCAGTTAAAAGACTCGGTCGAAGAGCCTCGAAGGCTTCGGCTACGCTTGCCAGGTTCAGGCGGATCAATTTCAGCAATTGCCCCGATCCGACCGACCATGGCCAAACTGTTCCACAGACAACCTTGGTCCATTAGAGCGGAGGCAAGTGCCGGGGCAGGCGATGGTCTACGCGACGATCGGGCTGAATCCACCCGTACCTCGACTTCGCGCGTTTCCGGCACAATGCCCAACAAGATCACGAGGTCCGGTTGTCAGCTGTGCAAAAGCGGAGTTGATGTGATTCGCTAATGCGTCGTCATTTTCGAAATGATGGTCCGAAGGAAAGAATGCGACCAGTCCGGACGGATCCAATTCCTCCAGGCGCAGCAAGCTGTAGAGGATCGCCACCGCAGTTCCCTGGTTCTGTGGCTGGATCACCAAGTGAGAGGGAGGCAGGGCAGAGACTTGGTCTTTGTAAAAGGGTTCGTGCTTCTTCGTCAGGACCAAGAATGTCTGATGCACACCTACGATCTGAGCCACTCTCCGTTGAGTTTGCTGGAAGAGTGTGTCGCCGCCGAGGACGGAGCAGAACTGCTTGGGACGGTCGTCGCCGGTCATTCGTCGCGTCAAAGAAAGCAATCGCGTGCCGTCGCCGCCGGCAAGGATTATCCCCCAGCGGCCGGGACGGAAACTGGTCGAATTGAGCGCGGTGCCGCGCCTTCGAACACCTATTGAGTTCCGAGCGTCTGCCTGCCGGGATGATTCATGCATGCTCCCATATCGGCAAGTAAGGGGCCACTCCGCTTGCAATCTCAACAAGGGGCAGATCAACTAGCTTAGCGAATATAGGACGTATGTTCCGATGCCGTAGACAGCGGCTAAACCCAACGAATCCCACGCCAGGAATAACCGCTTCTGTTCCGCTCTATAGCTCAATCCGACCAATGCAATCGAGGTCATGATGATGGCCGAAATGGCCGCGATAAGATGGGTCGGCGTCACGTGCGAGAGCAGCGGACCCTTCCGGTACAGCAGATCGTCCAACCCGAGAATCCAAATATTGAACACGTTGCTACCGAGCAGGTTCCCGACGGCCAAGTCTATGGCACCCATCTTGATAGCCGCAGCCGATACGACGATTTCCGGAAGGGATGTGGCGATCGCAATGAAGAACGTTCCAACAAAGGTGCCGCCTAGCCCGGTACTCTCAGCGATCCGCTCGCCAATACTGGGCAAATAAGTGGCTGCTGCGATGACCAGGGCTGCATTCAACCCGTACAGCGTGAAAGCTCGAGCCTTCGAAATCTCTCCGTACTGGGCCTGCTCGGCGACCTCGTGGATGATCCGTTTTCGCTCGTCCAAATAAATGGTGCGCATGGCGACGAAGTAGATCACGATAAAAAGCACGCTGGATGCGCCGAACCACCCAATTCTTGGCACGGCGCTTGGCGCGGCCAAACTCAGAGACGCGATCCCGAGCAGCAGCACGCCAAAAGCAGCCGTAACGACGTGTCCGCGATGAGCCCTGGAGGAAAGAGGTAACGAGTAGCCGGTATGCACGTCGAGCATGGCCAGGATCAGCAGGTTAAACATGCAACTTCCGAGAACATCTCCCACGGCGATGTTCGGAACGTCGAAGAGGATGACGGAACTCGCGCCAGTGATCAGTTCGGGCAGAGAGGTAACCGCAGCCATCAGCAGCACCCCGATCCAGGTTCGTCCCAACCCCGTCTTCTCGGCGATGACATCGCCATAGCGGGAGAGACGAATGCCGGCAAATACGATAATCGCCGCAACGAGGGCGAATTCCAACCAAAGCTCGAGGGCCTGGGGCATCATGATTTGGGTCATTTGAACTTTCCTCCCTATCCCTTAGCGGGTGTCTGGCTCCGAGCGAGCGTAATCCGGCTGAAGATCTCCGCTACCGCCCAGCTAATAAAGACCGCCAACACAACTACCCCGATGGCGACGCCACCAAGCGGCTGGAGGCCCAATAGCGAACGTAGACTGGGTATGAGAATCGTTAGGATGGATCCCCAGCACAATCTCGAGACCAATCACAAAGTGCAGCGCCACGTTGGTCAGAGGCACGACGGAAACGCTGCGCGACGGGTACGCAAACACGAGTTGCACGAGCGATGCTACAGGAACACCGCACTCCGGGTAGCTAACGCCGTGTAGCCCAATTGAGGTAAGCCTACCAAGAATACCACCGTTGGCAAAGCAGCGCATCGACGCGTAGCCCCGGCTTCGCACCAACCCGATCCAATCAAATGACTTGAAGAGACGGGACCACCCGAAGAGACGGAAGAGACGAGAGACGGGACCGAGACGGGACCACCCACGGGGTGGTCCGGAGTTTGTGTAACTACCTTCAGATCAGTAGTTTGCCGGCCACGAACTGCGGAAATCGCCTCTTCTTCGCGTATTTTCGGTCACGATTTTGGCCTCGAAGAGGTCGGCCCTCGGTCCAACGAGTGTCCTGCAGTGTCGCCCCGCTGACGGCGCAGGGCCATCATTCCGGTGCGGCGCCAACCATGCGCCGAAGCAGATGCCGGGGAAGGAGGGATTGGTTCACAACAGTCCCTGAAGTTGCTGAGGCTTGATGGCACGGAGGGCTGTGCAAATCGCCGACAACCCGCGACAAATCAAAGGCAAAGCAGCGCATCCCTGCGTATCCCCGGCTTCGCCCCAACCCGATCCAATCAAATGACTTACCACCGCAAAAATGCGGTGGACCGCTACTCCGACGCTCCAACACTTGTGGCCTAACGCCCCGCAACTCCTGACAAATAAGTGCCTGGTAATATCGGCTTGGCAATTACGTACTTCTCCCCCAGCTGACTCCGGGTGCTGGTTGAGGATTCGGGAATCGCGCTAGGCTGGGGCTAGGGGGGTTAGAACGGATCGCCCAAATCAATGGGACCCGTATCAGAACCAGCGTAGCCCGCGTCTTCGACATCGCCGGTGCGGTTCTCGAAGCGGGAGAATTCGTGGCGGAAGAAGAGGTTCACCGTGCCCGTAGGACCATTGCGCTGCTTACCGATAAGCAGCTCCGCTTGGCCGCGGAAACTTTCGACATCGCGCTTGAAGTACTCTTCGCGAAAACAAAAGCGCACGATCTCGGCGTCCTGCTCGATGGAGCCGGATTCGCGCAAGTCCGATACCTGCGGACGGTGGTCGCCGATGCGCTGCTCGGTGGCGCGGCTGAGCTGCGAGAGCACCACCACCGGAATGCGCAGTTCCTTCGAAAGCAGCTTCAAGCCGCGCGACAGTTGGCTGACTTCCCGCACCCGTTTCTCTGCCCTGCCCCGGGTCTGCATGAGTTGCAGGTAATCGACGATCACCATGGCAAGGCGATACTCGGCCTTCAGGCGCCGCGGCTCACCAGCGATTTCTTCGACGCAATCCTACGTATCGCACCCCCCGCATCGACACAAGCAGTAGTCGGCTAGCGGACCGCTTGTAGGAAGTCCTCTCGCGCCGCCGATCCGCGCGTTGTTAGGCTTGCCAGCGTCTTCTGCACCCGCTGAATCTCTTCGCTCTCGAAGCCACTTTTCTTGGGGAAGCCCGAGTAGTAGCGAATGTTGAACTCAAGCGTCTCGCTCGCCTTGGGGATGGCCGCCGGCTCCAGAGTCTGGAGCGCAATCATCCGCGCAAACTGATCGAGGAACCAGACGTCGAGCAAGCTGAACTCGCCCGCCTTGCGGTCTTCGAACTCATCGGTCGTCAGCACCATTTGTTTCTGGCCGAGAGTAAACACCGCCGCGCCCAGCCCCTGCAAGGACCGTTGCGTGTCCATCGCCACCATCTCGCCGCCCGTATGCGCGCCGCCGCTGGTCACCCACGAACTGGCCTTTACGCCCAGCATCGAGACGTCGCCGGTCAACTCGAAGAACTCGCGCACAAAACGATTTGAGCCCTGGCTCCAGGTGGAGGAACCCACCAGCATTACCTTCGGCAAAGGTGAGAAAAGCGCCTTGGCGGCCCCGACCGAAGTCAGTCGCTTCGAGCCGTCATAAAGCGTCACCCCCGTCGGCAGGCCCAGCTTCTTCAAGTGCGCGCGCACCAGCAGCGTCAACCCGTATCCCGCCCGCAGCGCATCCTGCCGCTTGGTGTAAGGGCTCGGCGCCAGGCAAACCAGCCGCACCTCATCGGTACGCCCTAGCGCCTCATCGGCGGCGCAGAGCATGGGGGGAAGCAACCATCCGAAAACTTCGCGGCGATTCATAGGCAATCGAACCAGCGTAGCAAAGCCTTCAACATCCCGCCCCCCAGGAAGGGCGAAAGTCGTGGTAACGGTTGGGTTTTGAAGATGGCGGTGAGGGTGGGATTCGAACCCACGGTACCCGTTAAGGTACGGCAGTTTTCGAGACTGCTCGATTCAACCAGCTCTCGCACCTCACCGCATTGAGGCCCCTTCAGGATAGCAAACTCCCCGCCCCTCGCTGAGTAGCGTTATACTCATGAGATTCTATTCACTGGAGTTCCCCGTGGTCGGCGCAACTGCTCCTGCTGACATTACCGTCCTGCTCCACCGCTTTCAGCGCGGCGATGGCGACGCTCAGAATCAATTGGTGAACGCCGTCCAGGGCGAACTGCGCGTCATCGCCTCCCGCTATATGCGGCGCGAGAAGGTGGGCCACACGCTCCAGACCACCGCGCTCGTCAACGAAGCCTATCTTAAGCTCGTCAATATTAAGTCCACCTCCTGGCAGGACCGGGCTCATTTCTTCGCCGTCGCCGCCCAAATCATGCGCCGCATTCTCGTCGACCATGCCCGCCAGCACATCGCCGGCAAGCGTGGCGGCGGCATGGAAGCTCTCCCGCTCGATGAGGCCCTCGTCTTCTCCCCCGAACGCTCCGGCCAACTCGTCGAGCTCGACGATGCCCTGAAAGAGCTGGAAAAACACGACCCCCGCGCCTGCCAAGTGATCGAGCTCCGCTTCTTCGGCGGCCTGTCGGTCGAAGAGAGCGCCGAAGTCTTGAAGATCTCCCCCCGCACCGTCCGCCGCGAATGGACCTTCGCCCGCGCCTGGCTTCGCCAGCAGTTAGGACTTAGCCCCGAAGATGACTCCGCCAGCGTGGGCCAGAGTTAAGACCGTCTTTCAGGACGCCGCCGAACTTCCCCCCGGCCAGCGCTCCGCCTTCCTGCAGCAAGCCTGCGGGGACGACCATGCCTTGCGCGGCGAGATTGAAAAGCTCCTCGCCCAAACCAACGATGCCCAAACTCTCGAAATCTTCCCCCGCAAGACGGTCTGCGTCCTCACCAAAGGCGACCTCCTGCAAGGCCGCTTCCGCATTCTCCGCTTCCTCGGCCGCGGCGGGATGGGCGAAGTCTACGAAGCCCGCGACGAAGAGCTGGGCGGTTTGTTGGCGCTGAAGACGCTGCGGCCGGAACTCAATGACGACCCGCAATTCCTGGGCCGTTTTCGCCGGGAAGTCCAACTGGCGCGCCAAGTCACCCATCCCAACATCTGCCGCGTCTTCGATGTCGGCCATCAACAGCGGCAGGGCCAAATGTTGGCCTTTTTCACCATGGAATTACTCGAAGGCGAAACGCTGGCCGCCTTTCTGCGCCGCCGCGGCCGGCTCGATATGGCCGAAGCCCAACCCATCGTCGAGCAAATGGCCGCCGGACTCAACGCGCTCCACCTCCGCGGCATCGTCCACCGCGACTTCAAGCCCTCCAATGTCCTCCTCACCCGCATGCCGAATAGCAGTACCCGCGCCGTCATCACTGACTTCGGCCTGGCCCGCGCCATCGGGCAAACCACTAGCGACATCAGCCGCACTGGCAACATGCTCGGCACTCCCGACTATATGTCGCCCGAACAATTGCTCGACGAACCGGTGAGCGCCGCCACCGATCTCTATTCCTTCGGCTTGGTGATGTACGAGATGGTCACCGGCAAGAGCCCTTTCCCGGCCGGACGCTCGCTGGAAAACGCGGTCCAGCGCCTCTCCGAGCCCCCCGTGCCGCCCAGATCGCTGCTAGCTGAAATCAGCCCGGAGTGGAATGACATCACTCTGCGTTGCCTCGCTCGCCAGCCCCAGGATCGGCCGTCATCGGCAAGCGCGGTCGTCGCCGGCTTGGTGAGCCAGCCCTCGGAGACCGACGAGGCCCCTCGCAGTAACTGGCTGGCCTTGGCCGCCCTCACTTTGGCCCTCGCGGCTGGAGCGCTTTGGTGGTTGATGCTCGGGCGCGGCTAATCCACACAGGCTCCCAATTCCCCATTCCCCATTCCCCACACCATTCCCCACACCACACCACACCACACCACACCCATAAACC
>Ga0105049_10008197_pt1 | contig 12122 bp, 5 predicted proteins | sample MAT06_FD_78087 | JGI IMG/M metagenome (GOLD analysis project Ga0105049, IMG submission 78087) | Freshwater microbial communities from Lake Fryxell liftoff mats and glacier meltwater in Antarctica - MAT-06 | ecosystem: Environmental > Aquatic > Freshwater > Ice > Liftoff microbial mat | place...
CAGCCCTCGCGACGCAACGGGAACGCGTCTCCGCCTTGTGAACGGCTCCAAGTCCCAGATCTCACAGGTGATTACTGGGAGAAGCTATCAAAGTAGCTTTGGACAAACCATTCATTTCGGAGTCGGTGAATCCACGGGTCCCATCGAGCTCCAGATCCATTGGCCCAACACCGCTGGCGACCAAAAAATTTCGATCGAGTCCGTGAATCAAACTATCTTTGTTATCGAACCGTTATAGAAGTAGACTCGTCCCAATAGCTATCACTGCCGTACGCAGCCAAGAATCAGCCCTCTGCACGATCGTCGGTCCATTGGCCGCATCGCGATGTCATTGTTTGCTATACCAAACCTCCATTTCGATCGACATCGCTGTGCCGCCTGCGACCGTATGGAGGCTGTTGACGGATGCGAGTAATTTCGCATCGTGGAACAGCACGATTGTCGCCGACCTGAAGAGACCAGCTGCGGAGAACACTTGATGCCGGACTGACGAAAGAAGATCGGCACGAAAGAAGATCCCTTGGAACTTAAAGCACCACCGGGCACCGCATCATACACTTGCGGAAGTCGAACACAATCCAAAAGACAACCGAATGCGTCTCAAAAACAAACAGCGGATAACATGGAATTGCACCAGCTACAATCGTGGACAAACGAAACGAATCTCGTCCTCAACGCGTCGGATTCGTTTGATGCGGAACTCGCACAACTGACCGGAATAACGATCGAGCGCTCGGCATCGTCAAAATCGACGGCACGAATTGCGATTGGCTTTGCAAACAAACAGATGAAGCTGGAACAGATATCGGCAAAATTTGCGAAAATTATTTTTCGGCGATGCAATCGTATGGGTGGCGTATCCGAAGCAGGCTTCTAAACGCTATAAGGCGAGCGGCAAGCTGAAAAGTACCGTAGGATGGGACCAATGTCCCGTCCGTTTATTAGTTCGGAACAATGGTCCCAAACTACAACTGGGCAGGCCGCTTCTTGCTATCAAGATTTCTTGAGGGGACCATCATTCGGATTTCGGTTGTATGGATAGGTTCATGCAACCTCGAAAAGCCCATCGAATAGCTCCATTCAATCACCTACCCAGGTTAGGAACGCAAGCATGCTTGCCCATCAACACTCCACGATCTTTGGTCGATTCACATCCGTCGCTGCGATGGGATTCCTGTTGTGGACTTTGAGCTCATCGACTTTTTTGGACGCTAGTTCAACATTCGTTGAGAGAAAGCTCACGGCCGTAAAGAAGCTTAGTGACCGAACGACGCGGGAGGTGGAGATACTGCTCCAGCATTGCATGCGATAGACGAGCCAATCCAGTTGCTCCAACGCTCCCGATTTGAGTGATTTCTGCATTCCTCAAAAAAAGTCGACGGAATTTGGTATTTTCCGCGCCCGCTTGATATCCAGTTCGGTTCTTACAAAATAGACACTCTCGATTTCTTGAAAGAAGCACTTTGAAGGGAACTCACGTATGATGATTCAGCGGATTCGAACCTTTTGTATCGCTCTCCTTTTTTTAGGGTCCCAGTTCTGGACTTGCTGCCAAGCGGATCTTGTCGTTTTTGGGGATAGTTTGTCCGACGAAGGGAACTTTTACCTTGCTTCAGGAGGTCTTCTTCCCCCTTCTCCGCTCTATTTCAACGGTCGATTCTCAAACGGTCCTGTTTGGACCGAGCGATTGGCTAATGCGATGAATGAACCCATCCCACTCCCAAGTTTGATCGGCGGAACTAATTACGCATTCAATGGCGCCCGAGCTTCTGGAGCCTCGCCTTATGGAACGCCAGATTTGGTGACTCAAGTTGATACGTATCTTCTTGCGAACGGCGGCGACGCCGATCGGGATGATACTTTTGTCATTTGGGCTGGGGCTAACGATATCTTCTACGGTTCAGCTTCTGGTGAAGTGAACTTTATTCCTGAAGCGGTTCAAGCTATATCGGGGGCCATACGAGACCTCTACGACGCAGGAGCAAGGAACATTGTCGTTCTCGACTTGCCGCTTCTCGGGCAAACGCCTTTCTTCAATACTGTCCCTGCTGCTTCGTCCGCTTTGAACGCTGCGACGACCGCTTTCAATTCGCTTCTCTCCGCTCAATTGCAAAGCCTGCGTCGCGACCTTCGGCGAATTCGAATTGCCGACGTCAAAGTCAGCCAACTCTTCCAAGCGGTAACTCGGACTCCCAGACTTTTCGGACTTCGCAACGTCGTGGATTCCTCCACGCTCTTTAACCCAGTTACGGGATTGGGTTTTGCGATTGTTCCCAATGTTGATCCCAATCGATATCTCTTCTGGGACAGCATCCATCCCACGTCTCAGGGGCACAAAATCATCGCCACGTACGCCTTCATCGACATAAAAATCCATTGCTGGCGAAGATAATTTTCTCCGAAGTACGATGCGCGTCGCAGTCCCGTCTCTCGTTTCTTTCGACCTACACGGTTCCACTTTATGCTGATAGCAACTCTCAAGCCCCATATCGATAGATGTCGAAGTACGAGTTGGAAGCCCACGAAAATCTTACTCTGCTTTTGGCTAAGTCTGATTTGGATCGGCTTGCACACTAGTCATTTGGTTTCGTCCGAGCAACTCTCGGTTGTCCGGGCGTTAGCCGTCCACGGAACTCCCTACGGTGTGGGGGTTGTCGAGTTCTCTCGAGAACAGGCCTTTGAGGCGGGTTGGTATTCCGATCAAGCAATCGAGGTGAAGAGCTCAAGGATCTCGATTTGGCTACCTGCAGTGAAAGACGTCAAAACCGACGGCTCATTGCTAGTTTATTTTATCTACTCAGGGGAGTTCCCCGCGAACATAGAGTTATTGATTGCAGGCAATGTCCAATTCGAGGTAAAGGTGAAGCCCGAAAGGGGTGATCCCGCGGAGTATTCTGCGTTGTTCAGTCAGTGGTGGCAAGCGCTTTGCGAACAGGCACACAGCGGCGTATCCTCTACTCTTTCGCACTCTTCGGATGACTTCTTGGCCGTACTTGGTCAACATTTGAAATTACCGGTCACGAGGCGAAGTGTTTCTCGCGTCGACAGTACGAGCCGATTGGAGAAAGAATTTGAACGCACGCTCGGAATGCTACTGGGATTCGAATCGATTCGCTTGGCGATGATGATTGATGATACAAAGGAGACGGTTGGACGATCACCTGCAACGTTTCCCTTACCCAATCCGATCAATGTTCAAAGCGTCCGAATGTCGGATAGCGGTTTGGGAACAAAGGCGAAAATCGAATCGATTGCAACCATGGTCCCCAACGACTGCTTTTATGTGCGATGCAAATCCATTCAAAATTATACGTGGTTGCGACAATTGTTGATCAACTGGGGTGGCTCCCTTGACGAGATTGTGACCAGTCCTAGCATCGATTCCGATGTACGAGGTCGTATTGAGTTGCAGCTAGGAATCAATTCAGATCAGTCCATTGAGTCAGGACTGGACAAACGGATCAGCGACTTGGCCATTCTCGGTACCGACGTGTTTTTCGAAGAAGGGGCTGGAATAGGAGTTCTGATTGAAGCCCATGTTGGACAAGAGCAGGAGGCGGAAAAGGCTTTGCAAAAGCAAAGAATAACGGCCAGCAAGAATTCTCAAGCGATTCTCCGATCGGAGACCATTCAGGGACATTTCGTTTCCTTTATGGGGACCAGGGATCAACGCGTTCGCTCGTTTTTCGTACGCTATGGGCGCTATTTGCTTGTAACCAACTCGCGGGAATTAATGAATTCAGTCTTGAGTTTAGGGACTTCGAATCAGTCATTGGCGAATCTCAATGAATTTCGATTTGCCAATGCATCCAATCCCAAGTCGGCTCAATCGGAAATCACGTTTTATCTTTCCGACCCATTCTTTCGCCGCATCACAAGCCCTGCTTTTCGAACGGAGTTAAACCGACGTCGCAACGCAGCTAGAGATTGTCAGAAGCTCGAGGTTGCGGCGCTGGTGGCTAAGGCTATGGGGTATAAAGCGGATTCGCGTCAATCGCTTGTGAGAGGTAGTTTCTTGCCAACGGAATTTGGTATCTATCCCGATGGAAGCCGTGTCGAGTTGGTTGCGGGTGAAGCGATGGATTCGCTCCGGGGACGCGTGGGATCCTTCATCCCGGTTGCTGACGTTAAACCCGACAAGGTCAACGAATTTGAACTCGCGGCATACCAAAGATTCTCGCAGCGATATAGGGAAGAATGGCCTGCGATGGATCCCGTTTTTGCCACCCTTCAGAATGAGCCTCTCGGCGGTGGAATCGACCGAATTCACCTCGACATTCACGTGACTCCCTATGCACGCAAGGAGTATGGCTTCTTAGCAAACTATTTGGCTGAACCCTCACAGACCCATGCGGAGATTGAAGGTGATGAACTTATGGGCGTCTCTGCACATCTGCGAGGCAATCCTCAAAGGTTCTTGGCCCACCTCGGCCTATGTGATTCATTGATGCCGTTTCAGGTTAGGCGCGGTGAATTGCAGCGTTTGGGTGAGCACGCAAAGGAAAACCTGGTGCAACAGCAGTCCTTTGCAGCGGTAACGCCTGCTGGTCGAGACGGTCTGCAGCTATTGGCTGGCTTAGTAAAAAGCCTTCAAACGAGAGATTCCAATTTGCCCCTTCAAAACCCGGGCGTCTCAAACCCAATTCCACCCATAGGCCTAAATCCCTTCGTTCTCCTGCGCGGCTTCTTGAATCCTGGCGATGCAATAGTCGGGATGCTGGATGTCACGATTGCTGGTCTACAAGGACTATCGAAATTGAACGCCATTTCCGACGATGAAGCCTGGTCCATTTATAGTGCCCATTCTGAGTTTCGACGTGATATTCGACAGCGACTCTTGCAGAAACAACGAACCAAGCCCACGCAGATACATCTCCATGCGGGCGGGATCGAGCAAGCAGCTATTGCCCCTTATCTACATGCGTATTCGTATTGTATTGCCAGACAGCAATCGGCAGCCAATGCGGTTTGGTTAACGCGTTGGACGAATGGATTGCGAGCAAAGCCTGAGGACTTTCGCAATTCGCTAGAGAAGGCGATAAACGGCAAGTTGAAATGTCCGCTCGGGGGGGAATTTATCCTGCAAAACAAGCCTCCATCCACATCGCATTGGACGAGTACGGCATGGAATGAGTCGAGTCTGAAAAAAGTAAATGACGTACCCTCGGAGTATCGCTTCCCATTCTTATCCTGGCTAAAAAACGTGGATCTTGATTTCAATTTGAAAGCTTCGAGTTTGAGCTCAGAAATCGTACTCGACGTAGCCGCGAAAAATCGTAAAGAATCTCAAAGGATCCACGGAGCAAATCATCGAAATGCAACAGTGCGAGCAACACCGCCGATGGCTAAACCTGCAAGCCCAACTGGTCTTGGCCTCGAGACCCAGAAATGAAGCTTCAAGGCGAATTCGAATTCGGAGTTCCAACCTTGGATGTCGCCGTGCTTCAGAATGACAAGTCCTTTGTTGTAGGCACGGAATCCGGAAAGATCGTACAATGCGATCTAAAATCCGGACGGTCGTTGAGAACATTCGAGGGCCATATAAAAACGGTACATAGCGTCGCGTATGCAGCTCGAGCATTTTCTCGAAGACAAGGCCCCCAGTCCGAGCCAAGTCTTTATTCGCAAGGATAAAATTCGCACCGTTGCGGACGCCATAGAGAGTCTGCCAGTCGAACAAAGGCAGGTGATAGTCCTTCGCTATTGGGAAGGGAAGTCGATGCAAGAAATAGCCGAATTGCTTGGTAAATCCACTTCCGCAGTAGCCGGACTCCGTCATCGCGCGATGAAAGTACTGCGTAAGATATTGGAAACGGATATGACATAAAATCATCGCTTGTCGCGAACAGCTGAATCGAGTGTGCAGCCCCCACTCGGACCAGATACGATAGATGGGCATTTGTTAGCTCACCCCTAACTAAATCGCCCGGCAACAGTTGACGAACGCTTAAGGTGATTCAAGCAAGAGAGATGAATTATGAGTTTTCCATGTCCACAGCCAGAGACCTTGCGAAGCTATCTCAGTGGGAAATCAACGGATCTCGAAACTGAAATTTTTGAAGTCCATTTGGTCAGTTGCATACGATGCCAAACCGACTTAGAGATCTTGTCTGAAGAATCCGACTCGATGACGCGGCTGGTCGGACCGACGGTCAAGGCACCACAAATGGCAGGGGTCGAAGTCGGAAATTCTCGTTCGTCCTTTGGCGGCTTTGTTTCGTTAGCACAAAGGGAAAGTTCTGTGAGCGAAAACAGCGGTTTGGGCAGCCGAAATAGTATGATTCGGGACTATCGCATCCTGGAATGTATTGGCCAAGGTGGAATGGGGAGCGTCTATCGCGCCTTGGATATTCGGCTGAATCGGTACGTTGCAGTGAAAATCTTAAAGTCCGAACGGATGGGGACGCCTGAAGCAATCTCTCGATTCTCGCGAGAAATGCGGTTGCTCGCTCAACTCGATCACAAGCATATTGTTCAAGTATTCGAAGGAGGAGAACAAAACGGAGTACCCTATTTCGTAATGGAACTTGTTAGCGGAGTCAACCTCAGTCAGCTGGTTCGGCGCCTCGGGCCACTTCCTATTCCAGAGGCCTGCAGTATCGTTCGATTGGCTGCCTCTGCATTGCAGTATGCGCACGACCAAAAAGTGATTCATCGGGACATCAAGCCTTCGAACCTCATGATAACGGCCAAGGGTGACGTCCAATTGCTGGACTTGGGTTTAGCTCAAATTCTTGAGATGGAAGGAGACGAAGCGGTTTCACGAGCAGATCAAGTCCTAGGAACCTTGGCCTATATGTCGCCCGAACAGCGCGCCGGGCGACATCTTGTGACACCGCAGTCCGACATCTTCAGCCTTGGCATCACTCTCTATGAACTTCTAACGGGTCAGAGACCGTCCGAAACGCCAGGTATGCCGCAGCTTTTTTCCGATATTCGAACGCTTCGGCCCGATGTCGATAAGGACTTGAATGCTCTGGTTCGCGACATGATCGCCTTGATCCCATCCGAACGACCGGGCTCGATGGCAGAAGTGGAGTCCCGACTAAGTGAAATCTCGACAGCAAAGAATTTAAGCGACTTGGTGGCCGAGTACTATCGTTGGGATAATAGAACTCTACCCCAATCAAAACCTGACTTTGCCAAAGTTGACACCGACGCAAAAAGCGCGCGACGCGCGGACAGCCATCTTAGTGCAAGGCCTAGTCCTAGTAAGTGGATCTGGGGCATAGCCTTTGCGGGAGTCATTGCGGCATTGATTGGTTACTTTAATTATCCGGAGCGGACTTTTCGGGTCGAGGTGGTTGCTGCTCAAGGAGTGGCTTCCGACTTGTTGTCCAACGGAAGCGTAGTCTTGTTACATGTCGACACCGGCAATCGCTATGTCGTGGCAGAGAAAGCGATATTGGATTTACCCATTGGAAAGTACCATCTGGTCTATGATGGACCTGACGACTTCGTCCATGATGGGAAAGATTTTGAAGTCTTTGATGGCCCAAACAACAAGCTCATATTGCAGCCGACTTTCGCGAAAATATTTCAGTATCCCGACCTACCTGACAAAGGCTACCACACCTACCATGGCCCGTTATGGCGGTCAGGATGGGACGAACAGGCGACCCCATTTTCTTTCAATATCTATTTGGAGGTATTGGCAATCGAGGCAAATCCCGATGCCCCTGTTACGAAATGGTTGCAAGTCGACGTCTATAGCAATGACGGTGAAGAGGATTACCGTGAGTCAGCGATCTTGAACGTGGATTCAAAAAGATGGGAAAATGAAAAGTTTCTCGCCATCAATAAAGGTTGGATCGAAGCGAGAAGTTCAAAAATTGAGGATTTCATGAAGCGTCTTGGCGGCGATGAAAAGATAGTCGTGCCCTTTAGTCGCGAGCATGACTTGATAGCAGAAAACCAGGTAATTCCCTTGCCAAAGCGGCGTCTTAGTGTTCAAGATGTTCTCTCTCTGTTTTTCGGCCAGGACATGCCCGCTGCGAACAAATCTATCAATTCCACTAGGGCCGGGCTGCCGAGTATCGGTGAGCGAAATGCATGGATTGAGCCCGTACACGACGCGCGCAGCTCTGTCTTGTGCTACGTGGTGAGCTCACGCAAACGGAACGAGGATAAAAACATAGATGGATTTATGATGGCACGCAGAAGAAACGGTCCGTCGAACCCATTTGGTGTTGTGCAACTTGAGGTGAAAACGCCTATGCTCCGAGCTATCTGTCTAACCAAGAACTGTGGCGAGGGAGAGCCGGATATTGAACGTACAAGACGGCGGATCGAGGCGTTAGCGGTAAACGTATTTGATCCAAGTCCTGCCATTGCAACGAGGGAAGAAGCCACCACAGAAGCCACCACAGAAGCCATCACAGAAGCCATCACAGAAGCCATCACCGAATCCACACGGGTCGACTATCCTAAACAACCTTTTCGAAAACGGCCCTTCAGTGGCAAACCAATACCACCAGATCTCACAGGCTGGAGAAAATGGAATGCTGACATTGCATTCAAAATTGGTATGTATCTAGCGAATCCAGCGAACAACCTACCGAGCTCACTTCCAATACGATCACAATCCCAACAAGCTCAACCAATCCAACCAGCTCAACCAGCTCAACCAGCTCAACAAACCCAGCCAACCGATGGCTGGTTTGACCGCGCGGCCATCCCAACGGCGTATACGCTTCAAGTGTACCAAGGAACTATTTCTTTGGACAAAGAACATACCGAGACAATTCTCGCGACGATCAAGTCGCTGGGCGAGGAGCAAATCGAAAATCGAATGTACCGTTGGATCGAGGCGGATGTCACAACCGATCGTGGCAATGGGCCGACCTATCGTGAGGCAGCCAGAGTGCTCATAGATGCGGCAGTCTACGAAGAATCCGGAAACTTTGTAATCAAACGCGGTTGGATAGCTTATGAAAACCACGATGCAATTTTTGAGCTTCCGGTTGATGGAAATCTTGAGTCCCTTATTGAGTTGCGTTTGCCATTGCAACGCAAAATTGAGTTGGATCGAATTGGCGTTAGCGACGTGTTGTCTATGCTATTCAACGCCGACCTCAAACCGCGGAACGCAATTAGTCGCCTGCGAGCACAGTTTGCGGGAGCCTTGACTGGCCTGAGTCGTGGAAAGGGGATCCCGACGGAATTCCGACACCGTTCGGGCAAACTTCTTAGATGCCTCGAATACAGGCCGCCAATTCAAATACCCAACAGTTTGAACTATTTATTTCAGCGGAGTTCGGATGTTCCTTTCGGATTTGTGACCGCCAGCCTGACTGTCCGAGGTGTAAAGATTAATCTCGAAACGGAGAGCTTCCGATCTCTAGATCCGAATAATTTGCCTCCCAGTATCTTTGGCACAGGTGAAGCTTCGAAGAGTCCGCCTTCTAAAGCAAAGGATTCGTTGCAAGCCTTCCCAAACTGGCGAATCTGGACGTGGAGCAGCTCAGGCAAAACCTACAAGGCATGGGCAGAATTCGGAGGTACGATAGATTCACCAATCGGCGTCGATGTGCTTTTGCGGGATAAATCGGAGGGTGAGATACGCGTGCCCTCCAACTTGCTTTCAGATGCAGATAGAGCAGCATTACTTAAGGGGCGGCTTTGGGGAAAGGATTCCTTTGGAGACTCAAAGCTATCGCTGTGGAGAATCCTCGCTGCAGACGATCCAAAGTCCGACTCGCTCAACTTTCTGATTCCAGATAGTCCTGACGCAAGAGTTAGGTCACGAATCGGCTATTGCAGCCGGGTGGATAAGCAATGGATCGAAAAGCTTCGAGCGGCAGCAAAGCGGAATTCCGACTCCTTGAAAACCCCTGAAGCCTGGCAGGCATTTGCGGGTTGGATATCGTACGTTTCCTTCACCCATTAATCCTAAACTAGGCGGGCCAATGAATTCCTTCGGTTCCACCGTATTATTAAATGCGTTCACGAGTGTATCCTGTTGCGATTTGGCCATTGTCCGTTCCAACACTGCCGGGTCTTGATTTGAGTGGGCGGGTTACCCCGAGCACCAAATCGAATTCCGGATGGAACTTGAATAACGTTTGCGGGCAACAATAGAGATGTTTGTCCGCTCGCAGACCAAAGTCCCTGCGATTTTTGCGATATTCTTTGCCGAGCGTCGGTCTTTCGTAAGTGATGCCGAGCGTCGAAAGCTTTAAGAGAGTCTCCGTATATTGGTCCTGTCCATTCGCTGTCTCAAGATGCTCGCTCGAAAGAAAGGCATCGATCTTCGGGCTCCCTGTTGTATCTGGATGTCCCCAAGTTACCACTTGCAATGCCGCGAATCTTGAAAAGGCAAGGGTCGATGTCAATGCGTCCATTCCTACGTTCGCAAAGATCAATGAGCCTTCCAATCGTGTGATCGCATTTTAGCGTCCCTGGTAAGCGGCAAAAAAGCAAGTCGGCCGCGTTGAGCACTTGGCTGGCCGGTAGCTCGACCGTGTAGCGTCCGTCAGCCAACACTACGCTTGCTAGATTCCACGTGATGCTGTTCGTTCCATTGCCTGTGAGCGTTGCGCCCGCGATGCTGACCGTATTTCCAGTCGTGTGGTTCCGCAAGATCAGGTTCGTTGGGGAGGCGATCGTGACCGGTTGATCGAAATTGAATCGCAAGGTACCAATGCCCGACCGGTTCAAGTTGCTGGCCGAGCTGTTGACTACCAAGCTGGTGATATCGATGACATCGGCAAGCTGGGCGACGAGCAGGTTCGCGCTATAGATGAGATCCCACTTTAAGCCTGCTGGTGCAGCAGGATACTTTACGCTTGCGAAAGTGCTTGTAAAACCTGCTGTTGCGGTCATGAACACGAACGACTGACCGAGGGTTGGGTTGAACCCATTGATCGTTTGGATATCGAGCGTACCGCCCAAGCTACCAGTGCCGGTGTGATTGATTTGATCATGCCCTGAGCTACCCGGAGTTGTCCCCCCGATCTCCATGACCACTGTTCCACTGGAGGCATAGGCAACGTTGCCGTACTGAACGACAGCCGGGCTAAAGCCTGGGATATTGGTCCCGGTTACTAAGACATTGTTCAGCGTCCCAACTCCCTTTATTCGCTTAGTTGCATTGGTTTCATTGTGCATCGGCATGTTGAGTTTGGCATGGTCCGCCTATCTTTGCATTTGGTATCCGGTCGGCTTGTACTTTATTTTGTGGATCGCGATCGGACCGGCAGTCGCGACATAGGCTGTTGGAACTTATCGGTCTCGAAGAATGTTTCTCATACGTTCATCCAAAGCAATCGCTTTCGATTGCGCCTCTTCCAGGGGCTGCCCAGCCGCGATGCCTGGCCTAAGATGTCTCGTAGCCGTCAACCATGCGTGCTTCAAAATAGATTGCTTTTCTCGAATCAAGGCTCGGATTTCAGCAGCTCGCGGATGTGAAGTGAATTCACCTTCCAGCCTAAGCCCCCAGGCATCCGCAATGACTTGCGCGATGATCGCTTGCCCCTCGGCGTTAGGATGTACACCGTCCTTCGCAAAGCAATAGTCGGAATCGGCGAGGCGACGTTTCGCGAGCTCAGCTTTCATGGCACCATGGACATCGATCACCTGCCAAGCAATATCTTTGCGGCTCAGCAGCCACGTGGAATAGTCCTCCAGAACGTTATCGTAGCCGGCAAACGGAGACCGATACTCCTGCAATCCAGCCGGTAGAAGCCGTTCGCGAATCGGCTGGGCGTCGAAATGCGCCGGAGTGAGATGGACGATTTTTGCGTTCGATAGCTCGACCATCCGATGAAGTCGTTCGATTCCAGATTGGAACTTGGCAAATCGCTCCTGGCTTTGGGGATAGTACATCCCATCGTTCATTCCGTAGCATGCGACCACCAAGTCCGGTTTGGTCTGTTCCAGAACGCGAGCTAGGCGTTCATGCAAATCGGGACGAGGAAAATTGCCGTCGGCGTGGCCAGGTTCGGATAGTCCCGATGTCGTTTCACTCGGAAGTCCCAGATTAAGTAGCTCGATTCGCCGTTCCGGGTACTGGAACAGCAACGCTGCTTCGATGGCTTCGATGTATCCTCCCGAGTACGTGATGCTGTCCCCTAGGAATACGATGCGTTTTGCGTCAGGAAAGTCATGTGCCAAGCAGGCCA
>Ga0105049_10008200_pt1 | contig 12121 bp, 7 predicted proteins | sample MAT06_FD_78087 | JGI IMG/M metagenome (GOLD analysis project Ga0105049, IMG submission 78087) | Freshwater microbial communities from Lake Fryxell liftoff mats and glacier meltwater in Antarctica - MAT-06 | ecosystem: Environmental > Aquatic > Freshwater > Ice > Liftoff microbial mat | place...
AGGACCCGTTTCTGGCAGGACCCGTTTCTGGCAGGGCCCGGCCCCGGTTACGCCAGCACCTGCCGCAGGGCGGCGATCACTGCGGCCTGATCGGCCTCGGTCAGCCGGGCATACATCGGAATGGCGAGCATGCGGTTGTAATAGTCCTCGGCCTGCGGAAAGTCGGCGGGATCATACCCCATCGCGGCATGATAGGGCTGCCGGTAGACCGGGATATACAGCACGTTCACCCCGATGCCCGCCGCGCGCAACGCCGCAAAGGCGGCGGCCCGGTCCAGCGGGGCCTCTTCGCGGATCAGCACCGGATACAGATGCAGCGCCGAGCGTTGATAGTCGGGCTGGAACGGCAGGGTCAGCGGCAGATCGGCGAGTTCGGCATCATAGACCGCGCGGATCCGGTGGCGGGCGTCGATGTAGTCCCCCAGCCGGGTCATCTGGCTGGCCCCCAGAGCGGCCTGAATATCGGTCATCCGGTAGTTGAAGCCCAGGTCCAGTTGCTCGTAATACCACGGGCCATCGGGGGTCTTCGACATGGCGGCGACATCGCGGGTGATGCCATGGCTGCGCAGCATCTGCATCCGGCGCGCAAGGGTGTCGTCGTTGGTGGTGGCCGCCCCGCCCTCGGCCGTGGTGATGATCTTCACCGGATGGAACGAGAAGACGCAGATGTCGCTGTACCGGCAGTTGCCGACCGGGGCATTGCCATAGCTGCCGCCGATCGCGTGGCTCGCATCCTCGATGATCCGGAAGCCATGGCGGTCGCGCAAAGCCCCCAGCCGGGCCATGTCGCACGATTGCCCCGCGAAATGCACCGGGATCACGATTTTCGGCAAGGTTCCCGCGCGCGCGGCCACGTCCAGTTTCGCCTCCAGCGCATCGAGGCACATGTTGTAGGTCGCAGGATCGGTATCGACGAAATCGACGCGGGCACCGCAATAAAGCCCGGCATTGGCCGAGGCCACAAAGGTGTTGGGCGAGGTCCACAGCGCGTCGCCCGGTCCCAGATCCAGCGCCAGACAGGCGATGTGCAGGGCCGCGGTGGCCGAACTGGCCACGACCGTGTGCACAGCGCCGCATTGCGCGGTCAGCGCCGCCTCGAAAGCGGGGATCGCCGGGCCCTGCGTGATGAAATCGCTTTGCAGCACCGCAGTGACTGCGGCGATGTCGGCGGGCGTGATGTCCTGACGGCCGTAGGGGATCACAGCATGGCCCTGCGGTTGAATTCCAGGATCTCGTCCACGGCCAGGAAATGCGTGTTGCGCCCCGAGTTGAACTCGAAACCCTGCTCGACCGGGGTTCCGACCTCGCCATTGGCACTGGTGGCAAACGAGGTGTCGCGGTCGAAGAACCTGATCGTCGGGCAGATCACATAATGATGCTCGAACTCCAGCGTCAGGTGGCTGTCATCGGCGGGGCACATGATTTCATGCAGCTTTTCGCCCGGGCGGATGCCGATCACGTGCTGGCCCAGATCGGGGGCCATGGCGCGGGCCAGATCGGGGATGCGCACCGAGGGGATCTTGGGCACAAAGATCTCGCCGCCATGCATCCGCTCGAAGTTCTTCAGCACGAAATCGACGCCATCCTGCAGCGAGATCCAGAAGCGCGTCATGTTCAGGTCGGTGATCGGCAGGCTGTTGGCGCCCTGCGCCATCAGGCCTTCGAAAAACGGCACCACCGACCCGCGCGAGCCCACCACATTGCCGTAACGCGTCACCGCAAAGCGGGTGCGTTTCGACCCGGTCATGTTGTTGGCCGCGACGAACAGCTTGTCCGAGCACAGCTTGGTCGCGCCATAGAGGTTGATCGGGTTGGCGGCCTTGTCGGTCGACAGCGCGATGACCTTGATCACGTTGTTATGCAGCGCCGCATGGATGACGTTCTGCGCCCCGTCGATGTTGGTCTTGATGCATTCCATCGGATTGTATTCGGCGGCCGGCACCTGTTTCAGGGCCGCGGCATGGATCACGTAATCCACGTTCTCCATCGCCATGATCAGCCGCTCGCGGTCGCGCACGTCGCCGATCAGATAGCGCATCTGCGGCGCATTGTAGGTCTGCGCCATGTCGAACTGCTTCAACTCGTCGCGCGAATAGACGATGACTTTCCGGGGCTTGTAGCGGCTCAGCAGAGTGCTGACATACTTTTTACCAAAACTGCCGGTTCCGCCGGTGATGAGGATGGTCTTGTCGTCAAACATACGGTCCGCCGATTCTGGTCGTCAAATTTCAAATCGGTCTAGCGGCTCCCTTGGGGCAAGGCAAGTCTGGACGTGGGGGGCGGGCTTGGGCTTTCCGCCGGGGGTCCTGCGGCGCAGAGCCCGGCCCAGCCCACGGAATTTGCAGGGATATCGTGGATCTCCCCCGGGCCTGCGCCCTGTTTGTTCAGACCCGGCGGATGGTCTTGGTGCTGACCGCGAACAGGGCGGCGATCTCGGCCAGCGGGCGCCTTTCGTCGTCGCGCATCCGGCGGACCTCGGCCGCCTGGGCGGGTGACAGGGCCGGGGGCCGCCCCCCCACCCGGCCGCGCCGCCGCGCCGCCGCGAGCCCTTCGCGGGTGCGCTCGACGATGCGGTCGCGCTCGAACTGGGCGATCGAGGCGAAGACGTGAAAGATCAGCCGCCCCGCCGGGGTCGTGGTGTCGATGTCCTCGGCCAGCGACCGGAAGCCCGCGCCGCGCCGCTCGACCTCTTCGACGAGGCCGAGCAGGTCCTTCAGGCTGCGGGCGAGCCGGTCGTATTTCGTCACCATCAGCACATCGCCCGGGCGCAGATGGTCCAGCAGCCGGTCGAATTCGGGCCGCGCCCGCGCAGTCCCCGAAATCCGGTCGGCATAGAGCCGCTCCGCCCCGGCCCCGGTCAGGGCATCGGTCTGGCTGTCGAGCGTCTGCTCGGCGGTCGAGACGCGGGCATAGCCTAGGATCACGGACAGAACCCTCCCGAAACCTCCCCGGTTCTGGGACGGGGTTTTGTCCCTGTCAAGCCTCTGACCCGACGCGGGGCGGGGGTGCGGGACAGAAACGACCGTTTCTGGGACGCAGGTCTGGCGATGTTGGGCTGCCATGTGGGGGGGCCGTCAGGGAATGGCGTCGATCATCGCGCGCAGGTGTTGCAAAGTGGCGTCCATGTCGCGCAGATCGCGCGGGGGGTCGGTGGCGATCCCGAGGTGGTTCTCGCGGAACCCGGGCGCCGGCGCGATCACCTCCGACCAGGGATTGCCCCAGAGCGCCTGGGCCAGCCGGTCGTTCCGCGGCTGGTACCGGGCGACGATCCGCGCGGCCAGCGCATCGTTCAGCCCGCAATAGGGGTCGTCGGTCCAGCGCCGCGCGCGGTAGGTCTGCTTGAACTGCCCGTAAAGATCGCGGTGCGCCCGCGGGTTCAGGCCGCGGGCGGCCAAGAGGTCCGCAACCGTCCGGCCGACATGCACCGCCTTGACCCCGGCATTCGGATTGGCCCGCGCGGCCTCGATCAGCCCGATCAGCCCGGCCAGCCCGGCCAGCCCGGACAGCCCGGCCAGCGGCGGCAGCCCTTCGGCGGCGGTCACGGCCGCAAGAAAGGCGTCCAGCAGGCCGCTGCGGGTCGCGGGCTCGAACGGGATCGCGGTCAGCATCGCCGCCGGGTTGCCCGAGACATGCCGCAGCAACGCGCCATAGTCGAACCGCGCCCGGCCAAAGGCCGCCTCGATATAGGGCTCGAACGCCAGCGCCGTATAGAACCGCTTGGTTTCCTGCACATACAGAGAATTCAGCCAGGCGGGATTATCGCGGATATAATAGATAAAATGCGCCCGGTAGCCGAGCATGTGCAGAAAGCCGGTCACGGCATTCACCGTGGCCTCCTTGAGAAAATGCAGCGAAAAGATTTCCGACGACAGCAGCGGCACGGCCGACCCGCCCTGCAACTGGCGGGCGAGCCGGGTCCAGGCCGGTGGTCGGTCGGTCAGTCGGCCGGTCGGGCCCGCAGCAAGCTGCGGCAGCTCGCCCGCCAGCAAAAGATGCGAGTCCACCGCGAAACGGGTGTCCGACACGGCGGGAACGACAAAGCCCCGCGCCGCTAGATATAGACGGTTGACCTGCAGGCTGCGCTGCAGGCTGCTGGAGCCGGTCTTGTGCGGGCCGCAATGAATATGGCAGAGTCGCATCGCGGGGCCTCCGGCCGGCGCGGTCGGCGCCTGTGGAGATCATTTTATCCGATGCGGGCGAAATGTCAAAGTGCCGAATGCGCGCCTGACCGACTTTGGTCTTAATTCGGCCATAAAATCAGAAACCTTATTTCCCCGACTCAGGGGCCCACACCGAAGCCGGGGCTGGCCGTAAAACCACAGTCGGTGAAATACTGCAGTGCTGCCGACGGTCAGGCTTGACGTGGGAACTGCGGCCCCCTAGCACAGGCGAAGTTGAATAAGGAGGGCAGGCGCTGGTCACCGAGATCGTGTTCATCGGCATTCTTCTCAACGCCGGAACGCCTTGCCCGCAGGTGCGCGCGCAGGATGGCCGCGTGGTGCAGACCGTCGGTCTGTCAAACGCGCTCGCCTCCGGCGACCTGCTCCGGATCACCGGGATCATGCGCTATTCGCTGTCCTGTCAGACCGAGGTTCTGGCCGTGCTCACTGCCGAAAAAGTGACCGAATGATCCCCCGGGTGGCCTCCCGCCCTCCCCCAGCGTCGCCGTCTCCGCGTCGCCGTCTCTGCGTCGCCGTCTCTGCGTCGCCGTCTCTGTGGGCCTCCCTCCCGGCGGCCTGCCGCCGCAGGGTCCCCTCCGGACCCCCGCCATCAACCCCCCGCCCGACATGCCCTCTGCCGCAGCCGGCAGCGCGCCCCTTTTGACCGCCCCGCAAGGCAAGGAGATTTGACGTGACCGCAACAGGATCGCAGGCCCCCCGTGAGGCCGCCGCCTCGACCAGCCGCCTTTCCAGCTCGTTTTCGCAGGTGCCCCCCACCGATCCGGTGTTCGCCCAGCAGTGGCATCTCGACAACCCGGTCAACGGGCTTCTCGACCTGAACGTGCTGACGGCCTGGGACGATTATACCGGGGCGGGCGTCGAGGTCTGGGTGTTCGATGACGGGTTCGACTACCTGCACCCCGATCTGGTGGCGAACTATGATGCCACGCGCGATATCGACCTTGAAAGCGGCGACAGCGATGCCGCCCCGGCATTGCCCTTCGACAACCACGGCACCGCCTGCATGGGCATCATCGGGGCGGCGCGCAACGGCACCGGCGCCGTAGGTGTGGCCTATGACGCGACCCTGGTCGGCATCCGCGGCTATACCGACGATGCCAGCGCCCCGACGTCGATCGATGACTACGTCATCAACCTCGGCACCGGCATCACCGGTGCGGCGGCGGGCGGCGGCGACGTGATCAGCATGAGCAACGGCGTTGCCGGTGGCACGAACTATTTCAACCAGAACCTGGACGCCGTCATCGTGGGCCAGACCGTGGCCGACATCATCGACGCCGCAGCCACCGGGCGCGACGGGCTCGGGCTGAACATGGTGAAATCGGCGGGCAACTCGCGCGTCACCAACTGGGACACCAACATGTCGGCGGTCGACAACATGGCCGAGATCATCTCGGTCGCGGCAGTCGATCAGGACGGGTTCGTCAGTTCCTATTCCAGCTTTGGCGCGGCGATTCTGGTGTCGGGGTTCGGCACGCCGGGCGAAGTGGTGACCACCGACCGCACCGGGCCGGACGGCTATGATCTGGCCGATTTCACCAGCACGTTCAACGGCACCTCGGCGGCGGCGCCGATGGTGGCGGGGGTGGTGGCGCTGATGCTGGAGGCCAACGCGGATCTCGGCTGGCGCGACGTGCAGGACATTCTGGCCAGTTCGGCAGTGACGGTCGGCTCGGGCACGAACGGCGCGGGCAACGCGGTGGCGGGCGACGAGCGCTATCAGTGGCTGGCCAACGGGGCCGAACGCTGGAACGGCGGCGGCATGGTGTTTTCCAACGACTACGGCTTTGGTCTGGTCGATGCGACGGCGGCGGTGCGGCTGGCGGAGACCTGGTTCACCGGCGGGCAGGGGGCGCGCACCTCTGCCAACCAGGACGTGCTGGCCTCGGACATGCTGAACGCGCCGCTGGCGATCCCGGACAACAACCTCACCGGGGCTGCGGTCAACGGCAGCTTCACCGCCGGATCGGGCTTCGAGATCGAATACACCACGGTCACCGTGACGATGAGCCCGAACCATACGTTCATGGGCGATCTGCGCATCGTGATCACCTCGGCCTCGGGGCTGCAAAGCATCCTGCACGACCGGGGCGGCGAGACTGCCGACTTCCCCGGCACCTGGACCTTCATGACCCGCGCCTTCCGCGGTGAAACCGCAGGGGGCATCTGGTCGGTGCAGTTCACCGATCTGGCGGGCGGCGATACCGGCACGCTGACCGATGTGGCGGTCGAGCATCACGGCCAGGCGGCGCTGACCGACAACGTGCATGTCTTTACCAACCAGTATTCGAATTTCGCCAGCGCCAGCGGGCGCGACGCGGTCACCGACACCAATAGCGGCATCGACACCATCAACGCGGCCGCCGTCACCACGGCGTCGGTCATCCGCCTCAACGGCGGCACGTCGACCATCGACGGGGTGTCGGTGACGATCTCGAGCAATTTCGAGAATGCGATCGGCGGCGACGGCAACGACACGCTGACCGGCAACAACGGCAGCAACGTCCTGCACGGCGGGCGCGGCAATGACGGGCTGTCCGGCGGGTCGACCGGCGGATCCGACACGCTGATCGGCGGGGCGGGCAATGACACCTATACCGTGTTCAACGGGGCCGACATCCTGACCGAAACCGCAGGCCAGGGCATGGCCGACGAGGTGCTGGCGGATGTGGCCTTCGTTCTGGCGGCCGATGACGACATCGAGATCCTGTCCACCATCCTGATCTCGGGCACCGCGACGATCAACCTCACTGGCAACGCGCTGGCGCAGCAGATCTTCGGCAATGCCGGGGCGAACGTGCTGTCGGACGGCGGCGGGGCCGGGGCCGACACGATCACCGGGGCGGCCGGCAGCGACACCTATGTCATCGGCAACTCCGGCACCGTGATCGTCGAGGCGGCCACGTTCGGCACCAATGACCGGGTGCAGACCTCGGTCAGCTTTGCGCTGGCGGCCGATGACGATATCGAGCGGATGAGCACGACCCTGGCGTCGGGCACCACCGCGATCGACCTGACCGGCAACGCAGTGGCACAGGACATCACCGGCAACGCCGGGGCGAACGTGCTGTCGGACGGCGGCGGGGCGGGGGCGGACACCCTGACCGGGCTTGCCGGCAACGACAATTACATCGTGCGCAACGCCGGCACCCTGATCGTCGAGGCGGCCGGCGGCGGCACCGCCGACCGGGTGTCGGCCGCGGTCAGCTTCGTTCTGGCCGCCAATGACGACATCGAGACCATGACCACCACCTCGGCGGGCGGCACCACCGCGATCAACCTGACCGGCAACGCAGCGGTCCAGGCCATCACCGGCAACGCCGGGATCAACGTGCTGTCCGACGGCGGCGGCACCGGGGCGGATACCCTGACCGGGCTTGCCGGCAACGACACCTACATCGTGCGCAACGCCGGCACCCTGATCGTCGAGGGCGCCGGGCAGGGCACCGCCGACCGGGTGGCTGTGGCGCTGTCCTTTGCGCTGGCGGCCGATGACGACATCGAGACCCTCGACACCACGTCCGCGGCGGGCACCACCACGATCAACCTGACCGGCAACGCAGCGGCGCAGGGCATCACCGGCAACGCCGGGGTCAACGTGCTGTCGGATGGCGGCGGGGCCGGGGCGGACACCCTGACCGGGCTTGCCGGCAACGACACCTATGTCGTGGGCAACGCAGGCACCCTGATCGTCGAGGGCGCAGGCCAGGGCACCGCCGACCGGGTGCAGGCTTCGCTCAGCTTTGCGCTGGCGGGCGACGACGACATCGAGATCCTGGAAACCACATCCGCCGCGGGCAGCACGGCGATCGACCTGACCGGCAACGCAGTGGCGCAGACCATCACCGGCAACGCCGGGGTCAACACGCTGTCGGATGGCGGCGGGGCAGGGGCGGACACCCTGACCGGGATTGCGGGCAACGACACCTATATCGTGGGCAACTCGGGCACCGTGCTCGTCGAGGCCGCAGCCCAGGGCACCGCCGACCGGGTGCAGGCCTCGGTCAGCTTTGCGCTGGCGTCCGACGACGACATCGAGATCATCGAGACCACGTCCGCCGCGGGCACCACCGCGATCAACCTGACCGGCAACGCGGTGGCGCAGACCATCACCGGCAACGCGGGCGTGAACGCGCTGTCGGACGGCGGCGGCGCGGGGGTCGATACGCTGACCGGGTTTGCCGGCAGCGACACCTACATCGTGGGCAACGCCGGCACCGTGATCGTCGAGGCGGCCACGTTCGGCACCGCCGACCGGGTGCAGGCCTCGGTCAGTTTCACGCTGGCGGCCGATGACGATATCGAGCTGATGAGCACGACCCTGGCGTCGGGCACCACCGCGATCAACCTGACCGGCAACGCAGCGGCGCAGGACATCACCGGCAATGCCGGGGCGAACGTGCTGTCGGACGGCGGCGGGGCGGGGGTGGACACGCTGACGGGTCTTGCCGGCAACGACACCTACATCGTGCGCAACGCGGGCGCCCTGATCGTGGAGGGCGCAGGCCAGGGCACCGCCGACCGGGTGGCGGCGGCCGTGTCGTTCGTGCTGGACGCCGATGACGACATCGAGATCCTGACCACCACCTCGTCGGGCGGCACCACCGCGATCGACCTGACCGGCAACGCGGTGGCGCAGGCCATCACCGGCAACGCCGGGGTCAACACGCTGTCGGATGGCGGCGGGGCGGGGGCGGACACCCTGACCGGGCTGGCGGGCAACGACATCTATGTCGTGGGCAACTCGGGCACCGTGCTCGTCGAGGGCACAGGCCAGGGCACCGCCGACCGGGTGCAGGCCTCGGTCAGCTTTGCGCTGGCGTCCGACGACGACATCGAGATCATCGAGACCACAGCCGCCGCGGGCACCACCGCGATCAACCTCACCGGCAACGCGGTGGCGCAGGCGATCACCGGCAACGCCGGGGTCAACCAGCTGTCGGATGGCGGCGGCGCGGGGGCGGACACGCTGACCGGGCTTGCGGGCGACGACACCTATGTGGTGGGCAGTGCCACCACGCAGATCGTCGAGGTGGCCGGCGGCGGCACGGCAGACCGCGTGCTGGCGGTCGCCAGTTTCGCCCTGGCGGCGGATGACCATATCGAGATCATGGCCACCGCGTCCGCGGCGGGTGTCACCGCGATCAACCTGACCGGCAATGCGCTGGCGCAGACCATCACCGGCAACGCCGGGGTCAACACGCTGTCGGATGGCGGCGGGGCAGGGGCGGACACCCTGACCGGGCTTGCGGGCAACGACACCTATGTCGTGGGCAACGCGGGCACCCTGATCGTGGAGGCCACAGGCCAGGGCACCGCCGACCGGGTGCAGGCCTCGGTCAGCTTCGCGCTGGCCGCCGATGACGACATCGAGACCATGGAAACCACGTCCGCTGCAGGCACCACCGCGATCGACCTGACCGGCAACGCGGTGGCGCAGGGCATCACCGGCAATGCGGGCGTGAACGCGCTGTCGGATGGCGGCGGGGCGGGGGCGGACACGCTGACCGGGTTTGCCGGCAACGACACCTATGTCGTGGGCAACGCGGGCACCGTGATCGTCGAGGTCGCAGCCCAGGGCACCGCCGACCGGGTGCAGGCCTCGGTCAGCTTTGCGCTGGCGTCCGACGACAACATCGAGATCATCGAGACCACAGCCGCCGCCGGCACCACCGCGATCAACCTCACCGGCAACGCGGTGGCGCAGGCGATCACCGGCAACGCCGGGGTCAACACGCTGTCGGATGGCGGCGGCGCGGGGGCGGACACGCTGACCGGGCTTGCCGGCAACGACACCTACATCGTGCGCAACACAGGCACCCTGATCGTCGAGGCCGCAGGCGGCGGCACCGCCGACCGGGTGGCTGCGGCTGTGTCCTTCGTGCTGGCCGCCGATGACGACATCGAGAGCCTGACCACCTCGTCGGCGGGCGGCACTGCGGCGATCAACCTCACCGGCAACGCGCTGGCCCAGACCATCACCGGCAACACCGGGTTGAACGTGATCAACGGCTTGGGCGGCCTCGACACGCTGAGCGGCGGCACGGGAAGCGATACCTTTGTCTTTTCGACGGCACTCGGGGCGGGCAACATCGACACCATCACCGATTTCAACGTGGTGGCCGACACGATCCGGCTGGAGAATGCGATCTTCAGCGGCCTCGCCAACGGCGCACTTGCCGCGGCAGCTTTCGCGGCCAACGCCACGGGTCTTGCGGGCGATGCGACCGACCGGATCATCTACAACACCGCCTCTGGCGGCCTGTTCTTCGACGCGGACGGTCTGGGCGGGTCGGCAGCGGTGCAGTTCGCCGCACTCGATGCCGCGCTGGCGCTGACCCAGGCCGATTTCTTCGTGATCTGACGCCGTAAACCGAATGTCGCCTCCGCAGATCCTGCGGGGGCGGTTCAGCTTTGCAGGCCGTTCCCGACCTGGGGGCACACGCGCATCGCGCCGTACAACCAGGGTCCGGGGCGGTCGGCGGATCGCCGTACCGGGACAGTACAGCGAGAAGGGGCTGCGAACGGGCCATATGCGCAGGGGGGCCTGTCCGGGATCCCTTGCGGCGCTGCAAAGACCGGGGGGTTGCGATGACCACACCACCGCCCTACCCCACGACGCTGTCGGGGGCCTCGCATCTGGTCGTGCCCGGCACGACCGGCCGCCGTCTGGTGGTATTCTTTGCCGCCAAGGACCTGGGCGAGGGGCGCTACAACTTTCTCCAGCTTGGGCGGGAACTGCCCGACACCGTGATCTTCGTGAACAACGGGGCCAACGACTGGTATCAATGGGGCATTCCCGGTCTGGGCGACAGTCTGGAGGCCAGCCTCGACAGCCTGCGCCGCTGGCGCGATGCGGTGCAGGCCACCGAGATCTGCACGATCGGCACCAGCATGGGGGCCTATGCCGCCATCCAGTACGGGGCGGCGCTTGGGGCGCGGGTTCTGGCCTTTTCCAGCGATGCCCAGCTGGGGGCGCCGCTGTCGCGCAGTGCGGCCTTCTTCACCGGCGGGACCTATGCCGGGGCGCGTGCCCCGACCTGCCCCGACCTGCGTCCGCTGGTCGGGGGGGCGGACGTGACCCTGTTTGTGGGCGAGCGCGACGCTGTCGACATTCACGCGGCCCATCTGCTGCAGGGGGCAGGCCTGGGCCGGGTGGTGTCGCTGATCGGGGCGGATCACCATGTGTCCTCGTTCCTGTCGCGGCGCAGCCGGCTTGGGCCGCTGTTGCGCCGGTTCGTGGCGGGCCAGACGCTGCCGATGCAGCCCGATACGGGTGCGGCGGTGATGCAACCCGGCCACGCGCAGGCCCTGTACGCCGCCCATCTGGCGGCGGCGGCGCAGGACTGGGGCCTGACCGAGGCCAGCGCGCGCCAGGCGCTCGCGGCCTATCCCTGCGGCGAGGCGGCCGAGATGATCCTGGGATGGGCGCTGATCCAGCAGGACCGCCCGGCCGAGGCCGCAGACGTGCTGGCCCGCGCGCTGGCCAGCCAGCCGGACGACAGCCAAACACTGCTGCGTCTGGCGGCGGCGCTGCGGCGCAGTGGCGGTGCGCTGCGGGCGGAACAGCTTTACCAGTCCCTGCTGACGCGCGAGCCCGGCCATCACGCGGCGCGTTACGCGCTCGGGATGGTCCGGATGCAGCGCGGCGATACGGCCGGGGCGCGCCAGGCGCTGCGCGAGGCGCTGCGCATCCTGCCGGGGCATGCGCCCTATCTCGCGCGGCTCAAGGCGATCGAGACCAAGGCGATCAAAACTGCGGGCAAGCAGTCTTGACTTGAGGGGGCTGCCACAGAGGGGAGCTGCCACGGGGGGAGCTGCCACGGGGGGAGCTGCCACGGGGGGCGCGGCCGCGGGGGGCGCGGGCGCGGGGGGCGCGGCAGCGGGGGGCGGCGCGGCGGGGGGGGGCGGTCCCGGGGGCGCAGCCGCGGGGGGGGGAC
>Ga0105049_10008204_pt1 | contig 12117 bp, 2 predicted proteins | sample MAT06_FD_78087 | JGI IMG/M metagenome (GOLD analysis project Ga0105049, IMG submission 78087) | Freshwater microbial communities from Lake Fryxell liftoff mats and glacier meltwater in Antarctica - MAT-06 | ecosystem: Environmental > Aquatic > Freshwater > Ice > Liftoff microbial mat | place...
AGGCGTATTCGAGCAAGTTGCCAAGGCCGTCGCCCTCGGGGTCGGCGGTTTCGCCACTGATCGCGGGATTGGCCAGTTCCGTAGGGGTAAATTCGGCATTGCGCCAGGTGAGCCAGGGCGCGGTGGTGGTGCTGAAGTTCCGCGTCGTGAAGGGGCTGCGGTCGCTATTGGCGTCGCCGCTGCTGTCCCGGTGACGGACGCGGAACTGGTAGGTGGTATTCCAGAGGAGTGTGCTGCGGCCCGCGAGCGAACCCTCGAAGGCGCCATCGGCGAGCGTGGCATTGAGCCGCCGCGGTCCGCTCTGATCCGCCGCGCGCCAGACCCGGACCGGGGTGGTGCCGGTCGTCCAGATCTCCCAATCCGTCGCGGAGTGGTTTTGCCCGGCATCGAGATCGGTGAAGGGGCCGGTCTGGAGCGCGAGGGTGGCGGCATTTTCGGTGCCGGAGCCGGAGGGCAGGGTGAGGTCGGGGGCGCGTGGGCGGCGATTCGCGCCGGCGGCGGGCAGGTAGAGCCGGGCGCTCGGGATCACTTGTTCCGGGCGGCTGGCGCTGCTCCAGAGCAGCCGCACATTGGCTCCAAAGCCGCCCTCGAGATAATGCAGCTCGAGGTCATAAAGCTGGCCGGCCTGGAGCGTGACGGTCCCGGTCCACTGGGTGGTGCCCTGGTATTGGAATTGATCGATCAGCAACTGCCCATTCACGTAGAGCCGCGCGCCGTCGTCGGACTCGGTTTTGAAGGTATAAGTCTCCGCAAACTCGGGCCGCACCCGGCCCCGCCAGCGGGCAGTGAAGTTATCGTTGCCGATCCCGGCCATCGGACTGCCGCCCCCCCAGTTGAAGTCCACGACGCGATCCACGCGCTCCAGCGGGGTGCCTTGGAAGGTCTGGGTGTTCGGATAGAACTCCGCGGTCAAGCCATGCGGGAGGAGGGAATCGCTGGCGATGGTCGTGCGCCAGCCGCTCCAGGCTCCCCATTCGCTGTTCACGTCGCCGCTGCTGTCCCGATGCCGGAGGCGGATGCGGTAGCTTTGTTCCCCGATGAGGCTGGTGCGTCCGCTGTGGCTGTTTTCAAAGGAACCGTCGGCGATGGTCACGGTCGCCCGCTTCGCCCCGGTCTGATTCAGCGCGGACCAGATGCGGGTTGCGGCCGGTTCGACGGTCCAGATTTCCCAATCGGTGGCGACATGGGTGTGCCCCACGTCCTGATCTTCAAAGGGTCCGCCGGTCAGCGTGCCGGTCGCGCTTTCGACGAAATCCTCGTCGGTCGCCGGGCCGGTGACGATGGGTACGAGCGGGCGATGATTGGCCCCCGGAGCGATGGCATAGAGCCGCAGGGCTGGGATGACCTGCTCGGGCTGGCTGGGGCTGGCCCAGAGGAGCCGGGCCGAAGCGCCAAAGGCACCGTCGAAGTATTGCATCTCGAGGTCGTAGTATTGCCCGGCGATGAGGGTGATCTGGCCGCTCCAGCGCGTGGCGCCCTGGCCGACCCACTGATCGACGAGGAGCACGCCATTGACCCAGAGCCGCGCGCCGTCATCGGTCTCGGTGGTCAAGGTGTAAGTCTCGCTGAACTGCGGCTTGATCCGGGCGCGCCAGCGGACGCTGAAGTTATCCGTGCCGACTCCGGCAAAGGGTTCGCCGCCGCCGTAGTTGTAGTTGATGATCGTTTCGTGGCGGGTGAGGGGCGCGCCACTGAGCCGGGTGTTGCCCGGGTAATACTCGCCGAAGACCCCGCGTGGATCGTCGGGTGGGGTGGTGATGAAGGTGCGCACGGAGGTGGCGCTCCATTCGCTGCTGGTGGCGGCGCTGCTGTCCTTGTGCCGCACGCGGAGTTGGTAAGTGGTGTTATTGGCCAGGGCGGTGAAGCCGCTGGCAAAAGCGCCGTCGCCGAGGGTCACGTAGGTGAGCGGCAGGCCGCTCGTCTCCACGGCCGACCAGACGAGCAGCGGCGAGGCGCCGGTGGTCCAGATCTGCCAGTCGCTCCCAGCATGGGTCTGGCCGGCGTCGAGATCTTCGAAGGCGCTGCCCTGCATGGCGATCCCGACCGGGTCGGTGAGTTCCCCGTCCACCGTCGGAGAGAGGATCTCGGGCGTGCGGGGGCGATGATTCGCCCCGACCACGGGGTTGAAGAAGGCGGTGGATGGGACCACCAGCTCGGGCTGACTCGCGCTGCTCCAGAAGAGGCGGGCGACGGCGCTCAGGGCGTTGTCAAAGTAATGTAACTCGAACTCATAGAGCTGGCCGGCCGTGAGCGTGATCGTCCCGGTCCAGCGGGTGGTGCCTTGATTGATCCACTTGTCGATCAGGAGCTGGCCATTCACCCACAGCCGGACGCCATCGTCGCTCTCGGTGGCAAAGGTGTACGTCTCGGTGAACTGCGGCTTGATCCGGCCGCGCCAGCGCACGCTAAAGTTATCGTTCGGGATGCCACTTAGCGGACTGCCCGCGACCCAGTCAAACTGCACATTGGCGTCGTTCCGCGTTTGCGGCAGGCCGGTCATGGTTAGATTCGGCCAGTATTCCCCCTCCAGTCCGAAGGCGCCATCGGCGCTCACCGCGATGTCGCAGAAGACCGAAAAGCCCGTCGCTCCGGTGCTGTCGATGGCCCGCGCCATGACCCGGTGCGCGCCGGTCGGAGGATTGGTCCAGGCGTAGGAGTAAGGAGCGCTGCTGTCACTGGCGAGGAGGGTGAAGCCATCGTAGAACTCCACGGTGGCAATGGTCGCGCTGCTGTTCGTGGTGGCGGCATTGGCCGCGAGATTTACCGTGGCCGCGGCCGCACCGTAGTGCGTGCTCTGATGCGCCGGGGCCGTGAGTGTGACGCTCACCGCGCCCTGCACGGTGTCGATATCCACGTAGCAGAGTTTGGTGTTGCTGCCGGCGGCTCCCTGGGTGAGCGAGAGCGTCCCGTCGGTCACGGTGACGTTGGTCGTGGATTCCACAAAGCGATTGGCGGAGTTCACGGTGCCATTGAGGATCTGGACGCCCTCGGCGAAGACGACGTGGGTGCTGTCGAAAGCCGTGGCATCGCCGGCCACGAGATGCACCGAGTAGGTGCCATTCGGCAGGGCGATCTGCCACGAGCGCGCCGGGTTGGCCGGCAGCCGCTGCAGGTGGTTGAGGGTGTCGTAACGCTGATCGGGGGCCGCGGCGTTGTTGCGATCGCGGGCGTCGGCACTGTTGTCCACGTCCCAGCCGTAGGTGAAGCCATTGTTGCGCAGGCCATAGGTGGCTCCGGTGTCCGCCAGATAGCCTTCGGGCACGGGCGCGCCAGGGGGCTGGAAATTCACGCTCAACTCGAGCGGCAGCGAGCCCCCGGTGACGCGCACGGCATCGAATAGCGCGGTGGCGGTCTGGGCGTTGTTATGCGCGGTGAGGGCGAGGCCGATGAGGACATTCTGGTTCATCGGCAGATTCACCGTGCCGATCTGCTGCCAGGCGCCGTCGCTCGCGGCGACGAAGCCCGTGAGCACGTCCCCCTGCCGGCGCAGCCGCAGGAAGTAAGGTGCCGATTGGTTCGGGCCGTCGAAGAAGACGGTCTGGCCACCGGTCGCGGCGCGATACTGCACCTGGGTGCCCTGCGAACTCATGAGCGGCACGAGGACGTTTTTCGCCCCGGGGGCGAGGCTTTCGCGGATCATCACGCCGGCCTTGGTGTAGGGATCGGTGGGGCTGAGCGAGGTCACCCGCGCGACGATCTCGCCGTCGCCGTTCAGCGGCTGGTAGGTAAAGTGAAAGGCGTCGGCGGCATCCCAGATGTCCTGCCCGCTGGCCGACATGATGAAAGTCCCGGTGGTCGCGGCGTAAGTGGCGTCGCCCGGAAAGCCGACATTCCCCACGTCGGTGCGGAGCCAGGGTGTGGGCAGCGGATCGGCGGGCGGTTGGGTGGCCTCGCCGATCCATTGCTCGAGCAGCGCGATGGCTTTCTGATCCACGAGATTCTTGGCGAGCGGCGGCATCTTGTAATGCTCGGTGGCGGTGGCCATGCGCTTGTACATGGTGGAGCGCTCGACGCTCTGCGGGGCCAGCACCTTGGCGCCGGACTCGCCGAGGAGATCCTGGACGATGCCATTGACGATGCCGGCACTGCCGAGCGAAGTCTCGATGCGCCCGTCCCAGAAGGCATGGACGCCGCCGGGACGGTGACAGTGGGCGCAATTCATATCGATGTAGCTGCGCATGCGCTGCTCGGCGGTCGCGGCGGTGTCGTCCATGGCGGAGTGCTTCAGGTAGCCCGGGATGCTGGCCTCGTTGAGCGGAGGGTTGAAGTAACCGGCGTGATTCCAGGCGCGCAGTTGGTTGTCGGTGATGTTGCCGGGATAGACATGGTTCCCATTGCTCGAGGCGGTGCTCATGCCGAGCACGCCGCCGGAGGGTGGGGTGTGGCAGCTCAGGCAATCCTCGCGGCTCGGGTAATACCAGGTCTGGAGCCGGTCGATGCTGAAGTGGAAACGCGCAGTGGTCCGGGTGGCGGTATTGTGGGAAGTGACGGCCATGCCGAAAAAGACGGTGCTCGGCAGGGCGAGGGTCTTGGTCGCGTAGAGCGTCCAATCGAAGCCGTTGCGGCTGGAGTAGGCGGTGAAGACCTGGCCCTGGCGCTTCAGGCGCAGCCAGCCATTGGGGTAGCGCACGGCGGGCTGCGGCGATGCGGGATAGATCGCGGCGCTGGGGCCGCCGGTGGTGTCGCGGGACTGGAATTCGTAACCGCCGGTGTTGTTGTTGCGGGCCTCGTTGGTCGGGAAGACGAGCGCCATGACGTTGCGGGCATTGGCGGCGAGGGATTCGCGCACCATAAGGCCGGCTTTGGTGTAGAGGTCGGTGCGCCCGACCGATTCGATCCGCGTCGAAATGTCGAAATCGCCGGTCTTCTGGGAGTGAACGAAGCGGAAGGAATCGCTCGTGCCAAAGATGTCGGAGCCGCCGCCGGTCACGGCGTAGCCGCCATTGAAGGGCTGGGTGGTCCCGGCTTGGGACCCGCCGATGTCGGTGCTGGTGAGGGTGCCGAGACTGGTGCTGCCGACGATGGGGACGTCTTCGGTCTGGGCGCTGGTGACGAGATCCGCATCGGAATAGTCGGGCCGCCAGCGGTAAGTCATGCCATAGACGCGGCCTTCGTTGTTGCGCACGAGCACGCGGGTTTCGAGGCGCTTGAGGACGGCGGGATTGTTGTCGTCGGTGGGTAGGTCGAAGTGCTTCAGCCAGACGGACCCTTCCGGATAAGTCCACTCGCCGGTGGGGGCGAAGCCAATGGTCTGACCGGTGGGGATGGCAAACCAACGCTCCTTGTGGGCGCCATCGCTCCAGAGGGGATTGGTGACGCCGTAATTCACGAAGCCGGTGGCTGGGGTGAGCGTGGCCAGATCACTGAAAAGGGCGGTGGCGCTGAGCGTCAGGGGCAGGGCCACGGGCGGCGAGCCGGTGCGCGAGAGCTTGAAGATGCGGCCGCCGAGGCTCGACATCTGGCAGAGGTACAGCTCGTTGTCCAAATCCACGCCGAAGCTCGAGAGGCCCACGTAATTCGAGCCGCTGCTCGGGCCGGCTCCGGAGGGAAGCTGGCAGAGTGCGACCTTGGTCGGCGGCGTGGTGCCTTCATCGAGGTACCAGACGGTCCCCGTGCCATTGTCGCCGAAGAGGTACTTGCCCCCGAGATCGCTGGCAAACTCGGCGCCGCGATAGACGTAGCCGCCGATGACGGCGCTGCCTTCGGAGTGGGAGTAGTGAATGACGGGACGCTTGTTAGTGCCGAGGAAGGGTGGGTTAAGGTCGCCGTTGATCCCTTCGATGCGATCCCACTGGAAGTTAAGCCCGCTCTCATTGGCGCCGATGACACTTACTTCCTCCCACGAGGCCAGGCCGACATCGCCGATGAAGATGCGCCTGGTCACCGGGTCGCAGGTCATGCGGTGCGGGCTGCGCAGGCCGATGGCAAAGAATTCCTCGAGCACGCCAGGCTGTCCGACAAAGGGGTTGTCGTTCGGGATGAAGTAATTCTGCGCGACCGAGCCGGAGGGCAGGGGCTGGCGCGGGATGGGGTGGGAGATGGCGCCGCCGCGTTGATCGACATCGATGCGCAGCACGCCGCTGTAGAGCCCGCGGTCGATGCGCTGGGTATTCACGCTGGCCTGGGCATCGTCGCCATTGGTCAGGTAGAGGAAGCCATTGTCCGGGTGAAAGAACATGCCGCCGCCGTTGTGCCAGACGGACTGCGAGACCTGGTCGATGAAGATCGTCTCGCTCGCAGGGTCGATCGTCCCATCCGGGCGCACGGTGAAGCGGGCGAGCCGGTCGCGGCAGGGCTTGAAGGTGCTCGGTCGGACGGCGGCCGAGCCGGTGACGGTGCCTGGGGCGACCCAGGTGTAGTAGAGGAAGACGAAGCGATTGTTGGCGGGACCGGTGCCGAAGTTGGGATGAAAGGCGACAGCCATCAGGCCCGAGTCATCCCAACCCTGGCACTTGGTGGAGATGTCGAGCAGCAGCAGTTTGTCCGCATTTACCGCGGTCGCGCTTTTTGGAAAGGAGTAGATCCGCCCTTCGCGCTCCCAGGCGACCATGCGCCGGGTATTGGCCGGCTGGCCGGGCAGTTCGGTGACGCCAAGGGCGTTGATGAGCGTGACATTGGGGAACGCCGGGACGGCCGACCAGGAGCCGGAGAAGGTGGGGGCCGAGGTGGGGAGCACGCCATTCTGGTAGGCGGCAAAGGGCGGGCGGGAAGGGATGCCGTATTGGGCGCCGGCGCCGGCGGTGAGCAGGAGTACGGCAAGCAGCGACCAGAGCCACGAGGGACGACGCCGGAAGGGGGAGAAATAAGAGAGCATGGGTCGAGGGGCGGAGCGGGTCCGATGGCGGAGGTTCGCCCGTGAGCGGGGAGCGGACGCCAGCGTGCCCCGGAAGTGCGGGGCCGACAAACGAACGGCGATTGAACAGTTCACTAACCGGCGGGGTGTGGGCTCACGCGCGCACGGCGACGTCGGTGCCCACCCAGCGCCGGGTGGCGGGGGCGAGCTGGCGGGTCACGCGCCGGCCCTGCTGGGTGAGCGAGGCGGTGGCGCTCGCGCCGCCGTAGAGCACCGGCGCAAATTTCACCGTGCCCGGAGGCAAGGGGCCCGTCTCCGCGAGGTGGAGGGCGACTTCGGGGCCGACGATTTCGGCGCGGATGGTCGCGGTATTATACTCGCCGGTGAGGTAGCGCCGGGTCTCCCGATCGTCGATGTAGTAGTCGAGCTGGGCGCTGCGCTCCTTGAGGAAGGTGTGCAGTTCGATGCGCGTGAGCTTCATCGCGCTGTTCTGAAACTTGCCAGGGAAGTAGGGGAGGATGCTGCCGTCGCGGATGAAGAGCGGCACTTCGTCGAGACAGGCGGAATAGAGAAGGGTGCGACCGCCGGCGACCCACTCGCCCGCCAGCAGGTCGAACCACCAGCCCTCGGGGAGGGTGATGTAGCGCTGCTGCCGCTTCACGCCGTCCACGAAGATGCTTTTGCAGACGGCGCTGCATTCGAGGATGGGCGCGACGAGGATGCTCGCCCCGACCATGAACTGGTCGTCGAGATTTTCGAAAGCGGCGTCGTCAAACTCGTAGAGCAGCGGGCGCAGGATCGGGTCGCCGGTGAGATGGTGCGCAAAGAAGCAATTCGCGAGGTAGGGGAGCAGCCGGTAGCGCGTGACCACGGCGTCGCGGATGCGCGCGAGGCATTGCGGCCCGAAATTCCAGGGCTCCTGTTCCTTGGTGTGATTGGTGGAGTGGTTGCGCAGGAAGGGGAAAAGGAATCCGGCCTGATACCAGCGCGTGATCAGTTCCTCATCGGTGTGGCCGAAGAAGCCGCCCACGTCCGGCCCATTGAAGGCCACGCCGGACAAACCCAGATTGATCGTGCAGGGGATGGACATGCGCAGGTGCTCCCAGTTGCTGGCATTGTCGCCGGTCCAGATGGCGCTGTAGCGCTGGGTGCCGGTGCAGCCGCCGCGGGTGAGGAGGAAGGGGCGCGCGTGCGGATCGAGCTGCTCCAGGGCCTGCCGGCTGGCCCGGGCCATGAAGTGCCCGTACTGGTTGTGGTACTTCGCGTGCGGCGCGGTGCCGCCTTCGAAGCACATGTCCTCCGGGCAGCTCCAGCCGGTGGCCGGATCGTTCATGTCGAGCCACGCGCCGTCCAGCCCGCTCTCGGCGATGAAGGTGGCGAGGTGCCCCGCCCACCAGTCGCGCGCCGCCGGGGTCGGGAAATCCGGGAAGACGCTGTCGCCCGGCCAGACGCGGCCCACATAGTCGCGACCGCTGGCCGTCTTGCAGAAGACGTCCGCCTTTCTCCCGCTCTCGTAGATGGCGTAGCTGGGATCGAGCTTCACGCCGGGATCGACGATCGCGACCGATCGGATGCCCGCCCGGCGCAGCTCCTCGTTGAGCTTTCGAGGGTCCGGCATATCCACCCGATCCCAGGTAAAGACCCGGTATTCGTCCATGTAGTCGATGTCGTACCAGAGCGCGCTCACGGGGATGTCGCACTGGCGGAAGTTTTCCTTGAGGGCGCGGAATTCGGCCGCGGTCTTGTAGCCCCAGCGGCACTGATGATGGCCGAGACTCCAGAGCGGTGGGACCTCGGCCCGACCGGTGAGGGTGGTGAAATGGCGGACGACATCCCGCAGGGTGGGGCCGTCCAGAAGGTAGAGATCGTTGTTTCCGCCGAGGGACTGGCAGAGGAGCTGGCCGGGCGCGATCTGGCCGACGTCGAAGATCAGCCGCTCGGGATTATCCATGAAGAGCCCGAAGCAGTGCCCCCCGGCCCGGACGATGGCCAGGGGGATGGCCACGTAGGCGGGATCGTAGTCGTCGCGCTGGAAGGTGTGCGGGAAGACCGCGCCGACATCCACATTGTAAAAGTCGAGGCTGTCCCCGCTTTTGTTGAAGCGTTTGGTCCGCTCGCCAAAGCCGTAGTAGCCGGTCGCCGTCGCGGTCTGGAAGCAGAAGATCGCCTTCTCGCCATTGAAGCCAAAGCCGTCCTCCGTGGTCTCCAGGGTCGCGCCGCTGGCCAGCCGGATCTTCAGCCGCGCGGCGCCGACTTCGATGGTGCAGGCGGCGGTGGAAAAGGTGGGCGAGCCGCGCTGCGGGGCGACGGCCCGGCCCGCCCGCAGGGGCTCGACCACGGCGTCGGAGTAGTTCCGCGAGTCGGCGACGTGCGAGTTTTCAAAGCGCAGCCGGGTGCAGTGGGGCGTGATCTCGGCGCAAGTGATGCGCGCCTGAAAGGATCGGCCCGCGACCTCGATGGCGCCCTTGCGGACGGCGATCTGGCGGCCGTACTCGAAATTGAGCGGGTGCAGTTTCTGGCCAAAGAGCATCACGGCGCCGGGAAAAGCGTGGGCCAAAGGGCGGGGTCGCAGGGAGCGGCGCGGATGATCCTGAGCATGCGGAGTGAGACTTTCTGGAGCCGCGCATCCAAGCCGAGTGGCAGAAGCGCGCGAAGCCCGGGTTGTTGGACGGTTCAAAAAATACTGCTCCGCGGTGCGCCGCCTTGCGGCAGGATGAGCCGCTCGATCCTGTGCCATGAAGATCCTCCTCCCGCTGCTGCTGGCCACGCTGGGCGCCGTCCCGGCGTCGGCCGACGACCGGCTCATCCTCGCCGAAGACGACGCGAGCGCCGCGAGCTACCGCTCCGGGTGGAAGGGCGAAGGCGGCGGCACCGGGTTTCGCGGGTGGTCGCTGTGCCTCCGCCAGCCGGAGGGAGGCGCTTCCCACGCGGGTTTCTACATCGGCGGCGGCGAGCGCGCGGGCGAGCCCAGCCCGGTCGCGCTCCGCGGCAAGACCTTCAGCCTCTACGCGAACGGGGCCGGCTTTGAAGTCGCCGCCGCCTTCCGCGCGCTGAAGAAGCCGCTCCGCGTCGGGCAGACTTTTTCCTTTCTCGTCGGCCACACCGCGATCGAGCGGAAGTCCGACCGCGACGATGCGGCCAGCGGAGCGATCGGCCTCACCCTGCGCAGCGGGCACCCCGCAGAGGGTGTGGAGGATTACAAGCGGGAGGCGCGCTTCGAGTTTGGCGCTTACGAAGGCCAGGCGACCTACCGGATCTACGACGGCGAAGCGGAGCATGACACCGGCCTCGCGCTCACCGACCGCGGTTTGTCGGTGAGCTTTACCCTGCTGACGCCGGATACGTACGAGCTGGAGATCACCACCCTCGGCGAACGCAAGACGACGACGCTCAAGCCGCGCAAGCTCGGCGGCGCCTCCGGGGCACCGATCGAGAGTTTCTGCATCTTCAATCGCGACGGCGAAAAGTCCGACGCGCACTTCAACGGCTTCCAGATCGCCGGGCCGGATCGGTAGGCAGGCTCAGGGCGCGAGCACGACCCCGGTGAGCGCGGGCACCTGCACGGTGAGGGCTTCGGCGGAGGCGGCCACGCCGACCGCCGCGGTCTCGCCGTTCGAGGTAAAGAGCGTTCGAGCCCGGGCAAAATCCGCCGCGATCCCGGCGGGCAGTTTCAGCGCGATGCTTTGCGCCTGTTCGCTGCGGTTCAGGAGCACCAGCCGCGCCTCGGCGCCGCTCCCGCGCAGGAAGGCGAGGGTGCGCTGATCGTCGAAGGTGCCGAGCACCTGGAAGCCGCCGCGGCGCAGCGCGAGGTGCTCGCGCCGGAGGGCGATGGCGGCACGGTAGGATTGGAAGACCGCGGGGTCGAAGTTCACGTCGTCCGCGGTCCGCGGCTGGCCCCGGGGGTCGATCGCCTGCGGGGCAAACTTCAGATCGGCCCAGGCCATCGGCAGGCGATCGTCGGGATCGTTGCCGCCCCACATGCCGGCTTCGTCGCCATAGTAGATCATCGGCGCGCCGGGGTAGGTCATTTGGAAAAGCACGACGAGTCGCTGGATGGCGCGCTCGCGGTCGTTCGGGCGGCGGATCTGGTAGGCGGCCGGCGGGCCGGAGATGCCGTTGGTGTTGTAGTCGATCTTTTCGGGATCGGAGTACTTGGCCAGCGGCGCATTCACGATCATCGAGGCGAGGCGGTCGGTGTCGTGCGAGTCCATGAGGTTTTGCATCATCCCGGCGGCCGGGCCGGGCAGCGCGCCGCGCCGGGCGTCGAGCAGCCGGGCAAACTGCGTGGCGGTGATCCGGGCATCGACGAGGAAGCCTTTCACCGGGATGGCAAAGCCGAAGTAGTTCATGCTCGCGGAGAAGCCGCCGTCGGCGATGAGCCGGGCGGGGTCGGTCCAGATTTCGCAGCTCGTATAGGCGTGCGGATTGAGTTTGCGGACGTGCGCATTCCAGTCGGCCCAGAATTTCGCCGGTCGTTCCGGCGCCACATCGAGCCGCCAGCCGTCGATGCCATCGGCGGGATCGCCGTCGCCGTCGGGATCCATCCAGCGGCGGGTCGCGGCGAAGATGTAGGCTTTCGGCCCGGCGGCGATGTCCTGGCTATCGGGGGTGGCGGCAAAGACGGGCAGCGTCTTGTAACCCCACCAGCCCTGGTAATCGAACTCGATGCGCCGCGTCTGCGGGTCGTCGAAGGACTGGACCACAAACCAGTCGCGATAGCGCGAGCGCGCCTGATTTTTCCGCAGATCCTGAAAGGCGAAAAAGTCGCGTCCGGTGTGATTGAAGACGCCGTCGAGGATCACGCGGAAGCCGCGCCGATGGGCTTCGGCGAGGAGCCGCAGGAAGAGCCGGTCGGCGGCGGTCCAGCGCCAGGTCTTCGGATCGCCGCCGACTTCGCGGGCGATGAGCGCGGCGTCGCCGCGCGGGTCCGGGCCGAAGTGTGGATCGATGTGGTGAAAGGTGTCGCCGTCGTATTTGTGGAGCGAGTGGGAGGCAAAGAGCGGATTGAAGTAGAGCGCGTTTACGCCGAGGTCGGCGAGGTAGTCGAGCTGGTCGAGCACCCCCTGGAGATCGCCGCCGTAGCGGCGGTCGAGCACGCCATCCTGAAAAAAGCTGGAGCCCAGCTCGCGCTCCCATTCATCGCGCGCATACCAGTCGCCGGTCCACGGCGACACCCGCCATTTCGCCGGGGGCGCGACCGGCCACTCCAGGGTCTCGCGCGTCGGATCGTTGGTCGGGTCGCCATTCCGGAAACGCTCCGGGAAGATCTGATACCAGACGGCCTCGGCCGCCCAATCGGGGGCGGGCGCCCCGGCGCGCGCAGG
>Ga0105049_10008205_pt1 | contig 12116 bp, 8 predicted proteins | sample MAT06_FD_78087 | JGI IMG/M metagenome (GOLD analysis project Ga0105049, IMG submission 78087) | Freshwater microbial communities from Lake Fryxell liftoff mats and glacier meltwater in Antarctica - MAT-06 | ecosystem: Environmental > Aquatic > Freshwater > Ice > Liftoff microbial mat | place...
GCTTGATTGCTCTTGTCCCATCCCCCAATCCCTGAAACCAATCCCTGACCGCCATCTACTCAGAACTTTTAACGACAGCTGGGACATCCCCGGCGGCCTCAGCAAGATCCTTCTTCCCTACGAACAGTAACGTTTCAACCTCGTCTATTATGATTATCAAAAGAATTGTTTTTTTCACCGCGCTGCTCGGCGCGTGCCTGCCGGCGTTGCCTTGTGCCGCGGCCTTGAAGGTTTATTATTTGCGCCACGCCCAGAGCGGGGGGAATGTGGCACGGGATTGGGCCGAGATACCCGCAGACAAGCGTCCCGCCTACGTGGGCCACCGCGCGAGCTTTTCCCCGCTGGGCGAGCAGCAAGCCGCCTTTGTTGCCGCCAAGCTGGCAGGCCATTCTTTTGATTTCATCGCGGTGAGCCCGCTTTGGCGCACCCACCACACGATCCTTGGCCTGTTGCAGGAGCGAAATGCCGTGGCGGAGATTTGGCCGGAGTTGATCGAGTTTGGCGTGCAGAACGGCGATCAATCGCTGATCGCCACGGCGAATCTCCCCGCTCCGAGCCCGGAGGTGCTCTCGGGGGGCCCGGCGATTCTATTGTCCGAGAAAGAAAAACCGCACTTCCGCTTCCGGCCGGATGGGTTGACCGAACCCAAGATCGACCGGCCCGGCGCACAGGGTGCGGCCGATCTGACCTTCATCTTGAATCGGGTGATCACGCGGGTGCGGACGGAGTTCGGAGGCACAGACAAGTCGATCCTGCTGGTCGGTCACGGCACGGCCGGCCGGTTTTTTCTCCAGCTGCTGACGGGCGACGAGGAGACAACCAAGCTTCCTTTCCAGAATATCGGGTTGTGGATGGCGGAGCAGCAACCGGACGGTTCTTTCAAGCTCGTGCTGGCGAACGACCAGCCGGTGGCGTCGCGCTGAGGGGATTAGTCCGGGCGGGGTCACGGAATGGTAAAGATGATGCAAGGCATTGCACAGATTGGACTGTTGTCACGCTCCGGGCGGCCAACAGCAATCTCGTCAGCGTCGTTGCAAAGTTTGTTTCACCTTTACCCCGTAACCCTTAATCAAAACGCCCATGAATCGTTCCCGTCGTGTATTGCTGTCAAGGTTGGCACTTCCAGTCGGCCTCCTTTTGACTCCCCTGTGGCTTGCCGCGCAGCCATCCCAGGCACCCAGTTCGGTGCCCCCTTCGGCCAACAATGAAGAGGTAATCGTGCTGTCGCCGTTCACGGTGAGCGCCGAGAAGGAGCGCGGTTACTTGGCGGGCAACGCCATCTCCGGCACCAAGACCAACACGGCTTTGCGCGACCTGCCGATGAGCATCTCGGTCATCACTTCGGAAATGCTCGCAGACTTGAATACGGTGCTCCCGAGTGAATCGCTGATGTACTCTGCATCGGTAGATTTCTCCCAAGCAGGCACCACCGCCAATTCGCAGGGTGGGCCGTTTAACTCCGGTACGACCTTCGTGCGCGGCAGCGGCACTTTCTTCAGTATGCGGGACGGATTCCGCAGTTACGGGGAACCGTCCGGCTTCAGAGTGCAACGCATCGAGGTCGTGAAGGGTCCCTCCGCGGTGCTCTACGGCATCGCGAAGCCGGGTGGTATTGTGAACTACATCTCCAAGCGTCCGCAATTCGCCAAGACCAAGGGCGAAGTCAGCTTGGGCTACGGATCCTATCAGACCAGCCGTTCCAGCTTGGATGTGAATTACGGCCGTCTGCTCGATGGCAAATTGGCCTTCCGGTTGGGTGCGGCCTACAATGACATCAACACGTGGTTCACCTCGTCAAACGGTCGGGAGTGGACGATCCTGCCCTCCGTTGCCTACAAGCCCTTCAAGAGCACCGAGATCATGTTCCAGTATGAGTACACGGAGCGGGTGTTCGCGCCCAATTCCACCGCCTATTACACGCGCCCCGTCACCGGTTACCGCGGTAGCTCGGTGCCGTATTTCATCTATCCGACAGGCCCTTCGGATCCGGTGGCGCTGCTGACTCCTCAACTTCCGGCCGGGCTCACACCTGACTTCACGGTCCGCGGCTCCGGTCCCAAGACCCGTGTTCCCTACAAGACGGGGATTCTCACCGTTACTCAAGAGGTCGGTGATAATCTCACCTTGAACGCCCAGTATGGCAAATCGCGCCGCAACAACTGGCGCCATGAATTCGACACCACCGCGCAATTCACCGGCAGCCTGACCGATGCCAATGCGGGCAACCCGGTGGTCGCGACCCCGCGGATCCGCCGCCAGTGGGAAAACCGTGAGGGCGTAAACCTGATCGACAACCTCAGCCTGACGGCGATCTACAAGCGCACCTTGGACCTTCCTTGGGTCGGCAAAGTCGATAACAAGCTGATCTTCGGTTACACTTCACTTGAGGACAACTTCGAGGAATGGCGTGTCCGGCAGTTTAACGGCAGCACGACGAGCCGGATCAGCTATTACTACGCGTTTGATCGTAACATCCCGAACGCGGGTTTGCCGGCCGGTTTCCCTGATATGTCTGCGACGCATTATACGACCAACGACGTGACCTTCCCGGGCGTGACCGGTGTTTTCCGCCGCGATCTTACTCAGAGCGCCGCCGAGGAGAACAAATTCCAGACACTCTATGCCTCTTGGGCGGGTAATTTCTTTGCTGATCGCGTCATTCTTAATGCCGGCATCGTCAGCGCGGAAGCCTCGCAGAACCGCATCGCCGGTGCTGCCGCCACCAAGACTCAAGCTGATTATGAACAGAATAGCCCGCTGCTGGGCGCTATCTTCCGCCCGGTCAAATGGGCCAGCGTCTATGTGCAGGCTTCCAAGTCCTTCAATCCGAATACCAGCGCCCGTGACGGTTTCAGCACTCCACTGCCGGCCGAGACGGGCAAGGGATCCGAGTTCGGGGTGAAGTTTGACCCGTGGGACGGTCGCCTGTCGGCCAACATCGCGGTCTACCACACGGTGGAGTCCAATCGCTTCATCACCGACCCCAACGCGCCCAACGCGAACTCGTTTTATATTGATTCCAACGGCATCCAGCAGCCGATCACCGGGCCGAACGACCCGCGCTATAACCCGAATCTGCCAGGCCAGAACAAGGGTGCCGGCGCTTCAGTGGGCGAAGCGACGACCGACGGCGTGGACCTCGAAGTGGTGTGGAGCCCGACCAAACGCATGCAGATTCTCAGCACCTACAGCTACCTGGACGGCCGGGTGACAAAGGATGCCAACATCGCGCTCGCCAACCTCAAGGGTCGGCCCTTGCCCAATAACTACGACCATCGCGCCACCTTCTTGGCCAAATATAGATTCACCGACGGTGCGCTCAAGGGCTTGGATGTCATGCTCGGCGCCACCTGGCGCGGCAAGATCTTCCGTGACGTCATCAACGCCACCAACGACTCCACGACGACTATTATCGATCCCGTGGAGCGTTATGGTGACGCGCTGTGGGATGGCGATTTTAAGTTGGGCTATGCCACCAAGGCCTTCGGCCACAAGATCCGTTTCCAGTTCAACGCGAAGAATATCTTCGAGAAGCAAGTCGCGGTGGGTTGGAAGCCGACTACGGCCCGCACCTACTCGTTCGAACAGTATTACTACAAGGTGCCGGCGAGCTACGCGTTCACCACCACATTCGAGTTCTAACTTTGGGGGGTCCCCGGGTAATTCGGGGCAGTATCATGGCCGGAAATCCTGGGGGGATTTCCGGCCTTTTCATGCTCGTGGGCCGAGCCCGCAGGAAGAGGCCACCTTCACTCCGGTCAAGCAAGGTCGTGACCAGATGAGGTCGGATGTTTTCATCCGCTATCAAGACGACGTCTGGGCAGAAGGCCGCGCGCGGTTAGCCGCGCAGGTGCATCATCGCTCGAGCCAGCAGCATAAGGGCAATGCCATCGGCGTAAAGCGACTGGCAATAAGGCAGGCCGAGATAAACCTCCCGGGTCTTCGGATCGGTGCCATAGGAGCAGCGGGCAATATTGCCGTCACTGTCGATGCTGTGCGCCACGGTTTCCGCCAGCTCCCGCCCCCAATGCAGAAAACGTTGGTCCAACAGGCCGAGCGCGTGCCCTCGGAGCGCCGCATAGCCGAAAAGGGCCGATCCAGTGGTCTCCAAATAAGCCTCGCCAACCAGCGGCAAGGTTCGAAGCAAACCGCCTTCTGCCCGCACCCGATAGGCCGTTTCCATCACGACAGCGAAGCGCTGCTTGGCCGCAGTGAGCGGTTGCTCGCGGGTGGCCAGCAGCTCCAACAGCTCGACAATGCTGGCCACCATCCAGCCGTTGCCGCGCGACCAATGTTCGCCCAGCAAAATTTTCTGTTCGCAATGGTAGGCGTGGCGGAAAAGGCCGGCCTTTTCGTCGAACAGGCAATCGAGATGGATGATCAACTGCTTCAAGGCCTCCGCCAAATCAGCCGGCTGCTGGAACGCCACCCCGTGGCGCGCAAGGAACACGACTCCCATGAACATGGTGTCGATCCAAAGCTGATGACGATAATCCGGATCGCCGCCTTCCCACACATGCGCCCAGCCGCCATTAGACGTGCGCTGCGAGCCTTCATGGCACCAACGGGCATACTCGGTGCAGATCGTGCGGTCGCCTCGCCCCCGTCCCTGTTGAAGGAGGAGCAGCGGCACGTTCGCCAAAATGACATTGTTGACGGAACCGAACTTCCGCTGGTCGGCCACCCGGCCGAGCCAAGTTTCGAGGTAATCGAGCACCGCACGGTCGCCCGTGGCGCGATAAACCTCCAGCAAGCCAAAATGGCCGACCCCGCTGGACCAATCCCACCGCGCCGGATCTAGATTCCAAGCCTCGGACCGCTGGTGCGAGATTTTCTGGAAGAGGGTCTGGATTTTCTGCTCGCAGAGCAGAGCGGTGAGCATGGCAGAATTAGGATTTGGCGCGCTGGGCGATATTAGCTTCCTCAAAATAGGCTCCGGTCTCTTGGACACAAGACAAAGGTTAATCAGGCGGCGAAAGGTTTGGCGGGTTGATAATCCCGCCGGGCTTCGAGGGGACTTTGATAGTTTAGTTTTTCGAAACGCCATGCGCGATTAGAGCGTTGGGGGAGACGCCTTGAGCGCAGCGCAGCGCTGTTCTGCCTGTTCCCTGCGTGAGGAAATCACTTGCAGAATCACAACGCATCGCGGGTCTCACCGCATGTCGCCGACGACACGCTGGTTTCACAATCCTCTGACCATGCCGCGACTGGACGGCAGGGTTCGAAGCGCCATGCTTCACCCATCGGCTCCAGAAATTGATTATTCAATGCTCAGCTCCCTATCTGAAAATCGCAGTCTAGCTTTCGCGCCACCGTCACCCACTCCAGTCGATCCCGTTCCCACGAACCGGTTGCGCGCCATTCAAAGGTCGGCAGCAGACAACGACCGGTTGTCTGCTGAGCAACCGGAGCCGCACCTCCAACAACTGATCAAACATTCGATGGATGATGAACTGCTGCTGCTTGACCAGCAGCGCACCGACCATACCCAGACTCAAGCGGCATTGATCAAAGAAAGGCAGAAGCAAATTTCCACGTACTCGATCACTCAGGCCCAGCTGCAACTCCTCGGCTTTCCACGAATCGTAGGTTACGGGTAAACCGCGCGTCAGTAATTTTTCCACCACTTTATCCGTACGTTTCATTTTAGGATATTTTGTATTTCGGGGGGAATCACCTCCTGCTTTGGCCTCATCCCACTGGCGCTGAATTGCCTTGGTCGTGCATAACGCCTTTGCCTACAGCTTACCCTTTACTGCTCAACCCCGCCCTTGACCGGAACTGATTTCGCGGGATGGTCCTCCATGGCTCAAAGCGCGTCCGGCTCAGATTCCGTTGCTCCTTCCTCAACCACGGGCGGCTGGCGCTTGGAACATTCCTATGCGCAACTGCCGGCGCTCTTCCACCTCATGGTGCCGCCCACCCCCGTCGTGTCCCCGCGGCTGGTGCTTGTGAACCGGCCGCTGGCAACCTCGTTGGGGCTCGAGGCTGCGGCGCTCGGCGGCGATGAAGGCACGGCGATTTTTGCGGGCAACCGGCTGCCCCCCGGCGCGGTGCCGCTGGCCCAGGCGTACGCCGGCCACCAATACGGACACTTCACCACGCTCGGCGACGGCCGCGCAATCCTGCTCGGCGAACAAATCACGCCGCGCGGCGAGCGCTTCGACATCCAGCTCAAAGGATCGGGCCCCACGCCGTATTCGCGCCGAGGCGATGGCCGCGCCGCCCTCGGGCCGATGTTGCGCGAATATATTATCAGCGAGGCGATGCACGCGCTCGGTATCCCCACCACGCGCAGCCTCGCCGTCGCGACCACCGGCGAAACCGTTTACCGCGACACCGCGTTGCCCGCCGCCGTGCTCACCCGCGTGGCCGCTAGCCACATTCGCGTCGGCACTTTCGAGTGGGCCGCAGCCCGGGGCGACGCCACCATGATGCGTGCGCTGATCAACTACACGCTGCAGCGACACTATCCCGCACTCGTCCAAGCGGAGAATCCCGCAAGCGCCCTGCTCAACGCCGTGATCGATCAGCAAGCCGCCTTGCTCGCCCGCTGGATGCTGGTGGGTTTCGTCCACGGCGTGATGAACACCGACAACATGGCCGTCTCCGGTGAGACGATCGACTATGGCCCGTGCGCCTTCATGGAGGCGTACGATCCCGCGACGGTTTTCAGTTCGATCGACACCCGCGGGCGCTACGCCTACGGCAATCAGCCGGCCATTGCCCAATGGAATCTCACGCGGCTCGCCGAGACCTTGATTCCGCTGCTACATGCCGAAGAAGCCTCCGCCATCGAACTCGCCAAGTCCGCAATCGGGCGCTTCGCCCACCACTATCAACAGCACTGGCTCGCCGGCATGAGGCGAAAACTCGGCCTCTTCACCGAGGAAGCGGCCGACACCGCCCTGATTGAATCGCTCCTCACGTGGATGCAGCAGACGAAGGCGGATTTCACCAACACTTTCGCCGGACTGGCGCCCGCGTTGCCCGCCGATGACCCCCGGCGAGCGGACGAAATTTTTCTTCAATGGCACGCACGCACGCTGGCTCGCCCGGCTCGCCCGGCAGCCGCAGTCACTCACCCGGTCGAATGAACTCCGAGGCGCGCAAAACCCTGCGGTCATTCCCCGCAATCATCACGTGGAGGCCGCGCTCGCCGCCGCCGAGCAAAACAATCTGCGCCCGCTGGAGCGGCTGCTCGACGTGCTCGCCACGCCTTTCGATCACACCCGCCCTACTTCAGATTATCACCAACCCGCCCCGGACAACGGCCGCGTTTATCAAACCTTCTGCGGCACGTAGCGAATCGGTGAACCGGCTGAACGATCAAAGTCCTCCTCTGAGCACGCAGCTGACTTCGACCTGTAAACCTAAATTCGCGAAATAGACTGACCGCCCTGTTCCGGAGTAGGTAGCCAGCTTGTCGCGCTATTCTGCTGGCCAGCAGAACGAGGCAAGCTCGCAACCTACAGGCGGTCCCTTTCGTTCGGGATTTGGGATCACGCAGTTATTGGAAAATCAGTTAAGAGACTAAACAACTGAGTCGCTAATTTAACCGTAAACTTAAAAGGCACCCAACCGAAAGTTAAGGCCTGACCTGCCGATCCGTCGGCCACCGACTTGCTCATCCCTTCACCAAACCCTTGCCGAAAATTCCCGCTTTAAATCGCCCCAGCCCCACTGCCTTCTCCCACCCGCTAACGTGAGAGTAGGATTTTGATCGAAATCCCCTCCTTACTTTACCTATAAACGACACCTCTCCCACACCCGACACCTCTCCAACTCCCATGGCTAACTACGGTCACTTTGACGACTCCAACCGCGAATATGTTATCACGCGCCCAGACACTCCCTTGCCCTGGCTGAATTATTTCGGCCAGGACGAGTTCTTCGGCATGGCGACCCAAACCGCGGGCGGCTACACCTTCTGGAAAGACGCCAAGCTGCGTCGTCTCACGCGTTATCGCTATAACAACAACCCGATGGATAACGACGGCCGCTTCCTTTATGTGAAGCAGGGCAAATCGGTTTGGAATCCAGGCTGGAAACCCACGCGCACGAAACTCGACGCATTCGAGTGCCGTCACGGCCTCGGCTACTCCCGGATCACCGGAAAAAAGGACGGCATCGAAGTCGAGCAACTGATGTTCATCCCGCCCGGCGAGAATCTTGAGGTTTGGAAAATTTCCGTCCGCAACAAGACCAAGAAGCCCCAGAAACTCTCCCTCTTTTCCTACGTCGAGTTCTGCTTCTTCGAAGCGTTGAACGACATGACGAACTACCAGCGCACCTACTCGATCGGCGAAGTCGAAATCGAAGGCAGTGCGATCTACCACAAGACCGAGTACCGCGAGCGCCGCAATCACTACACGCTCTTCGGCTGCACGCGGAAAATCGATGGCTACGACACCTCGCGCGATGCCTTCGTCGGCGTCCATCACGGCTTGCATGATCCGAAAGCGGTCATGGCCGGCAAATGCACCAACAGCCGCGCGTTCGGCTGGAATCCCGTCGGCGCTCAGCAAATCAATCTCTCGCTGAAACCCGGTCAGGAAGAAACATTCGCCATCGTGCTCGCCTACGTCGACCAGGGCGATTTGCCGAAGTTCGATTCGCCGATGGTCATGAACAAGACCAAGGGTCGCGAGATCCTCGCGAGATATTCCGACATGAAGGTGGTCGATGCCGCCTTCAATGCCGTGAAAGAGCGTTGGGAATCCCTCCTCTCGATCTACCAGGCGCCGAAGGTTCCGAACGTGCATTTGCAGCGCATGGTCAACACGTGGAATCAGGCCCAGTGTATGGCCACGTTCAACCTCTCACGCTCCGCCTCCGGCTACGAGACCGGCATCGGCCGCGGCATGGGTTATCGCGATTCCAACCAAGATATCCTTGGCTTCGTTCACCTGCTGCCCGCCCGCGCCCGCCAGCGTATTCTCGACATCGCGTCGACGCAGCTCGCCGACGGCACTTGCTTCCACCAATACCAGCCGCTCACCAAGAAGGGCAACGCCGACATCGGCGGCGGTTTCAACGACGATCCGCTCTGGCTCATCCTCTCGACCTGCGCGTACATTCGCGAAACCGGTGACCTCACGATCCTCAACGAACCTTGCGGCTACGCCGATAAACCCGGCTCGAAGGACCCGCTGCTCCACCACATCGAGACCTCGATCCAATACACGCTCAACAATCGCGGACCACACGCACTCCCGCTCATCGGCCACGCCGATTGGAACGATTGCTTAAACTTGAATTGTCATTCCAAGGAGCCAAACGAGTCCTTCCAAACCGCCGGTGATATCGCCGGCTCGAAGGCCGAGTCCGTCATGATCGCCGGCCTCTTCCTCTACGCCACGCGCGACCTCGTGAAACTCTACCACTTCATGGGCCAAACACAGGACGCTTCCCGCATCCAAGGCCACTACGACGACATGCTCAAGACGGTCGAAGAGCAGGCATGGGACGGCGCGTGGTACACCCGCGCGTTCGACGCCGAAAGCAAGCCCATCGGTTCGAAGGTTTGCAAAGAAGGCAAAATCTACATCGAGAGTCAGGCATGGTGTGTCCTCGGCGGTGCCGGCCAAAACAACGGTCGCGCCAAGAAAGCCCTGCAAGCCGTCGACAAATATCTCTACACACCCGAACACGGTTGCGCGCTCCAGTACCCACCGTATTCGACCTACCACTCCGAGCTCGGCGAAGTTTCCAGCTATCCTCCCGGCTACAAGGAAAACGCCGGCGTGTTCTCCCACAACAACACGTGGATTCACATCGGTTGGACGATGTTTGGCGAAGGCGAAAAAGCCCTCGAATACTACCTCAGCATCTGCCCTTCCGCGAAAAAAGATCACGACGTCTATCGCTCCGAGCCTTACGTCTATGCGCAGATGACTGCCTCGCAGTTCTCGCCCACGCCGGGCGAAGGCAAAAACTCCTGGCTCACGGGCACAGGCGCCTGGTCGTTCGTCGTCGCCAGCCAGTCGATCCTCGGCGTGCAGCCCGACTACACCGGCCTGCGCATCGATCCGTGCATACCAAAGAAGTGGAAAGGTTTTTCTGTTTCGCGCAAATTCCGGGGCGTCACCTACAGCATCGAAGTCACGAATCCAAAGAGCAAATCGAAGGGCGTGAAGTCGCTCAAGATCGACGGCCAGAAAATCGCCGGCAACGTGATCCCGCTCCCGACCGACGGCCGCACCGCTGTGAAGGTCGAGGTCACCCTCGGCGCCTGAGTTAAGATTTATAAAGCAAAGGCCGGCGGATTAATTTCCGCCGGCCTTTTTGTTTTTGAGCCGGGTTATGCCTCTTCTTGCCCGATTTCCCGGATGAGCAAGCGGGCTTGGATTACATCAGGATCGCGAACGGTCGGGATGACTCCGGCATAGAGCCAGCAGACGGGGAGTTCCTTGTAGAAAATGGAGTAGTTGGGGTGTCCCGGAACAATCATCTGCCGCCAGCCGTGACGCCGTGGACGGCAGGCCAACGGGTTTCGTTCAATGAGCTTTGTTGCCCGTGAGTAGGCGGTCAGAAATCGCTCTGCCGCACTCGGACTGTACGTCCGATAGTAATCGTAGGCCGCCTGCAGATCGTCGGCATAACCCTCGGCCTCCCGAAAAAGCTTCATCGCCGCAATCGGCGCACAGCGTCACCCGCTGGTTTTAATTTATGCGAATGCGCGAGCACTGAAGCGGCCCGGAAGTTGAGGGTGTCAAGCTGGGCGGAGGTCGGCCCCAGCTTGGTTTCCGCCTGTCGCCAGAGGTGATCGGCGACGGCGGCTTTTTCACGAGCGGACAACCGGCGCAACTGAGCGGCAAGGCTGGTGGTGACTGGCATGGCGAGAAACTAGCCAACCGGCGTATACAGGCAAGTCGTAAGCTGAAAGGGCGTCGGCTCATTGGTGACGAGCTCATCGCAAACCCCACCTACAGCATCGAAGTCACGAATCGGAAGAGTAAATCGAAGGGCGGAGCTTTTGAAGGGGTCTGGCCGTGTTTTGTTAGTTTTAAGGAGCTGGCGGAGGTGGTAGGCCTAGTTGTTTGCAAGGTTTACTGGAGCGCTGGTTCATTGGAAGTGTTGCCAACGGAAAACTAACAAAACACGGCCAGACCCCTTTTGACCGGCCCCTTCGGCTCGTCTTGGTTCATTGAAGACGTTGCGAGCAGGCGATTATAACAATATCAACCTGACCCCTTTTTTCAGCCTTCGATAATGGTTCTCGATGATGCCGCTTGGGCATCACGCCGAACCTGCTCCTTGAACGCCTCGGTTGCCAACGGGTGGACGCGAACGAGGTGAACCAACCGACCGGTGTCCACAGGTATGAGGCGTCCCTCGTCCGCTTTGTCGTCCGAACGAGCGATCTCCGACGTCGGAAGCTGATAGATTAGCCGAAATTCGTTTTCATGCTCAAAATCGGTGCGGTTCTTGTGCACGAGAGCTGAAAGTGAATGGAATTCGGGAATCGGGTAATCTTCGCCGCAGTAGTTGACGTTAGCGCCTTTGATTTCCGTCGGCATCGCAGCAAAGAGGGATTCTAGATCCGTCCTGATGGCGATCGCCTCGGTGCAGGTGGTGTATTCCTTCCACATGCGCGGATTCTCTTCCGGATTCTTGTGCCAGCAGTTTAGGTAGACATGATTCCGATGTGATTCCTGGATCGAAAGGATTGATGCAGTGGGCAGCTGCTTGGCTGCCTCCGCAAACATGTCGCTTGGTCGTTTCGCGTTAGCCGGAGTGAATCGGCCCTCAAGGGTATCTTTGAATTTGTCAGCCCTACGAAAATAAAGGGTCCGGTTTGTGAATATATTACTGCAGCGCACGTAGTCGCTATACCGCCACAGGACGGTGTTATTAGGAGGGCGCGTGAAGAGGTTCTTGGGATTTTTGACATCACCTAGGCTTTTCACAAACGATCCGGTCCTTCGGTCGATTACCACCAAGACTGGCCTTTCCGGCGGATTCTTCATCGTGGTGTAGTTGGACTCACAAGACGATCAGAAGGGGTCAGGCTTGGTTGTTTGACATTTCTCATGTTTGTTTGGATTTCTGCTTAGCACAGACGAGTCGGCTGACTTGGTGCAGCCCGCCCATATTTAACGCCGCGGCCAGCC
>Ga0105049_10008209_pt1 | contig 12114 bp, 11 predicted proteins | sample MAT06_FD_78087 | JGI IMG/M metagenome (GOLD analysis project Ga0105049, IMG submission 78087) | Freshwater microbial communities from Lake Fryxell liftoff mats and glacier meltwater in Antarctica - MAT-06 | ecosystem: Environmental > Aquatic > Freshwater > Ice > Liftoff microbial mat | place...
ATACAGGGGTGGTCCTCCAAAAAAAACGCAGATTTTCACTCACTGTGCGCTTGCAAACAAAAAGCGCCCGTGAAAAGTCCTCATCACGCAGTCAACATTACTGCGTGATGTCCGACACTTTTTTTTCAAGAAATGTCGGGTGTCATCCCAGAACCAAAACAAAGGATAAAACATCATGGCCACTGCAAAAAAGATAGTGAAGAAAGCGGCACCCGCCAAAAAGCCTGCCGCTAAAAAACCCGTCGTGGCTGCCAAGCCCGCCGCGAAGAAGCCTGCTGCTAAAAAGAAGTAAGGCCCTTCGAAACGAAGACAGCTTCGTCAGTTCGACCGCCGCTCTCCGAAAGGAGGGCGGCGGTTTTTTTTGTGCGCGGAGCGGCTGGTTTCAGCTCTGCCAGAAGCCGGAGTGGGGCTTGTCGTCGGGGCCGGCGCCGACCAGCTCGCCCGCCTCTTCGCTGATCTCGGCGTCGTCGGTTTTTTCCTGCAAGGGGGCGAAGCGTTCGGAGCTGAAGCCGAGTTCCTGCTGGCCTTGGTGGAAGGGATCCTTGGGGTTGGTGAGCTCGGCGAGCAGCAGGCCGACGGTGGCGGAGTCCCCTCCCTTGACCACCTTTTCGCGGCCGAGGAAGACCTCGCGGATGGTGTAGGCCACGCCCTTTACCGGCAGCTGTTTGTAGATGGCGCGGATGAGGTCGGGGAAGGTGTCGTTGATGCAGACGACTTTCTGGCCTTTGATCATAGTAGAGGAGTTTGGGGCGGAAAAGGGCGGAGCGGAAGCGAGGAATGGGGGCGGGGAAAACCCGCTCAGGGGATGCGGCCTTCGTCGAAGTCAATCAGGTCGGGCACGCTGATGATAGTGCTGGCGCGATCCGCGCAGCCCATCGCGGCGAGGGCCTCGGCGAGGAACTTGCGGCCCTCCTCGCTCATGCCTCGTTGGACGAGCTCGCGGTTCCATTTGATGGCGCGGACGTCGGCGGGCAGGAGGGCGAGCAGGCCGGCCTCGACGGCGGCCTCGTCGTCGGGTGCGGTGGCGTGGACCATTTTTTCCACGGCGGCGGGGTCCAGGCCAAGGTGAAGGCAGAGAAAGCGGTCGAGGCCGCGCTTGTAATTCTTGGCGTAGCTGGCGGGCAGGGCGCCGCGGGTCTGGACGTAACGGCACTTGGCGAGGAAGCGGGGCAGGTAGAGCAGGCCGGTGGCGGGATGCGGCTGATAAGGAGAGGGGAGGCTGTTGATCACCTCGCCGGTGGAGCCCGGTATGGGTTTGGAAAGCATGGAATGAAAAGACTGAAACGGTGCGGCGCTGAAAGACTGAAAAGAGACAGAGGTGAATTGGAATATTGCGGACGAAGAGTCGCGAGCTAGTTTTGGCGGATGAAAATTTCCGTCACTGCGGCTCTCGCGTTCTTTGTCCTCGGCCTCGGTTCAAGCTCCTCATTATCCGCGCAGGAGCTGACGCGGGACGCCACGAAGCTTTACGCGCAATTTTGCGCCTCATGCCACGGGGCGAAGCTCGAAGGCGGCTCGGGCGGCAGCCTCTTGGGTAAAGTGTGGAAGCATGGCAATGGGGACGACGAGCACCTCACCCGCATGATCACGCAAGGCATACCGGCCTTGGGCATGCCGGGCTTTGGGGAGAGTTTCGGCCCGGCGCGGGTGCGGGCACTGGTGGTTTTTTTACAGGAGCGGGCGGTGCGAGAGCGGGAAAAAACCACGAGCTATGCAAAGCCGAAAGGGGATGTGGTGGTGCGCAGCGAGGCGCAGGCCTTTCGGATCGAGACGGTGGCGGAGGGGTTGGAGGTTCCTTCGGAGCTGGCCTTTTTGCCCAATGGGGGCGGCGTCTTGATCGTCGAGCGCAAGGGCGATCTGCGCCTCGTGAAGGAGGGGAAACTGCTCCCGGAGCCGGTGCGCGGCACGCCCAAAGTGTGGGCGCAGGGGCAGGGCGGATTGCTCGCGGTGGCTTGCCATCCTGACTACGCCAAGAATGGCTGGGTTTACCTCGCGTTTAGTGATCCGGGCGATGACGGCGCGGCGATGACGGCGGTGGTGCGCGGGCGCATCCGTGACGGGGCTTGGGTTGATCAACAGGATATTTATCGCGCGCCCAATAATCTCCAACGCAAGGGAGGGGTGCATTTCGGCACCCGCCTGGTGTTTGACCGCGGTTACCTCTTCTTCGCGATCGGAGATCGGGGGGCACAGGATAACGCGCAGGACCTGAAGCGCCCGAACGGAAAAGTCCACCGCGTGCATGACGACGGCCGCGTGCCGACGGATAATCCCTTCGTAAACACCCCGGGCGCGTTGCCCACGATCTGGAGCTACGGGCATCGTAACCCGCAGGGTATCGCGCTGCGGCCAGCGGCGTTGGCGGGCGGCGGCGGGCCTCAATTGTGGGCGACGGAGCACGGGCCGCGCGGCGGGGACGAACTCAATCTTGTACTGCCCGGAAAAAACTACGGATGGCCGCTGGTGACCTTCGGCATGAACTACAACGGCACGCCGGTGAGCGCCGAGACCAAGCGAGAGGGACTGGAGGCGCCCGCGCTTCACTGGACGCCGTCAATCGCGGTGTGCGGCATGACGTTTTACGCCGGGGAAAAATACCCGCAGTGGAAGGGAAATCTTTTTGTCAGTTCGCTGGCTCAGGAGGAGGTGCGGCGGCTGGTTTTGAAAGGCGATGAGGTGGTATCCCAAGAGGTGCTCTTCCGTGGTATCGGGCGGGTGCGCACGGTGGCCGAGGGCCCGGATGGATTACTTTACGTCTGTCTGGAAGGCCCGGGGCGCGTGGTGCGGCTCGTGCCGGTGGAGTGACGCGTGGACTTAGATTTTGGCCAGAGCGGACCGCGCGCGGGCTTTGGCGGATTCGTCGTAGAGCTCGACCGAAGGCAGGGCGAGGCCGCGGTTGAAGTTGGCGCGGGCCTCGTCCTTGCGACCGGCCGCGAGGTAGGCGAAGCCAAGCTCGAGCAGGTGAGGCACGCGCGTGGGGGCCAGGGCGACGGCTTTTTCCAGTTGCGCGATGGCCTCATTGTAGGAGGCGGCGGGCAATCCGCCGTAAACCAGGCGGATAAAAAAGCGGGTGGTGCCGCCGAGGGAGGCTACCTCGTAGTGCCAACGGCCGAGCACGTGGTGGGCCCAGTCGTAGGTGGGGTCTAGGGCGAGGGCGCGCTCGGCCTTCAATTTTACCAGGCGGGAGTATTCGAGTTTGGCGCGGGTATCGCTTACGACGCCCATCTTGCCGTAGCAGATCGCGAGGGAGAGCACGTTAACGGCGTTGTCCGGCTGGAGGGCCACGGCGCGAAGGGCGTAGGAGAGGGCTTTTTCTGCCTGGGCTTTTTGGCCGGCCGCATCGTTTATGGCCAGACCCAGGTCGGAAATTTGCTGGGCGATTTTTTGCAGCGTGACGGGGTTGTCGGGCTGGAGGCGGTCGGCGGCTAGGTAAAGATCGAGGGCCTGCTGGATTTCGAAGCGTTTTTCGGCGGCGGCGGCCTGTCCGAGCAGTTCGGCGGCGGGGTCGGCGCGCACCGCTTCCGCCAGTCCGCAAGCCAGGAGAAACACGGCTAAAAGGCGTTTGAGACGTGGTGGCATGGCGAAGGGTGCGCGTTCAAGGCCGCACTCGCAAGCGTCGAGCGGTTTAGAACAAGCCGGCCATCACGGCCACGTAGGAATCGAACCACTGGTATCCGCCTAGAAAATACACCGCGCCGCCGGCGGCGAGCATGGGGCCGAAGGGCACCTGTACGCCGAGGGCGAGTTTTTCGGCGGTCTGGCCTTCCTTGATTTCGGCGCGCGGGGCAATGGGGGCCTGGCGACCGGAGAGTTTTTGCCACACCATGGCCGTGCCGATCCAGACGGTGCCGATGATGGCCCCGCCGAAGATGGCGAAGATGGCGCCCTGCCAGCCGCAGAAGGAGCCGATGGCGCCGAGAAAAGTCACGTCGGCGAAGCCCATGGCCTCCTTGCGCAAAAAGGCCTCGGCAGTGACGGCAATCCAGAGGATGAGGCCGGAGCCGATAAACAGCCCGAGCAGTCCTTCGAGACCGGAGCGCAGGTGGGCGAGCGGGGGGAATTCGTGGCTCACCCCGTGCAAGACGGGGAAGGCGAAGGAGAGGATCACCCCCGCGATGCCGAACCAGGTGGTGAAGGCCTCCGGGATGATCATGTGATCGAGGTCAATGAAGGTGGCGCAGATGAGAGAGCTGAAAAAAAGCATGCCGATGAGCGCCTTGGCGGGCGGAAAAAGCAGGGCGCAGGCGAGGAAAAGTCCGGCGGTGAGCAGCTCGACGAAGGCGTAGCGGAAGGAGTAGGGCGCGCCGCAGCAGCGGGCTCGGCCCCGAAGGATAAACCAAGAGAGAACCGGAATGTTGTCGAACCACGCGATGGGTTTGCCGCAGCCGCACTGCGAGCCGGGGCGAACGATGGATTTGCCGGCCGGGACGCGATAGATAACCACGTTGAGAAAACTCCCGACGACGGCACCGAACACGGCGGCGACGGCGGGGAAGAACCAGGGGAATTCCGACGCAAAAGTGGCAAGGTTGTAGTTCATACGAAAGGAGCGGCGCTTCAGACGCCGAATTTACGAAGATTTTTGAGGGCGAGCTCGAGGTCGTGCGGGAGCGGGGCATCGAGGGTGATCGGCTCGCGGGTGGCGGGATCACGGATCGTGAGGGCGCGATGGTGAAGGGCAAGACGGTCGAGCAGGGGGCGCTCTTCGTCGCGGCCTTTGTAGCCGCGCTTGAGGTTGGAGAGGCGGAGATCGCCGGGCACGCCGTAGGGAGAGTCGGCGAGGAGGGGGGCTCCGCTGGCGGCGAGGTGCAGGCGTATCTGGTGGGCGCGTGCGGTGGTGTGGGTGCCCTCGAGCCAGACGAGGGCGCGGCCTTCACGATCGTGAAACCGTTCGAGCACACGGAAGAGGGTGTGGGCGGGTTTGCCATCGCGTTTGCGGTAGGCGGTCATGCGGCCGGCGTGGTCGGCATGTTCGCCGATACAGAGCTCCACCGCGAAATCGGCGGGCAGCATTCCGGAGGCATCGCGTAGCGGGGCGGCAACGCCGGCGCGGGCGCGAAGCGAATCGGGGTCAAGCTCGTCAGCGGGCAGGACGACTGCAAGGCCCTGCGCGACTATTTGCACGGATTTGGATTGGAACTGGCCGGAGAGAAAATCGAGGGCGGGTTTGGTTTTGGCGAAAAGCCAGACGCCGCTGGTTTCGGGCTCGGGGCGGTGGGCGGCGGCCAAGTTGGCGCCATGGCGGGCCTGGATGGCGTGAATCAAGCCGGACGTGACGGGTTGACCGCCAATTTTATCAAAGGCGAGGAGCGTGCTGTCTTGGTGCAGCAGGGGCGGTAGCGTCATGGATTACAATCCTTTGAGCACGGAGAGGGCCGGGGGCGAGCCGGAAGGGGCCGCCTGAACACGGGTGAAGTTTAATCAAGGGTGAAGCCGGGTTCTGGGATCGAAGCTGAATTTGTTAAATGCACTTAAAATATTGAACCCCATGTAGGTTTAATCCCATGTTAGCCGTAGAATTACTCTGCTTAAAGATCTCGGTGCTACCCTCATGCTACCTTTTTCGGAATCCGTGTTGGAATTTGGAGCCAGCTTCTTGATCGCTCGGGCTCGTCGAGCCCTCAAGGCGCAGGGACAGGAATCCTTGACGCAGGAAAAATGTCGTTGCGAATGGGTCAAGCGAGCGGCCGGAACGGAATATGGGAAACTTCACGGAGTGGAAGCGGGCATGAGTCTGGCGGATTGGCGCGAGCGGGTGACATTGTCCCATTACGAGAGCCTGGCTCCGTATATAAAACGCATGATGAACGGAGAGGTGGGTGTTTTATGGCCCGGAAGGTGCGATTTGTTTGCGGTCACGTCCGGCACTACGGAGAAGTGGACAAAGTATCTGCCGGTGACGCGGGAAATGCAGGCGCATTTTCGCCGGGCGGGCCAGGATGCGGTGCTTTATTATGCCGTTAGGACGGGCGGAGGGGCGATTTTTCGCGGCAAGCATTTGTTGTTCGGCACCTCCACAGCGCGCTTGCAGATGGAGGGCGGGGGTGAACATGCGGCTTACGTGGCGGAGTTAAGCGGGATCATGGTTTCCAGCTTACACCCTTGGATAAAAAACCATTTATGTTTACCCGGTCGAGAGGTGGCGGAGATGCCTGACGGGGAGGAGAGAGTCCTGGCCATCGCGCAGCGCTGCGTGGGTGGTGACATCACGATGCTTGCGGGCATACCTGGAGGGGTTTTGAGGCTGGCTGAGGCTGTGTTGCAGGAGTCGGCGCGGCAAGGTCGGCCGGCGGCCACGCTTAAGGAAGTGTGGCCTTCACTGGAGTGTGTAATACATGGCGGAGTGCCGGTGGGGCCCTATGCCTCGGAGCTATGGCAGCGCTGCGGCGAAGGAGTGAAACTGCATGAAATCTATCTTGCGGCGGAGGGCTTCATCGCCGCCCAGGATGCGGAGCCGTTTATGGGACTTCGGCTGATGACGGATCAGGGTATTTTTTATGAATTTTTGCCGTTGGCGGATTTTGATTTGCAGAGTGAGGAGTCTCTTGGGGCCAAAGCGGTCACGATTGCAGAGGTTAAGTCAGGGGTGGATTATGTTTTGCTTTTGACCACTTCGGCCGGGCTTTGTCGCTACGTGCTCGGGGATGTGGTGCGCTTCATCTCCACGGAGCCGCCGCGACTGGTTTACGTGGGACGGACGGAGCTGCAGCTGAGCATGGTAGGAGAGCGTGTTAGCGAAAAAGAACTCACCGATGTCTTGTCCACGGTATGCCGCAGGCAGGGTTGGCAGGTGGTGAATTTTCATGTCGCACCGAAGTTTGGTGATGCCGAATTTGGCTCAAAGCGGGGTTGCCACGAGTGGTGGCTGGAGCTTAGGCCCGGCACGGAAGCCACCCCGACGGGGCCGGTGATCGCCGCGCAACTTGATGCGGAGCTTCAACTCATAAATCCAGGGTACGCGGCGAGACGGATCGAAGGGCGTTTGGGCGAGCCCCTGGTGCGACTGGTAATGCCGGGAATATTCGAGCATTGGCAGCGCGGGGAGGGAAGATGGGGAGGCCAACAGATGATTTTGCGTTGTCGCGGCGACCGCGAGATCGCGGATGCGCTGGCTAAACTCACTCGGTTTTATGATTCCGATTAAAAATTAGTGACGATTAAAACTATCCTCGGAAGTTGGCATGGCTGATGCTTAACGGTTGTTGTTCTTAACAACACTTCCCTGCTTCGGCAGGGTTTAGGGGTAACATGGAGTCCGCTTAAAACCGGACTAGAATAGTAAAGGGCCCGCCGTTTAGGGGTATTCGGCGGGCCCTAATTATTTTAACTCCTCGGCGGTGGGAAAGGAGGACGGTGCCGGGGTCTCGTCTTGCGATTCTTGAAAGGAGCGCACGTAAAACGCCGTGGCAAACGTGGCGATAACAAAGCCTAAAAGCAGCCAGAACCAAGGGCTGACGCCGCGCTTTCTCTTGTGGGAGCGAATGATCACCCCCGAACTTTTAGAAACAGTGAGCAGGGCGTCGGGATTATCCATGACCACGGGCTTCGGGGCTGGAGCGGATGCCGATGAAGTTACCTTGCTTGTTATAAGGCCGGGAAGAGGGAGCAGTTCGTTAAATTCGTGTTTCCTGCGCGGACGACTCAGGCCGGAGGGCACCATAAAACTCCAATTGCATTGGCGCCCGGCGAGCCTCAGCACACTGCCGTGTTTTTCGACGTCTTCGGCGGCTAGAACGTTGTGGTTGGTGACGAGCGAAAGGGTCTGAATCCAGCGCGTTTGCAGAAATTTACGCCGCAGGATGAGGCTGAGCGCCTCGTCCACGTAGCTGTGGCCGTTAGGAGTATGCAGGGGCAGGCTCGGTGCATTTACCTCCAAGGTGTGCTCGATGCTTGTCGGGTGTTCAATAAACCAAGGGGCAAGGCGTATGCCCGGGCCGGGGCGGGGCAGGGCTTCGAGGGCGAAGGAGGGGGGAATATGCACTTCGCTGCCGCCGCCGGAGCGACTCACCGCCATGAAGCCTCGCACATGATAAACCTCGATGGTGCGAATGATGTTTCGCTGCCGGTCATCTTCGTAGCGTGCGGGTGTTTCGACGGTGGCCTTGCCGTAGCGCAATGTGAAGAACCTGAGGCGTTCGTGTTGGTAAACCTCGGGGCTTTCGAGTTCGACCTGCTGGCGCATCGCATCGGCTTGTGATCCGAAAATAACCTGACGGACTCGCAGCAACGAGGGCACGCTACGAGTATCAAGCAGGAGCGTTTCCTGGATATCCAACTTTGAGGCGGTGTTCGGCGAAGGGCTCGGCTGAGGCACAAGCCCGACCCCGGCGTTCATCGCAGGAAGGCCGAAGGCGTAACTGGCGATAACTCGATTCAAGGGGCCGCCTCCTTGGTAACGCAGTGTGGGGTCCACCCAAAAAGTTTTACCTTCGAGGACAAACTCGACCACGGCGTGGTTTAACAAGTCTGGGGAAGGCAGCAACTCGGGCAGGCGCGGGCCCCAAGTGGAATGAACGAGGACCACCTGGGCTTTTACTTGGAGCAGGTTCAGGAGCGCGACCAGCAGCAAGGCGAGGTCCTGGCATTTACCGTAGCGACGCCTGAGCACTTCACCAGGGGGGGAGGCCTGGTCGTGACTAAGTTCCAAAACACCCTCGAGGTGGCGAAAATCATCCTGGATGAGGCGGAGGGCACCCTCGATTTTTGCCTCGGTGGTCGAGGCGGCCGCGCTCATCCGAGCGGCTTCGGCCACCAGAAGTTCACTGCTTTCCGCTTCGGCCCAATCGGTGGCCACCCGCGAGCCCACCTCCGTCCAATCCCTTAGGTCGGAGAGCTGGAGCCAGTGGGAGGGTAACTGCCAGGGCGGTGTTTGTATTTCCGGCTCGGCGGGATCGTGGATTTCTCCGCGCCACGCCCAACGCACCAAGGCCGGGGCTATGGTGGAGGCCGAGCTCTCACGTGGCGCGCCCAGCGCCGGGGAAGTGAGATGACGCAAACCGCGTTCGGGCAGATGGAGGACCGAAAGCTCGTAGCGGGCGACGACTTGATGCTCGGGCAGGGAGAGCCAGTGGTGGCAACGGCCAACAAAAAGCCTCGGCTCCTGGATGAGCGTGTAGCTGACCTCAAGCAGGTCGCCTACTCGAACATCTTCGAAAAGAGTGCGCACGGTGTATTGTCCCTCTTGCTGCGAAGCGCCTGAAATTCCCGCTCTGGGCAGCAGCCTGAGCTTGGATGGTTCGGCGTGCTCGATCATCTCCGTGCCGCGTAAAACGCGCAAAGTATGAAGCATCAAACGCTGGCGTTGCGGGTCCAAGTCCAGTTGCCGGTGGGAAAAGCTTTGCACCGCCAGCATGGATTCGAGCCGTACCACGGTATGCACATAAATGGAGTGCAGTTCGGCATGCACTTGTTGCAGATAAAGCAGACAGGTGATGGCGTCGTCTCCCAGCCTTGGGTGGGCGGGGTCGAAATCAATCGGGGTGGCCCATGCGGGCGACGGCTCAAACGTGAGCCGACCAACAAGGATGGAGGACAGAGCTGGAGCGGGGACTAGAACCATGGTTTCTGCAATTCACCGGAATGGACCGTATCCTTGGCTTCGGGGCGAGGATAACCATAGGCGGAAACCAAAGTTTTAACATCCGTTAGCCCGGGGCGACTTTGTGACACCGGCTTTGCCCGTGGAAGGTTACCCCGCGCCAGCCGCTCAGAAAAGGCTTAGAACCAGTTTTTCGTATTCGGCGCTGTCCATGGCCCCTTGCTTTTGATGGCGGATGCGGCCCTCGCGATCGATCAGGAAGGTGGTTGGAATGGCCTGAATGCCGCCAAAGGCGGCAATGACCTCGGGTGTCGCCAGCGCGACGGGATAGTTCATGCCCTTCGCTTTGTAGAACTTTGAAACGGTCTCCGCGCCTTGCGAGTCAACCGAGAGGCCGGCAATGACCAGGCCGCGATCCGCGTATTTTTTCTGCATCTCGATGTAACCGGGGATCTCGTGCACGCAGGGCCCGCACCAAGTTGCCCAAAAGACCGCGACCATAATCTTGCCCTTGAGTTGCTCGCTGCCGAGGGGTTTGCCGTCGAGGGTGGTCAGCGCCCAGGCGGGGGCGGGGCCGATGACGGGCAGGGTGATGCCGGTGGCGATCACGGAGGTGTTGGCGGGTGGTGGCGACTCACCGCCGGTCCCGGCCGCAGGTTTGCAGGCGCTTAATGAAGAGAGCAGCGTGGCCAGTGTGCCAATAAGGAGAAGTCTTGTAAGGGTTAGTAAATTCATGGCGGGATTGAATTGGGTTCCAATTAAGAGCCTTCAAGGGCCTCGTCTATTCCCGCGACCCGGGCATTAGGGCAGTTTCTACCTGATTCTCGTTTAGCCGGAGGGGGTTTCGGCGAGGTCTAGGCCAAGGGTTTCGATGAATTTTTTCATCGCGGGGGTAAGCACCCGACCCTTGCGGTGGAGGATGGCGAGGGGGCGGGTGAATTCCTTGCCCTTGAGGGTAAGCATGGCGAGCGAGCCGACGCGCGTCTCTTGTTGCACGGTGGCCTGAGGCACGATGGCGATGCCGTGATCTATCTCGACCGCGCGCTTCACGGTCTCGATATTGTCGAATTCCATCACGGGTTCGGACTCAATCTTATGCTCGCGGAAAATCTGGTCCACGGCTTTACGAGTGGGGATATCGGGATCGAAGCCGATGAATTTCTGGCCCACAAGCTCTTTGATCGAGACCTCCCCTCGCTTCGCGAGCGGGTGCAAGGGGTGGGTGATGAGCACTAGCCTGTCGTTGCGGAAGGGATTAATCTCGATCTGACGTTGTTTCTGCGGAAAGGCGACCAAGCCAAAATCCACCGAGTTATTAAGGATGTCCTCGTAAACCAAATTGGAGCGGCGGTATTCCACGCGCACATTGACGGCGGGGTAGTCGTGGAGAAATTTTTTGATAAACGGGGGCAGTTCGTGCAGGCCGATCGAGTAGATCGTGGATATGCGAATGGTGCCGCTAATCACCTTTTTGAGCTCCATCAGTTCGGAGTTTAACTTATCGTAGGTGTGGAGAATTTCTTTGGCCGATTCGTAAACGCGGTCCCCTTCGCGGGTGAGCTGGAATTGCTTCTGGCTCCGGTCAATCAAGAGCGCCTTGAAGTGCTTTTCCATGGCGCGCGCCTGCTGGCTGACGGCGGATTGGGTGATGTTGTTGATCTTCGCGGCTTTTGAAAAGCTCTTGGTCTCCACCAAGTCGGCGAATATTTTGAAGTTCTCGATTTGCATGGTGCGGGGGGGCGGGGGTTGTCATCCTGATATAACTGATTCTTATTATTCGGCAAACGATTTAAACCCTCTAATATATGATCAACTACGCGGAATTTGCGGGCCGGGCGGCGGCAGTGGAGGCCAGAATCGCCGACGCCTGCCGGGCTGTCGGGCGTGCTCCCGCTGAAGTTCAGCTTCTGGCGGTTACGAAGACGCATCCGGTCGAGGCGGTGCTTTATGCCGCGCGCCATGGTCTGGCGGGAGTGGGGGAAAATCGGGTGCAGGAAGCGGCGGCCAAACGCGCCGGGTTGGCGACGGCCGGAGGCGGCGGGCCCGGACCGCGCTGGGAATTGATCGGCCACTTGCAAAGCAACAAGGCGAAGCTCGCGGCGGAGACCTTTGAACGCGTGCAGAGCGTGGACTCGGAAAAACTCGCGCGGCTGCTGGATCGCGCGGCAGGTGAGATCGGCCGTCCGCTGGCGGTGCTTTTGCAGGTGAACGCCGGCCGCGATCCGGCAAAATTTGGCTGCGAACTCGAAGATGCCCCGCGTCTCCTCGAAGCCGCGCTGGCCGCGCCGCACCTTCGTGTCGAAGGCCTGATGACGATCGCCCCGCTCGGCGCCGACGCGGCGGAGACGGCCGAGCACGCGCGGCGGACCTTTGCGAATTTGCGCACGCTGCGCGACGATTTGGCGACGCGCTTTGGCGTGGCGTTGCCTGAACTTTCGATGGGCATGAGCGGCGACCTCGAACTCGCGGTGGCGGCCGGCAGCACCTGCGTGCGGGTGGGCACGGCGCTCTTCGGCGGGCGCGGCTAAAGACTAGGCGAAATTTTGGCCGGGTTGTTGTCAGTCCAACCGCGCTCG
>Ga0105049_10008210_pt1 | contig 12113 bp, 9 predicted proteins | sample MAT06_FD_78087 | JGI IMG/M metagenome (GOLD analysis project Ga0105049, IMG submission 78087) | Freshwater microbial communities from Lake Fryxell liftoff mats and glacier meltwater in Antarctica - MAT-06 | ecosystem: Environmental > Aquatic > Freshwater > Ice > Liftoff microbial mat | place...
AACTGGGGTACCCTGCGCGCGGCGCGCTGCGGGATTCGCCTTGGGAACGGCCCGGCGGAAAACTGGGGTACCCTGCGCGCGGCGCGCTGCGGGATTCGCCTTGGGAACGGCCCAGCGGCTCATGGCATGTGCCGGCGCAGGCAGTCGGCCATGGTCCGGGCCGCCTCGGCCATGCGCGGTCCCGGGCGCACCATCACATCGGATTGCGCCGGCGTGTACACGCAGACCTTGCCGTCGCGGATCGCGCGCATCCGCGACCAGCCGGGGCGTTGCGCCATGCCGGCGTAAGTGGCGTCGCCCACCATGATCAGGTCGGGGTCGGCACGAACGACGAACTCGGGGTTGATTTTCGGAAACGGTCCGAGGCTCGCCGGCACGATGTTGTCAACACCCAGCCGGTGCAGCGTCTCGCCGATGAACGACGAGGTGCCAGCGGCATACGGCGCATTGTTGACCTCGAAATATACGCGTCGACCACGCACGTCGGCGGGCAAGGACCGGGCCGCTGCCGCAACACCATCCTCGATCCTGCGCCACAGGGCGGGCGCATCTGGCACCGCCAACAGGATGCCGATCTGTTGCAGCACGCGCTGCACATCGGCGTATTGCTTGGGTTCGAGTGCGACCACTTTCAGTCCAAGCGATTCAAGCCGACTGGCCGCTGGTGACGAGGTCGCCAGCAGAACCAGGTCAGGCCGCAAGCCGACGATCAGCTCCACGTTCGGATCGAGACCACCCCCCACTTTGGGCAGGCTGCGCACATGGGCGGGGTAATTCGAATACCGGTCCACACCGACCAGGCGCTGGCATTGCCCCAGGTCACAGACCATCTCCGTCAGAGACGGCAACACGCTGACGATGCGCTTCGGCGGCTGGTCCAGCACAACCCGCACGCCGCGGTCGTCCACCACTTCCAGCGCCCTGGCGCCGGAACAAAGCAAAGCCATCGCTACCAACAGCAACAACCACCACCGTCGAGGCGCCCAGCCGCGGATCATGGCGCCCCCATGACCGTCGATGGCATGCCCGCCACCATCCATGTCACCCGGTCCATCGGCGATTGTGCATCGGGCGCGTGGTCGATTGCCTGTGACGCAGCGCCGCGTTCCACCCGATCATGCATGGCGATGGGCCCAGTCCAACACGATACGATGCATCTGGTCCACGCCATCGGTCAACGCCGCCGGGCCCGGCTGCAGGATGTCGGCAGACTTGATCTCGAACAGTTGCCCGTCGCGCACGGCGGCCACCTCGGCCCAGCCGGGGCGTGCCGCGACGCTCTGGGGCCGGAACTTCTTGCCGCACCAGGAGCCGATGATGATGTCCGGATTGCGGCGTGTTATCTCGGCGCCATCGGCGATGATCCGGTTCTTGCCCAGGCTTTCTTGCGCCAACTCGGGGAAACAGTCATCGCCGCCAGCGATGGCCATCAATTCCGAGACCCAGCGGATGGCGCTGATGTGCGGCACGTCCCACTCTTCGAAATACATCCTGGGGCGGCGCGGCAACTGCGACGCAGTCGCACGGATGGCGGCCAGAGCGGCACGCATCGCACCGATCTGTGCCACGCCCCGGGACGGTTGACCCACGATCGCCGCAACCTGGTACAACATCGACAAGATCTCGTCCACACTGCGCTGGTTGAAGATCGTGACCTGCACGCCATGGCGGATCAGGGCCGACGCGATATCGGCCTGCAGATCGGAGAACCCGAACACGCAGTCGGGCTCCAGCGCCAGGATCTTGTCGATCTTTGCGCTGGTGAAGGCACTGACGCGCGGCTTTTCCGCGCGCGCGCGCCGTGGCCGCACGGTGTAACCCGAGATGCCGACGATGCGCCGCTCCTCCCCCAGCAGGTAAAGCCATTCGGTGGTCTCCTCCGTCAGGCAGATGATCCGCTGGGGGCCATAGGCGGAAAACCCGCTGTCAGCCGTTGTCATGGCAAATCCTAGAACCGGACCAGCAGGGACGCCGTGAACGTGCGGCCCGCTTCCGGATAGATCGACGTCGTCACGCCCGCCCTGCAGCCGAAGGCCTGCGTGTAGTACTTGCGGTCGGTCAGGTTGGAGACACCCAGCGACAGTTCAGCCTGGCCAACGGTATAGGCATAACGCAGATCGGCCACGGCATAGGCCGGCATGCTGCACTGGTTGGCAAAGTCGGGGCTCTGGCTCGACACCCAGATCACACCGGCGCCGAACTTGTGTCGGGCGGCCGGTCGCCAGTCGGCACGCAGCGCCAGCGATTTCTTGGGCACCAGCATCACATCGTTGCCGTCGTAGCGCCCCGCAGTGAAACGGGCCTGGCGCAACGCCGCGTTCAGGCGCAGGTCCAGCGCCGGGCTGACCGCATGCGAGGCTTCGAACTCGAGGCCTTGACGCAGGGTCGGATCGAAGTTGATATTCGCGCCAAACGGACCGAACGGTCCGGTGCCGGCCGGGTCGTAGCCAATTTCATTGTGCAGCGCACTGCGGTACCAGCGCAACTCCAGCGCCGTCGCGGCCTGAGCCCAGCGCGCGCCGAGCTCCACGTCGCGCGAGGATTGCGGCTGCAGCGGCACACCCGGATTGGTGAAGGAAAACTCATCCACATTGGCCAGCCGGAAGCTACGGCCGACGCGGCCATACGCCAGCAATCCGCTGGCCAACGGCTGGCTGACACCGAACTCCCACGCATGCTGGCGCTGGTCCAGCGTGGTCTGCGACAAGGCCTCGGACTTCTCCAGGTTCTCGCTACGAAAGCCCAGGGACAGGCGCGTTCCGGTGGCCGGCAGGGTCAGGTCGTCCTTGACGTACCAGGCCGACGTGTCGGCGCGCGCCCGGGTGCCGGTGGGCGTGAACATCGAGCTGACAATGGTGCGATCCCACTGTCCCCTGTCGTGCCCGAGCACGAACACATTGGGCATCTGGCCCAACGTGCCTGCGTGACGCGCCCGCAGGCTGGTGTTGTAGGCATCCACCTTGTAGCCATAGGGGGAAGAGAACGCCAGGCTGTCGTAGTTCTTGCTGCGCTGGTTGGCGTCGGCGATCAGTTGCCAGGATCCGACGAAGGCCTCGGCGAAGATGCCGGAGTGTGTGCTCTGCGTGGCAGCGTATTCGTTCGGCGAAATGGCCTGACGCGCATTGGCGGCATATTGGGCCGCGCTCAGCGCACCCGGCAGGCCGCTGCGCGTCGCGTCGCGTCCGGCCCTGGCACCCAGGCGCAACCAGTTGCTGCTCCACTGCGCCGAAGCGGACGCAGCATCCGACGCCGAAGCCAGGTTGTCCCGGTGGCCGTCGCTGTTGCGGTCGCTGGCGGCCACGTCAACCGAGAATCCGCCGGAAGCCAATGTCGCGGTCGCCCGCGTCTCGCGCAGGCCCAGACTGCCGGCTGCGCCATACAACTGCGCCGCATTGCTGCGGTCCGCACCGGTTCCGGCCTTGGTCGTGATGACGATCACGCCGCCCGTGGCGCCTTCGCCGTACAACACGGCGCCGTTGCCACGCAGCACCTCGATCGTGTGCACGGTGGCGATCGGGATCGACGCCAGCGCAGCACTGGTCAGGTCCCCTTCATTCATCCTCAGACCGTCGACGATGATGACCTGGTTGCTGCCTGACGTGGAGCCGAAGCCACGCAGGTCCAGGCTGTAGTTGTTGGCCCCTGATGTGTCGAGGCGAGCCACAACACCGAGCAGTTTCATGATGGCCTCGTTGACGGTGCCAACGCCCGCATCGCGGATGGCCTCGGCTGTGATAACACTGACGCCGAACGGCAGGCTGGCAGCCGGTTCGGCGAACCGACTGGCCGTGACGACGACCTCCTGGAGCCGGGATTGCGCGAGCGTAGCTATCGGGACAGCTGCAGCGCAGACAAAGACGGCGCACAGGCGCAACAAAAGACCGCTGGGTGGCGAAAACAAGAGCTTGGACATGATTGGAGATGCAATACATATACCCTTGCCGTCGTCCCCGACAGCATATGGGCGTCATGGGCACCTGCATGCAGGCGCCCGCCGCGTTGGCCGGTATCCGGGCTGGTGGAGCAATTTCCATCGCCTTCCCAAACGCGTGTTCGACGCGCCCAGTGGCCGTGATGGAAACGAAGTCGCAGGACTTGTCCACTTACCGTTGCGGGGGCAGCGCAGGTTAGGTCGACCGTTGCCGGTGTTCCCTCCTGCTTCCCGTTGAACTGCGGCATGAGAACCACACCGCGAGCACCAACGGGCCGATTTTAAGCGATGGCCCGCCGGGCTCACCCTACAATGATTGCTCTATGTCGAACCAGACCAAAATCGACCAGATCGCCGAGCGGGTGGAACGACTGCTGGTGCGCCATGCCGAGTTGCAGCGCACCAATACGTTGCTCGCCAGTCAGGTCGAGTCCCTGACCAACGAGCGCGATTCGCTCAAGTCCCGCTTGGGCGCAGCCCGTGCCAGGGTCGACGCCCTGCTGGATCGACTGCCCGAAGCCGGTGCCAGCAACGCCAGCAAGAACACGCGATGAAACCCGAAGTGCTCAAGCAGCTCGAAGTCCAGATCATGGGCCAGAACTACCTTCTTGGCTGCCCTGCCGGCGGAGAGTCGCGGCTGCTGGAAGCCGTCGAGCGGGTAGACACCGCGATGTGCAAGATCCGCGATGTCGGCAAGGTCCGTGCCCGTGACCGTATTGCCGTGCTGGCCGCACTGAACCTCGCTTTCGACCTGGGCGATCAGGGTGTTGTCGCAGTTCCCCCGGCGGTAGCTCACGCCAGCGCGCCGTTTGCGCCAGACAATGGCGTCGACACGGCCGATGCACTGATGTTGTCTTCGCTGCTCGACAGGCTTGACCGCGCACTGGGCGAAGACGGCCAATTGATCTGACTTTTGGCGTCGATGACGGTCCGGTTGCTGCGCAGTGCCTCTACAATGACCGTCGTCTGCAGTGCTCACCGGGCTTTATATTTCCTTGAACCAATGCTCTCGTAGCTCGGGCTTGGAACATCGCCTGGCTGGTGTGATCATCTCGCGTCAGATGAACCCGACGTCAACGCTGACCTCGCCCACCTGAACCCCGGTTCAGGATGCCGGTCCGGTGGCACCTGCAGGCACCTTATTTCCCGTGGATTTCTCCCTCGCCCTGGTTTTGGAACTCGCGCTGCTCGGCCTTGGCACCGGCTTCCTGGCGGGTTTGCTCGGTCTGGGTGGCGGCATGTTGATGGTGCCGATCCTGACCATCATCCTGACGGCGCGTGCCTACCCGCCGCAACACGTGATCAAGATGGCGGTGGCCACATCGCTAGCGACGATCTGCTTCACCTCGCTGGCCTCGGTGCGCGCACACCATCGGCGGGGTGCCGTGCGCTGGGATGTCGTGCGCTCACTGGCCCCGGGCATCTTGCTAGGCGCATTCCTGGGCTCGCAAGTGGCCTCCGCGATGCCGGCGCATATCCTGGGGTATTGTTTTGCCGTGTTTGTCGTGTTCACGGCCACGCAGTTGTTCATCAACCGCAAACCCAAGCCTTCGCGCGTCTTGCCCGGTCGTGCGGGCCTGTTCGGGGTCGGCAACCTGATCGGCGTGCTTTCTTCGCTGGTGGGCGCCGGTGGTGCCTTCATTTCCGTGCCATTCATGACCTGGTGCAACATCGCGATCCACAACGCGGTTGCGACATCTGCCGCGCTCGGGTTTCCGATCGCCTTCGCCGGCACGATCGGGTATTTGGTGGCCGGCTGGAGCTTGCCGCAGATGCCGGCCGGTGCGCTGGGCTACCTGTACTGGCCCGGATTCCTCGTCTTGTCTGCCGCCAGCATGCTGACCGCGCCTGTGGGAGCCCGGGTCGCGCACAGTATGGAAGTTGCGCCCCTCAAGCGGGTGTTCGCCTTCGTCCTGTACGCTCTGGCTGCCTATTTCATTGTGCGATAAGAAACTCCTGAAATGGAAACTCCTGAAATGAAAATCTGCATCGTCGGCGCGGGCGCCATCGGCGGTATGCTGGGCGCCAAGTTGGCGCTGGCCGGCCATGCGGTCAGCCTGATCCTGCGGGGTGCCAATCTGGCCAGCGTACGTGCCGACGGTTTGACCCTGATCGAGGCTAACGGGGACCAGCACAACGTTCGCCCGGCCTGTGTCAGCGACCAATTGATGGTGCCCGGTCCCCAGGACGTGGTCATCCTGGCCATGAAGGCGCACCAGGTGGCTGCGGTCGCGGCCGATCTGCACCACTTGCTTGCGGCCGGTACCCGCATCGTGACGATGCAAAACGGCATTCCGTGGTGGTATTTCCACAAGCTGGACGGCCCATGGCAAGGGACCGCGCTGGCCAGCGTCGACCCGGACGGCAGCATCGCGCGCCACATCGACGTCGACCGTGTGATCGGCGCTGTTGTCTACCCAGCCAGCGAGGTCGTGCGTCCTGGCGTCATCCGCGTGATCGAGGGCAACCGTTTCAGCCTGGGCGAACTCGATGGCACCGATTCGTCCGACCTGCGTGCGATTGGCGCAGCATTCAAGGGCGCCGGATTGCGCGCGCCCATCAGCAGCGACATCCGGTCGGAGATCTGGCTCAAGGTCTGGGGCAATCTGAGCTTCAATCCGATCAGTGCGCTGACCCACGCGACGTTGGAAGACATCTGCCTGTTCGGTCCGACCCGCGCACTGGCCGCAACCATGATGACCGAAGCCCGGCACATCGGGGAAAAACTCGGCGTGCGCTTCAAGGTCAGCCTGGAGCAGCGTATTGCCGGCGCGCAAGCGGTAGGTGCACACAAGACGTCGATGCTGCAGGATGTCGAACAGGGCCGCCCGCTCGAGTTGCAGGCCCTGGTCGGATCGGTGCTGGAACTCGGACGGATCACCGATACCCCGACGCCTGCCATCGAGGCGGTCTATGCGATCGCGAGCCTGCTGGCGCGCACGCTGCAATCGCGTGGCGGCGTGTTGCGGCTCGGCTGACACGCCTGTGCGCACCACCCTGCCCCCACTCTGTTCAATTAACGACCCACCCGATACGGACCGCCGATGACGACCTTCAAGACCTTGCCCGACATGATCTCGGCCCAAAATGCGCAGGCCGTCGCCGTCGAGGCCCCGGATCGCACGCCGCTGCGCTACGGCGAACTTGCCGCCTTGGTCGCACGGACCAAAGGCAGCCTGCGTGGCTTCGGTGTCGCACGGCAGGACCGTGTGGCGCTGGTGCTGGACAACGGGCCGGAAATGGCATGTGCCTTTGTTGCCATTGCCAGCGCCTGCACTGCGGCCCCGCTCAATCCCGCTTATCGGGAGGATGAGTTCGCGTTCTATTTGTCCGACCTGCAGGCCAGGGCGCTCGTCGTCGCGCAGGGCAGCAATTCGGCTTCGGTGGCGGCGGCGCGCAAACTCGGGCTGTTGGTGCTGGAGCTGCGCGCCTCGCCAGACCAGGCCGCCGGCGAATTCGTGCTGGCGGCCATTGACGCTGGCCACACCCAGGCGGTGGTGCCCGACAGCGCGTCCAATGCGAATGACGTTGCCCTGATTTTGCACACCTCAGGCACGACGTCGCGGCCCAAGATCGTTCCGCTGAGCCAGCGCAACCTGTGTGCATCGGCGCGCAATATCGTCCAGACGCTGCAACTGACCGCCACCGATTGCGCTTTGCATGTGATGCCGATGTTCCACATCCACGGGCTGATTGCCGGCGTGTTGGCTCCGCTGGCCTCAGGCGGCCGGATCTACTGCACGCCCGGGTTCAACGCCCTGCGCTTCTTCGGATGGATGAAGGCCGCCGCACCGACCTGGTATACCGCCGTGCCAACGATGCACCAGGCCATTTTGTCGCGCGCCGCCAACAATTCCGACGTGATTCGCGCCAATCCCTTGCGCTTCATACGATCGTCTTCGTCGTCAATGCCGCCGCAGGTCATCGCAGAGCTCGAGCAGGTGTTTGGAGCGCCTCTGATCGAGTCCTACGGCATGACCGAAGCCACGCACCAGATGGCAAGCAGCCCCTTGCCGCCGCAGCGCCGAATCGCCGGCTCGGTCGGCCTGGCTGCGGGCCCGCAGGTCGCGATCATGGACGACGAAGGTGCGCTGCTGGCGCATGGGCAGACTGGCGAAGTCGTGATCCGCGGCGAAAACGTCACGTCGGCTTATGAGAACAATCCGCAGGCCAATACACAGGCTTTCGTCGATGGCTGGTTTCGCACCGGCGACCAGGGCGTGATGGACGCAGACGGCTACCTCACATTGACGGGGCGGCTCAAGGAAATCATCAATCGCGGGGGCGAGAAGATCTCACCGCGCGAAGTCGACGAGGTACTGATGGACCACCCGGCGGTGGCCCAGGTCGTGACGTTTGCGATGCCCCACCCCAAATGGGGCGAAGAAGTGGCCGCTGCCGTAGTGCTGCGCGAGGGCGCAGAGGTCACCGAACGTGACCTGCGCGACTTCGTGTCAACGCGTATTGCCGATTACAAGGCCCCGCGCAAGATCGTGTTCCTGACTGAAATCCCCAAGGGGGCGACCGGCAAACTCCAGCGCATCGGTTTGGCCGCCAAGCTCGGACTGGGTTCACCGAAAGTTTGAGAGCGCCCCCAGCCCTGGCTTCGCCAGGCCCCCCGAGGGGGTGTGAGGAAACTTGGGAGCGGCCCGGCGTTTCCTCATGAGCGTGAGGGGCAGCCGCCGATCTGGTCGTCCAGCCCCCCCGCCCCGGACCGGGCGACGGCTCAATTTGCCGAGTCGCTCGATCCTGTGGCCCACAAATCTTGCATCAGGCGCTCGAAATCTGCGGCAGCAACTGCGGGCGAACACAGGTAACCCTGGTAGGCCGCGCAATTGAGTTCGCGCAGACAGTCGTGCTGGGCTTGCGTCTCGACGCCTTCGGCGACCACTTCGAGCTTGAGCGCACGCGCCATGCCGATGGTGGCGCCCACGATCGCCCTATCGCTTTCATCGTCGGGCAGTCCGGTGACGAAGGTCCGATCGATCTTGAGCTTGGAAATCGGGAAACGCTTGAGGTAGGACAAGCTCGAATAACCCGTGCCGAAATCGTCGATCGTCAAGGCCACTCCGATCCTGGCCAAAGCGTGCAGCCGCTCCAGCGCCTCGTCGGCATCGCGCACCAGTATCGATTCCGTCAACTCCAGCTCCAGCAGGTGTGGTGCCAGACCGGCGGTACGCAGCGCGTCACTGACCAGGGTGACGAAACCGGGTTGCTGGAACTGCAGGGCCGACACATTGATAGACACCGTGACTGGAGTTCCGGCGCGTTGCCAGGCCGCGGCCTGGCGCACCGCCTGCTCCATGACCCAGTTCCCGATCTGGATGATGAAGCCGGTTTCCTCCGCCAGCACGATGAAAACGGACGGCGGCACTTCGCCGAACTCGGGATCGGTCCAACGCGCCAGGGCCTCTGCGCCGACCAGGGCACGACTGGACAGTGCGACCTGCGGCTGGTAGAAAAGTTCGAAGCGACCCTGGTCCATGCCCTGGCGCATCGCGTGGTCCATCTTCATGCGCGACAGCACGTCGACATTCATCTGCGGCTGGTAAAACCGGAAACTGCCACGGCCGCGTTCCTTGACACGGTACATCGCGGTGTCGGCATACTGGATCAGTTCGTCGAGTGTCTTGCCGTCGTCCGGGTACAGCGCGACGCCGATGCTGCAGCCCACCGTGAAACTCATCGCGTCGATCAAGAATGGCCGCGCCAGGCCCTGCAGCACCCGCTGCGCACAGGCTTCCGCACCGGGCGCATCGGCCTCCTGCAGGAACACGACGAACTCGTCCCCACCGAGCCGGCACAAGGTGTCGACGTCGCGCAGGCAGGCCTTGATGCGCTCGGCCACCTCGACCAGCACACGATCGCCAAAAGCATGCCCCATCGAGTCGTTGATGTTCTTGAATCGGTCCAGATCGAGAAAAAACACGGCAAACCGGCCGCCACTGCGCTCGGCCATACGGAGCGCAAAATCAACGCGCTGGCTGAGCAGCAGCCGATTGGGCAGCCCGGTGAGCACATCGCGATAGGCCAGCGTCTCGATGCGCTGCTGGGCTGCATATTTCTCGCTCAGGTCCTTGAAAAAGCAGATGCTGTTGATTGGCTGGTCGCGTTCGTCACGCGACAGCACCCAGGACACCTGCACGGCATGTGGCTCCTTCTCGCCATGGCGATGCCAGACCTCGCCCTCCCAGTACCCATCGGTCAACAGGTGTTGTCCGACGCGCACGAACAGACCCTGGTCATGCGGATCGTAGAAAAAATCGCGCGAGGACAAGCCTACGAGGTGGGCCTGCGCCAACCCGGTCAACCGCTCGCACCCGGGATTCGCAGCCAGCAATACGAAATCGGCGTCGGTAATGAAGATCGCGTCCAGGCTGGAGTCGAACACCTTGGCTGCCAGGCGCAACTGGGCCTGCGCCTCGATCCGCTGCGTGATGTCACGAAAGGCAAACACCCGGCCACTGGCCTGGCCGCGGCTGTACTGGGGCAAGGAGCGGCGCTCGATGGTGCGGCCGGAACGTAGCACCACCTCATCGTTGGCCTCGAGCAGGGGCAAGTCCGTGATCTGCGCCAGACGATGCCGGTACGCGTCCGAATCGAGCGTTTGGGCCGCCATGTGGGCAAACAGCGCCGGATCGTCGCGCCTGACCATCAGGTTATCGGGGACCTGCCACAACTCCGCAAATCGCCGGTTGTAGTTGCGAACCCGTCCGTTCAGGTCGCAGGCCATGATGCCGTCCGCCGTGGACTCCAGCGTCGCGCGCAGCTCCGCCACCAGGCTTTCGAGCTCCCCTTCGGTGCGGCGCTTCTGGCGCAGATCGCGCAAGCAGACAAGGAACATCGGGGTCGCCGCGTCGATCCAGACGCGCGAGACCTTGCGCTCGACCGCAATCGCGACGCCATCGGCGCTGCGCACCAGCGTTTCCGAATGAATCTCTTCAGTCAACCCGGCGGCAACGTCTTCCCAGAAGTACAGGTCTTCCGGCGTTGCGGTCAATTCGATCACCGGCGTGTCGAGCAGGTCTTGCCGCTCCACGCCGATCAGGTCGACGGCCACCTGATTGACCTGCGCGATGCGCAGAGTCACGGCGTCGACCAGCCAGACGGCATCGATCAAAGACTCTATCAGGGCACTGCTGTAGGGTTTGATCACGCAGGGATCTCGCCACGAACCGGCTCGGCGGCCCGCTCGAAGAAGTAGCAGATCCGGGCCCGGGGCGAGAGGTAGTCCATCGACGCCCGTGGCAGCAGATCGGGCCGGATGCTGCGCCGGATGCCGGTGGTCGTCATATGCTCGAGATCGACGATCAAGGCTTCATCCTTCGGTATGGCAGGATCGTGCACGATCACCCGCGGCTTGAGCGGGCGCGCCGAATTGACCGACACCACCAGTGCATAACGTCCATCCGACAGTTGCACCACCGAGCCCGGCGGATAGACACCCATCATGCGGATGAACGCAGCCAGCACGCCATTGTCGAATCGGGTCTTCATCTGCGCGAAGATCAACGACAAGGCCTCGTGCGGGGTGATGGCACTCGATGGCCGAATCGGATTGCACATGTTCTCGTAGCGGTTGACAAGCGCCAGCACCCGGCCAGGCAGGCCAAGGGCATCGCCCCGGGTCCGGTTCGGGAATCCGCTGCCGTCCATCATTTCGTGGTGCTGGCCAATGGTCGCCTGCACATTGACCGACAGCTGCATACGCGTGGCCAGCACGATGCCATGCACCACGTGGCTCTGGTACATACGGTGATCGGCCGGAGCGAGGTTTGTGTCAGACAGGCGCACCCGATCGGGCAACTGGGTCTTGCCGACGTCATGCAGGAAGGCCGCAACGCCCAGGTCACGCAACTCCAGCGCCGGCATGGACATGGCCTTTCCCAGCAACAGCGACAGAACCGTGACGTTGACCGGGTGCATCCAAGCCCGGTCACCGGTGGACTCCGACAGCAGGCGGATCGAGGATTCGCTCTGGCCCAGCATTTCACCGACCAGGTTGTCGACCAGCGCCTTGCATTCGCTTGCCGACTCCACAGGCTGCGACGGTATCTGCTCAACCAGGCGGCGGCTATGCTGCATCGCCGCGTCGAATTGCTGATCGCAATACGCCAGGTTCTCGCGTTGCGCGGCAAGCAGCGCGGCGCTTGCGCGCCGCATCCGTAGGTCGGTCTCGTCG
>Ga0105049_10008211_pt1 | contig 12113 bp, 8 predicted proteins | sample MAT06_FD_78087 | JGI IMG/M metagenome (GOLD analysis project Ga0105049, IMG submission 78087) | Freshwater microbial communities from Lake Fryxell liftoff mats and glacier meltwater in Antarctica - MAT-06 | ecosystem: Environmental > Aquatic > Freshwater > Ice > Liftoff microbial mat | place...
GCTGGTCGCTCCCGCGGTTGCGAATCGATCAAGTCATGATGACCTGCCTGAAGTACTTTCTGCCGATCAGTTGCGTGCTGCTTCTGGGCGTGTGCGTCTGGCAGTTGTACGTCCCGAAATTGGTCGGCGACGGCGTGAAGTGGGTGCTTGCCGGTAGCACCATTGCCAGCATTCTCGGCGTCAGCATCAGCTTGTTTCGGCCGCTTCAACATGCGCCCGCGGGGCAATTACCTGGCGCGTGGGGGAAATGAACGTGAACCTGAACGAAATCGTCTTCCTGATCGTTGCCACCACCGTGGCCGTGTCGGCGGTGGGCGTGGTGACCTCGAAGAGCATCGTCCGTTCGGCGGTTTGGTTGTTACTCACGCTCATCGGCATCTCGTTCGTTTACTTCCTGCTCGGTGCGGAGTTTCTCGGTGCGGCCCATCTGATCGTCTACGTCGGCGGCACGCTCGTTCTCGTCGTTTTCGGTGTGATGCTGACAGCGGGCGGGCCGTTTACAACGCTCGCGAATCACCGTTGGGAATGGGTCGGCGGCGTCGCGGTTGCCATATTATTGTTCGGCATCCTTGTTGCGGCGTCGTTGCAACTCGGCGCAAGTACACCTTCGCCGACAGGTGACATGCCCGGTACGGGTTCACTCGGGCTGGCGTTCCTCGGCGTGCCCGACCCGGCGAGCAAAGTCAGCACATCGTACTTGTTGCCGTTCGAGATCGTCTCAGTGCATTTACTCGTCGTGCTCATCGGGGCGGCGTATTTGGCGCGTGCGAAGAAGCGAGCGAAACCCCATGACTGACGTCGGCCTAACGCCTTTTCTGATACTCAGCGCGTTCCTGTTCGCGTGCGGCGTGCTTTGCATCACGACGAAGCGCAACGCCGTTGGTATCCTGATGGGCGTCGAACTCGTACTGAATGCGGCGAACATTAACTTCGTGGCTTTCGCCCGTTACGTGCCATCGTTTCGCCTCGAAGGGCAGATCTTCGCACTGATGGTAATCGTACTCGCCGCAGCCGAGGCGGCCGTGGCGCTCGCGATCATCTTGAACTTCTACAACAATCGCGGCACCGTCGACGTCGACCAGGCGAACGAGATGAAAGGGTAAAGTCGGAGCGTCTACGAGCCGCCGCGTCTACGGTCTACCAGCCGCCGGGTTCATCCGGTTCATCCCAGCGGAACTCTCCCACTGGGAGGTGGCTCGTTACGTCGCGCTCGTTACCTCGCGATAACGACGGTTCCGCTCGGGGGTGGTTCGTTGGGCTTAACGTCTTTCGGTGTAGCGAACATCGCCACGCCGATCACGGCGAGAATGCCGGCGACCAGGCCCAGTTTGGCTTCATCGGACATAACTTGTTCTCCTCACGCAGAGTGTCATCATCGCGTGGAATGGTGGGTCATTCGCCCCTACTTGAGGCTTTCTTCGAATTATCTGTTGGACGCCGACCCGAACGAACGCGAGAATGCGAATCGCTGGCAAGGTCGGCGATCCCGGCGCAACCGGCTTACTTTTCCTAGTTTCCCACGGATGGCACATGGAACCGGTTCAGTGGCTCGCCGCCGTCGTCATCGTCATGGCGGTGGTGGCGGTCGTTCGCGGCGTCGATGTTCGCATTGCGCTCTTCGTGGCGGCGTGCGTTCTGGCCGCTCTCGCGAATAATTTGCCGCTCGTGTTACGGTCGTTCTTCGAGACATTTAGCAACGAAAAATTCGTCGTGCCGATCTGCTCGGCGATGGGTTTCGCGTACGTGCTTCGCCATACGGAGTGCGATCGCCACCTCGTGCAATTACTCGTGAAACCGCTGCGGCACGTGCGATATCTGCTCGTGCCGGGCGTTGTCGTCATCGGGTTTATCGTGAATGTGCCGGTCATCAGCCAGACGAGCGTGGCGGTGTGCATCGGACCGGTGGTGGTACCGCTGATGCGGGCGGCGGGGTTCCGCGCGATAACGATTGCGGCGTGCCTGTGCCTCGGCGCGTCGATTGGTGGCGAACTGTTGAACCCCGGCGCACCGGAGCTTTTAACCGTGTCGGCAAAGACCGGCGTCGATTCGCAAACGCTCTCGATGATGCACCTACCACCATTATTGTTCCCGTATGCGGTCATTACGTTGCTGGCATTTTGGTTGCAAACGACATGGGAAGAACGACGCCACCCGACGGTTGTGCCCGTGGAAGCGGAGGCGGCAACGGCGTTGCCATCGATCTCGCTCGTGAAGGCAGCGGTGCCGATGGTGCCGCTGCTGTTGCTGTTCCTGACCGGGCCACCGCTAAACCTGTTTCCCGTGCCGATGCACTGGCTGGCGGACAACCGCGATTCGTTCGGCAGTCGACTGATCGGCGTGGCGATGCTGTTCGGCGTGCTGGTTGCGGCAGCGGTGTCGCCGCGAAAAGCGAAGGATTGCGCGAAGCAGTTTTTCGAAGGCGCAGGCTACGGTTTCGCCACGATTGTCAGCCTGATCGTGACCGCGACCTGCTTCGCCGATGCGATGAAAGCATGCGGGTTGGCGAAGTCGCTCGGCACGCTCATCGGCCACGCGCCGGAGATGCTGACGCCACTCGCCGCGATCGTTCCCGGCGCGTTCGCGTTCATCAGCGGGTCCGGCATGGCGAGCACGAAAGGGCTGTACGAATTCTTCTACGACCCCGCAATCGCGCACGGCTACGATGCACCCGGCGTCGGCGGAATCGTATCGATCGCATCCGCCGCCGGTCGAACGATGTCCCCCGTGGCCGCCGTGGTCCTCATGTGCGGAACGCTAACCGGCGTGAAGCCGTTCGACATCGTGAAGCGCGTCGCCGGGCCACTCTCGATCGGGCTAACAGCCACCGTGATCCTGCGAATGTGCGGCGTGGTTTAGCAGTCGTCGTACATCCTCGCCGGTATGCACGTGTCGCGGAACCTTATTCAAAAGATCTATCGAGGAGTATTCGCCATGAGAGAATCGGTCGCATACGACATCATCATGGAAGAGGGAGCGATCGCACACGCTCATAAACTGATACTGCGTATGGGAAGCACGCAGTTCGGCGCTCCTTCGCCCGAGCAAGAGGCCCAGTTGCGGGCGATTGAAAATCTGCCACGGCTCGACCGGTTGTCGTCGTTGCGACTTCAGAAAGCGAAATCGTGTGAGGCGCTCTTGCGCGGGCGTTGCGCGGTACCATCTATGAAAAAAATCCTCCTCTCGATCCTACTCGTCGTCAGTTGCGGCTCCGCGAGTGCTGCGGAATTTGTCCAACCGGACGCGAAGGCGCTGCCCGATTTGTTCGTGTGGACGGACACCTGCAATGTGTGGGTGCTACGCGATGGCGAGGCCGCGCTGCTCGTGAACCTCGGCGATGGCAGCGTGCTCGAACACCTCGCGAAGATCGGCGTGAAACGGGTCGAATGGGTGCTGTTCACCGATCACCATCGCGAGCAATGCCAAGGCGCGCCGAAACTTGTGCGTAGTGAAGGTGGCACCAAAGTCGCTGCGCCCGAAGTCGAAAAGGCGTTCTTTGAAACGCCGACGCAGTTTCGCAAGATGAACGTGAGCCTTCGCGATGCGTATGCGATTCACGGTACCAGCTACTTGCGTCCGCCGATTCTGCCAATCCCGCTCGATCGCACGTTTGCGATCGACGAGACGTTCGTTTGGCACGGTCGCAAAATCGCGTGCCTCGACACGCGCGGGACCAGCCCCGGCGGTATGACGTACCGGCTGCAAGAGAATGGCCACGCGATCGCGTTCAGCGGCGACGTGATGCTCGACGGCGCGAAAATGCACACGTGGTTCGACACCGAATGGGACTACGGCTTCGCCGCGGGCATCCGGGCGTTGCGGAAATCGGTGGCTCGGCTCAGCGATTCCGCGCCGGCCTGGCTGTTGCCTTCGCACGGGTCGGCGATGCCGAACCCGGCAGCGCAACTCCGCGATTATCAGGCGAAATTGCAGCGATTCGAGGCACTTTACGTACGCGGTTACCGCGTCGAAGATCCATCGGCGTTTCACGATACGCTTTCCAAGCCGACGATCGTGCCCGATGTCGCGCAGGTTTCGCCGCACTTGTTCAAGTTCAAACGCAAGAAGTTTTGGCCGAACTTTGGGCTGATTCTCGCGGACAGCGGGCGGGCAATGGTCGTCGATTGCGGGCTGCTGGACATCAAGTTTCTCGATGAATCGCTGGAAGGAATGCGAAAGCATTACGGGTTGAAAGCGATCGATGCCGTCGTGATCAGCCACATGCACGGCGACCATTTCCTCGAAGCCAGCCACCTGCGAGAGAAGTGGGGAACGAAGATTTGGGCACTCGACCGCATGGTGGAAAAAATGGAGCACCCCGAACGGTTCGACTACGCCGCCCCGATTCAGGCGTACGGGAAAAAAGCCGCCGATGGCACGCCAATTCGCGGCGTGCGCGTGGATCGCGGGTTCAAATCGGGCGAAACGTTCGACTGGGAAGGCCACAAATTCACCATCGACTGGATGCCCGGCCAGACGGAATTCGCGCTCTGTATCCACGGCCAAATCGACGGCCGTAAAGTCGCATTTACCGGCGATAACATATTCGGCGACCCCGAAGATCCCCGACAGACCGGCCACGAGGCCGTCGTCGCGCACAACAGCGCGATCTTCGAGGAAGGTTACATTTACGGCGCGGAGTATCTGAAAAAACTCAAGCCCGATCTGCTGATGGGCGGCCACTCGTTCGTGATGGATCGCCCCACCGAGTTCATCGAACGCTACCGAAAATGGTCGTACGAAATGCGCGATTCATTACAGACACTCAGCTCGGAAAACGACTACCGCTATTGGTTCGATCCCTTCTGGGTCCGCGCCGAACCGTATCGCTCTGCGGTGAAAGTCAGGGAAACGATCGAGTTGAAGATCGAGGTGCGGAACTTTCAAACCCACGGGCAAACGCATCGGATCGAGATTCACACGCCGCCGGGCCTGATCGCGGAACCGCGATTTCTAGAAGGCCAACTCGCTGCCGAGGCACGGGCGAAATTTACCGTTCGACTAACAGCGACACCGGGCTCAAAACCGGGCGTGCAACTTGTCGCGTTCGACATCTCACGCGACGGCAAACGCAAGGGCGAATTGTTCGACGCCATCATCGAGATCGTACCGTAATCACCGCGATGCTCAACGTTGGTCCGGTTCGGCGACCATGCGGACGTATCTTGCGAGTAGCATTTGCACGGCCATGATCGTTTGCCATTCGTCGAAGCCGAGACGGACTTCGGTGCCGTCTTCGTTGGATTCGATGTTTTCCGTGGCGATGGTGAGGCCGCGATGGAGATAGTCGAAGACTTCGGAGATGCGTGCGGACTGCGAGCCGGTGAGTTTCATCGGAAGTGGCGGAATGTCGGAATCGCGCGGGCTCCAATCGGTCGTCGAACCGGAGTCGTTGCTGCTGCGCCGCGACTCATCGATGGCCACTTTGCCCGATGCCCCCATTCCGGCAGCGAGTTCCTCGGCGCGGAGCGTATGCACGGCCTGCGACATCGATTTCACTTGCGGGGTGCCACGGCGTAACGCGATTTCTTCCATCGTGCCAAAAAGCAGCATCGACCGGCCAACCGAGACTTGATCGCCGGGTCGCAATCGCCGGATTTGGACGGTTGTGCCGTTTACGCGGGTGCCGTTTGTGCTTTCGAGATCGGTGATGATAATATCGCCATCTTCGTGCTGCACTTTGGCGTGGTAACGGCTGATTCGCTCGTCGTTCAGTCGCAGTCCATTGCCTTCTTCGCGACCAATGGTAACGGGTATCGACAAGTCGCGGAACACGCGACCTTTATCGACGCCTTCTAACACGAGGAAAGTGACAGTAGGCATACGCGACCCTTCCAAGCCAATGCGAGCACGAAACGGATCGTGCATTATCAGTCATATTCGAAAGTCACCACCATAGCTATAGAACGCAAAGCCGAAGCGAGAGAAGAGATTCGGCGCGCCCTGTGGAACTTACGTGTATCCTTGCGACTTCTAACGTAATTGTCAATTCATTCTTCTGCATAAATTCGATTATTTAGATTGTATTTTCGCCGGGAGAAGGCCCAAGTCTGCGATTTCCCCAATAATATCAGCCGAATCGGCTGCCACCTTCGTGCAAAATTTTAAGCTGCGGAACCACGTCAGTTGCCGCTTGGCGAACTGCCTGGTACGCATCTGGACTAGCGCGATCGTCGCTTCGAGTTCCGGGGTTTCACTTGCTAGCAGTGCGAACAGTTCCCGATACCCGAGCGCCTGCCCTGCCTCGCGGCTCAGCGGTTGCGCACGCAACCGGCGCGCTTCCTCGAGCCAGCCGGCATCGAACATTGCCCGGACGCGGCGATCGATTCGCGCGTACAGTTCTTCGCGTGGCCATTCGAGAATTATACATGGTATCGACGCAGTGGTCGGTGTCGCATTCGCGAAACTCGGCGAATCCCACGTTTGTTGAAACGAACTGAGCGGCTTTCCCGTCAGGTCGTAGACTTCGAGCGCCCGCACCACGCGGCGAACGTCGTTCGGGTGCAAGCGCGCCGCCGATTTTGCATCGATGGCCATCAACTGCGCGTGCAATTCGGGCAGGCCGTGCTGTTCGGCAAATGCATCCCACTTCGCACGAATGAGCGGATCGGCGGGCGGGGCGTCGAACAAGCCGTGGCGAATCGCCTTCAAGTACAATGGCGTGCCCCCGACGAACAACGGCCGCTTGCCCCGCGCACGAATCTCCGCACACACGTTCGTCGCCCGCGCCAGCCACCACGCCACATTCGCCGATTGATGCGGTTCGAGTTCGTCGATGAGATGGTGCGGAACCTCGGCCCGTTCCTGTGCCGTCGGTTTCGCGGTACCGATATCCATGCCGCGATAGACCGTCATCGAATCCATCGCAAGAATTTCCGCGCCGATCCGCTTCGCCAACGCAACAGCCACCGCCGACTTCCCGCTACCCGTCGGCCCCGTGAGTATGATTGCGTCCGAGAACATGAGTTAATTGTTTTTTTGACAGGTTCTACAGGATTTAGGAACGGTAGTAAATAATTAGCCAGCTACAATTGCTCCGCGTTTGGCCGCAGCGAAACGCGGAAATTCTGGTTGTCACCGTGGCAATGCGGGGGGCGAGCGTAGGAAGTCGAGGGTCGGGAACTTCTCGCCTTTGAGGTTGTCCGAATCGCGCTGGATCGCTTCGGCAACGGCTTGGCTCAGTTCGCGGTGTTCGCGGAGAAACTGATTGAGGCGAAGCATTCCGGGGCCGGGGTTCTTCGGGTTTCCACCCTTGGAAACGAGCGCAATGAGGTTCCGGAACGCCTCGATCGATTCCTTCGCTTTGTCCTGATGCGCGAGCAAAATTCCCTGGCCGAGCTTCGCCGCCACGATGTGTTGCGCGAACGCGCTCTTTGCGTCGAACTTCTCGTTTTCCAGTGCGGCAAAGACTTTCTCGGCTTCGGCGACGCGCCGTTCCTTCATCAATAACAACCCGAGTTCGATACTCGCGTCGACGAATTCGTTCGGTTTCGTCCCGCGATCGCGGAGCTTCGCCGTCAGTTCCCGTTCCTTCGCCGTGTTGAGAATCACGGTGTCGGGCAATCGCGAATCGGGCAGTCCGGTAACGGGCGCGCCGCTCGCCGCCTCGGCACGCGGATGCAGTTTCCCGAACATCCACCAGCCACCCGTAAACGTGCCCATCAACACGAGGAACCCCAGCACGTACGCCGGCCAACGCGATGGGCCGGGTGCCAACGGAAACACGTAGGTCTGCGTTTGCCCGCTGAAACTGCTGCTAAATTGCGGCAGATTGCCCGGCAAACCGAGCGACCTGCCTTCGCGCACTTTCGACAAATCGCGTGAAATTTCCTTTGCCGTCTGGTAACGCTCTTCGGGCTTCTTCGCCATCATCTTGTGAACCATCGCGCACAAGTCCGCGGGTAGGTCGGTGCGGATGTCGCCGAGCGGTTCGGGTTGCTCGTTGACGTGCTTCATCGCGACATCGATGGCGTTGGCACCGGTGAACGGCGGCAGCCCGGCGAGGATGTGATAACAGGTCACGCCGAACGAATAAATATCCGAGCGGTGATCGGTGGTTTGGCCGCGCACTTGCTCCGGCGACATATATAACGGTGTACCGAGCGTGACGCCCGATTGCGTCAGGTTCAACGGTAAATGATCGCCACCGGTGAGGCGCGACAGGCCGAAATCGGTCACCTTCACTTCGACCTTTTTCGTCAGTAAGATGTTCTCCGGTTTAATGTCCCGGTGAACGATGCCGAGTTCGCTGGCGCGTTGGAGTGCCGCCGCGACTTGTCGCATGATCGCGAGCGCGACCGGCAAATCGGGTGCACCTTTCCGCGTGAGAAAGTCGCGGAGGTTTCGCCCCTCGACATACTCGAGCGCCATATATCGCAAACCTTCGTGCTCGCCGATGGCATACACTTGCACGATGTTTGGATGGCTGATTCGGGCAACGGCTTCGGCTTCGCCCTGGAAGCGCTTGAGCGCCGTCGGGTTCGCGGCGAGGTCGTTCCGCAGCAACTTCAGCGCGACTTCGCGTTTCAATGAGAGTTGCCGCGCGAGGTAAACTTGCCCCATACCGCCCTGGCCGATTTTGCGCAGCACCTGGAAATCGCCGAGAGTCCGACCGGTCAGGTCGGGCGGCGGCATTTCCGTGGGTGCATCCGGGTAGTGCATCGGTAGACACTCCAAACGCCATTACATGATCGTATTCGTGTAGAGATTCTACACATTTCTTGCGAAAGAGTGTGCGTTCGGAACGGGGGCGATTCCGAAGAATTCTGACTGACGTCGATTACGATCGGCGGAAATGTGCCAGTTACGGCCGCGTCGGGTATATTAGTTCCGTTCGCCCCTTCTCTCGCGCCGGGGACTCATCGTGTCGATTGCCGTCGAATGCCCACACTGCGAATCGCGGTTTACCCTCCAGCCAGAACTGCTGGGGAAATCGATGCGTTGTCCCGATTGCCGCGACATCTTTACGGTATCCGAAGTGCCACCCGCACCGGTGGACGTCCCCCTATTACCGCCATTACCGGCACAGCAACCGTTGCCTTCGTTGCCGTATCTCAGCGGGTCGGTGAACGATTTCGTACCAATTCTGGAAGTCGAAGGGCCGCCGAAACCGGTGGTGGTTTGGCCGTACGAGAAGCCCGAACCGGAGTCGTTGCCGTATGTGATGGAGCCGAACATCGTGCCGACGGTTCCGGTCCTGAAGCCGCCACCACCGAAACCCACGATGATCGACGCCGAGTTGTTCGACGAGAGCGTCGACGACCTGCCACCCGGCCCGAAAATGGTCGACTGGAACGATGCCCCCGCCGGGCCGAAAGTCGTCGATTGGCGAGACGAAACCCTGAAAGTGCCAGTTCTGAAGTCCGTAAAGGAACGCCCCGTCGGCCGCGGCGATTTCGACCCGGACGACCTGCCGAAAGCATCGGGCGCGGGCGTCGGGCGTTGGGGCTTGATCCTCGCCGGGCTGATCGTGACGATCTTCGGCGTGCTGATTTACGCGGGCGTTTCGTACTACCGGAACGAACTGCGTGCGGAAGAGTATCTGGCGAAAGAGGCCGACGACGAATTCAAATTGTCCAACCACGCGAAGTCGTCGCAACTTTATGAGAAACTGCTGACGGACTTCCCCGATAGCGAAAAAAAGGACACCTATCAGTTCTTCGCGAAGCTCGCCGCGCTGCACAGCGCCGTCACCGGCACGACGGTTCGCGATAATCCGGCGGACGGCATCGCCAAGTTTCGCGGCTTCCTTACCGAATACGGCTCGAACGCGATGGCGAAGCCCGATAACTCCGGGTACGGCCACGAGATTTTCGAGGCGGGGAGAAAGCTCGTCGATGGCATCGTCGAACATGCCGACGATCGCCTGAAAAAGTTCGTCGGCAAGCGCAAGAACGCGGGCGGTCAGGACGAACTCGCCGGCGCGGAGAAAGCCGTCGAGGAAGGGCGTTCGCTGATTCCGTTGGCGGAAAAGTACAAAATCAAAGAAGTGAAGGCACTCGACGAGCCGCGCAAGCTGTTCGACGAATTGGCCGGGAAATTCGCCCGCGAACGCGAACGGCTGGCAGTGTTCGCACCGTTCCGCGACTTGCCGGTGAACCCGACCGATCAGCGGATCGCGGCATTCGCGGGAGTTCTGAAACGGGGACGATTCGAAGCCGATTCCGAAGGTCTGGAGATTATCGCCGACGCTAAGGCGGCGCTCCGCCGACTGATTCAGCCGGTGCTGGTGGCGCGGCTTCCCGTGCCGTATCCGAACGATCCTTCCGGCGGGTTGTTGTTCGTTGCGCCGCCCGTCGGGCAGTCGACCGCACCGATGATCCCGCTCGCACCCGATGCGATTACAGAGACGTTCTACGCGGTGGCACGCGGCATCCTTCATGCGTTCGACGCCGACACCGGCATGCTGCTTTGGGCGTCGCGGATTGGCCGTTATACCGATGTTCCCGTTCGTATGCCGCTGGCCGAAGGCGGTGGCGAACTCGCGATTGTGCCCACCGAGATCGACGGGCAGTACGGCCTGACGGCGCGGCTCGCACGGACGGGGCAAATCTGGTGGTATCAGCCGCTCGAAGCCGAATGCGCCGGTCGGCCAATCGTCGTCGGTTCGCGGGTTTACGTGCCGATTCGCGACGAACTCGGCACCGTCATCGAACTCGAAGCCGTGAGCGGCAACCGCCTGAGCCACATTCAGCTACGGCAACGCATCGGCCCCGGCGCGGTGCGCCAACCGGGCACGGGAATGCTCTACGTGGCCGCCGAAGCGCGGCGTGTGTTTGCGATCGATGTCGAGCCGCACAACGCCGAGAACGACCGCCTGCCGATGCGTTGCGTGCAAGTGCTGGCGACCGACCACCCCGACCTTTCGCTGCGCGTGCCGCCCATTATCACCGGCCCCATCGGCGAAGAAAAAGCGAACCGGTACATCATTCTGACGCAGAACGATGGTACGCAAGCGACGAAGTTCCGCGCCTTCCCGCTGACGATGATGGAACGCGGCAACCCCGCCGACGGCCCGCCGGAAATTGCGCCTGTTGCCACCACGACGCTCTCTTTGCCGGGGCACGTCTGGTTCCCGCCGCACACCGATGGCGAGCGCGTCGCCGTCGTCACCGATGCCGGTGCGTTTGGCCTGTTCGGTACGAATCAGCTGGGAAATCAGGACGCGGGAATGTACGCGATACCCGGCCCGCAACTCCCCGTCGACGCGAAAAACCCGAGCGCGGGGCAAATCGCCATCGCGGACGACGACACCTTCTGGACGATCAGCCGATCGAAATTATTCCGGATGCGGCTCGGCTTCACCGCAAAAGATGGCCTGCAAGTGATACCCGCCGGGCTGCCCGTGCCATCGGGCGTGCCGATGCAATCGCCGCAGTGGAACGCGCGGCGAGATACCGCGTTCGTCGCCGTCCGTTCGGAAGAATCCGATGGAATGCGCGCGATCGCCTTCGATGTCCGCGATGGCCGCCCGCGATGGCACCGCAAACTCGGCGCGATCCCAAGCGTGCCACCCGTGCCAACGGCGGCGGGGGCGATTCTCGTCGACGAAGATGGCGGCGCGTATGCCATACCCCTGTCAGCGGCCATCGGCGCGAACGACGCCACGAAACCGATCGAACCGGCCTGGATCGTCGCGCCGCCCGTCGTTTCCGGCACCGCCCCCGCGAAAACAGCGACGTCGCTCGATGGCAAAACGACGTGGATTCTCGTTCCCGAAAAGGAACCTGGCGAGAAAGCGATCCTGCAACTGCGCGTGCGTCAAATCGTTGAAGGCAAAGCGAAAACCGATGCGCTCGCGCCGTTGCCGGACCGCATCGCGGGGTCGCCCGTTGCTGTCGGTGCGTCGGTCGTGTTTCCGCTCGCCGATGGCTTCCTTTACCGGTTCGAACCGGGTAATCCGAAGCTCGTACAAGGGCCGATGTGGCGTGGCGACGGCGCGACCGCCGACACGATTTGCTATCTGTCGCCCGTTAGCGATGAGGAGTATTTCAGCACCGACGGTAACAAGAAAGCGGTGCGAACCCGTTGGCCGAGCGTTGCCGGTGCCGAGTGGAAAACCGTGGCCGGACCGTGGGTACTCCGCGAGAAAATCGCTATCCCGCCCGCCATCGTCA
>Ga0105049_10008214_pt1 | contig 12111 bp, 9 predicted proteins | sample MAT06_FD_78087 | JGI IMG/M metagenome (GOLD analysis project Ga0105049, IMG submission 78087) | Freshwater microbial communities from Lake Fryxell liftoff mats and glacier meltwater in Antarctica - MAT-06 | ecosystem: Environmental > Aquatic > Freshwater > Ice > Liftoff microbial mat | place...
ACGGCGTGTGCCGTCACCGGGATCGCCGGCGGATTCGGCGCGGGTCTCCTGGCTTTGATCACGTGATCCCATGGCCGACGCACTCCTGCGGCGCGGCGACCGTGCATCATTCACGGGCTCTGAGCTGCGGTCGCGGAATCGGCCGCTTTTCCGGCGGGAACACGGTCTGCCGCTCGCGCCAAGCGCGGATCGCGCTCACCAGGCGTGTCGCGACCTCGGGATGCGACGCGGCGACATCGCGTGTGCCGGAGGGATCGGACCCGAGGTCGTAGAGCGCGATCTCGGCCAGCGGCGGGGCGGACGCGGCCCGGTCGGCGGGCTGCGCTCGCAATGGATTCCAGACGAGTCGCCAGTCGCCGTCGCGCACGCTGAATACGCCGCGGTCGGGCAGCTGGGCGAAGGCGGGCGCGGCGGGGAACTCGCGCTCCACGTAGGAATCGGTCACACCCAGCAAGGACCGGCCGCGCGCGAGCGGCAGCGGCGGCAGGCGCATCCACTCGAGCAGCGTCGGTGCGACGTCGGCCAGCCCGACCACGTCGTCGAAGATGCGCTCGCCCGTCAGCGAATCGGGATGGCGCAGGATCAACGGCACGTGCAGCACCGCGTCGGACAACGTGCCCGCGGTGCCGATCGAGCCGCGCTCGAGCAGCTCGATCCCGTTCAGGCCCGCCAGCACGAACAACGTGCGCGGCCACGTCTCCGAGGCCTCCGCGGCGGCGGTGTGGAAGTCGTACGCGTCGTGGAGCCCGGTCCAGATCACCGCGGAAGTGTGCGCGACCTGACGGTCGTACTGCGCGAGCAGCGCTTCGCGATCCACGGCCGACGGAACCAGTTCGCCCGCGTTCACGCGACGGATCGACTGGGCGGATCCGTCGAGCGCTCCGTCATACGCCGGATCGACGAACACGCGGCCCTCGAGGATCGCATCGGCTTCCTCGATCGTGTCGCGCGGGATCCAGGGCGGAGCGAGCCCTTCGATGTGCACCCACACGAGCGTGCGCTCGTCCATGCCCGGATCGCGCGCGAGCCAGCGCGACGCCGCGCGCAAGGCCTCGAGGTCCGAGGCGAACGTCTCGGTCGTGTCGAAGCCGCGCAGGAAGGATTCGTCCGGCGGTGTCGATCCGCCCAGGAACGCGGCCGTCGTGAAGCCGCCGGCTCGGAAGGCTTCCCCCAGCGTGATCATCTCGCCTGGGAGCAGATCCCCCGCTTGCGTGACGCCGTTCTCGAGCGGGGGTCGCGAGCTCATGAGCGTCGCCAGCGACACGTCGCGCACGGGTGACGGCGCGAAGCAGCGCGCGAACGAGACGCCGTCCGCGGCGAGGTCGTCGATCCCGAACGCGCGCTCTTCCATGCGCATGAGTTCGTCACTCGGCACCCACGTCGTCGGCCGGTCGTGCATCAGGAACGAGCAGCGATCGGCGCGCAGATTCGCGACCGTCACGAGCAGGACGTGGCGCGGCTCGAGCCCCGGACGCTCGCGGCCGCACGAGGTCACGAGGCCGGCCGCGATCGCGCCCGCGATCACGCACGCCGCGGCCGGGGTCAGACGGTCTCGTCGAGGACCCATGCGCGGTACGGCGCGGCGACGTGCACGGCCTCGACCGCGACGCACTCCGGCACTTCGTAGGGGTGCAGTTCGCGCAGGACCTCCTCGAGGTCGGCCAGGCGTGCGCGCGTCGTCTTCGCCAGGAGCAGGACTTCGCTGGCTTCCTCCAGCGCGCCTTCCCAGCGATACGTGCTGTGGAGGCCCGGCAGCACCTGGACACAAGCCGCCGCGCGGCGCTCGACGAGCGCGCGGGCGATCTCCTTCGCGACCCCGAGATCGGGAGCGGTCGAGAAGACGACGACGACGGCGGCTTGGTCCTGCGGTTCGCTCACGGGCCAGGAGCGTAGCGCGCGGGTGGGCGGCGGCGTAGTTCGCCGCGCGGACGCGCGCGGGGCACCGCGGTCGCCAGCTTCGGAAAGCGCACACGCCCCGGCGTCGCTACACTGCGCCGCCATTTTGCGGGAGAAACCTCGGCGTGCTGAACCGGATCGTCCTCGCGACACTGCCCTTCGTCCCGAAATCGATCATGCGCCGGATCGCCGGCCGCTACATCGCGGGCGAAACTCTGGCCGAGGCCTTGGCCCGGCTGGAGGCTCTCGCGCGCCGCGGACACGCGGGGATCATCGACGTGCTCGGCGAGGGCATCGTTGACGAGCGCGAAGCGCGCGCGGTCGCGGCGACGTACATGGAGGCGGCGAGCGCGGTCGCGGCGAAGGGACTCGACTGCTACGTGTCGGTCAAGCCGACGCACGTGGGGTTGAACATCGGCGAGGACCTCGCGTTCGATCTGTATGCGCGCATCGCCGAGCACTGCCGCGGGCTCGGGCTCTTCCTGCGTGTCGAGATGGAAGACCATCCGACGACGGATGGGACGTTGCGCGTGTTCGAGAGGTTGCGACGTGGGTATGAGAATGTCGGGATCGTGCTGCAGTCGCGGCTATTCCGCACGATCGACGATATCGATCGGTTGGCGCCGGGGGCGCTGGACGTGCGTGTGGTGAAGGGGATTTATCTCGAGCCGGCGGAGATCGCGCATACGGATCCGGTTCGGATTCGCGAGGCGTATGTGCAGTGCGTGCAGAAGCTCGTGGGGCGAGGGGCGAAGTTGTCGCTGGCTACGCACGATGAGTATTTGGCGGACTCGTGCGTGGAGATCTTGAGGAAGGCGCGGCGCGGGGGGGGGGCGTATGAGTTTCAGGTGTTGTTGGGGGTGAGGGAGGAGTTGTGGGAGAGGTGGAAAGAGGCGGGGCATAGGGTCAGGGTGTATGTGCCGTATGGACCGGATTGGCGGGCGTATAGTTTGAGGAGGATGAAGAAGAATCCGCAGATTGTGGGGCATGTGGTGAGGGGGATGGTGGGACTGAATCGCGCCTGAGCGCGATTCACACGGAATTGGTTCCTCCTGCCGTCAGGGTGGATTTCGTGGGGAACTGGCGGGATCGCGAGGGGGGGCGGATCGAGGGGGCCGGATCGAGGGCAACGGATCGTGGGCAACGGATCGATGGCAACGGATCGCGGGCAACGGCTCGTGGGCAACGGCTCGTGGGCAACGGCTCGTGGGCAACGGATCGTGGGCAACGGATCGCGGGCAACGGATCGTGGCCAACGGATCGTGGGCTGACTTACACGGATTGGCTCAGACTGGTCTTTTCAGGCGGGTTGGTCGGACCAGGCTGACATTCGCAGGGTCGAACGGATATAGGCACCGACACGACCAGTAGGAGGAACCAATTCTGTGTGAATCGCGCTCTGGCGCGATTCATTTACCTATCTCCAATCTCCTCGCCAAAACCTCCGGCAACACCCCCGTCTGCCGAATCCTCTCCATCGTCGAGCGATAATCATACGCCACACGGTGCCACGTCACCGCCTCGTCCTCGAGCACCGCATAACACGCACGATTGTCGCCATCGCGCGGCTGCCCCACCGATCCCACGTTCAGGAAGAACCTCTTCCCGCGCGGCAGTGCCACCGTCGCGGTCCGTTGGCCGTCGAGGCCGTGGAAACACAAGTCCTCGTCGTGCAGACCTGGCTGGTGCGTGTGCCCGGCGAGCGCCACCTCGTGCGGTCCGAAGCGCGCGAAGATGTCGCGCATCTTCTCGGGGTTCAGGAAGCCGTCCGTCGAGAGCACGTACTCGCGCACCGGATCGCGCGGGCTGCCGTGCACGAACAGGAAGCGACCCTCGCTGCGCTCCTTCTCGAGCACACGCAACCACTCCCAGCGCGCCTTGCGTTCGCTGGAGCTGTACCAGCGCGGCATCATCCGCTCGCGCGTGAACTCGATCGCCGCGCGCGCGTGCGGATTGAAGTCCTCGGCGCCGCCGAACAGCGCCTCGTCGTGGTTGCCGAGCAGGCACCACTCGGCGTGACCGCGCACGAGATCGACGCAGTACTCCGGGTCGGGGCCGTATCCGACCACGTCGCCGAGACACACGATCCGCGAGATGCCCTGGGCGCGGATGTGCGCGAACACCGCTTCGAGGGCGGCGCGATTGCTGTGCAGGTCCGAGACGACCGCGAGCTTCATCCGCCGTTGCGTACCCCGGCCGCGAGTGCGTCGATCGCCGCGGCGACGAGGCGCGCGCGAACGTCGGCCAGGGACGAGCCGGAAATCGTCGCGCCGGAGGCCTTCTTGTGTCCCCCACCACCGAACTGTCTCGCCAGCGCGTGCACGTCGAAGTCGCTCTTGCTGCGCGCGGACAACTTGACGCCGCCGGTCGTGACTTCGCGTAGGAGCAACACGACCTCGACGCGCTCGACCGCGCGCAGGAGGTCGAGCACTTCGTCGGTGTCCAGCGCGCCCGAGTCCTCGGGACCGAGCGGGATGTCCACGACGGCCAAGCGGCCCTCGGCGAAGTACTCCAGCCGCTGCACGGCGCGCGCCAATGCCGGCGGATGTCCCAGCGGCTGGCGTTGGTGCAGCGCGGAGTACACGACGTTGGGCACGACGCCGAGCGCAGCCATCTCCGCCGCGGCCGCCAACGTCTCGGAGTCCGTGTTGCTGTACTTGAACCAACCCGTGTCGGTGACCAGCGAAGTGAACACGCCGCGCGCCGCGGCGGCGTCGAGCTTCACGCCGAGTTGCGCCGCGATCCGTCGCACGAGGAGTCCCGTCGCCGAGGCGCGCACGTCGACGTAGGCTTCGTCCCACCACGGAGCGTCGGTGGACACGTGGTGATCGATCACGAGCTTCTTCGAGGCGTGCGCGGCGAGCGCCGGCTCCATCGGTCCCGTGCGCGACAACTCGCAGAAGTCGAGCAGTACGGAGACGTCGTGCCGCGGCAAGTCGCCGCCCTGGTAGACGCCGAACTTCACTTCGCTGGCGAGGTAGTCGTAGCGCGGCTCGGGCGCGTCCGTGTTCTGGATCCAGACTTCCTTGCCCAGCGCCGTGAGCACGCGCGCGAGAGCGACTTGCGCGCCGAGGCAATCGCCATCGGGACGCACGTGTCCCACGAGCAGGAAACGCGAGCCGGAGCGCAGGAGGTCGAGAGCGCGGGCCTGTGCCGCAGTCGGTTCGGGGAGTGAGCTGTGCATCATGGTTCCCGCGGGGAGCGGTCATTCTGCGCCCCGGCCGCCCCTTTTCCGATTCTCGAAGCCCGAGAATCCGCCGGTCCGCCGGCCTGCCACCCAGACCGCGACCGGACGACCGCGGCCGCGGGTGATCGCGTCCAAGCGCGCGGGTCCGTCCTTCCCAGGCGCCGTGTGCGCGGCGAGGTCGGCCCACGCGCCCGCCGCCAGCGTTCCCGCGTGACCCGCGAGCCCGACGGCGCGCGCCGCGGAGGCGGTCGCGAGGTCGAGGACCTCCAGCGCGCGGAACCCGGGGTGTGTCGCGCGAAAGAGCCCCATCTCGCGCGCCATGTCGAGGTCGTCGTTGCTGGCCAGCGAATCCGTGCCCAGCGCGAGCGGAACCCCGGCCGCGCGCCAGGCCCGCGCGTCGAAGGGCGCGCGACCGAAGAACGCATGCGTACCCGGACAGTGCACGAGCGTCGCGCCCGATCGAGCGACCCGCGCGCGCTCCGGCGGCGTGGCGTCGTTGCCGTGGATCAGCGCGGTGCGCGGCCCGAGCAGCCCAGCGCCCTCGATCGCGTCGAGCCCCGACCGGCGCGGCGATTGCGCGAGCAGGTGCCCGAAAGGTCCGACGCCGCGCTCGAGCCAGTCTCGCTCGGCGCGCGTCTCGGCCCAGTGGATCGCGATCGAGGCGCGGCGTCGGCGGAGATGGCGCGCCAGCGCGGTCCACAACTCCGCGCTGACGGTGTAGGGCGCATGCGGCGAGATCCCCTCGGTCCACAGCGCATTGCGAGGCCCGCGCGCGGCCAGTCGGGCCAGCGCGTCCGCCGCCCGCGACGCGTCGCCGGCGTCGAGGACTTCCCGGTAGCGGCGCACGCGCAAGCGCAGTCCGCGCGCGACCGCGGCGAGCCTACCCGAGGCGTCGATGTCGCCGACGCACGTCGTCCCGCTCGCCAGGAGACGCTCCGCGCCGGCGCGGGTCGCGCTCCGCAATTCGTCCTCGTGGACGGCTCCGCGCGCGCGCAGGATGCCGCGGATCCAATCCGGGAACTGCCGTCCAGCCGGTACGCGACCATGCAGACCCGACAGATCGAGGTGCGTGTGTGCCGCGACGAATCCCGGCAGGAGGACGACGTCGCCCAGGTCCTCGACCGGCGCTCCCGTGCGCCGGACGGCGGCGCGCGAAGCGCAGACGCGCGCGATCCGTCCGCCCACGATGTGAACCCCGCCGCCATCGACCCAACGCCCATCGGGCGCGAGGACGAAGCGCGCCTGCAGCGTGAGCGGTTGCGTGTGGGTCACGGGCGTCGATCCACGCGGGGATACTTCGCAGTTTGCGCATGCGGAACGCGCGAAGCTGCGCGCACAACGCGCACTGCGCACACTGCGCGCACAACGCACGCTGCGCGCACAACGCACACTGCGCACACAACGCACACTGCGCGCACAGCGCACGCAGCGCTTACCGCGCCTACCGCACGCACGGCGCGCACGAGCGCACTCCGCCGTGCAGCCGGACCGCGGTCGCGCATGGAAGTGTCGGATACGGCGTTCACTGGCCCTCGGATTCCGAGGAGCACGTCACGCGCGTCGCACCGCCGAAGAGGCGCCACGCAGAGCGGAGAGGCCGCGCAAGGCGGAGCAGCCCGGAACGCTCGATCCTTCACGCGCTCCCCCGCGATGCAGCGGGCGGAGTGCCCGCGAAAGGCACTCCGCCCGAGTTGTGCGAGACCCGGCGGAGTTCCGTCGGGTCCCATCGGCCGCATCAGTCGGGCTGCGTGCGGATCCGCAGGCCAGTGACGCCCTGGATCTGCCCCTGCGGGTTGCCGAACGTCGCGGCGAAGTCGAAGACGACGCAGAAGCGAATCATGTTCGGACGCGGGCTGAACTGGTTCAGCTGTTCGGGGTGCGAGACCCACGGCGTCTGCGAACCCTGCACGATCTGCGTCAGCGGATCGACATTGCACAGGCTCGTGATCTCGCCCGCCGAGCGCGCGCCCTGGAAGCGCACGACCACGTACGAGCCCGGGGCGGGCGCGTCGAACAGGTTCGGGAAGCGCTCCTCGATGCTCTCGCCCGGGAACGGGCTGATGGCCGGATCGCGGTAGCTGTAGACCTGCGCGGGCGAGCCGTAGAGCACGTCCATGTCCCAGCCGTAGCGTTCATCCGGATCCGGATCCGAGGGCGTGTCCTGGAGGAAGACGATCTGGAAGAAGTTGCCCTCGGGACGCATCCAGCACGAGAGGCTGCCGGAGTACGACTCGGGACGCAGACGCGGCATGTTCCAGGTGCCGATCGAGAGGACGTTCAGCGCGCCGGCGCCGACGATCGCCGTGTCGGTCGGCGCGATCAGAGACGCGATATCGGCCGCGACCGGCGAAGCGTTCAGACCCTCGAAGCGAATCAGGCCTGCGCCACCGCGGCCACCGAGGCTGCCGATCGTGTTCATCCCGCCCGTGCCGCCCGAGATGTCGAGGCGGGGAGGCATGGCCGAGCTCAACGCGGAGCTCGGGAAGTTCACCGCCTGGAGTCGCACCGCGCCACCGGAGCCGCCGCCGCCGGGCACCGCCCGCTTGGTGCGGAACTCGACTTCCGAGTCGTCAGCGGGAACAGCGGGGAGGCTGCTCCCGCCGTTGCCGCCCCCGGCGTCGATCGTCCCGCTCACGGAGAGCGCAGCACCGCCGCACACGAGTTGCATCGCGCCACCGCCGCCGCCGCCGCCGGCTCCGGAGTGGTCGCGCCAGGACTGCACGTCGCCGGCTCCAGCGATCTCGCAACCCTGGAAGCCGGCCGACTCGGTGCCGAACGTGGAAGCTCCGCCCCCACCGCCGCCGGAACCACCGCGCAGGAAGCCCTGCTCGAAGGTCAGCCTGCGCACGACGGCCGGCGAGGTCGGGGGTTCGAGCCCGACGTCGCTGGACGGACCGCCCAGCCCGCTGCTGCCCGCGGGCGGCAGGTTGTTGATGCCGTCGGAGCTGATGGGGATCGGCGTCACGGCGATGCCGGACGTACCGTCGGTCGCGTACCCACCGCCGCCGCCCGGGATGCCGGTCTGCGCCGAGAGGCACTGGTCACCGAACTCGCCGAAACCGCTGAAGGTCATGTCGTGAACGGCCGGCGGCGCCAGCGACCGATTGAGCGGGGTCGCGGTCGGCCAGTGCACGCCCGCGAAGCCCGCCGCGATGAAGTCGAATCCACCGACACCCTCGCCGCGGCGCCCGTCGACGAAGACCTGCGCGTCGGGCACGTCCACGCCCCCCACAGAGGTCATGTTCGTGCCGCCGTAGTCGTAGCGCGTGGCGCCCGCGGCGCCGATGCCCGCGGCCGGCCCAGGGGTTCCGCCCGAGCCGCCCAGGGTCGTCTGTGAGTTGTGATTGGCGGGGGTCGCGCCGGATAGGTCCAGCGTCCCGAGGATGTTCACGTTTCCGCGCACCAGGAGGCGCGCCGGCTGGTCGCCGGTGAACCGCAGCGTACCGCCGGCCTCGATCGTGAGGGACGTGAACTCGAAAGCCCCGTTCGTGACCGTGATCGTGGGCCAGGTCGCGCGAGAGAGCGGGTTGTAGTCGACGCCGGGCAGCTGGTTGGTCAGGAGGTCGTTGCGACCCGCGGGGTCGAGCGGGAACGTCTGGCTGTCCGTGTTCAGGATGACGGTGGCGCTGGAGCGGATGTACAGCTCGCCCAGTCGACCGCGACCGCCGCCGTGACCGCGGGTCAGGCGACCGCCGCCCCACACGAACGTGTTGGCACGGCCGGCGCTCGATTGGGGGCCGTCCTGGTTGAGCGTGTCCGTGAAGCCCTCGCCGTCGGCGTCGGGCAGGATGACCGGATCGATCGGGACGAACTCGGGGATCGCGCTGACCGTGATCGGGTTCGCGAGCGCGTTGCCGGCCACGTCCTGAATGTTGTTCGGGACCGTGATCACGATCCGGCGCGGCAGGCCGTCGGGGTTGACCAGCGGGTCGAGCGAGCCAGCGGATGGGATGCCGCCCAGCGGCGTGAAGATCATCTTCGTGCGCAGCTGGATCGGGTCGAGCTCGACGACGTACATGCCGAAGAGCGGGGTGCGGTCGGGCGTCGAGAGAACGCCGTCGAGGTCGATCTCGACGCGCACGAAGGCCGCTTCGCCCGTCTGCGGGTTCGCCAGCGTCGCCGGGTTCATCAGATCGTTGAACAGGAACTGGATGTCCGAGCCCTGCCACACGTCGGTGACGATCGGCGAGGCCGTGACCGGCACATTCGCGGTGAAGTCGTTGGCGTCGGGGGTGCTGGGGATCGCCTGCTTGATCAGGATCGTGACGCTCGGCGGACCCGGGACGAGGTCCACGGCCGCCTGCGAGGTGCGGATGTCGCACGAGAGGCGGCTCGAGTTGTTCCCACCGCTGACGCTGCGGATGAAGGGGCCCGAGTCACCCTGATCGGTGCCCGGGAGCAGGACGCGGTAGGTCGCGTTCTGCGCGAAGCCGAAGCTGATCGACCCGTCGTCCTCGAAGGAGATGGCCGGGCGGAAGAGCACCTTGCGCGGGTTGTTCGGATCGCGGAAGCGCGTGCCGTTCGGCGATGCGCCCGAGCTCACGTCGATGATCTCGAAGGAAGCCGAGGAGATCGAGGCCTCGTCGACCGGCTCCGAGAAGAAGACCGCGATTTCCTGGTTCACCGCGGCCTGGTTGAACTGGCAACTGACCTGGGTACCACCCTCGCCGCTGCCGCAACCGAGGGAACAGGTCTCGATGTACATCGCTCCCCCGGAGCTGTCCCCGCTGCCACCGCAAGCGGAGAAACCGAGGACGAATCCAAGGCAGGAGAGTGTCAGGGAACGAACGCCGACGTTCATGGACTTCTGCACAGGTTGGAGCGGGGGTTAAGCGCGTAGCTGGGAGAGGGCGATGGCCCGCGCGGACGCCGAAACGGCCACGCGGAGATCCCGGCTCGGGGGGGAGGGGGAAGCGCACTCTAGCTTCCGCGTTCGAAGGGTTGCCACGGATTTCCGATCGGCCTGCCGCCGCCGGCCGCGCCCCGTGGCGCGGCACTTGCCAACCCTGCCAGGCTGGACGGAAAGTGTCGGAGACACGAGGTCAAGTGTCGTGCCACTATGTCCTGGACAGCGCGCACGGTCGCTGACCTGGATGTCACCGCGCGGTTTCGCACGCATACCGCGCGGGCCCTCGCGACGGAGCGCACGCCGGACGTGCGGGATGGAACTGCATGAAGCGCCTGGTCCTCGGATCGATCCTCGCCCTGCTCGCCGGCTCGTGCCGGGATTCCAACGGTGCTCCGAGCGCACCGTCGGCGGAGGCGCGCGTCGCCGAGCTCATCGACGCCCTGACGCCGCTCGCGGAGACGGTGACGTCGGACATCAGCGACGCGCACTTCCACCGCGGGGTCGAGCTCCTGGGGGAGCTCTCGGCGGCCGAGCCCGAGGTCGGCCGCGCCGCGCTGCGCGCTCTCCAGTCGCCGCGCGAGAAGATCGTCGCGGTCGAGCGCGGATTGCTCACGGTGGCGGCGAAGTCGGCCACCGCGGACGCGCTGCCCTTGCTCGAGAACCTCGTTTCGCAGTACGGACCTTCGCTCGACCTGCGCACCGAGGCGGCGTTGCTCCTGGGCGAGGTCGCGCCCGAGCGCGCGATCCCGATCCTCGAGCCGATGGTGCTGCGCAAGACGCGCAACCAGACGACGCCGCCGGTCGAGTTCCTGGTGGTCGCGTGGGTCACCGCCTGCGACCAGACCGGCCGTTCGCCGGTCCCCGAACTCTGCGACGTGGCCACGAACTTGTTCCAAGAGGGGTCGGCCCGCGTGCGCGCCGTGAAAGAGCTCGGGAAGCGACCCGATCCGCGCGGTGACAAGGCGCTGCGCGCCATTCTGGTGGAGTCCACGGGCGACGGTTACCTGCGTCGCATGGCGGCGCAAGCGCTGCTCGCCACGTTGCCGCGCGAGACAGCCTGCGCCGTGTTCCGCGAGACGGGCGACAAGGAAGCCGACCTCAACTTCCTCGAGTTCCTGGCGCAGCTCGTGGACAAGAACTGCGGCTCGTGATCACCGACACGCACGCGCACATCTACTGGGACGGCTTGCGCGAGGACGTCGAGGGCGTGCTCGCGCGCTCGCGCGCGGCGGGAGTTTCGCGCATCGTCGTCGTCGGAACGGACGTGAAGAGCTCGCACGCCGCGTTCGAGATGTGCCGCGGGCGCGCGACGCTGCATCCGACGGCGGGCATGCATCCGCACGAGGCCAAGGACTTCGACGCGGGCGCGCAAGCGGAGATCGAGCGGCTCTGTCGGCTACCGGAATGCGTCGCGGTCGGCGAGACGGGCATGGACCACTTCAAGGCCTTCTCGCCGCGTGAGGACCAGGTGCGCGCGTTCGCGTGGCACGCCGAGCTCGCGCGCGAGCTCGAGAAGCCTCTGATCGTCCACAGCCGCGACGCGCACCAGGACACGCTCGACGTGTTGAGCGCCGTGCCCGGCGTGCGCGGCGTCATGCACTGTTGGACGATGGGGCTTGCGGAGCTCCCCCACTACCTCGACCTCGGTTTCCACATCTCGTTCTCGGGCGTCGTGACGTACCCCAAGAACGAGCACATCCGCGCGGCGGCGCGCGCCGTGCCGGCGGACCGCATCGTGTTCGAGACGGATTGTCCGTTCCTCGCGCCACAGAAGCACCGCGGCCGGTGGCCCAACGAACCGGCCTTCGTGCGCGAGACGGTCGAGTTCGTGGCCAGCTTGCGCGGCGAGGACGTGGAAGCCCTGGCGGCGACCTCGTCGGCGAACGCGCGTGCGCTGTTCCACCTCGAGACCGCGTGAAGTGCAGCGAGGCGCCGCGCTCGCGCGCGACGCCTCGCTGTGTGCGTGCCGTGACCCGGTCAGCCGGGAAGCGGCGCGTGGGTCACTGGACCGGCGTCCAGACGTTGCCCGCGGCCGAAGCCACACCGACGAGGAGCGGCGAGGCCATGTCGCCCGCGATCGAGAACGCTTCGTCGAAGACCGGCGTGCTGGTCGTCGACGTGAAAGGCGTCGCCGAGCGGTTGTTGCACTGGAGCAGGTCGCCTTCTTGGTTGCAGAAGA
>Ga0105049_10008215_pt1 | contig 12111 bp, 12 predicted proteins | sample MAT06_FD_78087 | JGI IMG/M metagenome (GOLD analysis project Ga0105049, IMG submission 78087) | Freshwater microbial communities from Lake Fryxell liftoff mats and glacier meltwater in Antarctica - MAT-06 | ecosystem: Environmental > Aquatic > Freshwater > Ice > Liftoff microbial mat | place...
ACCCTCTGGTGGCCCCAGAACCTGCATCAGGGCAAAGGCAGCCAGTCCCAGGCCCAGACCAATGCGGGCACCCAGAACGCCACCTGCGGCATGATCTGTCTGATCCGGGTCACTGGCTGTCTGGGTCATCGGTTTCCCTTGTCAAAGGCTCCGCAGAACGGGTCGGCACGCGCACTGTCTTGTCCTCCCGGAGGCCGTCCCAACGCCGCCGGGGTGTGGTCGGTTGGGGCGCGATTTGATCCGGACAATTGTTGAAGCCGGGCTGGACAGCCTCATCAGGACGCCTGCCACCCCGATCAAGCTTAGCCGCGAACCCCTGCGTTATGGAAGTGATCTGACCGACGGAGCATGGAGGCTGATCGCGCCGCATCAACCGCCGCGCCGATCTTCAGCTGTCCTCGTCGAATTTCCGCGCGACCAGGTCGACCAACGCCGCCACGGCGGCCTCGGCCTCGGGGCCCTCGGCGGCGATGTCGATGGTGCAGCCGTTACCGGCACCCAGCATCAGCAGGCCCATGATCGACAGGGCGTTCACCGTCACGCCGTCTCGCGTGACGTGAATCTCGGCGTCGAAGCTGGAGGCCAGTTTGACGAATTTCGCCGAGGCCCGGGCGTGTAGTCCGCGGGTGTTGCAGATGTTCGCCGTCGCCCTGGCCGTCATTTCTCGCCCTGGAGCACCCAGCTGGCCACCGAGATGTATTTGCGTCCGGCTTCCTGGGCGTGAACGACGCAGGCCTCCAGTGGTTCGCGGCCGCGCACGCTGGCCAGTTTTATCAGCATCGGCAGGTTCAGTCCGGCGATGACCTCGGCCTTGGTCTCTTCCATGACCGAGATGGCCAGGTTGGAGGGTGTTCCCCCGAACATGTCGGTCAGCAGAATGACTCCGTCGCCATCGTCGACAGCCTGGGCGGCGTCGACGATGTCGCGCCGGCGGCGCTCCATGTCGTCCTCGGGCCCGATGCAGATGGCCGCGACCCCACGCTGGGGACCGACGACGTGCTCCATGGCCGCGAGGAATTCGGAGGCCAAACCCCCGTGGGTGACGATCACCAGCCCTATCATTCAGGCTTCACCAAGCTCCGCGCCCCCGCGTCCCGAAAGATCATCGTACCGACCGTAAGCCGCGCGGGATACTCCAACTCGACGCCGGGTTAAAGCACGGCGATGGCGGCTGTGACCTTTTCGACCGCAGAGGGCTCAAATCCGTTCAGCCGGAGCAGCGGCAGGGCCACACCGTCAAGGGTGCGCGTGCGGGCGTCGGGCAGGCGTTCGACGGCCCCGCCGGTCAGTTCCACAACCAGGGCAATCCGGGCGAGGCCCAGGGCGCAGGCATCGACGACACCGACTCCCCGCGCCTCGATCCGGCCCTCGATCGTCTGCGGCGGGGCGGCGAAGAGGCGACCGTCCGAGGCGAACACATGCGTGTAGTCGTCGGCCACCAGACGCCAGCCCCGTCCGATCAGACGCAGCGCCAGATCGCTCTTGCCGGCACCGGACGGCCCCGTGATCAGCACGCCACGCCAGCCCGGGACGCCCGACCAGCGCGCCACGGCGGTTCCATGCATGGGTTGGGCGCTCACGCTCGACGCGGCGGAGGCGCGGGCAATGCCACCTCGAACCGGGCCCCGATCAAGGCACCGTCGGGCGCCGTGCGATTGGCGGCGGCGACCCGGCCCCCGTGGGCCTCCACGATCTGCCGGACGATCGACAGACCCAGGCCGGAATTGGCCCCGAAGGCCGTGCCCTTGGGCCGCGAGGTGTAGAAACGCTCGAACACCGTCTCAAGATTTTCGGGCGGGATGCCGGAGCCCTCGTCCTCGATCCGGACCCGCAGGGGCCGCTCGGGGTCGAGGTCGTCGCGGAACAGCATGAGGCGCACCGCGCCGTCCGGCGGGCTGAAGGACCGTGCATTGTCGATCAGGTTGCGGAACACCTGGCCCAGCGGACCGTCCCGGCCCTCGACCAGCAGATGATCGCCGGTTGGCCCCTCGAACGTCACCCGGGCCTCGCCCGGTTTGCGGCCGGCCGCGTACACGCCGACGATATCGTCCAGCAGCGTGGTCAGATCGATCGTGCGGGGCCGGTCGCGGTTCAGTTCGGCGTCGAGCCGCGACGCATTGGAGATGTCCGTGATCAGCCGGTCGAGACGGCGCACATCCTGCTGCAACAGGTCGGTCAGGCGTTCGCGATGGGCCTCGGTCTTGACCAGCGGCAGAGTCTCGAGGGCGGACCGGATCGAGGTTAGGGGGTTCTTGATCTCGTGCGAGACGTCGGCCGCGAAGCGTTCGATGGCGTCCATCCGGTCCGACAGGGTCTCGGTCATCGTCTCCAGCGACCGGGCCAGGTCGCCGATCTCGTCCTTGCGGCTTTCCAGGTCAGGCAGGGAGATGGCGCGGGCGCGCTGCAGCCTCACCTCGTCCGCGGCCGCTGATAACCGCATCACCGGCCGGGCCACGAACAGGTGCATCAGCAACGACCCGAGCAGATTGACGGCCAGCGCCACCAGGGCGAACGGCATCAGCGCGCGGCGCTGGGCGGCCAGGGTCTCGTCGACATCGCCGGCCTCGAGCGTCAGCACACCGAGCACCTGCTGGACGTGCCGGACCGGGATCGACACCGAGACCACCTGGTCGCCGCTCTCGGACCGGCGGATGGTCGACTGCGTTTCGCCGTCCAGCGCCCGCTCGACTTCGGCGGCCAGGCCCGCACGGGCCCGATCGAGCGCGGCGGCGTCATGCTGCTGCGAGGTCGGGTCCGGGGTCGGCGGCGGCGTGCCGGCCGGGCGGGCGGGCGGCAGCGGCGAGCCGGAAATGGCCTCCGTGACGGCATAGCTGTCGGCGACCAGCAAGCCGTCGCTATCGAACAGGCGCGCGCGCTGGCCCGCAGGAATGATGACGTCGACGAACAGTTTGCCGGCCTCGATGGCGTCGAACGTGGGCACCGGCTCGCCCCGGGTCACGTCCTTGCTGCCCAGCACCTGCACCAGAATTTCACCCTGGGCAGCCAGCGTCTCCTGCCGCGCCTCGAACAGCCCACGCTGCCACTCATTCAGCAACAGGGCTCCGACGAACAGGATCAGCAGGCTAAGCAGGTTCAGGGCGAGAATCAGCCCGCCCAGCCGCGACCCGCCGAAGCGTTTCAGGCGTCGGCGGGGTTCCGTCCCTTCCGGTGGGAGAGGCTCAGCTTTCGCGATAGCGGTATCCGACGCCATACAGGGTCTCGATGGCGTCGAACTCGGGGTCGACCACCCGGAACTTCTTTCGCATCCGCTTGACGTGGCTGTCGATGGTGCGGTCATCGACATAGACTTGGTCGTCGTAGGCAGCGTCCATCAGGTTATCGCGGCTCTTCACGAAGCCGGGGCGTTGGGCCAAGGCCTGCAGCAGCAGGAATTCGGTGACGGTCAGCTTGACCGGCCGGCCCTCCCAGGTGCTCTCGTGGCGGGCCGGGTCCATCGACAGCTTGCCGCGCTTAATGGCCTTGGACGCCGCTTCGCCAGGCGATTCGGGCTCGGACCCGTCCGCGCCGGTGCGTCGAAGCAGGGCCTTGACCCGCTCGATCAGCAGACGCTGGCTGAAAGGCTTGTGGATATAATCGTCGGCACCGAGGTTGAAGCCGAGGATCTCGTCGATCTCCTCGTCCCGCGAGGTCAGCATGATGACCGGGATCTGCGACGTCTGACGCAGCCGCCGCAGGACCTCCATGCCGTCCATGCGCGGCATCTTCACATCGAGGATGGCCAGGTCGGGCGGGCTGGCTTCCAGCCCCTCGAGGCCGGCGGCGCCGTCATGAAACGCCGTGACCTTGTGCCCGTGGCTTTCCAGCGCCAGCGAGACGGAGGCGACGATGTTCTCGTCATCGTCGACCAGGGTGATATTCGCCAATGGCGGTCTCCTTGCGGCTTGTCGTCAGCCACCTGAACGCGCGGCAAGCGGTACCGTTCTAAATCATCGCGGTGAGATTACGGCGGGGAACATGGGCCGCCAAAGCCGAATGCGCAACGAAACCCGACCTTAAAGCCTATGCGTCATGCTGCGACCTCAACAGCTCGAGTGTTTCATGGCCGGTCCGGTCCACTACGAAGTCTATATCCGCAAGACGGCCCCCGCGCCCTGGACGCTCCAGATGGCGACGGAGGACCGTGCCAACGCCGTTCAGACCGCCGAAGAGTTGCTGCGCGACGACCGAGCCGCCGCCGTCCGGGTGACCAAGGAAACACTCGACCCCGACACCATGGAATTCACCAGCCTGACCGTGCTGACCCGCGGCGCGCCCGAGGTGCAGAGGAAGCGGGTCGTGCCCGAGGATCAGGCTGGACCCCGCTGCGGGGCACCTCAGGACCTCTACGCGCCCTTGGCCCGCGAAACGATCGGGCGGGTGCTCGAGGACTGGCTGCAGCGGCAGGGCGTGACGCCGTTCGAACTGTTGCACCGCCCCGATCTGGCGGAGAAGCTGGAAGCGTCCGGCGTGGAGTTGCAGCACGCCATCCAGAAGGTGGCGGTGCCGGAGAGTCAGGACGTCGGCCAGCCCGTTCATGACCTGATGCGGCACTACCAGAAACTGGCCGACCAGACCGTCGAACGCGTCACATCGGCGGGCCGACGCGGCCTTTTCCCGAACCTCGAGGACTGCTCGATCGCCGATCTGGCCCATAGACTGGCGGGACAGCCGGATCGGGCCTTTGTCATGGGTGGCGTGGTGTCGGGTGCCCTGAAGGGTCTGCGCGGCGGGCGGGTCAGGCTGGGCCGGTTGATGGACCTGGCCGACCGTGCGCCGTCGGACGGGGCACCGCACGCCATGGTCATGGTACCGATCGAACAGTTGTTGTGCGAAATGCTGACGATGCGGACCAGCTTGGCCGATGTCATGGGGCCGTCGCTGGATCAGGGAGCCTCCCTCGCGGCCGTGGTCCGCATGGTCGCGCCGCAGGAGATCAACGAACTGATAGGCCAGGACCCCCGGCTCGCGCTCCAGGTGCCGGCCGTCGAAGGGCCTGCGGCCCGCCTGGGCGCGCGCTTGGAGGCGGGAGAATTTCCCCTGCTCGCCTCCGCCCTCGCCCGGATGGTACTACGCGAGCTGATGAGTCCTCGGCGCCTGCGTCCCGGCGATGCGGCCGGCGAGATCGACATTCTGCGGACGCTGGCCACGACCCTGACGGTGACCGCCGGACGGCTGTTGACGCTGGAAGAGGTCCAGTCGGCGTTCAACGAGCGATCCAAGGCGATTGTGACCGCCGACTTCGTCGCGGCCTACGTGAAATCCTGCGACACAGTCTTGTGCGAGGCGGAGGCGCTGACTCGCCTGTGCGAGAACGTCACCGGTCTGGCCAACAAGCGCTCGGCAGCTCGCTGGCTTGCGGCCTGCGTCGGCTCGCTGCGCTTCGAAAGCGAGATGCGCGCCACCGCCGTCGGCCAGACGGCGGCGCACAAGCTCGGGGTGCTGGCCGCCTTGCAGCGCACCGTTCACGGCTGCGGTCTGTCCGAGAGAGACGACACCGACATCGCCGCCGCGATCGGGGCTGTCGGTGGTGCGGTCGAGAGCGAAGCGAAGATCATCGCCCAGTTGGGACGCGCGCCTGCGCCCCTGCCCCAAAAGCTGTCCGTCCTCCTGCGGATGGCCGCAGGCCAGACGGCACCGCTGGGGCCTGCTGCGGACCGGGCCAAGGCCGAGGCCCTGAAACTGTTCCGCGCTCCGGAAGCCAGGGGCGTCCTGGCGGCGGCACCGGAGGCCCTGGCCCCGCTGAGGGGGTTGATGAAGGCCGCCGGCCTGGCCGCCTGAGACTGGCACCCGGTCGAAAATGTCGAAGAAACTGTCGCGTTTCGTCTTCTGTCCGCCAAGGCAAGGAACGGTCGGGTTCCGTCGTCAGCGCGCTGGCGCGCCGCCGCCCGCCGCAATCCAGACATCGACCTGATCCTCCAACACCTCCAGCGGCACCGACCCGGAGCCCAGCACGACGGCGTGGAAATCGCGGATATCGAACCGCACGCCGAGCGCCGCCTCGGCGCGGGCGCGCAATTCCATGATCTTCAGCTCGCCGATCTTGTAGCTGGTCGCCTGACCCGGATTGGTGATGTAGCGCTCGACCTCCTTGACGATGTCGCGCTCGCTGAGCAGCGAATTCTGCTGGAAATAGGCGATGGCGTCTTCGCGGCTCCAGCGCCTCGCGTGCAGGCCGGTGTCCGTGACCAGTCGCACCGCCCGCCACAGTTCGGTCGAGAGCCGGCCGAAGTCGGAATACGGGTCCTGATAGAAGCCCATCTCCTTGCCCAGACGCTCAGCGTACAGCCCCCAGCCCTCGGCATAGGCCCCGTAACCGCCGAATCGGCGGAATCGCGGCATGCCGTCGATCTCCTGGGCGAAGGCAATCTGGAAATGGTGCCCCGGCGCGCCCTCGTGATAACTGATGCCCTCGATCTGGGGCTTCAGCACCTGGGTCATGTCCGAAAGGTTGACGTAGTAGATGCCCGGCCGCGAACCGTCCGGTGACGGCGAATTATAGAAGGCGATCGACGCCGTCGCCTCGCGCCATGGCTCGACCGACCGCACCTCCAGCGGGGCCTCGGGCAGGTCGCTGAAATAGCGCGGCGCGGCCCCCATGACTTGGGCGACGAAGGCCCGGGCGTCGGTCAGATAGGCTTCCTTGCCCTCCGGCGTGTTCGGATACTGGAAGCGCGGATCGGTCTTGATGAAGGCGAACATTTCCTGCAGCGAACCGGTGAAGCCGACCCCGGTCATGACCGTCTGCATCTCGGCCTGGATACGGGCGACCTCGGCCAGGCCGATCTCGTGGATCTGGTCCGCCGTCAGGTCGGTGGTGGTCGAGAGCCGCAGGCGGGCATTGTAGTAGGCCTCGCCCTCGGGCAGCCGCCACACCCCGCCCGCATTGTCCGGCATGGCGAGGGCCCGGGCACCGACTTCGGCGAGGGCGGTCAGGACGCCTTGGTAACCGCGTCGCCACGGCCCGGTGAGCGCCGCCCGGCCCTGGTCCAGCAGCCGTGCCTTCGTGGCCGTATCGGCGTCCAGCGCGGCGACCTTCTTCTGGAAGTCGGCCCACACCGGATTGTCGGCTTCGTCGTCGAACGGGGCCCCCGCGATGATCGCCGCCGTATTCATCCGCGTCGGTTCGAACACGAACACCGGCGAGATCACACCCGCCGCGGCCCGCGCGCGCAGGGTGACGGAAATCTCGCCCATCACCCGTTCGACTTCGACCAGCCTTGCCACATAGGCCTCGGCGTCGGAGACGCTGCCGACGCGGTGGTTGTTGATCATGAACACCGGCAGGCTGGTGGTCGGATTGCCGTTGGCGGCGAACTGATAGCCCCAGTTACGCCATTGGTTCGACAGCCGCGCCTGTTCGACGCCGTATTCGAAAAGTCGCCACGACAGCCGGCTCTGTTCGCTCAGTGTGCGCGGATTGAACTGGTCATTCAGCTGCGCCAGCTGGCGCTCGGCCAGGGCCAGCGAACGCTCCGCCGCCGCATCGGTGACAGAGTCCAGCCGGTCGTAGTCGGTCTTCAGGCCCAGCGACGTCATCGTCTGCGGACTGAGTGCGATCCGCTCCTGGAAGGCCTGTTCGAAGAAGGCCGCCAAACGCGTATCCTCGCTCCGGGCGGTGGCGGGACCGGGTTCCGACGTCTGGGCCTGGGCGATAGCGGGAACCCCGGCCAGCAGAGCCACGGCGGCGGCGGTTGAGACGAGCAGACGGCGCATGGGAACCCCTCGAAAACTTCAGGGCGCGACCATCCCCGACGCGAGGCCGGGGCGCAAGTCAGGCCCCGCTACCACTGCCCCGTATTCGGCATCGAGGCCCAGGGTTCCGCCGGTGTCAGGGCCTCGCCCTCCTGCAGCAGCTCGATGGAGATGCCGTCCGGCGATCGGACAAAGGCCATGCGGCCGTCGCGGGGCGGGCGGTTGATGGTCACGCCGCCGTCCATCAGCCTATGGCAGGCGGCGTGGATGTCGGCGACCTTATAGGCCAGATGGCCGAAATTGCGCCCGCCGTCATAGGGCTCGGGGTCCCAGTTGAAGGTCAGTTCGACCTCGGGTGACCGCTCCGCCTCCGAGCGCGCGCGGTCCGCCGGGGCGGCGAGGAAAACCAGGGTGAACCGCCCGACCTCGTTCTCCATCCGCCGCGTCTCGGCCAGACCCAGCAGGTCGCAATAGAAGCGCAGCGAGGCGTCGAGATCGGTCACGCGGACCATGGTGTGCAGATAGCGCATGGGCAAACCGTCCGGGGAAGAGGCGGGAGACAGCCTCTATAGCGACCCGGTGCCATAACCGCGACTCGCAGGCGGTTTCAACGCCCTCGCCTCCCGGACCATTTCCCGCTAGAGCGCAATCGGCCTGGACGCGATCGCGTCCAGGCTCAGATTTCGCACCAGCGTCATGTTGGAACCTGAGTCACGGCTGAGGAGGAATCGCGAAGCGATTCCTCCTCAGCCGACCAGGCTCTGACGACGCGCTTCCCGCCCCGCAGCCGAGCTCATGACCCAGTCCGAGAACCTCCACGCTGACGATCCGAAACAGGGGTTCATCGCCCTGGTGGCCGATCTGGCGGCGATCAGCGGCCCCGACGGTTTGACCTTGCGCGAAATCCGCGACCGTCTCGACGAACGCGGCTTCGGCCTGATGATCCTGATCCTCGCCATCCCCTGTCTGGTGCCGGCCCTCTATGGCGTGCCACAGCTCGTCGGCATCCCCATCCTGCTGCTGGCGGGCCAGATGCTGGCCGGCCGGATCGAACCCTGGCTGCCCGAAGCGGCGCTGAAGCGCCGCGTGTCAAAGGCCTGGCTCGATCGCATGGCCGACTTCGCCACCAAGCGGATGCGCTGGTTCGAGCGCCTGTCGCGGCCGCGCCTGACCGTCCTGGCTGAGGGCTGGGCCGAGCGCGCCGCAGCACTGTTCATGATACTGGCAACCCTGACCATCGTCCTGCCGATGACCAATACCGTGCCTTCGGTCGCCCTGACACTGCTGGCGGTCGGTCTGATCCAGCGCGACGGCTTGTTCGTGGCGGCCGGGGCGGCGGTGGCGACCGGCTGGGCCATGGCCCTGGCGGCGGTCGGGATCGGCTTCTATGTCGGCGCGGGCTGGGCCGTATCGCTGATGGCCAGTCTCGGCGGTTAAGCTGCATCGACGCGGGCTTCAGGCCCGGCTATGAACGTCGTCCGATGAGAGGTCTGTATCGACTCCTGACGCGGTGGTGGACCGCCGTTGCGCTGCTGGCCTCGTTGGCCATGCTGGGAACGGCGCATGCGTTCGAGCGGTTCGGGGGCCTCGCGGCCTGCAACCTCTGCCTCAAGCAGCGCGAGGTCTACTGGGGGGCGGTCGCCATCGCCCTGGTCGCCACCATCTGGCATCTGGTCAGCCGCGGCAGCCGCGGCACGCCCCGCATCGCCGCCTTCCTGCTGGCCGTGGTCTTCGCCACCGGGGCGGTGACCGCCGTGTTCCACATGGGTGGCGAGCTGAAATGGTGGGACCTGCCGGCGACCTGTGCCGGTGGCGGTTCGGTCGATCTGGAAAGCCTGACCGCCTTGGCGCTGGGCAACGGTCCGGTCACCCGGGTCGCCATGTGCGACGCGGTGACATGGCAGTTCCTGGGCCTATCCATGGCAGGGTGGAACGCCCTGATTTCGGCGGCGCTCGCCGTGTTCAGCCTGCTCGCTGCCAAAAGGCCCAAGGATGCCCGCGCTCCACGAAACTGAGTTCCCCGATACAGGGACGTCCGACCGCAGTATTCCGCTGCCACGTCCCGGACTTGGGGCCAGCCGGCGGCGGCGGGCGGAAATCCTGCGCGTCGATCATGCGGGCGAATATGCCGCCGTGCACATCTATCGGGCCCAGAGGGCGGTGTTCGAGGGCCGTGCCGGCCGCGAGGGTATCGCTGCCGCCATGGGCGATATGCAGGCCCAGGAGGCGGTGCATCTGGCTCGGTTCGAGGCCCTGCTGACCGCCGAACGGGTGCGGCCGACGATCATGACGCCGCTCTGGCGGCTGGCCTCGCTGGCGCTGGGGACCGGGACCGCCTTGATGGGCGAAAAGGCGGCCCATGCCTGCACCGAGGCGGTCGAGAGCGTGATCGAGGAACACTATGCCGACCAGATCGCCGAACTGCGCGACCGCGACCCGGCGCTGGCGGCCGAACTCTCGGGCTTCCGCGACGAGGAACTGGCCCACCACGACGAGGCGATCGCCGCCGGCAGTCGCGAGGCCCCGGCCTACGGCCTGCTCAGCGCCGTGATCAAGGCGGGCTGCCGGATGGCGATCAAGGTCAGCGAACGGGTCTGACAACTTCGCCGTCCGTCCCGACGACGGGGCCGGTGTCGGGTGCGGCGATGTCAAAGGCGAGCAGCAGGGTCCGCTGACTCGGGCTGAAATTATCGTCCGAGACGATATAGACCCGCAGCGATCCGTCCGGATTCAGGGTGGTGGCGATGCCCTCGAAATTATCGACCGTCGCCGGCAGGCGCAGGGCCAACAGCTCTTCCTTCACCCGACCGTTCCGGTCGATCCGGCGCACGCGCATTCGCGTGTCGATCGGTGCCTCGTAGAACCGCTCCAGCATCAGCAGGCCGCCGGTCTGGTTGTCCAGCGCCAGTCCGGTCGGCCGGTAGCCGGTCACCGGCGGCTCCCGCGGAGCCGCGCGTTCGACGCAGTCGACCGGGTCGCAATACCAGAAGCCGCCCCCCTCGCCGGCCACATACCAGCCGACGGCCCCGTCCCCGACCAGCCCCTCCATCCCCTCATTGGCGGCGAAGGCGTGGGCTGGATGGGGTCGGGGCACGGGGCGGTCGGCGGCGTCGCGCCCATAGCTCCAGATGCGGTGCTCGCGTTCGAAGGCCACCAGGACGTCGCCGCTCGGCAGGATGGCCAGACCTTCCGCGTCGCCGCGTACCTTGTCAGAAATGGGCCGGGCGTCGAGGTCGGCCAGTCGACGCAGCCGCACCTGATCGACCCCTCTCAGGCGACCGGCGGCGTCCAGCACCAGCCGCGCCGTCAGAAGATCGCCCGCATCGGTGACCGCGACCAGACCCCCCGCCGCGTCAAGCCTGAGATCGGACAGGCCGCCGAAGCGCGGATCGTCGGACCGCAGCGCCACCCCGCCCGCGAATCGCACCGGGCCGCTCCGGTAACGTGGTGCCCGCAGCGGGGTCGCCTCGTAGGACACCGCGATCGCCTCCCATCCGGGACGGGGTTCTGCCAACGGCGCCATGCGCGCGCTCTCGGTCGCGCAGGCGCCGACGGCCAGCAAGGCCAGCAGTGTCAGGCCGCGTCGGGCCGCCCTCACGCCGCTTTCCTCCGCCGTCCCGGGGCCGCCTTCGGCTCGCTCTCGAACAGTTCGGCCAGCTTTTCGACCATGGCCCCGCCCAGCTGTTCGACATCGACGATGGTCAGGGCACGGCGGTACCAGCGGGTCACGTCGTGGCCGATGCCGATGGCCAGAAGCTCGACCGGCGAGCGGGTCTCGATCTCGGCGATGACCTGACGCAGGTGTTTGTCCAGATACAGGGCCGCATTGGCCGACTGGGTCGAATCGTCGACCGGCGAGCCGTCGGAAATGACCATCAGGATGCGGCGCGCCTCGGTGCGGCCCAGCAGCCGTTCATGCGCCCAGGTCAAGGCCTCGCCGTCGATATTTTCCTTCAGCAACCCCTCTCGCATCATCAGGCCGAGGTTCTTCTTGGCCCGCCGCCAGGGCGCGTCCGCCGATTTGTAGACGATGTGGCGCAGGTCGTTCAGGCGACCCGGATTGCCTGGTTTGCCGGCGCTGATCCAGGCCTCGCGCGCCTGACCGCCCTTCCAGGCCCGGGTGGTGAAGCCGAGGATTTCGACCTTGACGCCACACCGCTCCAGCGTGCGCGCCAGAATGTCGGCGCACACCGCCGCGACCATGATCGGCCGCCCGCGCATCGAGCCGGAGTTGTCCAGCAGCAGCGTCACCACCGTGTCGCGGAACGGGCTTTCGCTCTCGGCCTTGAAAGTCAGCGGGCTGGTCGGGTCGGTGATGATCCGGGTCAGGCGGGCGGTGTCCAGCACCCCCTCCTCCAGATCGAAATGCCAGCTTCGGTTCTGCTGCGCCATCAGCCGGCGTTGCAGTTTGTTGGCCAG